>Ga0114945_10000333_pt1 | contig 30249 bp, 31 predicted proteins | sample OV2TP3_FD_87194 | JGI IMG/M metagenome (GOLD analysis project Ga0114945, IMG submission 87194) | Hot spring microbial communities from Beatty, Nevada to study Microbial Dark Matter (Phase II) - OV2 TP3 | ecosystem: Environmental > Aquatic > Thermal springs > Hot (42-90C) | place: USA: Beatty... | reverse complement strand
CAGGCCAGGCCGATGGGGTGGTGCAGGTGGTGCGGCAGGACGAGGAGGGCCGCGTCGACGTCGTCAAGGACCCTGCGGAAGTCGGTGGCGGGCCTGGCCCCTTCGAGCAGGTCGGCGGTGGCCCTGGCCCTGGCCTCGTCCACGTCCACGGCGGCGACGACCTGAAGGCGGTCGCGCAGCACGTGAAACCGCCTGGCGTGGGCTTTGGACATGCCGCCGCAGCCGATGAGGGCGAGTCGCGTTCTGGGCATGAATCCTCCGTTTTCTGATCGTTGAGAAGTTCCTTCTTGAGGCCGCCGCGTCAGTCCCAGAGGGGGCGGCCGTCTCGAGGCCCCCAGAGGGTCTGGAGGCCGATGGCATACTGGCCGTCCGCGAAGTGGCCCCAGCCGGCGCACATGGTCAGACGCCGCCAGCCGTGGCCGCTGACCCTCAGGGTCTGGCCGGTGCGGAGGTCCTTCAGTTCCTTGATGACCGTTTGCTCGGGCGGACGGTTGGACAGGATGCCGTCGGTGCCCTGGATCAGTTCCATGTAGGCAGGCATCTCGGCCGTGATGTCCACAAAGAAGTCGGGCTCGAAGCGAATCGTCTGTTCGGGAGTGACGTTGTAGGCGAAAATGCGCGGGCACCGGCGGATGCCCATCGTGGAGGAGAGGCCGTGCGAGAACAGTACGGCGTCTTTCGTGGCGATGCCGCAGGCGACGTGGTCGGGCCAGTGGTCGCCGGTGCAGTGGACGAAGGTGATGTCGGGCTGGAGCTCGGCGTAGATCTCGGCGATCTCTTTCTTGAATGCGACATTCGCCTCGACCTGGTGGTAACGGTGGTTGAGGAACCGCTTCTCGTAGCCGAAGCGCCGGGCCAGGGCGAGCTGATCCTTCTTGCACTGCTCCTCGCGTCCGATCGTGTTGCCCCAGCTCGAGTAATCACCGGTGGCGACAACGGTGGCGACGCGGTGGCCCGCCTTCACGGCCTTGATGATGATGCCGCCGATGCCGTCTTCGTTGTCGTCGATGTGTGCGCCGACGGCAAGGAATGTGAGGGACATAACACACGCCTCGTGTAAAGGGTCTGGGCGATCTGTTTCGAGGGGCCTTTCTGGGAGCGGTATAATAGTTTAAAAGGGGGCCGATGTCAAGCCTCGTGAAGGCAGGCGAGCGAAGGGGGGATCGACGGCTGGAGGGGGGCTGTGATTTGGGTATTGACTTTATCTCGATTCCTGAGCAAATTGGGGTATGTCGCGCTCAAGCGGCAGAGTGATCCAGGAGGTATACCATGAATGTCAAGCAGATCTATGACCACACCATTAAGCCGTTGCCGGCTTCTGACCGTCTTAAACTGGCCACGCTCATTCTAAACGATATTCCGCCGCAATGTGTGGTAGACTACAGCGACGAATGGAGCGAGGAGGACTACCGGGACTTTAGCAAGGCGAGCTGGGAGCATATCAACAAGCGCCTGGAGAAAATCAATGTCTGATTCATCCGACTGGAAGCTGTCCTCCGAAGCGGTGGCGCAGTACCGGCGGGACGGGTACCTCGTCGCGCCGGACCTCCTGTCGCGGGAGGAGGTGGCGGCGTTCCTGCGGCATAACGAGGAGGTGTTCGCGGGGAGGCGGAAGACGGGGCTGACGACCCACCTGGAGGACGAGGTCTGGGCGCGGATGGCCGGCCACCCGCGCATCAAGGCGGCGCTGACCGCGCTCATGGGGGGGCGGCCGATGTGCATCCAGACGATGATGCTGGCCAAGATGCCGGAGGGTCGGGGGATCGCCATCCACCAGGACAGCTACTACATCGTCACGGAGCCGGAGACGCTGATGGCCTGCTGGATCGCCCTGGACGACGCGGACGCGGACAACGGCGGTCTCTGTGTCGTGCCGGAAAGTCACAAGGGGCCGCTGCTGGGGATGGACCTGCCGAAGGACGCGACGCAGCACGCCTCCTGGACGAAGGATTATGAGTATCGGGACCGGGAGGGGAAGACCTGGACCGTGCCCCTGCACTCCGCGGAGGTGAGGGGGTGGGACCGCTCGCGAGAGGTGGCGCTGACGGTGCCCGCCGGGGGCGCGGTGTTTTTCACGGGGCGCACGATCCACGGGTCACACCGGAACGAGTCCTCCGCCCGGCTGCGCCGGGCCTTTGCCTGCCACTACGTCCGGGAGGGAAGCTGGGTCTACCGGACGGATATCCAGCGACAGATGGCGCTATAAACAAAATGCCTGACCTTGACGACAAGTCCCGCCTCCGGCGCTTCCTGGACGAGAACGTCCCTCGGATCGACCGGGAGATGTTCTCCTTCCTGCCGGAGGCCGAACCGCTCGGCCTGCTCTACGGGCCGATGCGGGACTATCCGCTGCGCGGGGGCAAGCGGTTCCGGTCCGCCATGGTCCTGCTGGCGTGCGAGGCGCTGGGGGGGGACCGGAGGCTGGCCTTTCGCACGGCCGCGGCGTTCGAGATGTTCCAGTCGTTCGCCCTGGTGCACGACGACATCGAGGACGGGTCGGAGATGCGCCGGGGGAAGCCCTGTCTTCACCGGATGCACGGGGTCCCGATCAGCATCAACGTGGGGGACGCCCTCTACGCGAAGGTGTTCGAGGTGCTGCTGGGCAACCGGGACCTGCTCGGCGACCAGAAGGCGCTGGCGCTGATCTCCGAGATGGTCGTCGTGGCGCGAGAGACCCTTGAGGGGCAGGCCTACGACATCGGCTGGGCAAAGGACAGGACGGTCCCGACGGTGGCGGCGTTCATGACGATGCTCCGCAAGAAGACGGGGTGGTACAGCGGCCGGGGGCCGTGCACGGCCGGGGCGATCATCGCAGGCGCGGATGGGGAGCGCCGCCTGGCGATCGGGGACTTCGGGGAGGCCATCGCCGTGGCCTTTCAGATCCGGGACGACCTGCTCAACATCCAGGTGTCGGACCAGGACGCGCGGGTCGCCCCGCGGACCACGGGCGGGGGCTACGGGAAGGAGTGGGGGGGGGACATCGCGGAGGGGAAGCGGACGCTGATGGTGATCGACCTGCTGAACGCCTGCGGCCAGGCCGAACAGGGGAAGGTCCTGGAGGTTCTGGACCGGGACCGGACGCTGAACACCCCTCGTGAGATCGAGTGGGTCATCTCCCTGATGGCGCGCTACGGCTCCATCGCACGCGCCCAGGCGGTCTGCGAGCAGAAGGCCCGCGAGGGGCTGGGGCACCTGGCCCGGCTGCCGGACAGCGAGGCGAAAGAGACGCTCCGGGAGATGGCGGCGTTTCTGGTGGAGAGGGCGTTTTAGGTGAGTGGTGGGTGGCAAGGGCCTGACCCCCCCTTTTTGAGAATGGAGCCGAATGGACAGCCTGTTTGACGCGCTGGAGCAGCGCCCCCACTTCTTTCCGTGTCTCTTCTCCGCCCTGCTGCTGCTGGTGGGGCTGGGAAGCTGGTCGAGCACCTACTACACGCTGGTCTACTGGGTCACGATGATCATCCCCTCCGGCGTGGCCCTGCTCGCCCTGTTCTGGAGGCAGTTCGTCTGGGCGCCGGGGCTGATCTTCCTGGCGCTCATCTTCAACCCCATTGAGCACTTCTCTCTGGGGGTCACGCTCTGGAAGGTCATGGACGTGATCGGGGGGGGCTACATGCTGACCGTGGCGGTGGCGATCAAGAAGCCCGGCGCGAAGCGGGAGTCGAGCGACAGCCTGATCGCGCCGGTGACGGCGTTCGTGCTGTCGCTGGCGTTTTTGATTTATGCATTCTGGAAATTATGAATCGGCCCAAAATTCTCCTGGTCTTCAACCGGCACATCTACGAGACCTACGTGGGCGCGGAGGACCTGGAGCGCCTGCGGGCGCTGGGAGATGTGACCTGGGACGAGGGCTATTTGAAGGTCGAAGCCCTGAGTGAGGCCATGCGCGAGGCCGAGGGGGTCATCGTGTGCCACGGCGCGCCGAGGCTGACGGAGGAGCTGCTGGCGGGCGCAGGGCGGCTGCGCATCGTGGGGGAGCTGGAGGGGGACCGGTTCGCGGAGAGGATCGACGTGGAGGCGGCGGTCCGGCGGGGCGTCCGGGTCGTGGACACGACGAATGGGTCGTCGTATCCGGTGTCGGAGTGGGCGCTGGCGCTGATGCTGATCGCCCTGCGGAACGCCGGGGAGCACTTCCGGCGGCTGATCGCCGGGGAGTCCTACCGGAGGTCGAAGGACGACCGGGGCTACGTGGACGGGGAGCTGACGGGGAAGCGGGTGGGGCTGATCGGGTGCGGGCACGTGGGCCGGCGGCTGATCGAGCTGCTCAGGCCGTTTCGCGTCGAGATGTGGGTGCATGACCCTTACATCCCCAAGGATATCCCGGACATCCTGGGGTTCACCCTGACCTCCCTGGAGAACGTCCTGAGACAGTCGAACGTCGTGGTCTGCTGCGCCCCGCTCACGCCCCGGACGCGGCGGCTGATCGGGGGGCGCGAGCTGGACATGATCCCGTCAGGGGCGGTCTTCGTGAATGTGTCGCGCGGGGCGATCGTGGACCCGGAGGCGCTGGTCGAGCGGCTGCGCCGGGGGGACATCACCGCCGGACTGGACGTGTTCGACCCGGAGCCGATCCCGGCGGACAGCCCGATCCGGGGGCTCCCCAACGTCTTCCTGTCGCCCCACATCGCCGGGGTGACGCTGGCGTCGCGCACGCGCTTCTTCAGGCTGATGACGGACGAGTTCGAGCGCTTCTTCCGGGGGCACGAGACGTTGTTTGACCTGAACGGCCGGGCGCTGGCGAATCGAAGGGGGGAGGAGCCGGGGAACAGATAAGAACGCAGAACGCAGAACGCGGAACGCAGAACGGAAAACCGCAAAGGCTGTTTCGCTTTTCGTTCATCGTTCATCGTTCATACTTCATCGTTGTCTTTATTTATTGTTCTGACTTCATCGTTAAGGGAGGATGGTATGGAGCGGTTAGGGCTGGGGGTGATCGGCTGCGGGAACATGGGGGCGAGTCTGGCCACGTCCGCGGCGACGCTGGACAACGCGAAGGTCGCCTGCGTGAGCGACGTGGACGAGGCGAAGGGGAAGGAGCTGGCCGGGAAGCTGGGCGTGGACTATGACCCGGATTACCGGCACATGCTCAAGCGAGACGACGTGGAGGCGGTCCTGATCGCGTCGCCGCCGTTCATGCACGCGGAGATGGCCGTGGCCGCCGCGGAGGAGGGGGTCCACGTCTTCTCCGAGAAGCCGATGGCGCCGACGCTGGAGGGGTGCGACGCCATGATCGCGGCGGCGAAGCGGCACAAGGTCAAGCTGGGCATCGGCCTGGTCTGCCGGTTCCACGCGACGCACTCGAAGGTGCGGGAGATCGCCCTGAGCGGGGAGGTCGGGAGGCCGGCCTGCCTGACGGTCCACCGCATCGGGGGGGGATGGGGCGGGACCTGGGTGGCGCACTGGCGGACGAAGCGGGCGCAGTCCGGGGGGACGCTGATGGAGGTGAACGCGCACGAGATCGACTTCATGCGCTTCGTGCTGGGGGACGTGCGGCGGGTCTACGCGGCGGGCGGGAACTACCGGGAGAAGGGGATCGACTACCCGGACGTGGCCCTGGTGTCGCTGACGTTCGCGTCGGGGGCGGTGGGGCTGCTCCATTCGAGCCACGTGAGCGCCGTGGGCGGGTACGGGGGGCGGCTGGACGGCACGGAGGGGAGCGTGACCTTTCCGGCGATCTGGGGGAAGGAGGCGGCGCTGACGGTCAAGCGGTTCGACGGGGAGGCGCGCACGCTGCCCATCGCGGAGATCAAGGTCCCCAGCCCGGTGGCGGAGGAGGTCCGGAGGTTCGTCGAGGCGGTGCAGAAGGGGGAGGAGCCGCCGGTGGGCGGGGCGGAGGGGCGGGCGGCCACGGAGGTGGCCCTGGCGGCCTACCGTTCGATCGAGACGGGGCAGGCGGTGGAGTTGCCTCTGTGAATGTCGAATGTCGAATGTCGAATGTCGAATCCCCAATTCGTCATTCGCAATTCGTCATTCGTAATTCTATAAGGAGGTCCCATGAAGTTTCGAACGCTGGGCCGGACGGGCCTGAAGGTGTCGGTGGTCAGCTACGGGTCGGGGGGGCCGAGCAACCTGGGGCAGCGGACCGGCCTGACGGACGCGGATCAGGACGCGCTGGTCCGCCGGGCCCTGGACCTGGGCATCAACCTCATCGACACGTCGTCGGGCTATGGGCGGAGCGAGGAGATCCTGGGCCGGGCGCTCAGGGGGGTCCCCCGCAATGCCTATATCATGGCCACCAAGTGGAACCCCTGCGAGGGGGACACGCCCAAGACCGACCCGCAGGACCTGGTCCGGTCCGTGGAGCGGAGCCTGTCGCGGATGGGGCTGGAGGTCGTCGATGTCATGCAGTTCCACGGCGTCACCCCGCCGGTCTACCGGACGGTGGTGGAGCGTTTCTACGGGACGCTGAAGCGGCTCCAGGAGCAGGGCAAGGTCCGGTTCATCGGGTTCAGCGAGCGGTTCTTCTCGGACCCCCGGCACGAGGCCGTGGAGACGGCGCTGGAGCAGGACGGGGACCTCTGGGACACGATCATGCTCAAGTACGGCGTCCTCAACCAGTGCGCGGCCCGCCGGGCGCTCCCGCTGGCGCAGGAGAGGAACGTGGGTATCCTGAACATGGCCTCGGTGCGGGTGAAGCTGACCCGGCCCGAGGAGCTGGGGGCGCTGATGGCGGAGTGGAAGGCGAAGGGGCTTATTTCCCGCGACGCCCTGCCCGAGAAGGACCCGCTCGGATTTCTGGCGCACGGGGAGGTGGACTCCGTGGTGAGCGCGGGCTACAAGTTCGCCCTGGAACCTCCGGCCATTTCGACGGTGATCACGGGCACGTCTCGGGTCGACAACCTGGAGCGCAACGTCGCGGCCCTGCTCGGCCCGCCCCTCCCGGAGGCGGACGGGCAGCGTCTGAGGGCGCTGTTCGGGTCTCTCGAAGAGGCGGCGTGAGAAAAAAGTGTTTCTACTTGACAAAAAGTGACAAAATCCATATCATACCTACGTGGATGTTTGCGAAATGGGCTATGGTCCCCGGTTGTCCTCGTGGCTGTTCTGACCCCCGACAGCAGTCGCAGGATGCCGGGGGCCTTTTTTTAGTTTTGAAGGCTTTATGATTCTCGACGACTTCAAGTTGACCGATCAGGTGGCCCTGGTCACGGGCGCGGGCAGGGGGCTGGGGCGCGCCCTGGCCGTGGGCCTGGCTGAGGCGGGCGCTCACATCGCGGGCGTGTACCGGACCGGGTACGAGGAGACGCGCCGGCAGGTGGAGGCGCTGGGGAGGCGGTTCTATCCGATTCAGGCTGACCTGGCCGCGGACCCGACCGCGACGGTGGTGGAGCAGGCCCTGAAGGGGTTGGGGCGGCTGGACATTCTGGTGAACAACGCCGGGACGATCCGCCGCGCCCCGGCGCTCGACTACACGGAGCGGGACTGGGACGAGGTGATGGCCCTCAACCTCAAGAGCGGGTTCTTCCTGAGTCAGGCCGCGGCCCGCCACTGGGTGGCGCAGGGGCGGGGGGGCAAGGTCATCTTTATCGCCTCCGTCCTGGCGTTCCAGGGGGGTATCCTGATCCCGCCCTACACGGCCAGCAAGCACGGCGCGGTGGGGATTGTCCGGCTCCTGTCCAACGAGTGGGCGTCGAAGGGGATCCACGTCAACGCCATCGCGCCGGGCTACATGGTCACGGACAGCACGGAGGCCCTGCGGGGGGACCCCGCGCGCAGTCAGGCCATTCTCGGCCGCATCCCCGCCGGGCGGTGGGGGGACCCGGACGACCTGAAGGGGGCCGCGGTGTTCCTGGCCTCCAGGGCGTCGAACTACGTCCACGGAGAGACGCTCGTGGTGGACGGGGGATGGCTGGGGAGGTAAAGGAGATTGAAGATTGAAGATTGAAAATTGAAAAAGGAGCCTGCCCATGTCTCGCCCGGATTTTCTCGCCGCGCACCAGACCGACCCCTACCGCCGAAACCTCCCCTGCCCGCGCCTGTTCTTCTCCCCGCAGGACATCCCTTCGCTGCGCGCCCGCGCCGGGGCCGTGCCCGGCCTGATCGAGGGGCTGAAGGCCCGCGCGGACGGCCACCTTGCCGGCCCGCCGCTGGACACCGGCAATCTCTACAATGGCATGATCGGGGCGATGGCCCGGCTGGGGGACCTGTCGGCGGCCTATGTGTTGACGGGAGAGGGGCGGTATGCGGAGGGGACGGGGGACGCGCTGGCGCAGACCTTCGACCTGCCGAAGTGGGTGTTTCCGGTCCACGAGCCGATGAAGTTCGACCACGGGTCGGCCAACGTGTCGGCGGCCGTGGCCCTGGCGCTGGACTTCTTAGGGGATGCGATGACGGAGGGGGAGCGGTCCGGGTACCTGCGCTGGCTGATCGAGCGGACGGGGGGGCTCTTCCGCAGGGTCTACGCGGAGAGGTCCGAGCGCTGGGTGGCTTCGAGGTTCAACTGGCGGAGCATGATCTGCGGGGATATGGGCCTGGCCCTGCTCACGGCGATGGAGCACGACCCTGACGCGCTGGAGGGGCTGGCGTATGCGCTGGACGGGGTCCTGGCGATCCTGGACGACGCACCGCCGGACGGGGAGTGGGGGGAGGGCGTGGGCTACTGGGGGCCGGCCGTCGGGCTGCCGATCCGGCTCGCGCTGGCGATGGACCGGATGACGGAGGGGAGGCTGGACCTGTTCCAGCACCCCTATCTCCGGAGGACGGGGGACTTTCTGATGCACGTCACGGGGCCGAACGGCCGGGTGTTCGCGTTTGCGGACTGCGGGCACGCGCTCGGGGGGCAGGCGGCGGCCATGCTCGGCCTCCTGGGCCGGAAGGCGGGCCGGCCCGACTGGGTGGGGCTGGCCCTTCAGCATCCCCCCTCGTCTCTGTTCGACCTGGCCTGCACGGCCGGGCTGTCTGCGCCCGAGGCGGTGCCGGACCCGCCCACGGCGAGGCGGTTCGGGACCTACGAGGTCGTGACGCTGCGGAGCGGGTGGGGGCCGAAGGAGACGTTCGTGGCGCTCAAGGGGGGGCCGACGGTGGTCGGCCACTCCCACCTGGACATCAACGGGTTCATGGTGACGGCCCTGGGGGAGACGCTCATCCCGGACCTGGGGACGTGGCCCTACGCGCACTTCATCGGGTTCTTCGACACGGGCAACCGGCGCTGGAGCTTCGACGCCAACGCCACGCGGGGGCACAACACGCTCCTGGTGGACGGGCAGGGGCAGCGGTTCGCGGAGGACGCGGCCGGGAAGGTGGTCCGGTTCGAGCCGGGGGAGGCGTTCGATCTGGTGGTCTGCGACGGGACGACGCCCTACACGCCGCTGCTGACGCGCTTCCACCGGTGGTTCCTGTTCTTCAAGCCGGACCTGCTGGTGGTTTTCGACGACGTGCGCGCGGACCAGCCCCGCAGGGTGGAGTGGCTGCTCCACTACGAGGGGGAGGTGGAGGCGGCGAACGTGGACCTGCGCGTCGTGAAGGGGAGCGCTGTGCTGGACGCGCTCTTTCTGATGCCGGGCCGGGACGAGGGGTGGGTCGCCTCGCACGTGGGCCGAAAGTTTACGTACAGGGACTCCAACCGGCAGGTCATCGTACACCCCGAAAACCGCTACGTGGCGTTCTCCCGGATGCACGCCTACCCGGACCACCGGTTCCTGGCGCTTCTGTCGTTCCACCGGAGGGGCGGCGCGGGCTGGATCGGGGAGGTCACGGCCAGCGACGCGGAGACGGTGCGGTTTGCGCTGCGGCAGGGCGCGGTGGAGCGGCGCGTGAGGCTGGACCTTGAGGGATTGCGCGCGGAGATAGAATCATAGACCTGAGCGCTGATCAGGGACTCGGAGACGCCTTCTCGCTTGACTTATAGCGGAGGATATGCGATCTTCTATCGCGAGTCTCAGGGGTATCACCTTATAAGGGAGAGTGCGCCATGATAGGGACGGCGACGCTGGATCGGGTCTACGACGAGGTGAAGGATGACCTGCTGGAAAAAGACGAGGTGCGGGCGACGGTCAACGACTTCATCCTTACGCATCTGCGGGACTGCTTCGTGGCGGGCAAGCCGCGTCTGGTCGTGTTTCCGATTGCGCCGATCTGGACGGTGCCGATTCTGCTGACCTATCCCGACCGCACGCTGGGTGAAGTGGGCGAGGTCGCCGTTCACGCATTGACGGGCGAGGTCCTGGGCTGGACGCCTCTGAAGGAGATCGAGAAGAATGCCGCCGAACACCGAACCCACCTCGCCTCGACCAACCCTTAAGCCCTTTCTTCAGGAACGCGATTACACCTGCGCCGTCGCCTGCCTTCGCACGGTCTCCGCTACCTTTGGCGTCCAGAGAACAGAGGACGAACTCCTCCCTCTCTGCCGCACCACGGAAGACGGCACCCACCGGGATGACTTGATCGCCGCTGCGCAGGGCCTCGGCTTTGAGACCCGGCACGGCAGACTCACCCTCGATGACCTCCGCTCTGCGACCTACCCCATCGTCTACATCGACCGGACGCCTGTGGACGGCGTTGCGGCCATTCATTCCCTCGTGATCATCGAAGTGGGTGACCCGGTGAAGACGTTCGACCCCAAGTTCGGCGAGCGGGAGATACCGCTTGCCGCATTTGAGTGGGCCTGGAGGCTCTGTCGCAACTTTGGCATCATCCTCCAGCCCCGAAATTCCTAACTCGTTTCCAACCGCAAGATAGGGCTTGACAGGGCAGGGGGGCTATCGTACCATGTGAGCGTTTCTGTTAGTGTATAAAAGGTGATATCTCATATCCGAGGGCTTTCATGGTCAAACCGATTGTGATGCCGAAGTACGGCCTGCAGCAGGACCAGGGGACGGTCATCCGCTGGCTGAAGGGGGAGGGGGAGCGGGTGAAGAGGGGAGAGGCGCTGCTGGAGCTGGAGACGGACAAGGCGGTGTTCGAGTACGAGTCGCCGGAGGCGGGGGTGCTCCGCAAGATCGTGGTCGGGGAGGGGACGACCGTGCCGGTGCTGTCCGTGATCGCGGTGCTGACGGACAGCGCGGATGAGCCGTTCGACGTCGGGGCGGCGGGGCCTGCGCCGTCCGCTGTGACGACGGCGTCGTCGGAGGTGGCCTCCGCAATGCCCGCCGCAGCGCCGGCGGCCGGCGGGGAGGACCGGATCAGGAGTTCCCCGGCGGCCAAGAAGCTGGCGAAGGACCTGGGGGTGGACCTGGCGACGGTGAAGGGGACGGGGCCGGGGGGGCGGATCACGCGGGAGGACGTGGAGCAGGCCGCGGCAGCCAGACAGGCCGCGCCCGCTGCGGCTTCGACGCCCGCCGAAAGCCGCAGGCCGCTGTCCCGCATGCGGCAGGCCATCGGGCGGGCGATGTCGGAGAGCAAGCGCAACATCCCTCACTTCTACGTCTCGGCGGAGGTGGACATGACCGACGCGGAGGCGTGGCGCAGAAGGGTGGCCTCGGAGCGCGGGATCAGGCTGTCGGTGACGGACGTGCTGGTGAAGGCCGCGGCGATGACGCTGGCGAAGTACCCGGCGCTCAATGCCAGCCTGGACGGGGACGCGATGGCCGCGCACGGGGGGGTTCACATCGGGCTGGCCGTGGGGATGGAGGACGGGCTGCTCGTGCCGGTGATCGCCGACGCCCACGCCAGGCCGATGGCCGCTCTGGCGAAGGAGCGGGCGGAGGCCGTGGAGGCGGCCCGGGGGGGCAGGCTGCGGGGGGCGGCGCAGGCGACGTTCACGATCTCCAACCTGGGGATGTTCGGGGTCACGTCGTTCATCGCCATCGTGAACCCGCCTGAGTCCGCGGCCCTGGCCGTGGGCGCGATCCTGCCGCAGGTGCGGCCGTTCGGGGAGCCGCTGACGATCGCGGTGCGGCAGGTGATGCAGGTGACGCTGTCGGCGGACCACCGGCTGACGGATGGGATGCTGGCCGCGCAGTATCTGCAGGACCTCAAGAGGAACCTGGAGAGCGTGGAGACGCTGGAGGGATGGCTGTAAGAATAGTGCTGAGTGCTGAGTAAAGAAAAGTCGTGGGTCCAGGGCCAAAGCCTATAACTCAGGACTCAGGACTCAGGACTTTCTTTTGGAGGTTTTCATGGCTGTTGACAAACAGTTGATGCTGAAGATGTACCGCGACATGCTCCGCATCCGGAGGTTCGAGGAGCAAATCTGGAATGTCTACACGCTCGGGCTGATGCACGGGCTGGCGCACCTCTACATCGGCGAGGAGGCCGTGGCCGTGGGGGTCTGCTCGGCCCTGCGGGACGATGACTACATCACCAGCACCCACCGGGGGCACGGGCACTGCATCGCCAAGGGGGGCAGGCTGGACAGGATGATGGCGGAGGTGATGGGGAAGGTCACGGGCTACTGCCGGGGCAAGGGGGGGTCGATGCACATCGCGGACATGTCCCTGGGCATTTTAGGGGCCAACGGGATCGTGGGCGGGGGGTTCGGGATCGCCACGGGGGCGGCCCTGTCGGCCAAGTACCGGAAGACGGACCAGGTGGTCGCCTGCTTCTTCGGGGACGGGGGGGCCAATCAGGGGATCTTCTTTGAGGTGATGAACTACGCGGCTATCTGGGGCCTGCCGGTGATCTACGTCTGCGAGAACAACCAGTACGGGGAGTACACGGCGGTCAACAAGGTGACGGCGGGGAAGCACATCGCGGACCGGGCGACGCCGTTCGGCATCCCCGGCCGGATCGTGGACGGAAACGACGTGATCGCGGTCCACGGGGCGACGGCGGAGGCGGTGAAGCGGGCGCGGGCAGGGGAGGGGCCCAGTCTGATCGAGTGCGAGACCTACCGGTATCGGGGCCATCACGTCAACGACCCCGGCCTGGCCTACCGGTCGAAGGAGGAGGTGGAGGCGTGGATAAAGAAGGACCCGATCGAGCGGCTGAAGGGGAGAATGCTGGCGGAGGGGCAGGCCGGGGAGGCCGAACTGAACGGGATCGACGAGGACGCGCAGAAGGAGGTCGCGGACGCGGTGGAGTCGGCCAAGGCGTCTCCCTACCCGGACGTGAAGGAGGTGAGCGAGCATGTCTTCGCGTGAGAAGAAGATGACCTTTGGGGAGGCCGTGAAGGAGGCGATGGCCGAGGAGATGCGGCGCGACCCGGCGGTGGTGCTGATCGGGGAGGATGTGGGGCCGGCGGCGGGGGTGTTCAAGATCCTGGTGGGGCTTTATGACGAGTTCGGGCCTGAGCGGGTGATCGACACGCCGATCGCGGAGGCGGGGTTCGTGGGGATAGGGGTGGGGGCGGCGCTGACCGGGATGCGGCCGATCGTGGAGATCATGTTCGGGGACTTCATCGCGCTGACGATGGACCAGATCGTCAACCAGGCGGCCAAGATCCGCTACATGTCGGGGGGGCAGGCGAAGGTGCCGCTGACCATCCGGGCGACGATGGGGGCGGGCAGGTCCTCGGCGGCGCAGCACTCGCAGAGCCTGCACGCGTGGACCTCCCACATCCCCGGCCTGAAGGTGGCCGTGCCGTCCACGCCGGCGGACGCAAAGGGGCTGATCAAGACGGCGGTCCGGGACGACAACCCGGTGATCGTGTACGAGGACAAGATGATGTACAGGCTGGAGGGGATGGTGCCGGAGGGGGACTACACGATCCCGTTCGGGAAGGCGGACGTGAAGCGGGAGGGAGACGACGTGACGCTGATCGCCACGTCGAGCATGGTGCACGTGGCCCTGAGCGCCGCCGGGACGCTGGCGCAGCAGGGGATCAGCGCGGAGGTGGTGGACCCCCGGACGATGGTTCCGCTGGACAGGGAGGCGCTCGTGGCGTCGGTCTCCAAGACGGGACGGGCCGTGATCATCGACGAGGGGCACCGCAGCTTCGGGGTGACGGCGGAGCTGGCCTCCGTGGTCTACGAGGGGGCGTTCGACTACCTGGACGCGCCCGTCGTCCGCCTCGGCGCGATGGACGTGCCGGTGCCGTTCACCAAGCCTCTGGAGGATGCGACTATCCCCACGGAGAAGGATGTGGTGGAGGCGGTGACGGGGATGATGAAGTAGGGTATGACCTTTTTGATTCTGAGCATCCTCCTGTCCGTGCTGTTTGGGCACACGGTGCGGTGGGCGCAGGCCAGGCGGCGCCACATGATGGCCGTGGGGGTGGTGAACTACGGGGTGGCCGCCCTGGCCTGCGCGCTGCTCACGGCCCTGAGCGGGAACCTGAGCGTCCACGGAGACACGCTGCTCCTGGGCGCGCTGCACGGGGTCGGCTACATCCTGGCCTACGTGGGGATGTGCGCGGCGATGCCGCGCGGGGGGCTGACCATCCCCACGACGATCATGCGGCTGTCTGTGGCGCTTCCGGTCCTGGCCTCGGTGTTCTGGTGGGGGGAGCAGCCGACGCAGGCGCAGGTGGCCGGGGTCGTGGCGACGCTGGTCGCCCTGGTCCTGCTGGGGGGGCGGGAGATGTCCGGGGCATCCGACCCCCGCATCTGGCCGGTCACGGGCCTCCTGTTCCTGGCCAGCGGGGGGGCGAGCGTCGTGTCGAAGGCGTTCCTGATGCGCGGTCTGCCGGACGCCAAGACGACCTACATGGCGGCCCTCTTCGGGACGGCGGCCCTGGGCGGGAGTCTGAGCTTTCTTTTTGAGGGGTTTCATCCGACGCGGGGAGACGTGGGCGCGGGGGCGCTCGTGGGCGTCGTCAACGTGGTTGCGACCGTGGTGATGCTCGTCGCCCTGGACCGGGTTCCAGGGGTGATCGCGTTTCCGGCGCTGGCGTGCGGGGGGTTGGTGGCCACGGCCCTCTTCTGCGCCGTTGTCTGGGAGGAGCGGTTCACGCGCCGGATGCTCGCGGGCATGGGGGTCGCCCTGGTGGGGCTGGCGCTGGTGAACATGAAGTGAAGGATTCCGCCTGTCTAAACGAACCTTCTCATCACGATGACGTCCAGCGTCTGGCCCTGCCAGGTCACCTGTCTCGTCAACCGCGCCTCCTCCTCAAACCCGGTTGCCCGGAGCGCCGCGATCTTGGCCGTCGAACGCTCGTCCGCGTAGGCCTGGACCTTGCCCGGGGGGAGAGGCAGGGCTTCGAGCAGGCGTCTCAGCTCCGAAGAATAGTTGGCGTGGGCGAAACAGTCCAGGACGGAGACGTCGCCCCTCCACTGTCCGTCAGGCGCCACGGACGCGAACCCGACGACGGCGCCGCGCTCCGATTCGAGGAGCCGCGCCCGCGCCCTGCCGTCCGGCTCCAGCGCCCGCATGAAGCTCAGGAATCCCCCCTCGAAGCTGGCCTGCCCCGTGATCCCCCACGCCACGCCTCGCACGGTCTCCGGGCCGGAAGTGGAGCAGAGGGCGTTTACGCGGGGCCAGTGGCTCCAGCAGGTCTCCACCACCGACGACGTCCCGGGGGCGAAGTAGTTCGCCTCGAAGTCCTCCTCGCTGGCATAGCGCATGTGCCCCGTGCCCGGATAGACGCTCCGGAAGCCGTGCCGGTGGTAGATCCAGTAGGGGGGACGCTCAAAGCCCGTGCCGAGGAAGAGGAGGCCGCCGCCCCGTCGGCGGAAGTCCTCCATCTGATGCCGCATGACCGCGTCGCACGCGCCCTTGCGCCTCTGGTCGGGCAGGGTGTAGACGTGGCCGAGGATGCCGGTGCGGTGGCTCTCCACGGTCATGATGTTGCAGATGATGGCGCCGTTCAGCTTGCCGACGTAGTAGCGGGTCTCCAGGTCGTCCAGGGGCTCGTGGACGGACTTCTCGATGTGCCACTTGTAGGGCATCTGCTTGTGGGCGAGGAAGGGTTTGACCTGTTCGGCGTGCGCCTCGTCCGGGGCCAGGACGACGCCCACCTCCAGGCGCTCGCCCGATTTGAGGGTCTCGTCGGCGAGTCGGGTATACATGGGACCTCCTTATCGTTCTGTCGTTCGCCGGTGATTTTCGCCAAAGATAGGGAGATCGGTTCGCTTTGTAAAGCTTTTTGATTCAGAGCCTGGAAACCAGCCCGTATTGTGAATAAACCGACCGCATCATTTATCTCCGCGCTCCTTGCCTTCTTCCTGCTCTGTCCTGGACCGGCGCAGGCGCGGGCCAAGTTCGCCGGGGAGTTCCTCGCGCTCGGGGCGGGGGCGCGCGCCCTGGGCATGGGGAGCGCCTTCGTGGCCGTGAGCGATGACGCCACGGCCGGGGTCTGGAACCCCGCCGGGCTCACCCGCATCCGGCGGCGAGAGGCCCACGCCCAGCACGCCGAGCAGTTCGGCGGGCTGGTCAACCACGACCAGGTCAACTTCGGCGCGACCGTGCGGGGCGCGGGCAGCGTGGGGTTCAGCCTCCTCCGGGTGGGGGTGGACAACATCCCGATCACGCTCCTGGAGCACCCCGACCGGCCCATCGGGCCGGACAACCGGCCGGTGCGCGTGGGGAGCGTGAGCACCTCGGACTACGCTGTGCATCTGTCCTACGCCCGCGTCCTCCGGGAGGGGCTTGCGGCAGGGGGGAGCGTCAAGCTCATCCGGCGCAAGACCGGGTCCGGCGCGGGGTTCGGCTACGGCCTGGACGCGGGGGTCCTGTGGGACGCAGCGCCGGGGCTGGCCCTCGGGCTGGCCGTCCGGGACCTGACGCAGAGCCGGATCACTTACTCCAGCGCCGCAACGGACAGGATCGCCCCCACGGCCCTCGTGGGCGCGGCCTACACCTGGCGCTTTGCGGCCCTGCGGGGGCGGCTCACGGGCAGCCTGAGCGCCGGGCTTGGCCAGGATGCCGTCAGCATCGAGGATGGACGCCGGTTCAACACGGGCGTGGAGTATTCATTCCGGGAGATGGCTGCCCTCCGCCTCGGCGCGGAGGAGGGGCATTTCACCGCCGGGGGGGGGGTCCGGTTCTACGGGCGCTTCGGCGTGGACGTGGCGTTTCTGTCGCGGAGCGACCTGGAGAACAGCTATCGCATCTCGGCGACAGCGCAGTGGTAAAATATATGAAATCTTTCCGATCCGGCGACGTGGCCATCGTGGGCAGGCCCAACGTGGGCAAATCGACGCTCTTCAACGCCCTCGTGGGGGAGCGCCTGGCCATCGTCACCCCCAAGCCGCAGACCACGCGCATCCCTCTGCTGGGCGTCGTGACCCGGCCGGCGTCGCAGGTCGTGATCTGGGACACGCCCGGCCTGCTCGACCCGAAGTACCGTCTCCAGGAGGCCATGCGCTCCCACGCCGCCCGGCGCATCCGGGAGGCGGACGCGGTCGTGGGGCTCCTGGACGCCCACGCGCTGGACCTCGACGAGGACCTGAGGGCCGTCTTGTCCGGGGTCAAGGTCCCGCTGATCATCGCGCTGAATAAGGTGGACCTGCTCCGGGCAGAGGAGGTGGGTCTGGCCCTTGTCTGCGTGCGGGAGGCGGTTCGCGCGGACGAGGTCCTCCCGGTCTCCGCGCTGACCGGGGAGGGCCTTGCCGGGCTGATGGACGCCCTGGAGCGCCGGCTCCCGTTCGGGCCCAGGCTCTACCCCGACGAGACGCTGACGGACCAGCCGGAGCGCTTCTTCGTGGCCGAGCTGATCCGGGAGGCCGTTTTTGACCTTCTGAGACAGGAGGTCCCCTACGCCACGGCGGTCACGGTCGAGGAGTTCAGGGAGCGGGACGCCAAGACCTACATCCGCGCGAATGTGTGCGTGGAGCGGGAGTCGCAGAAGGGGATCGTCATCGGCGCGCAGGGGAGGATGCTCAAGCGCGTCGGGAGCGAGGCCCGGCGCCGGGTCGAGGCGTTTCTGGAGCGTCCCGTGTACCTCGACCTGTGGGTCAAGGTGCGGGAGGACTGGCGCAAGAAGGACGGGGATTTGAGGGATTTTGGATATGTGTAGGAGGGTTCCGTGAAGATCACGCAGATTCGCGCCACGCCGCTGTCGCTGCCCTACAAGGAGGCGTACCACTGGAGCGGGGGGTGCCCGATGGGGGCGACGGTGGTGCTCGTGGAGGTGGAGACGGACGCGGGGGTCGTGGGCATCGGGGAGTCCACGGGGGACCGGTCCGCCGAGGGGGTGATGGGGCTGATCCGGGGGTTGACGCCGCTGTTCATCGGGGAGCCGGCGTTCGACGTGGAGCGGCTGATGGCGCGGGCCTTCCGGCTGGGGAAGCTCCAGAACACGCCCCGTTTTGGCAACCACGCCTTCGCGGGCCTGGAGATGGCGCTGTGGGACGCCGTCGGCAAGGCGGCCGGGCAGCCGGTCCACCGGCTCCTGGGCGGGGCCACGCGGGGGGAGATCGACTATTTCGCTTTTTTGCAGGGGGATGAGGCCGGGGAGCTGGCGGAGGACGCGCGGGCCGCGGCCGGGGCGGGCTACTCGGTGATCTATATGAAGGTGGGGCGGGGGGAGAAGAAGGACCTCTCGAACGTGCGGGCCGTGCGGCGGGAGATCGGGGACCTGAAGCTGCGCGTGGACGTGAATGAGGCGTGGGACGTGCTGACGGCCATCCGGATGATCCGGAAGCTGTCGGAGTTCGACCTGGAGTTCGTGGAGCAGCCGACGCCGAGCCGGGATATGGAGGCGCTGGCGCAGGTGAAGGCGGCGGTGAACGTGCCGATTGCCATCGACCAGGGGGTCTACACGCCGGCGGAGGTCTACGAGGCGTGCCGGAGGCGGGCCGCGGACGTGATCGTGCTGGGGCCGCACGAAACGGGGGGGCTGCTGGGGTTCCGGAAGGCGGCGGCGGTGGCCGAGGCCGCGGGACTGCCGGTCTGCCTGCACGGGCAGCACGACACGGGCATCTCCACGTGCGCGGAGAATCAGATCTGCGCCACGCTGTCCAACCTGACGGACGGCAATCAGATCATGCATCAGTTGCTCGTGGAGGACCTGGTGGCGTCGCCGGACCTGACGGTGCGGAAGGGGAGGCTGCCGGCGCTGGAGGGGGTCGGGCTGGGGTTTGAGCTGGACCGGGACGCGGTGGCGAGGGGGGCGGAGCGGTACCGGAAGCAGGGGCAGTACTACCAGTTCAGCGTGTGAAGTCGGGAGAGGAGGGTCGTCGTGCGTCTCAATGGACTGATCGATCTGTCTCACGCGATTGCGCCGGGGACGGGCAACCGGCCTCTGCGCCTGGAGAGGGTCCCTCCGCCGGAGTTCGGGTATTTCCCGAAGGACCAGTGGTACATCATGCATCAGGTGGGCTTTCTGAACCACCTCTGCACGCACATCGAGGCGCCCTATCATACGGTTGAACAGGGGCAGGACCTGTCCGGCGTGCCTCTGGACCGGCTGTGCGGGGAGGCCGTGATCCTGGACCTGACCTCGGTCGCGCCCGGATCGGCGGTCACGCCCTCTGCGATCCAGGGGGCGGCGGAGCGGGCAGGCGGGGTCCGGGAGGGGGACATCGTGTTCTGCCGGTTCGACTTCGACCGGCACTTCGACCGGCAGGACCGGCCGAAGTCGCCCCACTTCACGTCGGAGGCGATCGAGTGGCTGGTGGGCCGGGGCATGAAGCTGATGGGGGTGGACACGGGGGGGATCGAACTCCCGCCGGAGGACCCCCGCGCGGCCCGGCAGCACAACCACCACCTGCTGATGGACAGGGGCATCCCGCTCATCGAGAACCTGGCGCATCTGGGACGGCTCGCGCGGCCGCGCGTCACGGTCTTCGCCTTTCCCGTGGCCGTCGAGCGGCTGGACGCCTTCCCCGTGCGGGTCGTGGCCCTGCAGGACTGAGCATCATAGTTCGAACGTATCGCAACACAAAAGCCGACTCGTGCTGAGTCGGCTTTTGCTTTTTTCGCGGCCCTTCGTGATCCCGCCCTATGCCTTTGCGCCGTGTTTCCGGAGGATGTCGGCGATCTCCCTGTGCCCTTTCTTCTCGGCCCAGGCCAGGGGCGTGGCCCAGGGGGATTCTGTCGGCGCGGCTGGATCGGCGCCTCGCTCGATCAGGAAGCGCACCATCTCTACCTGACCCTCGCGCGCCGCGGCGGCCAGGGGCGTTCCACTGTGCTCAAGTTCAACGGCATCGATTTCTGCGCCATATTCGAGCAGGATGCGGGCAATCTCGGTGTCGCCGCGTTCGGCGGCCCTGTGAAGGAAGGTGCGACCGATCCAGTTCGGCCGGTTCGGGTCGAATCCGTGGTCGAGGAGCTTGCGCAGGCTCCCCGGGTCGCGAGGGCAGCTCCCTCCCCAGATGTCGGTGAGCGTCAGGCGACGCGCCAGGTCGGGACGTTCTTTCAGAAGGACGTCGATCAGCTCAGGGTCGGCCTTTTCGAGCAATTCGTGGAGGAACTGTTCGTGGTCGGTAACGGCGGCCCCTTCCCGCAAGGCTGCTTTCATCTCCTCCACAGACAGGACCCACGGCGGGGTGATCGCTCCATGCTGGCGCAGCAGCTCCTGCATGGGGCGGCAGGTCTCCGGATGCTTTGCATCTGCGATGGTCAGGCAACTGCCGGATGAGTCCACCTCCGCGTTGGGGTCGGCGCCGCGCTCAAGCAAGAGCCGGGCAGTCTCCAGATGATTGCCCGCTGCCGCCTCGAACAGCGCTCGACCTCGGGGCGCCAGGTCTTCAGGCATATTTGGGTCTGCGCCATAGTCCAACAATAACTTTACGACTTGAGTGTACCCAAATCTCGCGGCGTAGCAGAGCGGGCTTCCGCGCCCTGAGTCGAGACGTTTTGCCAGGCCAGGGTCCTCTCTCAGGAGTTCCTCGACTCGCTCTTTGTCGCCCAGGGCGGCGGCAATCGAAATGGCATAGTTTGCGCCCTTAGCGAGGAGATATCCGGTTATCGCCCAGGTGTTGCGGATGGAATTGGGTGTCAAATCACGGGTCCGATACCAGTAATCCCCGTTGATAGACACGTGTACCGGCGTCTGCCCATCTGCGCGTTGAGCGTTGATATCCGCTCCCAGTTCCAGGAAGCAGTCGATCAGGCTGAGCTGGCGCGTCAGCACGGCCCAATGCACGGAACTGTTGCCCAGTACATCGCTGGCTCGCACAAGTTCGGGATGCTCCTTCAGGATAGCCTCCACCTGCGCCCGGTCTCTGGACTTGATGGCCTCCTTGAGCTGCTCAAACTCCGGCGCGTAGTTGAACCGTTGCTTCATAACCGCTTCAAGCAGCGCTTGGACGTCTTTGTGACCACGGTCCTTCGCAGCAGCGAGTAACTTGTCCCACGAGTTATAGGTATAGCGCGACTGGCCGGGGTCGGCGCCCGCTTCGAGCAATAGTCTCACCACATCGGTATGCCCTTCACGCACGGCGATATGAATAGGGAACTGATACCAGTACTGGGCGTTCACCAGGCGCGGGTCTTTGTCGAGGGTCGCCCGCACTCCTGGCGCGTCACCCGTTGCACAGGCGCACATCAGCGCCCATGCCTCATTTCCGTCGACCTCATCCACGCCATAGCGATACGCTGATGTCTTCATCGATTCGGGCTGGATCATGCGCGAAACCCTGTCAGCAAAACGGGAATCGCGCGACGGGGCGTGTTTGCTCAGATTCTTTTTGACCATCTCCATCATCCTTTCTCGCAACTTCCTGCGGGCCGTGTGGAGGCGGCTTTTGACGGTCTTCGCGGGCACGTCCAGGAACTCCCCGATCTCGTCCTGGGAGTAGCCGTTGATGTAGAAGAGGGTCGTCACGGCGCGCTCCTGCTCCGGCAGGGCCTGGATGGCCCGGAGCACCCGGTCCTTCAACTCTGACCGTTCGAGGGCCTCCGCCGGGTCGAAGTCGCTGGAGGTCATTTCGGGGATGGACTCCAGGGGGACCGTCGGGACGCGCCTGCCCCGCGTGAGCCGGTCGCAGTGCTTGAACACGATCCTCCGGAACCAGCCGGGGAAGGCGGCAGGCTCCCGGAGATTGGAGAGGCTGGAATATGCCTCGATGAACGCCTCCTGGGCCGCGTCCTCGGCGAGGTGGAAGTCACCCAGGACGGCGTAGGCATAGCCCATGGCCATGTCCTGGAAGCGCCGGACGACCCCGCCGTAAGCGTCCAGGTCGCCGGATTGCGCCCGGAGGACGAGTGCGTTCAAGGGTTCCACATCCGCTCCCCTGCGTTGATCAGAAGGCCTTCTATGAGTAAGTCCCAGGTTTTGGGAGAAAGGTTGATGGAATATGAGCGATTTTTTGATAAATGGGCAAAAAAAGTGCGCCGGGGGCGCCGGCGCAGTCAATATTGCGATGTTGAAACGATCTCAGCCATCCGAAGATATTAGGCCGTCAGGGCTACCCTGGAATCGCTTCGCGTTCTAGTTCGACCTTCAAAACATGGTATCCAGCGCGCTCCACATCGGAGATCGCCGACGAAATTGCGGCCTGCAATGAATCGGCGACTCGCTCGAACAACAACTCCATGCCGTCTGCGTGTCCGCGAATGGATGCATCGGTGCATCCAGCGTTTCCGAGTGCGTCCGTGGCGTCGAGAATCTCATCGTGGGTTAATGAGGGTGTTGGCACGATTACGGCAAATCGATAAGGAGACATGATCGGGTTTTCCCTTATTTGTCTGGACAACGGTTCACAGTTCGTCTAATGTCCCGCGCGTGGTTCTCCGGACTCTTGGGCGTTGAATAAATTGCCATCCAGCATTCCCGATGACCGAACGAGCAGTAAATCACACCCCAAGCATGGGCGCGTGGGCCAGATTTCCTGATGATCCAGCCTTGCTCTTCTGCATATTTCAGAGCTTCACGAATATGTTTGTTTGGATGGTCGGTCACTCCCTTGCCATCGCCTCTTGTCTTAATGTACCCTCTATGATCGAGTTTGTCAATAGCGCAGGGGCGACCCGAGCGCCATTCATCCCGGAGGTCCCGCCGGAAGGGTCTCCCCTCCCTGCCGACGGTCTCCTCCAGGCCCACGAGCGGGCGCACAGGGCCGCCCCCGCGCAAACGGATGGGCGTTGAGAGGTTCAGGGGAGCTTGAAGTTGTCCCCGGACTCTATGCCGATGGGCGCTCGCTCGGCGTGCACGCCGTAGGGCGCGCCGTGAAGGTTGAGTTCGAGGTTCGCCATGGCGAAGGCGACCGTGACCGTGACCAGAACCATCGCCGCGCAGAAACCCTGATTCAGAAGGTCGGACCGCACGTCCTGACGCCGAAAGGTCTTTTTGAAGGTCTTCATGGTATTTATCTCCTGTATAATGATCGCAGTCTTCGTTTTCTGCGATACCGTGTCATCTGTCAGAACCGCTTCGTGGGAGACCTGAGACCTATGGAAAAATCGAACCTCTCTGAACAGGTTTGCGGGGAGAAACATCTCTAAAGAACCTGACGCCCCGCCCGTCACCAGGCGCAACCTCTCTGCGCGGAGGCCATCCGGCGCGTCCGGCGCAGGGAATTCGACGACTGTCATCCTCCGTGGATCATAAAGAGCACGAAAGAGAGGCCATCCAGCACGACCGGCGCGGTGAACTCGAGGTGCAGGCCGATGGCGACGGTGAACAGGGCGAGGACGATCAGGGTGGAGAAGCAGATGTTCAGGAAGCGGCTGCGGCCCTCCTCCCATCCCAGAATCTGTTTCAGGGATTGCATAAGGCACCTCCTGCCGTGTAACTGTTGGATACTTACTGTACTGATGTGTAGTGATCATAAATATAGTAAACATTCGTATAGTTGTCAAGGAAAAAAACGATGCGTAGCGGAAAATTTTAGTATTATTAAGATATTATTTTTAATTTAGATATATGATCAGGAGGGCAGAGGAAAGGGGCGCGTTAGGGGGGTCGCGTCGGCGCACGTGCGGGACAGGAGAGAAGGGGAGCGGCAGGGCGGGGAAAAGGGGCCTAAAAGCGCATCGCGAAACCCAGCTACCCTCCCCCTCCAGGGTGGAGATGGGGACGGTTTCGCGTCTTTCGGCCTTTTTTCGCGCCCTTCGCGATTCGCGTTCACACCTCGGGGTGCCAGCGGTAGACTTCGAGATCGACCCGCCCGTTCCGGAAGACGATGCCCTCGCGCTCCAGGAGCCGCCGCTGTTTGAGGTGGGCCGCCTTTGATCCGCTGCGGGGCGAGACCTCCCCGCGGGCGTTGATCACCCGGTGCCACGGGCAGGTCACGCCTTTGGGCATCTCCGCCAGGGCGCGGCCGACCTGGCGCGGCCCCACGCCCACGCGTTCGGCGATCTGCCCGTAGGTGGCCACGGTGCCCTCCGGGATGCGGGAGATCAGGGCGTAGATCTTCTGACGGATGGAGGAGGACATAGGAGACAGGAGATAGGAGATAGGAGACAGGAGACAGGAGATAGGAGACAGGAGATAGGAGACAGGAGACAGGAGATAGATGAAACGGGGAAGCGGAGAGCCGGAGAATCGGGGAAAAGACTCTCTCCGTTTCTCCGTTTCTCCGTTTCTCCGCTTCGCTCTTCTTTTTCCTCTGTGCGCTCTGTGCCCTCTGTGGTGAAGGGTTTTTACTGAGGCAGTCCGGCGATCAGGTCGTCGGAGATGATGGAGTACTGCCCGAACATCTCCAGGAAGAGGATCGCGCCGCGCGTCTGGCCCAGCGTCTCGTGGGTCTCGAAGGACTCCATGCCGGTGCCGCAATCCCGGAGGATGACGATCTCGTAGCCGCGCCGGGACATCTCCATCGTCCCGTAGTCGCGCCAGAGGATGCAGGCATTGGTGTTGAACCCCAGGAAGAACAGGAAGAGGATGCCCTTCTGCTTGCAGTAGCGATGGAGTTCCTCGCCGGTGGCGATCACGGCCTCGTCGCGCTCCGGCTGCACGAGGGGATGGAGCGTCAGCCCCTCGCGGAGTTTGGTCAGTTCCCCGGCCCTGGGCTCGGCGGGCCGGGCGTAGGCCTTGTAGTCGCCCGACTTGCCCCTGAACTCAGACGGGGGCCAGGTGTCGCGGGGGGGGGACATCTCCTCTTCGCCCACCAGCCGGACCCAGGCCGGGTGCGCCTTGGCCTGGGGGGGCGACGGCGCGTGGACGATCTGCAGGCCGGCCCTTCGGCAGGCGGCCAGCAGGGGGACGATCTTCTCGCGAATGACGGCCTCGGCGCGCGCCTCCGTGTCCTTCAGGTAGTGCCGGTCCCAGACGTCCACGAGCACGAGCGCGGCCTGATGCAGCGGGATCTTCCAGTCGAGGTGGGCGTAATTTGTGTTCTTCTCGACCCACTCGACGCCCGGATCGACGTGCCAGCGGTAGTAGCGGGGTTTGATGTGAAGGATTCTATCCATGAGAACTCCTTGTCAGAATCTTGAACTTTTGAACCTTGAGCCTTGAACTTGAGATGCGGCGATGACGATCCTGGCGCAGGCCTCGGCGTCCGAGAGGGGGTCGTGATGGTTCAGCGGAAGGCCGAGGCGGGCGCAGACGTGGGACAGCTTCGTGGGATAGATGCCCCAGACCCGGCGCGCGATCTGCACGGTACACTTGAACGGCAGGAAAGGAGGGCTCAGTCCGGCGGCCTCGCAGCAGGCGTGAAGCACGCCGCGGTCGAAGGGGGCGTTGTGCGCGGCCAGGAACTGAGCGCCGTCGAGCATCTCGACCAGGTCGGGCCAGGTCTGTCCAAAGGTCGGTTTGTCGGCCACGTCCTCCCACGAGATGCCGTGGAGGTAGGTGAACTCGAAGTGAGGTCGCGGGGGGCGGAGCAGGCAGGCCTCGCGCCGGACGATCTGGCCCTCCTCGACCCGGACAAGGGCCACGGCGCACGCGCTGTCAGGCCCCCTGTCGGCGGTCTCAAAGTCGATGGCGATGAAGGTCATAAAAACAGTCCTGAGTCCTGAGTAATGAGTCCTGAGTAAGAGCAAAAACGCTGTTGTTTAGGTTTTAGGCACGGACGAAAAATAAGTTGTCCATTTTGCATGCGAAAACCCTATAAATCAGGGGCAAAGTGAGTTCCGAGAAATGAATCGGACAAGTAATTTTTCGGTCGTGCCTTACTCAGCACTCAGGACTCAGCACTCAGCACTCTTCAGAGTGGCCTGGGCCTGTAGACGATCTGGAGCAGGTTGCCCTCGCCGTCGTGGAAGAACGCGAGCTTCGTGCCGTCGGGCCGGACGTTGGGGGGGCCGGTGAACCGGACGCCGGCGCTCAGGAGGCGCTGGTACAGCCCGTCGAAGTCGTCCACTTGAAAGGCAAAGTGGCTGTGGCCGGGGTCGTTCTCCCGCCGCCCGGCCCGCTGGGAGTCGTTGGCGGGGATCAGTTCGAGGAGGACCGGGCCGTCGCCCTGGGCCAGGAAATACTGCGGGGGCGTCCGGTCGTTTTTGTTCCGCACCGAGAAGCCGAGGCGCTCGCAGTACCAGCGCGCCAGGGCGTCGGTGTCCTGCGCGGCGATGGCGAAATGCTCTATGGACATGGACATAAGAAGTGTCTCCTTGTGATGAGAACCTCCACCCCCCGCCGTTCCGTCGGCCCCTCCGCATTGCCACTTTTCTTGCTCGTCCAAGAAAAGTGGCACAAAAGAAGGACGCCCCTCAAGCGCCGGGGAGGCTTGGCGCGACGCAAGGGCATTGCTCCAGAAGATGGATCATCCAAAGGTTTCCATTGCAGCCTAACGCCTCTCCTGAACTCCGGTGGTTAGCCCTTCTGCGTCGCGCCATTAGTCATTTTGACAAGGCTGTTCCCCCTTCCCTTCAGGGAAGGGGGTTAGGGGGTTAGGTCTGTTTTACCGCTTCGTTGATCTTTGCGAATTCTTCGTCGCTCGGGACGAGGCCGGAGGCCCCGGCGTTCTCCCGGAGCTGCTGGACCGTCCGGGCCGTGGGGATGACGGTCGGGATGGAGGGGTGCTTGAGCAGGCAGGCGAGGGCCACCTGGGCCTCGGTCCTGTCGTGCTGTCTCCCGACCTCGCCGAGGGCGCGCACGATGCGCAGCGCCCGGTCGGAGCGCCTGCGCTCCAGGACCCCCTCGTCCACGAGCCGGTCGCCCACCTGGGGCGTGGCCCCCTCCGCGTAGCGGGAGGAGAGCATCCCCTGGGCAAGGGGGGAGTAGGGGATGAAGCCGAGGCCGTTCTTCTCGCAGAAGGCCACGACGCCGGGATGGCTCTCGCCGTCGAGGACGTTGTAGCGGTTCTGGACCGAGACGATGCGCTCCAGGAACCGGCGGTCGCTCAGGTCGAGGAGGGCCTGGACCTGCGAAACGCTGTGGTTGGAGACGCCGATGTATCGGACGAGGCCCTGGCTGATGAGGTCGTCCATCGTGCGAAGGCTCTCCTCGATGGGGGTCTCCGAGTCCGGGCCGTGCCACTGGTAGAGGTCGATGGAGTCGGTCTGGAGGCGCTCAAGGCTCTTCTTGACGGACTCGACGAGGTTGAGGCGCGACAGTCCCTCGTGGTTGGGGGTGACGCCGTCCATCTGGCCGCGCCCCTTCGTGGCGATGATCACGTTCCGGCGCTGGTCCGGGTTGGCCCTGAGCCAGGTCCCGATGATCCGTTCGGAGTTGCCGGACATGTTGTTGTAGCGATTGGCCGTGTCCCAGAAGGTGACGCCGAGGTCCATCGCCGCGTCGAGGATGCGCAGGGAGTCGCGCTCGTCGGACCGGGAGCCGTCGCCCCGCTCCGGGTAGCCGAACTTCCAGGTCCCCAGGCCGATCTCCGACACTTTCAACCCTGACCGCCCCATCCGGTTGTAAAAGACCTCCTTGTAGCGCATCCGCTCCGCCATGGCCCACCCCTCCAGGGTTAAAGCGTGAAGCAAATCGAAGGTCGAAGGTCGAAGGTCGAAGGTCGAAGGGTCCACTTCGCACTTCGCACTTCGTCATTCGCACTTCACAAGATACACCGCCCTTCGAGACCTGTCAACTGTTTTGTCCCGCGCGCAGGGCTTTCTGCGCGTGGGGTTTTCACCGTATATGTATATCTTGACAGATTCAGGGGGATTATGTATATTTTTGACGCAACTATCAGACAAATCAGTCATCCTTGCATCAGGAGTCCCGATTGCCTTCCGAAAACCCGCTCTTCGCCCAGAGGAGACAGAAGTTAGACGAGATTCGGCGGAGAGGCATCAATCCCTATCCCTATCGGTTTGAAGCGACCCATCGAACGGGGGAGATCAGAGATCGGTTCGAGGCGCTGGAGGCATCCAAAGAGCGGGTGGCGTGCGCAGGCCGGCTGATGGCCGTGCGAGGGCACGGGAAGACGGCGTTCGGGCACGTTCAGGACGAGCAGGGTCGGCTGCAGGTCTACGTCCGCCTGGACAGGGTGGGGCAGGAGCAGTTCGACCTGTGGGGGTTGCTGGATATCGGGGACATCATCGGGGTCTCGGGCACGGTCTTCCGGACGCGGACCGGGGAGATGACCGTGGAGGTCGAGCGCCTGGGGCTTCTGTCGAAGTCGCTGCGCCCTCCGCCGGTGCCGAAGGAGCGCGTTGAGGACGGGAAGCGGGTGGTCTTTGACGCGTTCTCGGACAAGGAGAAACGCTACCGGTATCGCTATCTCGACCTTCTGTTGAATCCCGACGTGCGGGACGCCTTTCGCAAGCGCACCCGGATCATTTCGGCCATCCGGCGGTTTCTGGATGGGAGGGGGTTCCTGGAGGTCGACACGCCCGTCCTGCAGCCGATTTACGGCGGGGCGTCCGCCCGGCCCTTCACGACCTTCCACAACGCCCTCGGCATGCCCCTCTATCTTCGCATCTCCAATGAGCTGTATCTCAAGCGGTTGATCGTCGGCGGTTACGAGAAGGTCTACGAGTTTTCAAAGGACTTTCGAAACGAGGGGATGGACCGGTTTCACAACCCGGAGTTCACGCTGCTGGAGTTGTATCAGGCCCATGCCGATTACCATGACATGATGCGCCTGGCCGAGGAGATGGTCTCCTCTGCGGCCGTTGAGGTCAATGGGTCCGCCCGCATCTCCTACCAGGGTCAGCAGATCGACCTGACTCCCCCGTGGAGGAGGATGACGATGCGGGACGCCATCTATGAGTACGGGAGGATCGACGTGAAGGCCGCGTCGGATGCGGACCTGCGAGCGAAGTGCAGAGAGCTGGGCGTGGATGTGGATGGGGCGCGCGGGGGGAGGGGGAAGCTGATCGACGAGGTCTTCGGGGCCTGCGTGGAGGCGCATCTGGTCCAGCCGACGATCATTATGGACTATCCCGTTGAGACCTCGCCCCTGGCCAAACGACACCGGGACGACCCGACGCTCACGGAGCGATTCGAGCCGTTCGTCGCGGGGGGCGAGATCGGTAACGCCTTTTCGGAGTTGAACGACCCCCTCGACCAGCGCGCCCGGTTTGAGGCCCAGATGGAGCTGAGGGCGGGCGGGGACGAGGAGGCCCAGATGCTGGACGAGGAGTACCTGCGCGCCCTGGAGCACGGGATGCCTCCCACGGGGGGGCTGGGGATCGGGATCGACCGGCTGGTGATGCTGCTGACCGACTCGCCCTCCATCCGGGACGTCATCCTCTTCCCGCACATGCGGCCCGAGGAGGGCCGGGATCGGGGCGAGGAGTCCGGGGATGCCGGGGCAGATCCTTGAGGCCCGGGGCATCCGGAAGGTCTACGCCACGGGGGGGCGCGGCCTGGAGGTGCTGAAGGGGATCGACCTGGACCTGGCGCGCGGGGAGATCGTGGCGGTCACGGGGCCTTCCGGGGTGGGCAAGAGCACCCTGCTCCACATCCTGGGCCTGCTGGACCGGCCCACGGAGGGCCGGCTGACGTTTGACGGGGCCGACGTCCTGCGCCTGGGGGCGGAGGAGGCCGCGACCTTCCGGAACCGGAGGATCGGGTTTGTTTTCCAGTTTCACCACCTCCTGAGCGAGTTCACGGCCCTTGAGAACGTGGCCATGCCGCTGCTGATCGACCGCGTGAGGGAGCGCGAGGCCCTGGCGCGGGCGCGGGCGCTGCTGGCGCGTGCCGGGCTGACGCACCGGGAGGGGCACCTGCCGGGGGAGCTTTCGGGCGGCGAGATGCAGCGGGTGGCGGTTGCGCGCGCGATCATCGCCGGCCCGGACGTGGTCCTGGCCGATGAGCCCTCGGGCAATCTGGACAGCGAGAACAAGGCCGGGTTGCACGATCTGATGCGGGAGCTGGCGCGGGAGATGGGGCAGGCGTTCGTGATCGTCACCCACGACTCCAGCCTGGCCGCGCGGGCGGATCGGGAGGTGCGCATGGCGGACGGAAAAGTAGCTGAAGTCAAGGCCAGGTCCGTTCAAAGTTAGAAGGGTCTCATGCTCTGCCAGGACTGCCATACGAATGAGGCCACCGTCCCGTTCATCCAGATGGTGGACGGCAAGAAGACGGTGTGTCATCTCTGCGTCTCCTGCGCGGAAAAGCGGAGCGGGGGGGGCGGGAGCGTGACGGTCACTCTCTCCGGTCTTCTGTCCGGCGGCGAGGGGGAGGAGGAGCCCGAAGTCCCCGATCTGACCTGCGCGTTCTGCGGTCTGACCTACGCCGAGTTCAAGAAGACGGGGCGGTTCGGGTGCGACGGGTGT
>Ga0114945_10000328_pt1 | contig 30490 bp, 34 predicted proteins | sample OV2TP3_FD_87194 | JGI IMG/M metagenome (GOLD analysis project Ga0114945, IMG submission 87194) | Hot spring microbial communities from Beatty, Nevada to study Microbial Dark Matter (Phase II) - OV2 TP3 | ecosystem: Environmental > Aquatic > Thermal springs > Hot (42-90C) | place: USA: Beatty... | reverse complement strand
TTGTCACCCCTATCCCCTGAGGCGGCTTGGCGTTGTCACCTGAGGCAAGAGCCGGATGCGGTAGTGCCGCACGTCCGGATCCGTGGAGGGGGTTACGGGTAACCGTCATCTCTACTCCGACTGTCGCAGCGAGTCTACCACCGGGCGCAAGCGGCCCTCACGCGGGGATCACCGGGAGCCGCACGTGGGAGGCGCGCTCGGCATCGTGGAACACGTCACGTTCTTGTGAACGAGGACGTCGAAGGTCGGCTTGGAAGCCATGGTCAGGCTCTCGGCGCGGGCGCCCGGCGCCGCGGGGCTCTAGCCGGGGCGGGGGCGCGCGCGGAAGAAGGTGCTGGGCTCGGCGTCCTCGGGACGCACGGTGAACGCCAGGTCGCCTCCCGCGGCGACCCGGTCGAGCCCGCCGAGCCCGAGGAGCGTCGTGACCTCCGGGACCGTGTAGAACGAGCGCTCCGAGTCCTGGACGGCCCCGGTCTCGAGGAAGTGCCCGATCACCCGCCCCCGGCCCCGGACGGGGTCCAGGCTGAACTCCCAGACGATCTTGAGCTCTCCCTGCGTGTTGCGCCGGAGGAAGATCCGGCGCCCGCCCTCGAACCAGCGGAGGACATCGAAGACGAAGTCCCCGCCCGGGGCGAGCGCGGCGCGCACGGCGCGGAAGGCCGGCACGAGGTCGGCGCGCTCGACGCAGTTGAAGACACCGCCGAGCGCCGTCACGAGGTCGAAGGGCCCCCAGCGGTCCAGGCGGCCGTCGAGGAGGTCCGCGACCTCGAAGCGCGCGTTCGGCACGCCTCGCGCGCGCTCGCGGGCGAGGTCGATCGCCACCGGCGCGGAGTCCACCCCGACCACCTCCGCCCCGCGCCGTGCCCACTCGAGGGCGTGGAGGCCGGCGTTGCAGCCGATGTCCAGGAGTCGTCGCGGCAGCGGGCGCCAGGCGAGGACCTCGTCGACCTCCTCCGCCGCCTCCCGGCCCGCGTAGAAGGACCGCTCGAAGACGTCGATCGTGGTGCGGTCGTTGAAAAAGGCGTCGACGCCCACTATCCTCGGAGGGGGGCCCTGCCCCCCTTTCCTTCGGGGGGCCGAACCTCCCCCCGGGATGGATTGCGCGGGCAAAGCCCGCGCTCGAAAGCGCTTCGCCCAGGAGCGCGCGGACGAGTCACCGGCCTAGCGCCCCTTCACCGTCCGAGACCTTCAGTGCCGGCGGGCGCGCGCGCGGCGCCACCAGGCGCGGATCTCCCGGCGGTGCCCCGTCTCGTGGGTCCACGCGAACTCGCGGAGCCAGACGGTGACGGGCAGCTCGTGGGCCGGATCCCCGAGCGCCCGCGGGCGGAGCCGCCGGAGCGCCCCGGCGAGGGCGGCGCGGGCGCGCGCGAGCCGGCCGAGGACGCCCCGAAGGGACGCGCGGCGGGCCAGGCGGACGGCCCGCGCGTTGAAGCGATCGGCATCGGCCATGGTCTCGTACCAGACCATCCGCCGGGCCTGGCCGCGCGCGATGAGCCGGAGCCGGCGCGTTCCTTCCTCCTCCCACGCGGCGACGTGGGTGAGGACGTCCTTGATCGACCACGCGCCCTGGGTCCGCGGCCGGAGGATCGCTGCCTCGGGGATCCCCGCGAGCAGGGCGAGGGTCGCGGCCCGCGAGCGGTGCATCTCGGCGAGCGCCCGCCGACGCCACCGGGCCAGGGCACGCGGGCTCCTCAGGGATCGGGCCATGCTGGGATGGTACGCCGAGCCCGCGCTCCCGTTCAACCCGGTTTTGACCATCTGCTCGCGACGCCTCCGGGCTGCGGCCTCCGGGACGTGGCTCACTTCTCAGGCGCTGTGGTACCCTCTCCGCCGTCTGCCATGACCGCCTTCGAGGCGCTCGCCGCGGCGCGGCTCGCGCGGCTGGACCGGCCCGCGCGGCGTGCGCTCTTCCGCGCGGTCGAGGCCGCCGAGGCCACGGTCGCGCTCTATCACCGGCATCGCGCCCGGGGTCGGCCCGTACCGCACCCGATCGCGCTCACGCCGTTCGTCGTCTCGCGGCGCCTCCTCCCCACGCTCGAACGCCTGGCCGACTGCGTGCATCGCCTCCAGACCCGCGCCCCGGAGCTCTACCGTGCGGACGCGTTTGACTTCCGCGCGCTCTGCCCCGTCGGGGAGACGACCGCGCGCTGGCTCGCCTGGGACGCGGGGGCGGCGGACCCGGGGGCGCTCATGATCCGGCCCGACGTCGGCCTCGAGGAGGTGGGACCGCAGGGCCAGCCGGTCCTCTTCGAGACGAACGCCACGGGGCTCGCCGGGCTCTACAACCACGCGGCGGGCGCTGCGATCCTCCGCCGAGAGGTCTTCCCGCGCCTCCTGACGGCGGCAGAGCAGGGGCGGCTGGAGGACCCGCCCGACCTCCTGGCCCTCGTCTACCGCTGGGTCACGCGCGCGGCGCGCCGGCTCGGCCGGCGACGCCTCCGCGGGGTGGCGTTCGTCGAGGAGGCGGCGGCGCTCCCTGGCTACAGCGAGCTGCCGCGACTGGTCCTCGCCTTCGAGGCGCGCGGGGTCCGCGCCGCCTGCGGGACCCCCGACCAGCTCCGCCGCACGCGGGCCGGGATCTTCCTGCGCGATTGCCCCGTGGACCTCGTCTACCGGGACCTCGCCTACGCGGATCTCGGCCCACCGTCCGCGCGGGGCCGGAGCGCCGGCGCCGTCATCGCGCTCGCCGGGGCCGGGCGCGTCCTCCCGTCGCTCGCCGGCGAGTTCGCGCACAAGGGGCTCCTCGAGGCGCTCGTCCGCCCGGAGTATCGGCGACTCTTCACCCCCGCCGAGCGCCGCCTGCTCCGGGCTGCCGTGCCCTGGACGCGGGTCCTCGCCGCCCGCTTCACGGACGGACCGGGCGGCCGGCGCGTGGACCTGCCGGAGTACGCGCGCCGGCGCCGCGGCCGGCTCCTCATCAAGCCGAACGTGGGCTCGAGCGGCGAGGGGATCCTCCTCGGCCGCGAGACCCCGGCCGCGCGCTGGGAGCAGCGGATCGCCCGTGCGCTCCGCGAGCCCGGGGCGTGGGTGGTGCAGGAGCGGCGGCCGGGGACACGGCGGGTCATGGTCTACCTCCGGGACGGCCAAGCCCACGCGGGCCCCTGCTACGTCTCGCTCGGGCTCTTCTACGCGCCCGGGGACCTCGGCCTCCACGTGCGCGTGAGCCGGGCCCCGATCGTCAACGTCGCGCGCGGCGGGGCCCTCGCCTGCGCGTTCCTGACGGGGTGACGCGGCGCGTTATCCTGGGCTCTTGCGAAAACCGGCGCGTTTGAGTCAGACTAACTGATGCAAGTGCACCTCACCCCACCTCAGAAGGAGGGTCCTATGGAGCTGGTTGTGGAGGTTGTCGACACCGTCGAGATCGTTCCAACCTGACACAACTGAGCCAGCTCCTCGGCTGAGGAGCACCGACACGGCCCCGGGTGGCGTCGCCACCCGGGGCCGTGTTACGTTCGGGCCATGCGCGTCTCGGTCGGCGCGTTCTACAATCCGCACCTCGCCGCGGCGACGCTGGAGGCGGCCGGGCTGATCGAGCACCTCGCGATGGCCGACCCGCCCCGTCCCGACGATCCCCATTTCGGCGAGGTCCGGCGGCGGTTCGTCCTGCTCCTCCACGACTTCCTCGGCCAGCTGAGCGAGCCGCTCGGCGGCGTGGCCCTCGAGCGCGCCCGGCGCCTCGCCGCGCTCTACGACACGCCGTGGGCCGCCGAGCACCTCCAGCGTGTCCACACGACGGACGGCCGGGCCTTCGTGGACTACGTCTTCCCGCCGCTCTACACGGAGGACCTCTTGGCCGACTACGTCCGGAACGCGCGCGCCCTGCGGGAGGCGCTCGCCCGGCCGCTCGTGCTTGAGCCGATCCCGACGTACCTCCGCCTGCCGCTCCCGCAGCTCGGGGAGGTCGAGTTCGTCCATCGCTTCTACGCGGAGAGCGGGTGCGGGATGCTCCTCGACGTCGCCCACGCGTCGCTCTCCGCGCGCTACGCCGGTGTCGGGCCGCGGGAGTTCGTCGCCGCCCTGCCCCTCGACCGGATCGTCGAGCTGCACGTCGCCGGCACGGAGCCCGACCGGGACCTCGGGGGCCCGTGGATCGGGGCGGCCGCGCCCGGCCGGGAGATGCTGGATCTCGCGCTGTACGCGGCCGAGCGCGCTCCGGGCCTCCGCGCGGTCACGTTCGACGCGTTTTCGACGGCGCTCACGGTCGAGACGCTCCACGCGGGCGTGCGGGCGATCCGCGACGCCTTCGCCCTTCCGGCGTGACCGGCCCGGGACCAGGCCGTCATCGTCCGGGGGCGGTGATCTGAGAGCTGGCGCGTGACCGGCCGCAGCCTCCACGACGCCCTCCTGCGCGTGCTGACGAGCGCGGCGCTGCGTGACGCCCTCGCCGCGTCCGGGCGGGACGGGGCGCTCGAGGCCGCGATCGGGGCCGAGGAGGCCGCCGTCCTCCGCGGCGCCGACCGGGAGCGCCTGGGCCGGCTCGCCCGGTTCATGGGGCGCCATTTTTACCGGGAGCGGATCGTGCGCCTCTTCGCCGCGAGCCGCGCGCTGGCCCGCCGCCGGGGTGTGGACCCGCTGGTGCTCCTCCGCGAGCCGGCCTTCGACGCCCTCCTCGAGGCCGCGGAGGTGGGCTCGGCCGGGACGGCCGAGCGCCTCGCGGGGCGCGTGGAGGCCCGCCTCCTCGCGGCCCTGGGGGACCTGCCCTGGGGCCGGGACCTCGTCGCCTACGAGGGGGCGCTGTTCCGGGCCGAGGCCGGGCCGCGCTGCTGGGGTGACGGCGGGGCGGCGGGCAACGTGTCGGCTCGGTCGGCGTCAGTGCGGATCTGCGCGCTGGACTGGGACGTGACGGGTGTGGTCGCGGCCGTGCGGCGGGGCGACGCCGAGCCGCCCGTCCCCCCGCGGGGGCCGACGCGGCTCCTGGTCGCGCTGTCTCCCGACGGGCGCGTCACGACCGCGCGCGCGACCGAGAGCGTGGAGCGACTGCTCGCGGCGCTCGACGGGATCCGCTCGACGGCCCAGGTGGCGCGCGCGCTCGGCCTCGCCGAGCCGGACGTGAGCCGGGCCCTCGCCCAGCTTGCCACGATCGGCGCCGTGGAGTGGCGAGGGCGCGCCCCGACGGCCTGAGCTCATCGGAGGGGGCCTCGACGGCCCCCTCCGAACCCTCCCCCCAAAGAACGTTGCGGCGGCAAAGCCGCCGCTCGGAGTGGAACCCTTTCCCGTTGGCGGTTTGTCCCCGCGCTGCGCCTCGTCTTACTTAGACGGCCTCCTGAGCCAGGCCTGGGTGACTCAGCGCGCCGGGTCGAGGTGAAGCGTGAGGACCCGCGCCGGGCGCCCCGAAACGTTCCGCACGTTGTGCGGGGTCCGCGCCCGCTCCCACTTCACCTCGCCGGCCCGGAAGACCTCCGTCCCGTCGTCGCGGACCGACTCGACCTCACCCTCCAGGACGTAGTGGAGCACGGGCCCCGAGTGCTCGTGGCGCGTGGTCTCGGCGCCCGGGTCCCAGCGGTTCAGGTGCACCCGGAGCCCGACGCGCCGGGGGATCTCGTCCGTCGTTCGGGTGAAGAGGACGTCCGTGGTCACGCGCGGGCCCTGGGTCCAGGCCGCGCGGCCGCTCCAGCCGGCGGCCGCGCCCGCGGCGACGCAGAGGAGGGCCACGACGGCGGGGCTCCCGCGGATTCGCATGGGCTCCCGCCTTGTGGGCCGGGTGGCGGTTCGGGTATAGTGGGCGCCAGATTCCAGCCGCCGTCCATGCGGAGGCACGCACCCATGACCCGAATCCGTTCCGCGATCACCCTGGCCCCCCTGCTCCTCCTCGCGGCGACCCCGGCGGCCGTCTCCGCGCAGCCCGCCGCGGCCGCGCTGACGGTCCAGACCACGGCGGAGCCGCCGGGGCTCGACCTCACGGCGACGCCGGCCTCCGCGACGGCCACGGTCGTGTTCTACAACATCCAGGAAACCCTGATGAAGGTGGACGCGACCGGGAAGCTCGTCCCTTGGCTCGCCGAGCGGTGGTACACGTCCGACAACCTGAACTACACCTTCTTCCTCAAGAAGGGGGTCCGCTTCCATACCGGCCGGCTGTTGACGGCCGGGGACGTCAAGTACGTCCTCGACCGGGCGCGGAACCCCGAGACGAAGCACCCGCACGTGCGGCACTACGAGGACATCGCGGCGATTCACGTCAAGGACGAGCACACCGTGACGGTCAGCCTCAAGAAGCTGAACGCGATGTTCGTCCACAACCTCGCCCGCCAGGGCTCCGTCATCTACCCGCGCGAGGCGGTCGAGCAGATGAAATCCCAGCCGGTCGGCACCGGGCCCTTCATGCTCGCCCGCTGGGACCGGGGGGACCGGATCGTGCTGAGGCGCAACCCCGACTACCACGTCAAGGGCCTGCCCCGGCTCGAGCAGGTGACGTTCCGGTTCATCCCGGATCCCAATGCCGCGCTCGCGGCGCTTCAGGCCGGGGACATCGACGTGCTGGCCTTCGGGCTCGGGCCGGAGTCGGTCGAGGTCGTCCGCCGCTCGCCGACCCTCCAGGTCATCGTCGGTCAGACCACGAACGACGTGATCCTCGCGCTCAACAATTCGAAGAGGCCGTTCTCCGACGTGCGCGTACGCCGCGCCATCACGCACGCCATCAACAAGGAGGAGGTCGTCAAGGGGGCGATGTTCGGGTTCGGGCGGATCCTCGGGACGAACGTGGACCCGCTGAACCCCTACTTCGTGGACATGGCGAAGGCCGTGTCGCACAGCCCCGAGAAGGCGAAGCAGCTCCTCGCCGAAGCGGGCTACCCGCAAGGCTTCGACGCAGTCCTCAAGGTGCCGCCGCAGTATCCATACACGGTGTGGACGGGTGAGGTTCTCGTGAGCCAGCTCGGCAAGGTCGGCATCCGGGTCAAGCTCGAGCAGATCGAGTGGGGCCAGTGGCTCGACCGGATCTACCGGAACGCCGACTACGACATGACGATCATCGGCCACGCCGAGGCGTGGGACGAGGGGAACTACGCCAACCCGAAGTACTACTTCCGGTACGACAGCCCGCGCTTCCAGGAGATCTACAAGCAGGCCCTGACGGCGCTCGACGATGCCAAGCGCCGCGCCCTCTACCGGCAGCTCCAGGAGATCATGGTCGAGGAGGCGCCGGTGGTCTGGCTCTATGCCTACCCGCGTATCGTGGCCACCAAGAAGGGCGTCCAGGGGATCTGGAGGGACCTGCCCACCCCCTCGTTCGATCTCGCCGAGGTCTCCTGGGCCAAGTAGCCGCGCGTTCCCCTTCATGCCGCTCCCTCGCGTCGGCGGCGCCGGGGCCTCTCCCGGACGTGCGACGCTCCGTCCGGTTCCACCCTCGGATCGCCCTGTGGGGGGAGGCAGGCCCGAGCCGTTCGCCGGATGGCGAACGGCCTGGCTTTGCCAGGAGGGCCGCCCGGCGCAGCTGCGCCGGCCTGAACGAAAGGGGGCGTAGCCCCCCTCCGAAGAAAGATGCGGCGCTACGTCCTCCGGCGGCTCCTCGCCTTCGCCGCCACGCTCGTCGTGGTCTCGGTCCTGATCTTCGTCGTGATCCGGGTGCTCCCGGGCGACCCCGCGCTGATCATCATGGGCACGGAGGCGAGTCCGGAGGCGGCCGCCCGGCTCCGCGAGGCGATGGGGCTCGACCGGCCGCTCGCCGTCCAGTACTGGGACTGGATCCGCGGGGCCCTCCAGGGCGACCTCGGCCGCTCGATCCAGTACGACGTGCCGGTCGGGGGGCTGATCCTGAGCCGCCTCCGCGTGACGCTCCCGCTCACGCTGCTGGCGGCCCTCTTCATGACCGCGGCGGCGCTCCCGCTCGGGATGTACGCGGCGACCCACCACCGCGGGCTCGGGGACTACCTGGCGATCGTCGCCTCGCAACTCGGGATCGCGATCCCCTCGTTCTGGGCCGGGCTGCTCCTCATCCTCCTCTTCGCCGTGCACCTCGCCTGGATCCAGGCAGGCGGGTTCGCGGGCTGGGAGCAAGGCCTCTGGCCGGGGGTTCGCTCGCTCCTCCTCCCGGCCCTTGCCCTTGGCTTGATCCAGGCCGCGATCCTCACGCGGACGACGCGCTCGGCCGTCCTCGAGGTCCTCCGCGCCGAGCACGTGCGGACGGCGCGGGCCAAGGGGCTCACCGAGCGCGTGGTGACGTGGAAGCACGTGTTCCGCAACGCCCTCATCCCCGTCGTGACGATCGTCGGGCTCCAGCTCGGGCAGCTCATGGCGGGGAGCATCGTCCTCGAGAACGTCTTCTACCTGCCGGGACTCGGGCGGCTCGCGCTCGGCGCGATCGGCGCGCGCGACCTGCCCGTCGTCCAGGGGGTCGTGCTCTTCGTGGCCACGACCATCGTCACGCTGAACTTCGCCGTCGATCTCCTCTACGGGGTTCTCGATCCCCGCATCCGGTATGAATAGGCGCTGGCGGCGGTCGCTCGGCCACGGGAGCTTCGTGACCGGTCTCGTCATCACGGCCGCGATCGTCCTCGTCGCCGCGCTGTCGCTGGTCTACACGCCTCGCGACCCCCTCCAGATGAACATCGCCGGGCGGCTCGAGGCCCCCTCGGCGGGGCACCCCCTCGGCACCGACCAGTACGGCCGCGACCTCCTCTCGCGGGTCATGCGCGGCGCCGCAGCCTCCCTCGTGGTCGGGGGCGTGGCGGTGGGGATCGGGATGGGGGTCGGCGTCATCCTCGGGATGGCCGGGGGGTACTTCGGCGGGTGGCTCGACGAGGCGCTGATGCGGCTGATGGACGCGGTCTACGGCTTCCCCGCCGTGCTCTCGGCGCTCCTGGTGACGGCCGCCTTCGGCCCCGGCATCGTGATCAGCATGGTGGCCGTCGGCGTGGCCTACATCCCGATCTTCGCGCGGCTCACGCGCGGCAGCTTCCTCTCGCTCCGCGAGCAGGAGTTCGTGCTGGCGGCCCGCGCGCTCGGGGCCCGCGACTGGGCGATCATCGGCCGCCACATCCTGCCGAACACGCTCTCTCCGCTGATCGTGCAGGCCACCATCTCGTTCCCGATCGCCATCCTCGCCGAGGCGGCGCTGTCGTACCTCGGGCTGGGCACCCAGCCCCCTCATCCGTCCTGGGGACTCATGCTCAAGGATGCCCAGAGCTTCCTCGCGCTCTCGCCCTGGTACGCGATCTTCCCGGGCACGGCGATCGCGCTCGCGGTGCTCGGCTTCAACTTGTTGGGGGACGGCTTGCGGGATATCCTTGACCCGCGCGCCTCGTGACGGTAAACGGGAGCACTACCCACCAGGGAGGGAGGCATGGCGGAGGATTGGGTCACGGCGACGGCAAAGAAGGTGGAGGGCCGGATCGCGGAGGAGGCCGAGCGGATCGCGACCCGCCAGAAGCGGTTCGACGAGGGCGTCGAGAAGTTCCGCAAGACGGTCCTCGACCTCGTCGGGCAGATCAACGCGAAGATCACGACCGAGCCGAACCGGATCCAGACGGTCGTCCTCCACAACGGCTTCATCCTCACCGCGGCGTACAAGCGCCTCGTCACGGAGGAGGTGCTCGGGGCGATCGAGGGGATCCCGGCGTCGGTCGGCAAGGTCGTGCTGCACTGGGAGGACCGCAAGGCTGCGACGCCGGCCGAGCGCGGCGAGGTCTTCATCACCCAGGCTGGCACGCAGACCGCCTTCTACCAGTACGTCGGCAAGGACCTGAAGCAGTTCCTGGATCCGGAGTTCAAGAAGACCATCGAGTACTTCGCGAGCTGAGTTCATCGGGAGGGGGCCTCGACGGCCCCCTCCCGGGCCTCCCCCCAGAGGTTGCCGCGGCAAAGCCGCGGCTCGGAGCGGAACGCCACGGCCGCGAGGCGGATGACGGGAGCGTTGCGAGAAGCCCGGGCGGGGAGAGTCGGGTTTCGGACCCGCCCGCCATTTCTTCACGGACTCTGAGGTGACCCCGCCGGAAGCAGCCGGTGAGCGGGGCCTTTACCGGCCCCGCGCCAGCCAGGCGACCCAGACGAAGAAGGCGATGGTGCCGACCAGGAACACGCCGAAGGCGAAGCGCTCGGGGCCCGACGAGGGCGGAATGCGCTCGGCCGCGAGAACGGGAGAGACCGCGAGCGCGAGCATGGTGATCAATGGCAGGGCCGGGCGAGGCACGGTCCTAGCGGAAGGGGAATGGCGGGCTCAACGCGCGCGAGATGTTGAAGAGGACATCGCTCAGCAGGACCAGGAGATTCGCCGTCGCTAGGACAATCAGCAATCGCTCGATCATGGCGTTCCTCACCGTCCGAGCCCCGGGCCCAGGCCGCCCCAGTAGGTGAACAGGTAGTACACGGCCCAGACGCCCAGGACCGCGTACACGACGAGGAGCCATCGGTTCACGCGGCCCTCGTAGGAACGGATCTCGCCCTGGGCGTATTCGTGCACGGGCCCCCGCTCGGGGGCGCCGGGGTTGCGCTCGGGCTCAGTCACGCCGCTCTTCCTCCTCGGCCGCGAGGACCTGGTACTTGACGCTCTCCACGTTCTCGAGCAGGCCCGTGGCCGCAGCCCACAGGAACGCGCAGAGCCCCGCGAGCCCCATCAGCAGGGCGACGATGAACTCGTAGAGGGTCAGATACTCCAGCACCGGTCAGTCCTTCGGCCCGCCACGCAGGCCGAAGCGGTAGCGGTGGAACTCGGCCGAACCTGCAACGAGCGCGGCCCCGCGATCGGGGTCGTAGGCGTAGCGGGCATCCGTCGCCGTGTCAGGTCGGTTCAGCATGGCTTTGGTCTGCGCGTCGAGCCGGAGCTTCTGGCCCGTGAGCGGGTCCGCGAACGCCGAGAGCGAGAGCACGAAGTAGCTGATCGCCCAGCGCTCTTCCTCCTTCATGGACTCGGTGAACGAGGGCATGGGCGTGCCGTTCAGACCCGTCGACATCGTGCGGAAGATGTCGCGGACGCTGGAGCCCCCCTTGAACTGTCCGCGGGTGAAGTCCGTGGGGCGGATGGGCAGCTTGTCGTCCGTCTTGAGCTGCCCGGCGGAGGGCCCATCGCCCTTCCCCTCGTTCCCGTGGCACTCCCAGCACTTCGCCTTGACGAAGAGCTCCTTGCCCTTGATCACGAGCTCGGGGGTGGCCGGGGGGGGTTCCGGAATGACGAGCGGCGGTTCCGGGGGATCCTTCCAGAAGTCGGGCGCGAACGTCTTGATGAACTGGATCACGGCGAGGCGGTCCTTCTCGTGGAGCTCGTGCCAGGTCGGCATCGCCGTCCAGCGGACGCCGCGGGTGATGGTGCGGAAGAGGTCGCCGTCGGTCGGAAGCGAGCCCGAGGGGGTCGTCCGGAACTTGAACGCCGGCACCGTGAAGTCTCGGGGACGCGGCTGCAGGAACGTGGCGGCCGGACCGTTCCCGTCCCCTTTCTCGCCATGACAGCCGACGCAGCGCTGCATGTACACCTCCCGCCCACGCTCGACCAGCTTGAGGGTCCGCGGCACCTCCATGACACTCACCGCTACGTTCTGCGGCTCGAAGACCTCCCGCCAGGCCCCGCGGGTGGTCCCGAGCTTCTGGAGGTAGGCCACGAGTCCCACCATGTCCGCGGACGGCACCACGAGTGTGATCGCCGCGAACGCGGGCGGTCTGTCCCCGAAGTGTCGGAGTTCGAGGACCGGCATGCCCGGGATCTTGCCCTCGTGCCCCTGGGGGTCCGCGAAGGCCAGGCCGGCCTCGTTCGGGAAGAGCAGGACCTTCGGCTCCGGTGCCATCGTGAAGTAGCGACCGAGCTCCGGTTGGTCGCCGAGCACGTAGGCCTCACCGGCCTTGCGGACCGGGATCCGGAGCTGGTGGAAAAGCCACTTGAACGACGCCATGTTCGAATCCGGGACGACCATCTGCGCGTCCCAGTGGTGGGCGTAGTGCCAGCCGTCGGCGAACTTCAACCCCTCGCGGGTGAGGTCGGGGCCGATGCGCCGGGTGGAGAAGAGGTGGGGGGCGTCGAAGTGGTACTCGCCCGCCTCCGAGACCGGCCCCCAGCGGAACTCTTCCCCGGTGACCGGACGGACGTACTGGCTGTGGCAATACCAGCAGCCCTCGCGGATGTAGACGCGCCGACCCCGTTGCTCGAGCGGGGTGTAGTCCGCCGCCTCGTACCACACCCACTTCACCTCGCCGAGGTCGTTGCGGACCGCGCGGGTGACCTTCTTGTCGCGCGACTCCGGCGTGACGGCCGGCAGGAACCCCTGAACGAAGACGGCGAGGGTGATGAATCCGAACCCGGCGCCGAGCGCGAGGGACTTGATCGTCCTCACGGTCGGGCGGGCTCCCCGCCGGGGATGCGGGCGGGTATCGATAGCGACGAGCGCATCAGGTTATAGACCAGGAGCGACATCCCGGTGTCCATCGAGATTCCCGCGAAGGTCCGCAGGAACCAGGACGGCTTCATGGTGTTCACGGTTTCGATCCACTCGACCCCCGTCATCCACATGAAGCCCTGCTGGAGCCCCTGAAAGGTGAGGCCGAGGCCCATGGTGGAGATCCCGAGCGTGATGAGCCAGAAACTCCAGTTTCCGAGGCGGAAGCTCCAGAGCTGCGTGCCGTTCACCTTGGGCCACACGTAGATGGCGCCCGCCATGGCCCAGACGACGAAGGTCCCGAAGACGGTCAGGTGAGAGTGCGAGATCACGAAGTCGGTGAAGTGTGTCGGCTGCTGGAGCGCGCGGAGGGCCTCGACGGAACCCTGGAAGCAGCCCGCGAGATACATGAGCGAGCCCATGATGAGGAACTTCGCCGGCAGGTTCTGGCCGAAGCCCTGCCAGTGGCCGACCATGGTCCCGAAGAAGTTCTGGAGGACGGTCCAGACCGGGATGATGAGCAGCATGGAGGACACGATGGCGATCGTCTCGGCCCAGTCGGCGATCGGGGAGTAGAGGTAGTGGTGGATGCCGACGAACGGGTAGAAGAAGGCGAGGGACCAGAAGCCGATGAGCGAGAGCTTGTGGCTGTAGATCGGCGCCTGGATGCTCGCGGGCAGGAAGTAGTAGATGAGAACGTAGCCGGCAGGCGTGATCCAGAGCCCGACGATGTAGTGGATGAACAGGCCGTGCATGGCGGCGTTGTTGATGCCGGGGAAGTTGTAAGGCCCGATGAGGCCGAGCACGAGGTTCACGTCGGTCCACACGAGCGCGGCAATGAGGTACCAGAGGGAGACGTACAGCTCCTTCTGGGTCCGGTGCTTGAGCGTCACGAGATGCTGGACGGTGAGAAACACGAGGATCAGCAGGATCACGACGTTCGTCACCTGCGGCAGCTCGCCCGCCTCCCAGCCGCGGTTCCAGCCCCAGGGCCACCCCGTCGCCAGCGAGAGGAAGCCGAGGAGGAGGTTGACGTTCCAGAGCCAGAGGGCGGGGACGCCCCAGCCCTCCTTCCAGACGCGGACCCCGGCCAGGCGCGGGACGATGTAGTAGGCAAGGCCGATGAACAGGGTGGAGAACGCACCGAGGATGACGCCGTTGACGTGGATCGGGCGAAGCCGCCCGAAGGTGAGCCAGGAGGTGTTACCGAGAAAGTCGGGATAGTTGAACTTCGTCGAGACGATGACCCCGATGGTCGGGGCGAACAAGAGCCAGAAGAACCCCCACGCCAGCCAGCCCCGGATGAGGGCTTTGTTGATCAGGGCGTCGTTTCGCGCCGATTCGTTCGTGGCCATTCACTCTCTCAGAGCGGCGCGTGCCGACCGTCGTGGGCGGCCCGGCGCTGGGAGCTCGTCCGGGCAAACCGGGCGACTCGCTCGAGCAAGACCGCGTTGCTCATGGTGTTCCGCTCCGAGCGCGGGCTTTGCCCGCGCAACCCCTCCTGGGGGGAGGTTCCGGCCCCCCGAAACAAAGGGGGGCGGAGCCCCCCTCCGGGTCGACTAGGAGAAGCGGATCTGATGCGTGGCCTCGAACCGCTGGCCGCGGTTGTTGACGAGAAGAATCCGAAGCGGGTCTTCGCGAACGACCCGGACCCGGAACGCGATGAACGGGTCATCGCTGAGGGCGGACGTCATCGCGAACCGGCTCACACGCTCCCCGCCATAGACGACCTCCATCTCCTGGAGATGGAATGGCTCGGAGACCTGGACGAACTTCCCATTCGCGCCGGCCAGCCCGGTCCGACTCGGGTGCCGGATCAGGAGCTGAACCTCGATGATCTCGTTGGGCCGGATCCGACCGTGCGTGACCAGTTGGGGGATCCGGATGCGCGGCGGGAGGATGTCGGGAGCGGCGGTCCGGCCTGGCGGTGGCGCCGGACCCGCACAGCCCCCCGCGCCGTCCGGGATGTTGATGGAGCGGGTGCTGGCCCAGCGACCGTGGAGGTTGCACTCGGCGGTCACGGACACCTCGGAGATGCCCTGATCCACTCGGGCTTGGAAGGCCAGATAGACCTGGCCGTTGGCGGGAGTGAAATGGAACACGCCCTTCGAGGGAACGGGATCCCGCTCGTTCACGACGTGGACGCTGGTGATGTAGTGACCGGGCTCCATGGGGTGGGCCATCTCGACCACGACCGGGACCTTCGCCCCGTTGATGGTGATCACGGGGAGCCGGAGGACCGGGAAGTGGAGGCGCTCGAACGGCGGGAGGAGACCCGGATCCTCCACCGAGAGGCGCCGGGCCGGCGTCGCCCCCCAGGCGCGGCCTCGCCCCCCTTCTGCCCAGAGCCCCACGGCCGCCGAGGCCAGGCGCACGAACGCGCGCCTGGAGAGCCCCGGCGGTCGTGAGGCCGCCTGACCGGCCATCGGCGGGCTCGACTCCACCTCAGTGCCGGCCGGGATCGAGCTTGGAGTTCTTGTTCGACCAGTAGATGTAGGTCTCGAGGGCCTTCATCGCGTCAGAGTCTGGATCGATCTTCACCCCCTCGTTCGGCTTCTCGATGCACCAGTTGATCATGTCCCGGAGCGTCGCGAACTTGTTCATCTGCTCCTGGAACTTGGGGAACTCGTAAGGGTGGTTGTCCGACCCGAAGGGGTGGCACATGGCGCAGGCCATCCCGGTCTTGGAGAGCGTGACGTTCAACTTCTTCTCGGTTGCGCCGTCCCCGTGGAAGAGCAGATCGCCGAGCTTGACTTGCTCCAAGAAGACCTCCTCGAAGGCCTTGAGCTGCTCGGGCGTGTGCTTCTCCTTGTGGGCCAGCGCCGGCTGGTCGGGTCCGACGGTCATGCCCAGAACCAGCCCCAGGGAGAGCGCGAGGGCGACAAGCGCGCAGCGTGTGATCTTCATGGCAGTCCCTCCCTGGCGGTTATTTGTACGCGCCGTAGTACGGCCACTCGCGGTCGGCGATGCGCGGCTGGAGGATCTGGTTGATGTTGTCGGCGCACGCGGAGTCCCACGGGGCGTCGGCGATGATGTCCTTTCGCCACATCACGTACTCGTTCTCCACCTTCTCCGCGGCGGTCACGGTCAGCTTCGACCAGCCGACCCCGTCGAAGTGGTCTCCGGGATCGACCCGGACCTTGCACTTGGTGAGGGCCGGCACGCCTTCCGGCGCGTACGGCCAGGTCCAGGAGGTCGCCAGCATCCCGATCGAGCGCATCTTGCCGATCTCGTTGTAGAGGACCTGGTGGGTGTGGCCGTGGATGTTGGTGACGTTGCTGAAGGGTTTGAGGACCTCGTGGACCTCCCGCCAGTCCCGCACCCAGAAGTTCCAGGGCGGATAGTACTCGTAGAGCGGGTTGTGGGTGAAGATGATCACGGGCTGGTTCCGGGGCCAGTTGGCGAGGGTGCGGTTGAGCCACTCGAGCTGGTCCCGACCGACGCCCGCCCAGGCCCCGGCGACGCTTCCATCCAGGGTCGCCATGTGGCCCATCCGCTCCTTGGGCGTCATCTTCTTGGCCGTCCAGTAGTCCGGGCCGCGGCTGACGGTGTCGAGCCCCACGAAGCGCACGCCCTTGTGGTCGAACGTCCAGGTGGGCGGGCCGAAGAGCCGGGTCCACTTCTGGCCCATGTCGAGGTACCAGTCGTGCTCGCCGGGGATGTAGACTTTCCGGATCTGCACTTCCTTCAGGATGTCGTTTCCGAGGTCCAGCTCCACCGGGTCCCCGAGCTGGGCCAGGTCACCGCCGTGGATCAGGAAGTCGGCCGGCGGACTCATCGCCTGCACATCCTTCACCGCACGGGTGGCCTTGTCGACGAAACGGGTGTTGACGTCCTTGGGATAGAGGTGGTTGTCGGAGATCCAGGCGAACTTGAATTCCTGGGCCCCGAAGGCGAGGTCGAGGGTGTTGATGAGGGGGAACCACCCGTACGTGGCGACGCCAGCGGCGGCTCCGGCAAGGAGTGACTTGTGGATGAAGGTGCGGCGGGTGATCGCCAATGAGGGGTCGGGTCGCTCGCCGGGCTTCTTCAACTCCGCGTCCATCTCCCGCCGTATGCGCGCGAGCTCCGGGGACGAGCCAACCTTGCGCCACCAGGCCGTCCTGGCCTTTGCTCTCAGAAGGTCTAGTCGGTCATGGTCATCCATGTATGGTCGCCCTCCTTCCGGAGTGACTCCCGGGACCGAGGTGAAACGCTCACTTCTTCTTCAGTTCGATCGGAACGGACACCACCTCCTTCGCCTTCACCGTCACCGTTACCTCGACCTCCCCGGTGAACTCCTGCCAGCCCACCAGGGTGTAGGAGCCGGGCGGCACGTCCTTGATCGTGAACCCGCCGTCCTTGCCGGTCACGGCATAGTAGGGGTTCTCGGCCACGTGGACCCAGCCGAGCATCCAGCCGTGGGCGTCGCACTCGACGCGGACGAGCCCCGGCTTCTTCAGCGGCTTGCTGATCCGCTGGCCCTGATTCGGCAGGGCGACGTTGAAAACGGTGAGCTTGCCGAGAAAGCCGTGGGTGTTGTGGAGGACCGGATCGGAGTTGACGATCTCGAAGTCCCCGGCCGGGATCACCTGCACGTGTGGGTGAAAGTCGCACTTGACGTTGTCGATCGCCGGCGTCTTCGAGGGCTTCTCCCATGCCTTGCCCTTGTCCACCTTCTTCAGGTAGACGATCACCTCCTGGACGGACTTGTCGGGGTTCAACAGCATCTGGTCCACGTCCCGAGGGGCGCTTCCACAGACCTCCCGGTCCTTGGTCGGGATGACCTTCCTCTTTGGCGGCGTGGCCCCCTGAAACACCACCTTCCCCTGGATGGTCCCGCCGTCGCGAACCGGGGTCGCCTCGTACGCTCGACCCGGGATGACGGCGAACACGGTCAGGGTGGAAATCAGGAGAAGGCTTCCGACGAGGAGCACACCGGCTCGTCGCCTCCCGGGCTGGCTCATGCGGTTGTGTCCGTGGGGGGTCAGCCCACGCCTCCTGCTGGTCATCGGGCCCCGTGGGCCTCGGGTTTGAGCGTGACGTCCAACTTCTCCTCCGGGGCATGGCAGACCATGCATGAGCGCCCGCCGATCTCCGAGACCAGCGCGTAGGCGGCCCCGTGGGCCCTCCACACGATCACGTCGTACCCTTGGCGATTCACCATCTTGAACTTCGGCTCGGCCTTGAGACCCAGCCGCTGATACTGCTCGGCCGGCATGATGAACAGGGTCACGTTCTTCTGGTCCACGCGATACTCGAGGGCGGCGACCTCGAAGTCCCTCAGGTGAGCGATCCGGCCCCCCAGGAAGGTCAGGTTCTCGTCCTTCAGCTCCGGAAGCCGGACGTTGAAGTCCAGCTTGTTCCCGAACCACTGCTCCGCTTCCTTCGGCGAGGTCCGGGTGATGTCGAAGGGGAGCAGTCCCCGGGACAGCTTCTGGTGCTGCTCGACGGAGGCGTCCGCCAGGCGGAGCAGGGAGGCGGAGGCCTCCCGCCGAGTCCATGTCAGGAAAAGCCCCCACACCCCTCCAACGAGCACGAGGGCGAGGGCTGCCGTGACCATGGCGCTCCGGCGCCCGAGGGGGCGCACCCACCGCGATCTCGGCGGTGCGGCCAGGCCGGCCAGCAGGCGGGCGGCCCGCTCCCGAACGGCGGCCGGAGCCTGGTCCGGCCGCAGCGGAAGCACGTAGATCTCGCGGAAGGCTTTCTCCAGCTCGACGAGGTGCCGGCACTCGGCACACGCGCCCAGGTGCTCCTCGAGCGCTGAGCGCTGCTCCTCCGACAGCTCCCCATCGAGGTACTCGAAGAGTTTCGTCCTTACCGCCTTACAGGCCACGGACTTTCCCCGGTTCGATCGCGTGGTCAGGGTGGTCCTGGAGGAAGGACCGCAACAGGTTCCGCCCCCGGTGGAGACGAGACATCACCGTGCCGATCGGCTTATCGATGACGTGGGCGAGTTCCGCGTAGGAGAGCCCTTCGATCTCCCTCAACTCGACCGCCTCACGCCAGACGGGGGGCAGTCGCCGGATGGCGCTCCTGACCTCCTCGATCGCCAGGCGGCGGAGGAGAATCTCCTCCGGGTTCACGGGGAGGTGGTCGGCCGGCTCCTGACCCTCCGGCAGTTCCTCCTCCAGCGGCCTCGACAGCTTTCGCCGACATCGGTCGATGTAGGCGTTTTTCATGATCTTGAGGAGCCACACCTTGGCATTGCGGTTTCGATCCAGGGATGCCAGGCCTCGGAACGCCCGAAGGAGGGTTTCCTGGAGGAGGTCCTCGGCGTCCGTCTCGTTTCGCGTAAGGACCCGGCCGTAGTTGTATAGCGAATCCATATACTTGAGCGCGAGCTGCTGGAACTCGACAGACTCATCCATGCGACGGCTCAGGCTACCCTACACTACGCAGCCCTGGCGTATTTATTCCTGCAAGCGGGAAGACCTGCCGCCGGTCGTTCGCGGTGGGGGTGCGGGCCCGTTTTCGGGCCGTCGGAGGGGGCAGAGCCCCCTGCGGAAGGACTAGAGCGCCTTCCGCATCTTGAGGAAGAGCTGGCGACTGCGCGGGTCGTCGAGGTCGGAGACCATCAGGTAGGCGTACTCGCCCTGCTTCCAGTAGATGACGTTGAAGCCGTTGATCTGCCCCATGTATGGCTTGTAGCGGTCGATCTGGACACGGCCCCGGGTCGGCATGGGCAGATCGTTCCCGTGGACGGCGAAGTACGTCGTGATGAACCACGCCCGGTCGCGGAGCACGACGGCGGCCGCCTTGCGGTTGGCGATCATGGTCGGCCGCGCGCTCATGAGCGTGAGATCTTCGTCCCCCGCGAAGACCCGGGGGATCTCGACGTCCGTGAGGCTGCGCACCCGCTCGAAGGCCGACGCCGGGTCGGAGACCTCCGCGGCGAGGCCCTGGAGCTGGAGAAGGATCCGCGTGTGCTCGGCGACGCCCGCCTCCAGGAGCCGCTCGAAGGGGTCCCCGGGGACGTCGCTCCTGAACTGGAGCCAGGGGGCCAGGATCAGGGCGACGGCAGCGGCGGCGAGGGCGGCGGCGACCCAGGGGCGTCGGAGCCAGGCGAACCGGCGCCGCTGCTCGCCGGTGCCTTCGAGGATGCGCCGGCGGAGCGACGGCGGGGCCGGGGTCCTCGGCAGGCCCCGAACCAGCCCCGCGAGGGCGTCGTGCGCCTCGCGCAGGCCCCGGCACGCGCCGCAGGCGGCCAGGTGGGCCTCGACGGCGAGCCCCGCGTCCGGCGGCACCTCGCCGCGCCGGTACTCCTCGAGGACCTCGCGGGCCTCGTCGCAGTTCATCAAGACCCCCCGCACCCCCGACCCCTCCCTCCCTTCGGGGGGAGGGGAGGGCACGCTACCATGGGCCGTCGTCCACCCGATCGGGCCCCCCGCACCCCCGCCCCCGGTTGATCGGATCGCCGGGACGGCTCGGGCTTGCGCCCTCGCGACGTCCCGCCCCTCCGCTGGCCTTCGGGGGGAGGGGAGGGCACGCCACCATGGGCCGTCGTCCACGCGATCGGGGCCCTCCGCGTCTCCGCATCCCGTGTCCGTCTCAGCCCGAGCGGTACTCGGTCAGCCGCCGGCGGAGCAAGCGGCGCGCGCGGAACAGCCGTGACTTGACCGTGCCGACGGGGGTGTCCATGATCTGCGCGATCTCGTCCAGCGGAAATCCCTCCAGGTCCGCCAGGAGCAGCACCGAGCGGAACTCCTCGCTGAGGTCCGCGAGCGCCCGCTCGATGTCGAGCGCCGTCGTGACGGAGACAGCCGGGGCCTCGATCTCCCAGACCTCCGCCACCCCGTCCTCCGTCTCCTTGACCAGCACGGCGACCTGCCGGGACTCCCGGCGGTAGAACGTCAGGAACGTGTTCCTCAGGATTTGAAACAACCAGGCCCGGAGATGCGTTCCCGGCTCGAACCGGTGGGCGAACCGGAAGGCGCGGAGATAGGTCTCCTGGACGAGGTCGTCGGCGTCGGCCGGGCTCTTGGTGAGATGGAGAGCGAAGTTGTACAGGGCGTCGAGGTGGCGCAGCGCCTGCTCGGGGAAGTCGGCGGCGGGATCGGCCACAGCGGCGCTCCGTCCCGCCACCCTAGCAGAAGGGGTCCGGCGTGGCAAGGCCGCGGGCCCGGCGCTTGCCCCTCCGATGAAGATCAGAGGGAGTAGGGGAAGATGCCCCGGTGGTCCTCGCTCTCGGCGAGGATCTCGCGGATCGTCTGGTAGAGCGTCGGGTGCTCGAACTCCGCGGCGATCTCGGCCAGGGGGGCCAGGACGAAGCGGCGCAGGTGGAGGAGCGGGTGCGGGATCTGGAGGCGGTCGTCGCTCACGACTCGGTCCTCGTAGAAGAGGATGTCGATGTCGAGCGTCCGCTCGGCGTACTGGCCGGGAGAGAGCACGGGACGGGTCCGGCCCGCGTGGTGCTCGATCTCCTGGATCAGCGTCAGCAGGCGGTAGGGGGGGAGCTCGGTCTCGACCTCGATCGCACGATTGAGGTACCAGTGCTCCCGCGGGGCTCGCTGCTCGGGCCAGGGCTCCGTCTCGTAGATCTGGGAGCAGGAGACCACGTGCACGCCGTGGCCCGCGAGCTCCTGGAGCGCGTACTCCAGGTAGCTCCGCCGATCGCCCACGTTCGAGCCGAGGGACAGATACGCGCGCGCCAATGCGCTCACCGGGTCCGCTTCATCCGCACGCCCGGGATCGCCGCGATCCCGTCCATCGGCGCAGTCAGCTTTCGCACCCGTACCGTCACTTCCCGGGCGGGGAACTCGCGGAGCAACGCCTCGCACAGGAGCCCCGCCAACCGCTCCAGCAGGCGCACCCGCTTCTCCGTCGCGACCGCGACCACGCGGCGGACCACCAGCCCGTAGTCCACGGCGGCGCCGAGGTCGTCCGACAGGGCGGCAGGGGTGAGGTCGAGCGCCAGCTCGACGTCCACCGAGAACCAGGCTCCCACGTCCTGCTCGGCCGGCGTGACGCCGTGGTGGCCGTAGAAGCGGATGTCTTCGACGAGGAGTATATCAGACTCGCCGCGGGCCGGCCGGACGGGGCTCATGGGTGTCGCGGGCCGCTACAGCCCGAGTCGCCCGAGCCGGTCCATGGCCTCGGCGATCCGCGCCTTGTCCACGGTGAGGGCGATCCGGTAGTAGCCCTCGCCCGAGGGCCCGAATCCCACGCCGGGGGTCACCACGACTCCGGCCTCCTGGAGGAGGCGGGAGGCCCACTTCCGCGAATCCGAGCCGTCCGGGACGGGCGCCCAGACGAAGAACGTCGCGCGGGGCACGGTGACCGGCAGCCCGAGCTTCCGGAGCCCCGCGACGACCAGATCCCGCCGCTCCTGGTACGTGGCCCGCGCCCGGTCGACGTAGTCCTGGGGCCCTGTGAGCGCCGCGATGGCGGCCTCCTGCACGGCCTGGAAGACTCCCGAGTCCACGTTCGTCTTGACCCGCCCGAGCCCGGCGAGCGCCTCGCGGTTGCCCACGACGAAGCCGATCCGCCAGCCGGTCATCGAGTAGGTCTTCGAGCAGGAGTGGAACTCGACGCCCACCTCCTTGGCCCCCGGCACCTGGAGGAAGGACGGCGGCTCGTAGCCGTCGAACCGGAGCTCGGAGTACATCGCGTCGTGGCAGACGACGACGTCGTGGCGGCGGGCCAGCTCGACGACGCGCTCGAAGAACGCGCGCGTGGCGACCCCGGCGGTCGGGTTGTTGGGGTAGTTGAGGTAGAGCATCTTCCCCCGGCGGAGCGCGTCGGCCGGGATCGCGTCGAGGTCCGGGAGGAACTCGCGCTCCGCGCGGAGCGGGAGGAACCAGGGCTCGCCGCCCGCGAACCAGGTCCCCGCCGCGTAGACCGGGTAGCCCGGGTCGGGGACCAGGACGACGTCGCCCGGGTTCACGAAGGCGAGCGGCATGTGGGCCGTCCCCTCCTTCGAGCCGATGAGCGTCAGCACCTCGGTTGCCGGGTCGAGAGCGACGCCGAAGCGCTGCCGGTACCACGCCGCCGCCGCCTCGCGGAAGGCCAGCAGGCCCTCGTAGTCGGGGTAGCGGTGGTTCTTCGGCTCCCGCGCCGCGCGCGCGAGCGCCTCGACGACGTGGGGCGGGCTCGGCAGGTCGGGGTCCCCGATTCCCAGGTCGATGAGATCCACGCCGCGCGCCCGCGCCTCCTTCTTCTGCCGGTCGATCTCGGCGAAGAGGTACGGGGGCAGCTTCTTGAGCCGGTCCGCCAGGTCCACGCGAAGGGTCACGTCGCCACTCCTGTCAGTAGGGTCGGCTGCCGTCCCGGGGGGAGGCAGGCCCGAGCCGCTCGCCGCCGAGTCAAGGCCGGGACGCCCCGCGAAGCCGCAGGCCGAGCGCGTCCCGGCCGAGATGGACAGGCGAACGGTCCGGCTTTGCCAGAAGGGCCGCCCGGCGCAGCCGCGCCGGTCTGAACGGAGGGGGGGTAGAGCCCCCTCCGAAGATCAAAGCTTGAGGACGTCCTGCATCGAGTAGAGCCCGGGCTTCGCCGTCGCGATGAAGCGGATCGCGCGGAGCGCCCCGCGGGCGAAGGTGTCGCGGCTGTGGGCCCGGTGCGTCAGCTCGAGCCGCTCGCCGAGCGTCGAGAAGACGACGGTGTGCTCGCCGACCACGTCGCCGCCGCGGAGGGCGTGGACCCCGATCTCCTTCGAGCCGCGCTCGCCGACCACGCCGTGGCGGCCGTAGACCCCGACCTGCCCGAGGTCCCGGCCCAGCGCCTCCGCGATGACCTCGGCCATCTTCGCCGCCGTCCCGCTCGGCGCGTCCTTCTTCAGCCGGTGGTGGATCTCGGTGATCTCGACGTCGTACTCGTCCCCGAGGGCCTTGGCCATGAGCGCGAGGAGCCGGAAGGCGAGGTTCACCCCGACGCTCATGTTGGGGGAGAGCAGGATCGCCGTCCGGCCGGCCAGCTCCGTGAGCTCCCGGAGCTGACTCGCCGCGAGGCCGGTCGTGCCGATCACCGCGCGGGCGCCCTGGGCGGCGGCGATCCGGAGGTGCTCGACGGTGGCCTCGGGCGCGGTGAACTCGACGAGGACCCGGTCTCGCGCGAGGACCGGCTTCGGGTCGGCGGTGATCGCGACCCCGAGGGACCCGGTGCCCGACACCTCCCCGGCGTCCCGGCCGAGCGCGGGGTGACCGGGGCGCTCGAGCGCCGCGACGACCCGGAGGTCGGCGGTCTCGCGCGCGAGGGCGACGATGCGGCTCCCCATGCGGCCGGCGGCGCCGGCCACCACCACGTCGATCATGCTTCGCGGGGAGTCGGGCGCCGCTACGCCTTCAGGACGCCCGCGTGCACCAGGACCTTCCGCAGCCTGTCCCGGTTGGCGTCGCTCATCGGACACATGGGGAGCCGCCACTCGGCGCGGATCATCCCCAGCATCGCCATCGCTTCCTTCACGGGGATGGGGTTGGTCTCGATGAACATCGCCCGGCAGATCGGGAAGAGCTTCCAGTGGAGCTCGCGGGCGCGCTTCCAGTCCCCGTCGAGCGCGGCGTGCGTCATCTCGGCGACCTCCTTCGCGAGGAAGTTCGCCACCACGGAGATGACCCCGCGACCCCCGACGGCCATGAGCGGGAGCGTCAGCGAGTCGTCGCCGGAGAGCATCGTGAAGTCGGGGCCGCAGGCGAGCACGACCGAGGTCATCTGGTCGAGGCTCCCGGACGCCTCCTTGACCCCGACGATGTTCGGGATCCCGGCGAGGCGCGCCAGGGTATCGGTCTCGATGTTCACCGCCGTCCGGCCCTGGATGTTGTAGAGGATCAGGGGGAGGTCCGGCGCCGCCTGCGCGATCGCCTTGAAATGCTCGTAGAGCCCCTGCTGGGTCGGCTTGTTGTAGTACGGGGAGACGAGCAGCGCCGCGTCCGCGCCGGCCTTCGCGGCGTGGACGGTCAGGTCGATCGCCTCGGCCGTGGAGTTCGATCCCGTCCCGGCGACGACCGGGATGCGGCCCGCAGCGGCCGCCACCACGATCTCGACGAGGCGCTTGTGCTCCTCGTGGCTGAGGGTGGGCGATTCGCCGGTCGTCCCGCAGGGGACCAGCCCGTCGGTGCCGTTCTTGACGTGGAACTCGACGAGCTCGCGGATCTTGGCCTCGTCGACCCGGCCGTCCCGAAACGGCGTCACCATGGCGACCAGAGAGCCCTGGAAGGTCCGTCGCATCGTCATCCTCCTTACTTCCGGCTCACGGGAGAGGCCCGGTCCACGCGCTCTCCCCGGCGATGAGGTCTTCGTAACTCTCGCGCCGCCGGACGACCTGGAACCGGTCGGCGTGGACCAGCACCTCGGCGGCCCGCGGGCGGGCGTTGTAGTTGGAGGCCATCGCGAAGCCGTACGCGCCCGCCGACAGGACCGCCAGCAGCGCCCCCTCGGGGACCATCGGCAGCTCGCGCTCCTTCGCGAGGAAGTCCGCCGATTCGCACACGGGCCCGACCACGTCGACGACCTCCTTCGACGCGGTGGCCGGTGGTTCGGTGACCGGCCGGATCTCGTGGTGCGCGTTGTAGAGGGCGGGCCGGATCAGGTCGTTCATCGCCGCGTCCACGACGACGAACCGCCGGCCCTCGGTGGCCTTCCGGTAGAGGACGCGGGTGAGGAGCGCTCCGGCGTTTCCGACGATCGAGCGCCCCGGCTCGAGCAGGACGGTGAGGCCGAGCCGCTCGAGCGTCGGGCGGAGGACACGGGCGTACTCGCCCGGGCCGGGTGGGCTCTCGTCCCGGTAGCGGATGCCGAGGCCCCCTCCGACGTCCAGGTACCGGAGCGCGATCCCGTCCTGGCGGAGCCCCTCGACCAGCTCCCCGAGCCGCGCGAGCGCGTCGGCGATGGGGGCCACCTTGGTGAGCTGGGAGCCGATGTGCATGTGGATGCCGGCGATCTCGATCCCCGCGAGCCCGGCGGCGCGGCGGTAAGCCTCCCGCGCGTCGCGGTAGGGGATGCCGAACTTCGAGGTCTTGAGGCCCGTGGCGATGTACGGGTGCGTCTCGGGGTCGATGTCGGGGTTCACGCGGATCCCGATGCGGGCCCGCGCCCCCTCATCCCGCGCCACCTCGTCGATCACATGGAGCTCGGACAGCGACTCGACGTTGAAGAAGAGGACGTCCGCCTTGAGTCCCTCGCGGACCTCCTCCCGCGTCTTCCCCGGACCCGCGAAGACGATCCGCCGGGGCTCGAAGCCCACCCGAAGGGCGCGATAGAGCTCGCCGCCGGAGATGACGTCGGCGCCGGCGCCGGCCTGCGCGAGGAGCGCGAGCACAGCGAGGTTCATGTTGGCCTTCACCGCGTAGCAGACGAGGTGCGGGACGCCGGCGAGCGCCCGCTCGTAGGCCTCGAAGGCCCCGAGGATCGCCGCGGCCGAGTAGACGTAGGTCGGCGTGCCGACCGCGTCGGCGATGGCCTCGAGCGGCGTCGCCTCGCAGTGGAGTCGGCCGTCCAGGTAGGTGAAGGCGTCCATGGTCTGCTCCGCCCCCGCGTCGGCCCGACGGTAGCATGCGGGTTGCGGCAAATCAAGCCTCGGGCGGCCAACTACGGCAGGGTGGCGCGCGCCTCCGGGGAGGGGACCGACTCGTTCGCGGCCCTCGCGCGGTCCACCGCCGTCACGACGTAGTAGTACGTCTGGGCGCGGCGCACGTCGGCGTCCACGTACGTCGTCGCCGACTGCGGTGTCGCGGTGAGGCGCTGGTAGCCACGCCCGGGGCTCGTGCTCCGGTAGACGTGATAGCCGGCCAGGTCGGGGTCCGCCACGGCGTCCCACGCGAGCCGCACCGTGGACGCGGCCGCCACGGCGACGAGGCCGCGGGGCTGGGTCGGCGGCGTCTGATCCTCCGGCGTGGCGCGGGCGAGCTCCGTGGGCCGGCTCGTCGGGCCGCGCGGCCCGAGGCGCGCCCGGACCGCGTAGTAGTACGTCGCGTCGTTCTGGACGGCGACGTCCACGTAGGACGGGGTCGCGAGGGGCTCCGGGTTGAGGCGGCGCTCCGGGCGCGCTTCGGGCGCCGTCGACCGGAAGACGTGGTAGAGGAGCGCCCCCGTGACCGGTGACCCGTCCTCGAGGGTCGTCGGCGGGTCCCAGGCCAGGCGCACCTCGCGGTCGCCGGCGCGCGCGATGAAGTTCGCGGGCGCCCGCGGCGGTGCCGTCAGGGCGACGGCGACCCGGTTCGAGGGCGGGCTCGTCCGGCCCTGGGCGTCGACGGCCACGACGACGTACGTGTAGCGGCGGCCGAGGGCCAGACCCTGGGCGTCCGTGAAGGTGACCCGCCGCCCCGCGACCTCGGCCGCGACGGGCTCGGCGAGGGAGATCTCCGCGACGCGCTCGAAGCCGGCGACGCCGCTCGGGCCGCCGAAGAGCCCGCCGAAGGTCAGGATGGCGGGCCGGGGCGCGGCCGGCTCCACCCCCGTCTCGAGCCGCCGGTAGACCTCGGTCCGACGCAGGTCCTTGAGCGGGCTCCGATCCACCCGGATCGTGGGCAGGCTCCACGCGAGCTGGACGCCCTCGCCGACGACCGCGGCGGAAAGGTCCTGCACGGCCGCGGGAAGCCGGCGCTCCGGCGCCGCCGGCGGCCCCCGGCGGCCGCAGGCGGCGAGCGCGAGCGGGACGAGGAGGGTGAGGGCGAGCGAGACCCGCGCGGCGCGCGTCATCGGGTCCCCCCGCACCCCCGCCCCCGTTTGTCCAGATCGCCGGGACGGCTCGGGCTCGCGCCCTCGCGGCGTCCCGCCCCTCCGGTGGCCCTCAGGGGGGGAGGGGAGCCGCGTGCCTTCCCGTCGCCGTCGCGGCGGCGCGTTGACGCAGGGTGTCTCACGGCGACTCGAGGAGGGCCCGCGCCTCGGCCAGCTGCTGTGCCACCGCCGCGGGCGCCGTGCCGCCGTAGGCCGCCCGCGCCGCGAGCGAGGCCTCGACGGTCACGGCGTCGCGGAAGTCCGGCGCGAACAGGGGCGAGAGCGCCCGCAGCTCCTCCAGGGGGAGCTCGGCGAGCGCGGCGCCGCGGCGGATCGCGAGGGCCACCGCCTTGCCGACCACCTCGTGGGCCTGCCGGAACGGCAGGCCCTTCCGGACCAGGTAGTCCGCGAGGTCCGTCGCCGTCGTGTAGCTCGCCCCGGCGAGCGTGCGGAGTCGGTCGGTGCGGAAGGTGAGGGCGCCGAGGAACGGGCCGAGGATCCCCAGGCAGGCGCGCACCGTGTCGGCGGCGTCGAAGAACGCCTCTTTGTCCTCCTGCATGTCGGAGTGGTAGGCGAGCGGGAGCCCCTTCATCACCGTCAGGAGCCGGATCAGGTCCCCGTACACCCGGCCCGTCTTGCCCCGGACGAGCTCCGCGACGTCGGGGTTCTTCTTCTGTGGCATGATCGACGAGCCGGTCGCGTAGGCGTCGGGGAGCTCGACGAAGTCGAACTCCGCCGAGGCCCAGAGGACGATCTCCTCGGCGAGGCGCGAGAGGTGCACGGCGAGGATCGCCGAGGCCGCGAGGAACTCGAGGGCGAAGTCGCGGTCGGAGACGGCGTCGAGGCTGTTCGGGCTGGGCGTGGCGAACCCGAGCTCCCGCGCCAGGGCGTGCCGGTCGACGGGCGCCGTGGTGCCCGCCAGCGCGCCCGCGCCGAGCGGGAGGACGTCGAGCCGGCCGCGCGCGTCCGCGTAGCGGTCACGGTCGCGCTGCAGCATGAAGAAGTAGGCGAGCAGGTGGTGGGCGAGGAGGACCGGCTGCGCCCGCTGGAGGTGCGTGTAGCCGGGCATCGGGCAGTCGCGATGCCGCTCGGCCTGCTCGAGGAGCGCCTGCTGCACGGCCCGGATGGCCACGCGGATCGCGTCGATCTCCGCCCGCAGCCAGAGCCGCATGTCGACCGCGATCTGGTCGTTCCGCGAGCGCCCCGTGTGGAGCTTCCCGCCGACCGGCCCCACCTTCTCGATGAGCCGGCGCTCGATGTTCATGTGGATGTCCTCGAGCTCCAGCCGGAAGGGGAACGTGCCCGCCTCGAGCTCCCGCCGGACCCCGGCGAGCCCGCGCAGGAGGGTCTCCAGCTCGGCCTCGGAGAGGACGCCGCCCTTGGCGAGCGCGCGCGCCCAGGCCTCGCTGCCCTGGAGGTCGAACGGCCAGAGCCGGTGGTCGAACGGCAGCGACGCGGTGAAGGCGCGCGCCCCGGCGTCCGTCGGCTCGCTGAAGCGCCCGCCCCAGGGACTGCCGGGCGGGGTCGCTGTCATCGCGGCGCGCCCGCGGGGACGGAGAGGCGCTGCTCTTCGGCGAGGAGCGCGGCGATCTCCGTCATGATCCGGCCCGTGACGTCGGCGCGCATGGTCTGCGTCAGGGGACGGCGCGGGGGCCGCGCGAACCGGAGCGCCCGGCCGAACCGGACCCGCAGCGGGACGCGGCGGGGGATGTGCCAGCGGCGGTCGAGCAGCGCCTGGAAGGTGCCCGTGATCGCCGCGGGGACGACCGGCACCCCCGCGCGCAGGGCGACCAGCGCGACGCCGGGCTGACCCGGGACCAGTCGGCCGTCGCGGCCGTAGGGTCCCTCCGGGAAGATGCCGAGGACACCGCCCTCGTCGAGGATCCGGAGGGCGCGCCGGATCGCGCCGGGGTCGGGGCGGGCGAGGTTGACCGGGATCGAGCCGACGTGACGGTGGAAGTACGGGTGGACCGGGGTCGCGCGGTAGACCCGCGGCATGACGAGGAAGACGATCTTCCGGGCGAGCGCCGCGCCGAGGACGACCCCGTCCAGGTAGGTCGCGTGGTTGGCCGCGATGATGAAGGGCCCGTCGTCGGGCAGGTGCTCGGTCCCTGTGACGCGGAAGTCGAAGAAGCGGCGGAGGGCCGGCCGGACCAGGGCGCGCAGCCCCGCGTAGAGCAGCGGGAGCGGCGCGCGCGCGGCCGGCCGCACCCGCGCGACCGGCGACGATGCCGTGGACGTGCGCTCGTGGATCTGGCTCATGGGGATGCGATCCGTCAGCCGGGCCCTCGCCCGCGGTGCAACGTGTGCTTATAGCACCCGCCGGCGGCGGGGCGCAAGCGTCAAAGGGCGCCCGCGCGGCCCCGGCCCTGCCGGTAGCGCGCGACCGCCCGGTTGTGCTCCTCCAGGGTGGTCGAAAAGTGGTGCTGCCGATCGTCGATCGCGACGAAGTAGAGGAACGGCACGGACGCCGGGTCGAGGGCCGCCTCCACCGCGGCCCGCCCCGGGTTGGCGATCGGGCCGGGCGGGAGCCCCCGGTACCGGTAGGTGTTGAAGGGGTGATCCATCTGGAGGTCCTCGCGCGTGGGGCCGCGTCCCTCCTTGCCGACGGCGTAGGCCACGGTCGGGTCCGCCTGGAGCGGCATGTCGCGCTTGAGGCGGTTCCAAAAGACCCCGGCGATGACCCGCTGCTCCTCGGGCAGGACCGCTTCCTTCTCGATGATCGAGGCGAGCGTCGTGAGCTCGTGGAGCGAGAGGCCGCGTGCCTCGGCGCGCGCGAGGACGTCCGGGGTGGCGATCTTCTGTCGGAACCGCTGGACCATGCGGCCCAGGATCTCCTCGACGCGCATCCCCTTGGTCACCTGGTACGTGTCCGGAAAGAGATACCCCTCGACCCCGTCCGCCTGGATCCCCAGGCTCCGCGCGAAGGGTGGGCTCGCGGCCACGCGCAGGACGTCGGCCCCGCCCGCGATCCCCTCGGCCTCGAGCTGCCGGGCGAGCTCCCGCACCGTGAAGCCCTCGCGCAGGACGACCGGGTGGGGCTTGACCCTGCCGGCTTCGAGGAGCTGGAGGGTCGTGAGCAGCGTCGCGCCGCGGGGGATCTCGTACTCCCCGGCCTTGAGCGACCGGGCGCTCCCCCGGAGGACGGCCAGGGCCACGAAGCCCGGGCGGCTCCGGATGACCCCCTGGTCGGACAGGAGGTAGGCGATCTCCAGGACGCCCTGCTGGGGGGGGACCTCGACCGTCCGTGGCCCGGCCCGGAGTGCCGGAGGGGGAACGATGGCCCGCCCGGCCTCGATCCCGGCGAGCACCAGGAGGAGGCCGAGCGTGGCCAGGACGACCCGGCGTCGGATCCAGGGTCGCCCGACCGCCGCCATGCCTTTCGGGCCGCCCGTCCCCATCAAATCTTGTTTGATTCTAAGGTCGGGCTGCGGGTCTGTCAACCGGGCGCACGTCAGGATTGTGAGATGACATCACCCGGTGCCGGCGATCGCCGCCGATGAGTGCCGCTCCCAGAAGTCCTCGAAGCGACCGCTGAGCTTGCAACAGCGCAGGGCGATGATCGC
>Ga0114945_10000325_pt1 | contig 30589 bp, 28 predicted proteins | sample OV2TP3_FD_87194 | JGI IMG/M metagenome (GOLD analysis project Ga0114945, IMG submission 87194) | Hot spring microbial communities from Beatty, Nevada to study Microbial Dark Matter (Phase II) - OV2 TP3 | ecosystem: Environmental > Aquatic > Thermal springs > Hot (42-90C) | place: USA: Beatty... | reverse complement strand
CCGCGAGCGCGATGCCGCCCGCCTCGAGCAGCCGCATGACGCCCGCGGGCGTGCCCGGCACGAAGCCGGGCCGGCCGGCGAGCAGCGCGCCGAGGTTCTCGACGTGGAATCCGTCCACGTCCTTCGCCGGCGCGACCGCCGCGAGGACGCGCTCGGAGGAGATGCCGCGCGGCAGTGGCAGCTGCACCAGGATGCCGTGCACCGCCGCGTCCGCGTTCAGCCGGGCGATGCGCTCGAGCACGGCCGCCTCGCCGGCGTCGCCGGGGAGCCGGTGCACCTCGGAGCGCATGCCAGTCTCCTCGCAGGCGCGCGCCTTGTTGCGCACGTAGAGCTGCGAGGCCGGATCGTCGCCGACCAGCAGCGCGGCGAGCGCCGGGCGCACCCCGCGCGCGACGAGCGCGTCGACCTCGGGCTTGAGCGAGGCGCGGAGCATTGCCGCGAGCGCCTTGCCGTCGAGAATCCTGGCGGTCATGGAAGGGGCCGCAGTCTAGCATTCCGCGCGCGGCCACTTGAGCCCCCACAGGCGACGGGTTAAGCTAGATTTCGACCCCGGCGCGCTCACGAGGCGCGCCCCCGCGCGAGCCCTAGCCACGAGCCGGAGAATCCCATGTCCGCCGTTCCCCAGCAAGACGCCGCCAACGACCCCGACATCCTCGAGACGCAGGAGTGGCTGGATGCGCTCGAGGCGGTGCTCGAGCGCGAAGGCCCGCAGCGCGCCCACTACCTGATCGAGAAGCTGATCGAGAAGGCGCGCACCTCCGGCGCCTACATCCCGTACTCGGCCAATACCGCCTACGTCAACACCATCCCGCCGCACCTCGAGGAGCGCTCCCCGGGGGACGCGGCGCTGGAGGAGCGCATCCGCTCCTACTGCCGCTGGAACGCGATGGTGATGGTGGCGCGCGCCAACAGGAACGACGACGAGCTGGGCGGGCACATCGCCACGTTTGCCTCGGTGGGGACGCTGTTCGGGGTCGGCCAGAATCATTTCTGGCATGCCCCCTCGGAGGGCCATGGCGGCGATCTGATCTACTTCCAGGGGCACGCCTCGCCGGGCATATACGCGCGCGGCCTCCTCGAGGGCAGGTTCAGCGAAGCGCAGCTGCAGAATTTCCGCCGCGACGTCGACGGCAAGGGGGTGAGCTCCTACCCGCATCCCTGGCTGATGCCCGAGTACTGGCAGTTCCCGACCGTGTCGATGGGGCTGGGGCCGATCCAGGGGATCTACATGGCGCGCTACCTCAGGTACCTGCAGGCGAGAGGGCTCGCGCAAACGGAGAACCGCAAGGTCTGGGTGTTCTGCGGCGACGGCGAGATGGACGAGCCGGAGTCGCTGGGGGCGATCGGCATGGCCGCGCGCGAGGGGCTCGACAACCTCGTCTTCGTCGTCAACTGCAACCTGCAGCGGCTGGACGGCCCGGTGCGCGGCAACGGCAAGATCATCCAGGAGCTGGAGGGCGACTTCCGCGGCGCCGGCTGGAACGTCATCAAGCTGATCTGGGGCTCGTACTGGGACCCGCTGCTCGCGCGCGACAGCGAGGGGCGCCTGCGGCGCCTGATGCTGGAGACGATCGACGGCGAGTACCAGAACTACAAGGCCAACGACGGCGCCTTCGTGAGGAAGTACTTCTTCGGCAAGGATCCGAAGCTGCTGGAGATGGTCTCGCGCATGACCGACGAGGACATCTGGCGGCTGAACCGCGGCGGGCACGACCCGCACAAGATCTACGCCGCGTACGCCGCGGCGGTGAAGCACAAGGGCCAGCCCACCGTGATCCTCGCCAAGACCATCAAGGGCTACGGCCTGGGCAAGCAGGGGCAGGCGAAGAACCCGACGCACCAGCTGAAGAAGGTCGACACCGCCACCATCCGGGAGATGCGCGACCGCTTCAACATCCCGATTCCGGACGCGAGGCTCGACGAGCTGCCGTTCTACGTCCCGCCCGCGGATTCCCCGGAGATGAAGTACCTGCACGAGCGGCGCAAGAGCCTCGGGGGGTTCCTGCCGCAGCGGCGCCGCAGGGCGCAGGAGACGCTGGCGGCGCCGCCGCTCGCCGCGTTCGATGCGCTGCTCAAGGGCTCGGGCGAGGGTCGCGAGATCTCGACCACCATGGCGTTCGTGCGGCTGCTCACGGCGCTGGTGCGCGACCAGCAGATCGGCAAGCGCATCGTGCCCATCGTGCCGGACGAGGCGCGCACCTTCGGCATGGAGGGCATGTTCCGGCAGCTCGGCATCTTCGCCCCCGAGGGCCAGAAGTACGAGCCGGTGGACAAGGGCCAGGTGATGTACTACCGCGAGGACAAGTCCGGGCAGATCCTCGAGGAGGGCATCAACGAGGCGGGGGCGTTTTCATCCTGGATCGCCGCGGCCACGGCCTACAGCCACACCAACGTCGTCACCGTGCCCTTCTACATCTTCTACTCGATGTTCGGCATGCAGCGCGTGGGCGACCTCGCCTGGGCGGCGGCGGACCAGCGCGCCCGCGGTTTCCTTCTCGGCGCGACCGCGGGCCGCACCACGCTGAACGGCGAGGGGTTGCAGCACGAGGACGGACATTCGCACCTGCTCGCCTCCGCCATCCCCAATTGCGTTTCCTACGACCCCACCTACGGCTACGAGCTGGCGGTGATCATCCAGGACGGGCTGCGCCGCATGGTCGAGCGCCAGGAGGACGTCTTCTACTACATCACCCTGATGAACGAGAACTACGAGCACCCGGCGCTGCCGGCGGGCGCCGAGCCCGGCATTCTCCAGGGCATGTACCTGCTGCGCGAGTCGGGATCGAAGGCCAAGGCCCGCGTGCAGCTGCTCGGCTCGGGGACGATCCTGCGCGAGGTGCTCGCCGCCGCGCAGCTGCTGGAGCAGGACTGGGGCGTGGCGGCCGACGTCTGGAGCGCGACCAGCTTCACCGAGCTGCGCCGCGAGGGCCTCGCCGCGGAGCGCTGGAACCTGCTGCACCCGGAGGCGAAGCCGCGCGTGCCCTACGTCGCGCAGTGCCTGGAGGGACGCGCCGGCCCGGTGGTCGCGGCGAGCGACTACCTGAAGACCTTCGCCGACCAGATCCGGCCGTTCGTGCCCAGGCAGCGCGCCTACCGCGTGCTGGGGACGGACGGCTTCGGGCGCTCGGACTCGCGCGCCAAGCTGCGCTACTTCTTCGAGGTCAACCGCCACTTCGTCGCGCTCGCGGCGCTCAAGGCGCTGGCCGATTCGGGCGCGGGCGAGGCAAGCGCGGCCGCGGAGGCGATCCGCAGGTACGGCATCGACCCCGAGAAGCCCGACCCGACGACCGTATGAGCGAGGTCCTCGTCCCGGACATCGGGGACTTCAAGGACGTCGAAGTCATCGAGGTCCTGGTCAAGCCCGGCGACCGCGTGGCGCCGGAGCAGTCGCTCATCACGCTGGAGTCCGACAAGGCGACCATGGAGATCCCCTCGCCGCGGGCGGGCGTGGTGAAGGCGCTCAGGCTCAAGGTCGGCGACAAGGTCTCGCAGGGCTCGCCGATCCTGGAGCTGGAGGAGGCGGCCGCGGCCCGCGAGCCGGGGCCCGCGACCGGGCCGAAGCCGGCGCCGGAGAGGGAATCCCAGCCGCTGGCGGTGAAGGTGCCCGACATCGGCGACTTCAAGGACGTCGAGGTGATCGAGGTGCTGGTGAAGCCGGGCGATGCCGTGGTGAAGGAGCAGTCGCTCATCACGCTGGAGTCGGACAAGGCGACGATGGAGATCCCCTCGCCCGGCGCCGGGGTGGTGCGCTCCCTCGCGGTGAAGGTGGGCGACAAGGTCTCGCAGGGCTCGGCGATCCTCGAGCTCGAGGCGGCGGGCGACGGCGCGCCGGGGCCGGCGGCCGCTGCGCCCGCGCCGAAGGTCGCTTGGCCCCAGCCCGAGGCCGCTCAGCCGGCGCCGCGGGTAGAGCCGGTGCCGGCGGAGCCGCGCGAGGAGACGCGCGCCAAGGCGCACGCGAGCCCCTCGATCCGCAAGTTCGCGCGCGAGCTCGGCGTCGATCTCGCCGGCGTGCGCGGCAGTGGTCCGAAGGGCCGGATCCTGCGCGAAGACGTGCAGGGCTTCGTGAAGGGCGCGCTCGCCGCAAGGCCGGCCGCCGCGCCGGCGGCGAAGGGCGCGGGTGGCGTCGAGGTCATTCCCTGGCCCGAGGTCGACTTCGCGAAGTTCGGGCCCGTGGAGAAGCAACCCCTGTCGCGCATCCAGCGGCTGTCGGCGGCGAACCTGCACCGCAACTGGGTGATGATCCCGCACGTCACGCAGTTCGACGAGGCCGACATCACCGAGCTCGAGGCGTTCCGCAAATCGAACACCGCCGAGACGGAGAAGCGCGGCTTCAAGCTGACGATGCTCGCCTTCCTCATCAAGGCGAGCGTCACCGCGCTGCGCCAGTTCCCGGCCTTCAACGCCTCTCTGGACCGCGACGGCCAGGGCCTGGTGCTGAAGAAGTACTACCACATCGGGGTGGCCGTCGACACGCCGGACGGCCTGGTGGTGCCGGTGGTGCGCGACGCCGACCGCAAGGGCGTGTTCGACCTCGCGCGCGAGCTGGCCGACATCTCCAGGGCCGCGCGCGAGAAGAAGCTCAAGCCCGGCGACATGCAGGGCGGCACCTTCTCGATCTCGAGCCTGGGCGGCATCGGCGGCACCCTGTTCACGCCGATCATCAACGCCCCCGAGGTCGCGATCCTCGGAGTCTCGAAATCGCAGATGCGGCAGGTCTGGGACGGCAAGGAGTTCCGGGCGCGCCTCGTGCTGCCGCTCTCGCTGTCCTACGACCACCGCGTCATCGACGGCGCGCTCGCGGCGCGCTTCACCGCCTACCTCGCGAGCGTGCTCGCCGACATCCGGCGCACGCTGCTGTAGGTGGCGAATCTCGCTGCCATAGCGGTCCCCTTCACCGTCGGCAGGTCGGTGCAGAGTCGCCAAGTTCGCAGAGAAGGGGTCTCCCGCGGGGCGGATAGCGGTCGGTGGCCTTGGCCATTCGCGCCGTTCGTCTAGGAAGCCGATCGGGGCGCCTTTGCGGAGTAATGCCTTGAACAGGTGCAACAAAGCAGGGGTACTCTTGTCCAAGGATATGGGCGCGACGTTGACAGGGTGGCCTACTGGGAACCACAATGCTCTATATTCGCCGCCGATTCTTATGTGCGGCACCGTAGGCTCGGGTTGGTACGCTGTTTCGGGCCCGCGGGGCGCGACCTTCTTGCAGACGATTTGATCACTCTGACCCACTAGCCGCGTGGCTCCTAAGCCTTCGCACACCGCGTCGACGACGAGCGACAGTGGTCTGCCTGATTTTCTCAAGCCGCCGGTAGACGAGGTTGCCCTTTCGATCCAGTTCTCGCCGATCCCAGGGTTCAATATCCAGCACTACGGTGTGTACTGGCAGAACATCCGCACGGAGTACCCTCGATTCGAAGTACAGCAGCCAATTCCCAATGTCACCGAGCAATTCGGACAGGGTTTCTTTGGCCGGCATCTGGGCCTTGCGCTTCTTGCTTTGCCGGAGGTTCGCGGCTGGTGTCTCGACCAGACCGGGAACCGCCTCATCCAGATTCAGCGGGACCGGTTCGTTTACAACTGGCGGAAGGTATCGGGCACGGAAACATATCCGCGTTACCCGGAGATACGTCGGGTTCTTGAGAAGGAATGGTCTCGGTTTTGCGGATTCCTTCGGGACGAGAAGCTCGAAGCCCCCAAGGTTAACCAGTGCGAAGTTCTCTACGTCAACAACATCGAATATGAGAAGGGTTGGAGCGGGTATGGCGAGCTCGACAAAGTAGTGGCGACGCTTGCAACGCCGCGTTCTAAGACGCGGTTCCTGCCGATTCCCGAGCGCGTGAATATGGAGGTCGTCTACCGGCTTGAGGAAGACGCGGGACGCCTATATGTACTATTCAACCCCGTCATTCGGGGTCGGGACGCCAAGGAGGTCCTTCAGATGTCGCTGACAGCTAGAGGAGCACCGAAATCCTCGAGTGAAAGTGACATCTTTGCCTGGCTTGACCTTGGAAGAAAGTGGGTCGTGCGGGGATTCGCAGATTTCACCGCAGAAGAAATGCACCAGATCTGGGGGAAACAGCAATGAGCGGACAGTCTGTTGCGACGAACGCGGTTCAGAGAACGCACTCCCACGTGAGGACGTATGGCGGAGTTGCGGTAAACCCCAGCATTCCAGTCGGTGGACTTGAGCCGTGGAGGGCGGAGGCCATTCAGAAAGTCATTGCGTTCGGAGGGTTGTCGCCAAACTGGGATGGGCGCGGAAGCGCTGCTCCGAATATGGGCGTCCGGCAAACGGCAGTTGATTTCCTTATGTGCGTGCCGAATATTGGTGCGCCCCGCGTGGTCCCGGTGTCCGGAGGGGGCTACCACTTCGAGTGGTCCGTCGGCAATCGAGAGCTGGAGTTCTCGATTGAACCGAGCGGCAGACTCGAGGCGCTGTGCATTCAGGATAGTATCCCGGTCGAGGAAAGCCCCGCGCTGGATCTCGCCACCTTGTTTGGCTGGCTGATCTCCGAGTAGTAACGTTCCTGGTCGGCGGCCATGGCAGCAGATCTGCGGCCGGCCGATGACCAGTCAATTCCACCGGAGGAGCGGCTCTACGCTCGCTTCTATGCGTCGGCGGATGCAATCGTGCCTCTGCAGGGGGGAGATGCACGACCAATGTCAGGTGCACTGCGCCACGGACGGAGAGATGAACCCATGTCCGTGGACCTCGGCTCACTCTGTGCTCCGCAAGAGACTCGTGACCGCGGAGGCGCGGCTGGTCCCTTTCATGTGGCTGTAGTTACTGCCGCCACTGTCAGGGTGCTCGGACTTCGCATCACGAAGGATCCGCTTTCGGAGGGGCAGGAGGGGGGACCGAACCCGGCCCACGCCCTCATCCACGGAACCCGCCCGAATGACGATGGCAATCTAACTGGTGGACTCACCAACGGCGAGGCCGAAAAGCTCGCGCGCGCGGCGAGGGTCGTTCTCATCACGCCGCTGCACTGACGGCTTCATCGAGGGGCAACTGCAAGACAAGTAGGGCGTGCTAGGCTCCCGATGGATGATCCAAGACGAACTCAAGAAGCAGGTTGCGCAGGCGGCGCTCAAGTACGTGGTCGAGGACGCGATCGTCGGAGTCGGCTCGGGCTCGACGGTCAACCTCTTCATCGACGCCCTCGCGACCATGAAGAACCGCATCGAGGCCGCGGTGGCGGCTTCCGAGGCGAGCGCCGAGCGGCTCAGAAAGCACGGCATCCGCGTCGTCGACCTGAACAGCGTGAGCGACCTCCCGTTGGTGTTCGACGGCGCCGACGAGGTGACCGAGCACCTGCATATGATCAAGGGCGGGGGCGGGGCGCTGACGCGCGAGAAGATCCTCGCCGCGGTGGCGCGCAGGTTCGTCTGCCTGTGTGACGGCTCCAAGCTCGTGCCCGTGCTCGGCAAGTTCCCTCTGCCGGTGGAGGTGATTCCCATGGCGCGCAGCCACGTCGGGCGCGAGCTGGTGAAGCGCGGCGCCCACCCGGTGCTGCGCGAGGGCTTCACCACCGACAACGGCAACCTGATCCTCGACTGCCACGGCCTTACGATCCTCGATCCCCCCGCGCTCGAGGCGGAGCTCAACCAGATCGCCGGCGTCGTCACGAACGGCCTGTTCGCGCGCCGCGGCGCGGACGTGCTGCTGCTCGCAGAGCAAGCGGGGGTTAGAACAGTCTCGAGGAAGTGAAACTCCAGGAGTGCCGCTTCCCCGGGCGATGGGGTCGGCGACACGACCCAGCGGGAATGGCGAGAAGGGGCAAGGGCCTCTTCAGGCCAAGGTGCTGGCGGTAAACAGCTCGCGCCGAAGAAGTCCCGCGTCCAGGGCTGCGGCGGTACGGAGCCTACGGGCGAGCAGGTCGGCGAATTCGCTCCCGCCGAGCACTCGAATCAGCGTGTCGGCGCGCGCCTCTTCTTCTCGCAGCATGTGGTGAACGGCGCGCGCGTACTCGGCCGTGAGATCTTCACAGCGCGCGAGGTGCCACCCGGCTTGCTCGAGAAGTGCCGGGTAACCGCTCTCGGTCTCCTTGAACGGGGGCCCGGCGGCAACCGCGCGCTCGTAGGCGGCGCCGGAAAGCCCCGGAGCAATCGATATGGCGGTGAAGGCCATGGTCCCGGCGGCGCGAATGACGCGCCGGCATTCGCGCAGGACCGCTGCCTTGTCTACCAGGCAGCACAGCACGTCGGAGTGGCCGATGGCGTCGAAGCGCGCGCTTTCCAAAGGCAGCGCTGCCCCGTCAGCGGCGATCACCCAACATGCGCCGGCGGGCATTTCCGTGGTCGCCCTCCGCGCCGCGATCTCCAGCCCCGCCAAAGGAATATCGACCAGCGTCACATCGCAACCGGTGATGCGGCCGAAATAGAGCCCCGGCCACCCGGAGCCCGCGCCGAGATCGAGAAAACGCACGCCGGGGCCGAGCTTGAGAATGCGCGCCACCCGCTCGGCTTCCGTGCGCGTGGTCCAGCTCGTACCGCCGTATGCGCAGCCGCAGACCACGCGCTCGATTTCGCGCAGCGCGGGGTGCTGCGAAATTTCGTATTCCCGGGCGAAGCGTGCGAGCCGGGCTTCCTCGGCCGCTGTGCGCCTACTCTTTAAGGGAGTCAGAGCAGTCCCGAGGAAGTGAAGCGCTAGGAGTGCTGCTTCCCCGTGGGATGGGAGCGGCGGATGGTGGGCGACACGACCGTGTCCGAGACGTGGATGTCCCACACCGCGGCGCCGCCGCCCGCGGCGAATTCCTGCACCAGCTTCGGCAGGTCCTCCAGCGCCTTGACGGTCTTCCCTGAAAGGCCGAAGCCGCGCGCGATGCCCGCGAAATCGCAGTAGCCGAACACCGAGCCGTCCTCCGGCATGCCTTCGGCGCGGAACTTGTGCAGCTCCGAGCCGTAGGCGCCATCGTTCATCACGACGACCAGGATGCGCATGCCGTGGCGGCGGATGGTCTCCATCTCCTGCACGTGCATCATCAGGCTGCCGTCGCCGTCGAACAGCACGACCGGCGCATCCGGCCGCGCGGCGGCGACACCCATGGCGAACGAGATGCCGTTGCCGATGGCGCCGAACTCGCGGATGGTGAGGAACCGCTCCTGCGCTCGCGAGGGCATCTGCGCGAAGAACCACGAGCAGTGGCCCGAGGAGTTCACCATCTCCCAATCGCGCGGCAGGAGCCTCTCGAGCGCCTCGACCACGTCGCGCGGATCGAGCAGTCCCGGCTCGATCTCGAACGCGTGGCTGTCGGGCCGGGAATCGCGGATCCGCGCGGCCATCGCATCGCTCCTCCACGCCCGGTCGCGGGGCGGCAGCGCGGCGCTCAGGGCCTCGACGCCGAGGCGCGCGTCGGCGCGCAGGTGATGCCGTGCCACCTCCTGTCCCTGGCTGAGCGCCACCGGATCGATGTCGATCTGCAGCGTCTGCGCCTTCGGCCAGAGCTGGCCACCGCCGCCCGCGTGGTAGGCAAGCGAAGTTCCTACCGCGACGACCAGGTCGGCCTCGGCGAGGTACTCCAGCCCGACTTCGGGTGCGTAGCTTCCCGAGATGCCGATGCAGAACGGATCGTCGTGGAAGAGTCCTCGCGCGGGCAGCGTCGTCGCGAGCAGCCCGCCCGCCTTGGCAGCGAGCGCCCGGCACGCGGGCCCCGCTTTGGCTTCCACAGCCCCCAGACCGGCCAGCACGACGATGCGCTCGGCGCCGGCGACCAGGCGCGCCGCCTCGGCGAGGTCGCCCGGATTCGGCGGCATCGGCGCGGGCTTCGGCAGCAGCCGCCATGAGGGCGTGGGCAGTTCCCCGGGGCCCGTCCAGGGCCGCGCCTGCAGGTCGAACGGAATCCCGATCACCACCGGCCGCCGCTCGCGCCTCGCCTGCAGGAACGCATCGCGCACTCCAGCCGGCATGCGCTCGGGCCAGTGCAGGCCGTGATACGCGGCGCCGGTCGCGGCGATGAGCGGCGCCTGGTCGATCGCCTGGTTGTACCAGCCGCTCTTCAGCGGCGACTCGCCGGCGAACACCACGACCGGCAAGCGGGCGCGCACCGCCGCGGGCAGCGCCGTGACGAGCTGCGTCACGCCCGGCCCGCAGGTGACCGTGGCGAGGCCGACGTCGAAGTTCTTGCGGGCGTAGGCCATCGCGGCGGCGAGCGCGCAATGCTCGTGCCGGACGTACACCATGCGGCAGCCCCGCGCGGCGAGCCGCGCCGCCCAGTTCATGTTGGCGTCGCCGAGGAGCGCGAAGCAGGTCTTCACGTTCTCCTGGGCGAACGCCCCGGCAAGGATGTCGTAGAGGCGCGGCCCGGCTTGGTTGCTCATTAGCCGGACTATGCCAGAATCAATTTCCTCGTCGATCCTAAAGCCCAAGTTGCTCTGCCGGCTCACGCTTTGCGCGGCGCTCGCCGCCGCGAGCGCCTACGCGCAGGACACCGGCACGGTGCACGAGGCGCCCTACGTGCCCTCGCCGCGCGTCACGGTGGACGAGATGCTGCGGCTTGCCGCGGTGGGCCCGCAGGACGTGGTCTACGACTTGGGGGCGGGCGACGGCCGGGTGGTGATCGCCGCGGCTGCCAAGTTCGGCGCGCGCGGCGTGGGCGTGGAGCTCGATCCCGAGCTGGTCGCGATGGCGAAGCGGGCGGCGGCGCGCGCGGGCGTGGCCGAGCGGGTGCGCTTCCTGCAGCAGGACCTGTTTGCCACCGACCTCGCGCCGGCCACGGTGATCGCCCTGTACCTCTCGCCCGGCATGAACCTCAAGCTCCGCCCCGCGCTGCTCGCGCTCGCGCCCGGCACGCGCATCGTCTCGCACGCCTCGGGCATGGGCGAGTGGCAGCCCGACCGCAGGACCTCGATCCGCAAGGACGTGATGCTGTGGATCGTCCCGGCGCGGGCCGCCGGGCAGTGGACCTCGGAGTTCACGCTCGGGGCGCGCACGCAGCGCCTGAGCATCGCGCTCAGCCAGCGTTACCAGGAGGTTCGCGCCGAGGCGCGCCTGGACGGGGCCGAGGCGCAGGTCTGGGACGCGGCCCTCGAGGCCGACCGCCTCGCCTTCGTCATCGTAGAGCGTCCCGGCGAGGAAGGCGAGGCTGGCCTGTACTTCGAGGGGCGGGTGAGTGACGCGGCGATCGAGGGGACGGTGGCGCGCGGCGTGGGAAGCGTGCGCCGCAGCGCGCCCTGGCGCGCCGAGCGCCGGGCGCGCTAGGCCTTCGGCGGCACGTAGCCCGAGGCGACGTCGGCGCCGTCGCCGAAGAAGTGCATCTCCATCTGCTCGGCGAGGTACTTGCGCGCGCGCGGGTCGGCGAGGTTGAGCCGGTTCTCGTTCACGAGCATCGTCTGGTGGCGCAGCCACTGCTGCCACGCGTCCCTGGAGACGTGCTCGAAGATCCGCTTGCCGAGCTCGCCCGGGTAGGGCGGGAAGTCGAGCCCCTCGGCCTCGCGGCCGAGCTTGACGCATTTCACGGTTCTCGCCACGCGCCGATTATATGCGCTTGACGAACACCTTCGAGCCGCGTCGCCAGTTGTAGAGCGCCTGGCGCCGCTGCGGCAGCGCCGCTACCGCACCCGGTTTGAAGCCCTGCTCCATGAACCAGTGTTGCGCGCGCGTCGTCAGTGCGAAGAGTCGGCGCACGCGCGCCTGCCGCGCCCGCGCCTCGCAGGCCTTGAGCAGCCGCTCGCCGTAGCCCGCGTCGCGGTACTCCGGGGCCACCGCGAGGCAGGCGAGCTCGGCGCTCGATGCGTCGGCGAGCGGGTAGAGCGCCGCGCAGCCGACGATGACGCCGTCGTGCTCGACCACCTCGAAGTTGGCGATCTCGCGCTCGAGCCGCTCGCGGCCGCGCTTGACCAGCGTGCCGTCGGCCTCCAGCGGCTCGATCAGCGCGAGGATGCCGCCGACGTCCTCGATCGCGGCCGGCCGCAGCCGCTCGACCGGGTCGGCCGTGATCATGGTGCCGACGCCCGAGTGGGTGAAGAGCTCGAGCAGCGTCGCGCCCTCCGAGCGGCGCGACACGAGGTGCGCCCGCGCGACCCCGCCGGCGAGCGCGCGCAGCGCGCAGCCGAGCGCGCGCGCGAGGTCCGGGCGCAGCCCGCGCTGCTTGGCGAGCGCCTCGGCCTCGCGCGCGGTGAGCTCGTTCAGCGGCTCGCCCTTGCGGCTGGCCGGGAGCGGCTCGGTGAGCAGCAGCAGCTTGTCGGCCTTCAGCGCCGCCGCGACGCTCTGGGCGACGTCCTCCCAGGCGAGGTTGAACACTTCGCCCGTGGGCGAGTAGCCGATGTGCGGCACCAGCACCAGCTCGCCCGCCTCCAGCCGCCGCGCGATCGCCGCGCCGTCGACCTTGCGCACGGCGCCGGTGAACTGGTAGTCGACACCCTCGAGCACGCCGACCGGCCGCGCCACGAGGTAGTTGCCCGAGGCGACGCGAATCTGCGCGCCCGCCATCGGCGAGTTCGGCAGCCCCTGCGAGAGCGCCGCCTCGATCTCCACGCGCAGCACGCCTGCGGCGTGCTTGACCGCGGTGAGCGAGGCCGCGTCGGTGATGCGCAGGCCGCGCGCGAAGCGCGAGCGCCGGCCTTGGGCGCGCAGCTCCGCCTCGATCTGTGGCCGGGCCCCGTGCACCAGCACGAGGCGGATGCCGAGCGCCGCGAGCAGGTTCAGGTCGTGCAGGAAGCGGTGAAAGCGGCCGCGCTCGGCCGGAAGCTCGCCCCCGAACCCGATCACGAAGGTGCGGCCGCGGAAGCCGTGCACGTAGGGTGCCGCCTGGCGAAACCAGCGCACGAACAGGTCGGGGTGGGGCAGCGCCATCTTCCCTGAGCTTTGAATTTTCAGGGGATTCTACGGCAGGCGCGGCGGGGGTCAACCGGCGCACGGGAACGGCGTTAAGCGGACGCTGTCCCATTGCGCGGAGGTTCCCGATGCGATTGCTTCGTCTGTTGGTTCCGGTGGTGGTCTTTGCCCTCGCTTCGCCCGGGGCGCGCGCCGTGCAGGATGACGAGGACTGGCGCATGTTCGGCAACGCGCTTGCGCTGGTGCAGCATTTCGTGCGCCTTGCCGCGCAGTCGCCGGATCCCGCGGTGGTGCGCAAGGGCGTCGACGACATGCTCGCCGGCCGCAACCCCGAGGCCAATCGCGCCGCCGGCGAGATGATGGACGAGGTGCTGCGCGACATGCCGCAGGAGCAGCGCGCGGCGTTCGTCTCGGTGGCGCGCGACATTCTGGCGATCGCGCGGCGCGACGGCGCGGCCGAGGCGGCGCGTGAAGCCGCCGCGGCGCCGCTCGAGCGCGCGCTGCAGGCGCGCAAGGACCTGCATGCCATGGGCTTGCGCTACTGGGACGAGCGGCAGTTCCTCGAAGCGGTGCGCCGCGGCGACAGGATCGCTGTAGACCTGTACCTCGCCGCGCAGGGCCTCGCTAGAAATCCCCCCGCAGGGCGTTGAGCGCGGCAAGCGCCGCAGGCGCCGCCGTCTCGGTGCGCAGCAGGCGCGCGCCAAGGCGCACGCGGACGAACCCGGCTGCTTCGAGCATCGCCTCCTCAGCGGGGCTGTAGCCCCCCTCCGGACCGGCCGCGAGCGTGATCTCCGCAGCGGGTTCCAGCTCCCGCAGGCGCCGACTGCCCGAAGCGGACAGCAGGATCCGCAGGCCTCGCGATGCGAGACGGCAGAACTGAGCGAGCTCGAGCGGCGCGCGCACGGCCGGCACGCGGTTGCGCCCGCACTGCTCGCAGGCGGCGATCGCGACGCGGCGCCAATGCGCGAGCTTGTGCGCCGCGCGCTCGCCGGCGAGGCGCACCACCGAGCGCGCGGCGAGCACCGGCTGGATCGCGGCCACGCCGAGCTCGACCGCCTTCTGCACCGTGAGGTCCATCTTCTCGCCCGAGGAGATCGCCTGCCCGAGGGTCACCAGGAGCGGCGACTCGCGCTCGAGGTCGCGGTGCGCGCCGAGCTCGGCCTCCGCGCGACGGCCGTCGAGCCGCGCCAGGCGCGCCTCGAACTCGCCGCCGCGCCCGTCGAAGAGCACGATCGCCTCCCCCGCCTTCAGGCGCAGCACGCGCGCATGGCGCGCCGTCTCCTCGGGCAGCGCGAGCCGCTCGCCCTCGCGCAACTGGCCCTCGAAGTAGAATCGGGGCACCCCCTGCGGCATCGGAGGATTCTCGCATGCGCGCTCCGGACTTCGACCGTAAGAAGCCAACATGAAGGGCGCCTGGCATGCGAGCCCCGCAGAGGCCGCGCGCGCGCCGCTGCCCGAGGGGCGGCGCTCGGCGCTGCTGCTCGAGCACGGCAGCCTCGAGGTGCGGTACTACGCGCCGAAGGGGACCGACCCGCAAACGCCCCACGAGCGCGACGAGGTCTACGTCGTCGCGCGCGGCACGGGAACCTTCGTGCGTGGCACCGAGCGCGTGGCCTTCGGGCCCGGGACGATGCTGTTCGTGCCGGCGCGCACGGCGCACCGCTTCGAGGACTTCAGCGGGGATCTTGCGACCTGGGTGTTGTTCTACGGGCCGCTGGGCGGCGAGCGCGACGACCCGTTCGTCTGACTACATCGTCGCCCCGAGCTGCCAGGGCGCGAACTCGTCCTCGCCGTAGCCGAGCAGCTCGCTCTTGGACTTCCTGCCGGAGGCGGTCTCGAGGACGAGCTGGAAAAAGCGCCTGCCCACCTCCTCGACGGACTCCTTGCCGTCGACGATGGTGCCGCAGTTGATGTCCATGTCCTCTTCCTGCTGCTCGTAGAGGCGCGTGTTGGTCGCGAGCTTGAGCGAGGGCGCGGGCTTGCAGCCGTAGGCCGAACCGCGGCCGGTCGTGAAGCAGACGAGGTTCGCGCCGCCCGCGACCTGTCCGGTCACCGAGACCGGGTCGTAGCCCGGCGTGTCCATGTACACGAACCCCTTCGCGGTGACGGGCTCGGCGTACTCGTAGACGTCGACCAAGCGGGTGGTGCCGCCCTTGGCCACCGCGCCGAGCGATTTCTCCAGGATCGTGGTCAGCCCGCCCGCCTTGTTGCCCGGGGAGGGGTTGTTGTTCATCTCGTTGCCGTTGCGCCGCGTGTAGTCCTCCCACCAGCGGATCCTCGCCAGCAGCTTCTCGCCGACCTCGCGCGAGAGCGCGCGCCGCGTCAGCAGGTGCTCGGCGCCGTAGATCTCCGGGGTCTCCGAGAGGATCGCGCTGCCGCCGTGGCGCACGAGCGTATCGACCGCGGCGCCGAGCGCCGGGTTGGCGCTGATCCCGGAGTAGCCGTCCGAGCCGCCGCACTGCAGGCCGAGCGTCAGCTGCGATGCGGGGACCGTCTCGCGGCGGACCTTGTTCGCCTCCGCGAGGACGGCCTGGATGCGCGCGACGCCCTCGCGCACCGCCTTCGTCGTGCCGCCCTTCTCCTGGATGGTGTACGAGTGGAGCCTGTCGCTGCGCTTGAGCGTGTGCGCGGCGAGCAGCCCCGCGATCTGGTTCGACTCGCACCCGAGCCCGACCACCTGTACGGCGAAGAAGTTGGGGTGACGCGCATAGCCCGCCAGCGTGCGCCGCAGCACCTCCATCGCCTCGCCCTCGGAGGCCATGCCGCAGCCGGTCTTGTGCGTGAGCGCCACCACGCCATCCACGTTGGGCCAGGCCTCGAGCCGGTTCTCGAAGTGCCGCGCGATCATGCGCGCGACGGTGGCCGAGCAGTTGACGCTGGTCAGGACGCCTACGTAGTTGCGGGTGGCGACGCGCCCGTCGGCGCGCACGATGCCCTGGAAGGTCGCCTGCGGCTCGATCGGCTCGACGGGCTTCGCGTCGACGCCGAAGGCGTAATCTTTCTCAAACTCGCCCATGCCGAGGTTGTGCACGTGGACGTGCTCGCCGGCGCGGATGTCCGCGGTAGCAAAGCCGATGATCTGGTTGTAGCGCCTGACCGGCGCCCCCTGCCGGATGTCCCTTGCGGCGACCTTGTGTCCCGCCGGGATGCGCGCGGCGACCGCGACGTTGCCTTCCCTGACGAGCGTCGTGCCCGCGGGGAGTTCGACGCGCGCGATGACGACGTCGTCGGCGGGGTTGAGCCGTATGGTCAGCTCGGCGGCCTGGAGCACGAGGCCGATTCTACGCCGGAGGGTTACGGCGCCGGCGACTTGATCCAGCGCATTATGGCGGCGACGACCTCCTGCTCGATGCCGGCGAAGCCGTGGTAGTGGCGCGCCTGGCAGGGATTGCCGCGGATCCCCGAGCCGCCCTCGAACCACAGGACCTTGACGGGCGCCGCCTGCGTCAGCCGGCGCCTCAGCGCTTCGACCCCGCCTGGCGGGGTGACGTCGCAGGCGTCCTCCCTGTGATGGGCGATCAGGACCGGAAGGCGCACCTTCTCGAGGTTCATCGCGAGCACCTGCGTGCCGCGCCGCGGCGCGCTCAGCATGGAGGCGGTGAGCACGATGCCGTCGGCGCTGTCGGCACCGAGCCGCACGGCGGCGTTGGCGACCGAGTTGGTGCCGCGGCTGGTGCCGACGAGCCATACCGGGAGCCGGTACTTCGCCTTGAGATGGCGGATCACCGCGCCGACGTCCTCGGCGTGCTCGGGGCTGTCGCGAAAGCCGTGCAGCGAGTTGCTGTTGTCCGAAGGCGCGTCGATCACCGCGGCGACCGCGCCGAAGTAGACGAAGCGGCTGCGCGAGCGCACCAGGAAGTTGCCGCCCAGGTCGCGCAGGGCACCGTCTTCGGTGATGCCCAGCACGCCGTGCCCGCCGGCGAAGAGCACCACGGTCACCCAGGAATCGCTGCCCTTCTCGACCAGCAGCCGCACGCTCTCGCCGCGAGGCGTTTTGACGTCTTCTACGCCGCCGAACGCCGCGCCCGTCGCAAGGGACAGCAATAGGAGCGCGATCCAGGTTTGCACGGCTTCATTCTATTCCCCGGGGCGGTCGCAGAAGCAGCCCCCGCGCCTTCCCTTACGCGCTCGCGCGGATACGACGGCGGGCCCTGCTACAGCATCGGCCCCGGCCGTCCGAGCGCGTGCTCCGAGAGCTGCGCCACGATCCAGGCGTACGCCGCGTCGACCGAGTCGGTGCGGTAGACGAGGTCGACGTCGCGCGCCGAGATGGTGCCGTGGCGGACCAGCGCGTCGAAGTCGATCACCTCGCGCCAGTATTGCGTGCCGAAGAGCACGATCGGCAGGCGCTTGGTCATCTTGCGCGTCTGCACCAGGGTGAGGAGCTCGAACAGCTCGTCGAGCGTGCCGAAGCCCCCGGGGAACACCACCACCGCCTTGGCGAGGTAGGCGAACCAGAACTTGCGCATGAAGAAGTAGTGGAAGTGCAGCGCCAGCTCGCGCGTCACCCACGGGTTCTCGAATTCCTCGACCGGGATCGAGATCGTGAGGCCGACGTTGATGCCGCGCGCTTCGGAGGCGCCGCGGTTCGCCGCCTCCATGATGCCCGGGCCGCCGCCGGTGCAGACGACGAAGCGCCGCTCCACGGCGTCCAGCCCCTTGGACCACTGCGTGAGCCGCAACGCCAGCTCGCGCGCCGCCGCGTAGTAGACCGACATCTCGCGCTCGAGCGGGCTGCGCGCCTCCTCCGGCGAGCGGATGCGCGCCGAGCCCATGAAGACGATGGTGTCGTCGACGCGCTGCCGCTCGAGCCGCGCCTTCGGCTCGAGGTACTCCGCCAGGATGCGCAGCGCGCGCGCCTCGCGGCTGTCGAGGAACTGCGCGTTGTGGTAGGCCTTGGGCGGCCGCTTGCGCGCGGGCATCCGGGCGCTAGGCGCAGATCGGGGGACGGCGCCCCGCCCAGGGACGCGCCTGCTCGAGCTGCGCGGCAAGGCGATAGAGCGTCGCCTCCTCGCCGAAGCGCCCGATCCACTGCGTGCCCAGGGGCAGACCCTCGGCGGTCCACCAGGTCGGCACCGACATCGCGGGCTGGCCGGTGGCGTTCGCGATGTAGGTGAACGGCGTGAACGCCGCCATGCGCCGGCGCACCGCGAACGGGTCGCCCCCCTCGTAGCGGAAGGTGCCCAGGGGCACCGGCGGTGAGCCGAGCGTCGGCGTGAGCCACACGTCGTAGCGCTCGAAGAAGCGGCCGATGACCCGCGAGCAGGCCTGCAGCTCCTCGACCATCGCGAGGTACTGCGGTGCGGTGAACTCCCTGCCGCGCGAGGTGAGCGACCAGACGAAGGGCTCGAAGTGCTCGGCGCTCGCGCTTCGCCCGGTGCGGCGCTCCCAGTACTCGATCCCCCAGGTGAAGCCGCTCGCGAGCACCCCGGTGAAGCAGAGGAAGAAGCGCTCGCCGTCGAGCTGCGGCGCATCCTCCGCGAGCTCGTGGCCGAGCGATTCGGCGAGCTTTGCCGCGTCCTCCACCGCGGCGCGAGCCTCGGCGTGCGGTTCGCCGCCCATGATCGGGCGCGCCGAGAACGCGATGCGCAGCTTCCCCGGCGGCGCGCCGACCTCGGCGAGCCAGGCTCGCGCGGGGGGCGGCGCCCAGTAGGGGTCGCCCGCGTCCGGTCCCGCCGTGGCATCGAGCAGCGCGGCGCTGTCGCGCACCGAGAGCGTGAGCGCGTGCTCCGCGGCCAGGCCGCCGAGCAGGTCGCCGTAACGCGGCCCGAGCGGGTTGCGGCCCCGCGTCGGCTTCATGCCAAAGACCCCGCAGCAGGCCGCGGGCACGCGGATCGAGCCGCCGGCGTCGTTGCCGTGCGCCATCGGCACGAGGCGCGCCGCGACCGCGGCCGCCGCGCCACCGCTCGAGCCACCGGCCGTGCGCTGCGGGTCCCAGGGATTGCGCGCCGGCCCGTGCAACCTCGACTCCGTGGTCGGCCCCACGCCCATCTCGGGGGTGTTGGTCTTGCCCGCGAGGATCAGCCCGGCGCGCCGGTAGCGGCGCACCAGCTCGCTGTCCTCCTCCGAGACGAAGTCGCGCAGGAACGCGCTCGCCTCGGTGAAGCGCGTGCCCGCGGCCTCCGCGATCAGGTCCTTGAGCAGGAACGGCACCCCGGCGAGGGGCGCCTCCAGCCGGACGTTGCGCGCCTGCTCGCGCGCCACGTCGTCCAGCCGAATCACCACTGCGTTGAGCGCCGGGTTGACGCGCTCGATGCGCGCGAGCGCCGCTTCCAGCAGCTCCAGGGGCGAGACCTGCTTCGCGCGCACCAGCGCCGCCTGGCCGAGGGCGTCCAGCCCGAGTACTTCATCGTCGCGCTTCATTGCGGCAGTATGGCAGCCGATGGGCGCGGCTGCACGCTTTCGCTTTCACGGCGTCCTGGGCGCCTTCCTGCCCCGCGAGCGCCGCGGCGAGCCGTTCGCCTTCGCTTGCGCGCGCGCCGCGACGCTGAAGAACGCCGTCGAGGCGCTGGGCGTGCCGCATACCGAGGTGGGGCGGATCGCGGTGAACGGCGCCCCGGCGACGCTCGATCGCATCGTGCGCGAGGGCGATGTCGTGGAGGCGTTCCCGTGGTCACGGCAACCACTCGCCGCGGGCTTCCTGGCGGACGCCCACCTCGGGGGCCTGGCGCGATTCCTGAGGATGCTCGGCTTCGACACCCTGCACCGCAACGCGTTCGGCGACGAGGAGATCCGTCGCATCGCGCGCGAGGAGCGGCGGGTCGTGCTGTCGCGCGATCGCGAGCTGCTCAAGTGCCGCGAGGTCCTCTTCGGCTGCTACGTGCACGCGCTCAAGGCCGAGGCCCAGCTGCGCGAGGTGGCGGCGCGCTTCGGCCTGGCGGCGCGCGCGCGACCCTTCACGCTGTGCCTCGTGTGCAACCTGGCGCTCACGCCGGCGAGCGCGGGGGAGGCGCGCGCCTACGCGCCGCAGGCGAAGCTCGAGCCGTACCGCGATTTTCGCCGCTGCCCGGGCTGCGGCCGCGTCTACTGGGAGGGCTCGCATTTCGCGCGCATGCGCGCCGCGCTGCAGGAAGCGGTATCGTCGCCGTAGATGCGCGCCGCCGTACGCCGGGACCATCGCCTCGCCGAAGCGCAGGCGATCGGGCGGCTGCGCGCGCTGCAGCCCGACGCCGGCGCCTCGGCGCGGATCGCCGCGAAGGCGATGGTGCTCGCGGGCGCGGTGCGCGCAGCGCCGCCCGCGCCGCTCTCCGCGGAGTCGTTCCTGCGCCGCCACGGGCTTTCTACGCGCGAGGGCGTGGCGCTGATGTGCGTGGCCGAGGCGCTGCTGCGCATCCCGGACGCCGGGACGCAGGATGCGCTGTTGCGCGAGAAGCTCGCTGCGGGAGACTGGAGCGCGGCGAGCGCCGCCGACTGGGCGCTCATGCTCACGGGAACCCTCGCGCGCTGGCACGACGCCGCGGACGAAGGGCTCTCGGGGCTCAAGCAGGCGCTCGCGCGGCTCGGCGAGCCGCTGGTGCGCGCCGCGGTGCGCCAGGCGATGCGCATCCTCGCCGGGCAGTTCGTGATCGCCGAGACGATCGAGGCGGCGGTGGCGCTCGCCGCCGCGCGCCGGCCCCGGCGCTTCTCGTTCGACATGCTGGGCGAGGCGGCGCGCACCGCCGCGGACGCGCAGAAGTACTTCGAAGCCTATGCCCGGGCGATCGGCGCCACAGCGCCGCCGGATGCAATCTCCGTCAAGCTCTCGGCGCTGCACCCGCGCTTCGAGGAGGCCAAGCGCAGCCGCGTGACGGCGGAGCTCGCGCCGCGGCTCGCCGGGCTCGCGCGGCTCGCCGCCGGGCGCGGGGTCGGGCTCACCATCGACGCCGAGGAGTCGGAGCGCCTGGAGCTGACGCTCGACCTCTTCGACGCCGTCTCGCGCGAGCACCGCGTGGGGCTCGCCGTGCAGGCCTACCAGAAGCGAGCCCTCGCGGTCTGCGACTGGCTCACAAGCCTGCGCCGCGGCGTGCCGGTGCGGCTCGTCAAGGGGGCGTACTGGGACGGGGAGGTGAAGCGCGCGCAGCAGCTCGGCATGCCCGACTACCCGGTGTTCACGCGCAAGTGCGCGACCGATATCTCCTACGCAGCGTGCGCGCGCAAGCTCCTCTCGGCAGCGGGGGCGGTGGAGCCGGCGTTCGCCACCCACAACTGCCGCACTGTCGCCGCGATCCTCGAGCTCGCGGGGGAGGCGCCCTTCGAGCTCCAGAAGCTCTTCGGCATGGGCGATGCGCTGTACGAGGCGCTCGCGGCGGCGCACCCCGGCGTACCCGTGCGCGTCTATGCGCCGGTCGGGCAGTTCATGGAGCTGCTGCCCTATCTCGTGCGGCGGCTGCTCGAAAACGGCGCCAACACCTCGTTCGTGCACCAGATCGCCGACCCGGCGGTGCCGCTCGAGGTGCTGGTCGCCGATCCCGTGGCCTCGCTCCCCGAGCCCTACGCGCCCGATCCGCGCATCCCGCTGCCGCGCGAGCTGTACCCGGACCGGCGCAACTCGCTCGGCCTCGATCTCGCGGACCGCGAGACGCTGGAGAGGCTGAAGCAGCGCACGCTTGCCGACGGGCCGCTCCCCGGGGTGACGCCGGTCCCGCTGCAGGCCGCGATCGCGCGCGCGGCGAATGCCTTCGAGCCGTGGTCGCGCGTGCCGGCGGCGGAGCGCGCGGCGAAGCTCGAGCGCGCCGCGGACATGCTCGAGGCGCGGATGACGGAGCTCGTCTCCCTCATCGTGCGCGAAGGCCGGCGCACCTACGGCGACGCGGTGCAGGAGGTGCGCGAAGCGGCCGACTTCTGCCGCTACTACGCGCTGCAGGCGCGCGCGCTCTTCGGCGCGCCGCGCGTCCTCGACGGTCCCGCCGGCGAGCGCAACGAGCTGCGCCTTCACGGCCGCGGCGTCTTCGCCTGCATCAGCCCCTGGAACTTCCCGCTCGCCATCTTCATGGGTCAGGTCGCCGCCGCGCTCGCGGCGGGCAACAGCGTGCTCGCCAAGCCCGCCGAGCAGACCCCGCGGGTGGGCTTGCGTGCGGTGGAGATCCTGCACGAGGCCGGGATTCCCGCGGACCTGGTCGCTTGTGTGCCGGGCGAGGGCGGAACGATCGGCGCCGCGCTCGTCTCGGATCCGCGCATCGCGGGGGTCGCCTTCACCGGGTCGGTGGAGACCGCGAAGCGCGTCAACGCGCTGCTTGCCGGACGCGACGGGCCGATCGTGCCGCTCATCGCCGAGACGGGCGGCGTCAACGCCATGCTGGTGGACGCTTCCGGCCTTCCCGAGCAGGTGGTGGACGACGTCGTGGTCTCGGCGTTCCAGAGCGCGGGCCAGCGCTGCTCGGCGCAGCGCATCCTGTTTCTCGACGAGGGTTGCGCGCCGCGCGTGAAAGCGCTGCTCGCGGGCGCGCTGGCCGAGCTCAAGGTGGGCGATCCGGCCCAGCCCGACACCGACGTCGGGCCGGTGATCGATGCCGAAGCGCGCCAGGCGCTTGTCGCGCACGTGGAGAAGCTCCGCCGGGAAGCAACGCTCATCGGAGAGGCCAGCGCGCCTACCGAGGGCAACTACGTCGCCCCGATCGCCTTCGAGCTGCCGCTCGAGCGGCTGCCGCGCGCCGAAGTCTTCGGTCCGATCCTGCACGTCTGCACCTATTCGCCGCCGGAGCTCGATCGCGTCCTCGAATGGCTGCGCGACACCGGCTACGGCCTCACGCTCGGCATCCACAGCCGGCTGCAGAGCTTCGCCGACCGCGTGGTGGCCGCGGCGCGCGTGGGCAACATCTACGTCAACCGCAGCATGATCGGCGCGGTGGTCGGCGTGCAGCCCTTCGGCGGCGAGGGGCTCTCGGGCACCGGCCCCAAGGCGGGCGGGCCGAACTACCTCCTCAGGTTCGTCACGGAGCGCGTGCTCACGGTCAACACTGCGGCGGTGGGAGGCGTCACCGAGCTCCTCGCCCGGTCCTAGCGTTTCATGGGGACCCGAGTCCCGCGCGCCTCCGGATCGCGGCGGCGAACTCATCCAGGTCCCCGAGCCCCGCCGCGATCGATTCCACGAGCTTCGCCGCGACGACGTCGCCGTAGCGGTGCACGATCAGGTTGCGCAGCCCCGCCGCGCGGGCGAGCCTCGCCGCAAGCGCGGCCGACACGACGCCGTGCTTCTCCAGCACCGCGATGTCGAGATCGCTCGAAGCGCGCGCCGCGCCGCGTGCCGCCGAGCCGAAGAGCAGCGCCGCCGAGATCCGCCGGTCGGCGAGCAGTGCGTCCCTCACCGCGGTGATCCCGATCTCCAGGTCCATGGGGCGAGTATAGGCGAGGCGCTGCTGCGGAAAGCGCCCTAGCCGCGACGGGGCGCCAGCGCCGCCGCCTGCCTGAGCGCCTCCAGCATGCTGCGCTCGTCCACCTTCCCCGTCCCGGCGATGTCGAACGCCGTGCCGTGATCCACCGACGTGCGCACGATCGGCAGGCCCGCCGTCACGTTGACGCCGTACTCGAGGCCCAGCGCCTTCACCGGTCCGTGCCCCTGGTCGTGGTACATGGCGATCACCAGGTCGTAGTCGCCGCGCACGGCGAGATAAAAAAGGGTGTCGGCGGGCAGCGGACCCTCCACCTTCCAGCCCTTGGCGCGCACCGACGCGATCGCCGGCGCGATCTTCTCCTCCTCCTCGCCGCGGCCGAAGAGGCCGCCCTCGCCCGCGTGCGGATTGATGCCGCAGACGCCGATCCGCGGCTCGCCCAGCCCCGCGCGCAGCACGAGCTCGCGCCCGCGCGCGATGGTGCGCTCCACCAGCGCCGCGTCGATGCGCTCGATCGCGTCGAGCAGCCCCATGTGCGTGGTGACGTGGATCACCTTGAGCCTGGGCGCGATCAGCATCAGCGACACTTCCGGCGTGCCGGTAAGGTCGGCGAGCAGCTCGGTGTGGCCGGGGTAGCGGTGGCCGGCCGCATTCAGCGCCTCCTTGTTGAGCGGCGCGGTGCAGATTGCGTCGATCGAATGCTCCAGCGCAAGCTTCACCGCGCACTCTACGTAGCGGAACGCGGCCTCGCCCGCGAGGTCGGACAACTTGCCGAAGGGCAGGGCCTCGGGCACGAGGCCGAGGTCGATGCAGTCCACCATGCCCGGCTCATAGCGCGCCGCGCCTGGCTTGAGGATCGGGTGGAGCGGGAGTTTCACGCCCGAGATCTCCGCGGCGCGCGCAAGGCGCTTCGCGTCGCCGACGACGAGCGGCCGCGCGATCGCGTAGGGCTCGGGGTGGGCGAGCGCCTTCATCACGACCTCGGGCCCGACCCCGGCGGGGTCGCCCATGGTGATGCCGACGCGGGGCAGGGGCACGGGCTACTTCCGGCGCGACGCGCGTACGGGCCTGGTGCGAAGGTATCGCCGGAGCGCGTCGTGGATCATGTCCTGATATCCGGTCCCGGCCGCGTTCGCCCGACCGCGAAGCTCCTCGAGCGCGGCGTCGTCGACGAATACGGATAGGCGTGTCTTCCCTTGCTGTGGATGACCGCGCCGCGTCTGCCTTTGGAAAAATCGTAGCTGGTTCTCATCTTCCCATTGTCCGTTTCATTGCTTCCACGCAGCGCGCGAGCGTGCGCGGCGAGCCGAAGCCGCCCGCCTTGGTGCAGACGAGCGTGCCGCCCGCCACCCCGAAGGGTACCCCGGGCTCGACTTCGCCGAGCAGGCGCAGGCGCGAAAGGCCGAGCGCGTCGAGCAGCGCGCGCGCGGTCTCGCCCCCGGTGAGCACGTAGTGGGCGCGCGGCGCGGCTTCAGCCACGAGGCGTCCGAGCCGGCGCACCACCGGCCGGTCCTCGGGGCGCGGCTCGCGAGTCCACTGCAGGTGCACCAGCAGGTCCCGTTGTCCGAGCGCGCGGCTCTTCGACAGGACCTGCGCCTGGCGCACCGATACCGGGGAAGCGCTCCCCACGACCGCGACGATCGGACGAGAGGGGACAGAAGGCATGATGGGCGAGCGCCGCCGCGGCAGCGTGCGCGCAATGGCGCGCGCAAGCCCCGCCGAGCCCACGAAGAGCGGGCGGGGCCGAAGCGCGAGCCCGGCGCGCGCGACAGCGTCGAGGTCGGCGTCCGAGTCGGCGTCGCAGACGAGCGCCCGGGCGCCCACGGAGAGCGCCGCCCTGAAGTTGCCGCGTGCCTCGACGTGCGCGGTGGGGAAGCCCGCAGCGGTGAGCAGCGCGCGCAGGTCGCCGGACGGTATACGATCGTGTACACGCAGCCGGGCGCCACGGACCCGCCGCCGTTGAGCCGGAAACGCGGGCGCGAAGAGCACGGGTCGGGCGCGCAGCGCGAGGCGCGCCGCGGCGAGCTCGGCCGCGACGTGCCCGCGCAGCGTCGAGTCGATCTTCTTGAAGAGGATCGGGGCGCGCCGACGAAGCGCCTTGCGCACAATCGCGCGCGCTGCCCGCTCTGGCCTCGAGCGGGTATCGAGATCGATCGAGGCGACGTCAGCTTTCGATCGGGCTCCGGAATCCAGCAGGACTTCGACTTCGCGTGCGCGGCCGAGAAACGCCGCGGCGCAGTCGGCCGCGCCCGTGAGGTCGTCGGCGAGGATGAGGACGCGGCTCAGGTCTTGGCGGACAGCGGATGCCCCGGCATCAGCTCGTACGGGTAGACCCAGCCGGGCAGCGCGCGGACGCGCTCGAGCCACGCGCCGATCGCCGGGTAGTCCTGCCAGCCCAGGCCGAACTCCTCGGGCCAGTAGAGGTAGCCGCACATCGAGAAGTCCGCGATCGTGGGCTGGGCGCCGACCGCGAAGGGCTGCGCCGCCATGTGCTTCTCGAGGATGCCGAGCGCGCCCTTGACGCGCCCGCGCAGGAATTCGGTGACCGGCGTCTCGCCGGTCTTCTGGAACTGGACCATGAAGCGCAGCGTCGCGATGTAGCTCGTCAGCTTGTGGTTGTCCCACAGGATCCAGCGCAGGATCTCGCGCCGCTCGTCCTCGTCGCGGCCGCCGAAGCGCCCCAGGCGCCCGGCGAGGTAGTGCAGGATGACGCCGCTCTGCGCCATGCGCTTGCCAGCGTGCTCGAGCACCGGCACCTCGCCCATCTCGTTCACTTTCTCGCGATACTCCGGCGTGCGCGTCTCGCCGTTGAAGAAATCGACGAAGCGCGGCGCCCAGTCCGCGCCGCAGAGCTTGAGCATGAGCGCCGCCTTGTAGGCGTTGCCCGACTGGGCGAAGCAGTAGAGCGTGTACTCGGCCATCTAGTGGTTGTCGCGCGGCACCATGGGCCCCGAGCGCCCCACGAGGAAATCGAGGTCCGCGCCCTCGTCGGCCTGCAGCACGTGGTCGTGGTAGAGCCGCCAGTAGCCGCGCGAGAGCGCAGGCTTGGGGGGCTTCCATGTCTTGCGGCGCCGCGCGAGCTCGGCCTTGGGCACGAGCAGCTCCAGGCGCCGCTTCGCGACGTCGAGCTCGATGAGGTCCCCGTTCTGCACCAGCGCGAGCGCGCCGCCCGCCGCGGCCTCCGGCACCATGTGCAGCACGACCGTGCCGTAGGCGGTGCCGCTCATCCGCGCATCCGAGATGCGCACCATGTCGGTGACGCCCCTCTTCAGGAGCTTGGGCGGCAGCGGCATGTTGCCCACCTCCGCCATCCCCGGGTAGCCCCTGGGGCCGCAGTTCTTGAGCACCATGACGCACTTCTCGTCGATGTCGAGCTTCGGGTCGTCGATGCGCGTGTGGAAGTCCTCGATCGACTCGAAGACGACGGCGCGGCCGCGGTGCTGCATGAGCTTCGGGGTCGCGGCCGAGGGCTTGATGATCGCCCCGCCCGGGCAGAGGTTGCCGCGCAGCACCGCGATGCCCGTGTGCTTCTTGAACGGCTTGCGGAACGGGAAGATCACGTCGCGGTTGTGGCAGGGCGCGTCCCGGTTGTTCTCCCAGATCGTCTTGCCGTTCGCCGTCACTGCGTCCTTGTGCAGCAGGCCGTTCTCGCCCAGCTCGCGCAGCACCGCGGGCAGGCCCCCCGCGTAGCAGAAGTCCTCCATCAGGTATTTCCCCGAGGGCATGAGGTTGGCGAGCGTATGCACGCCGCGCCCGAGGCGATCGAAGTCCGCGAGCTCGAGGTCGACGCCGATGCGCCGCGCGATCGCGATGAGGTGGATGACCGCGTTGGTCGAGCCGCCGATCGCGGCGTTGGCCCGGATCGCGTTCTCGAAGGCCTGCCTGGTGAGGATCTTCGAGAGCGGCACTCTTTCGCGCACGAGCTCCACGATGCGCCGGCCCGCCATGCGCGCGATGACGTTGCGGCGCGCATCCACCGCGGGGTAGGCGGCGTTGCCCGGCAGCCCCACGCCGAGCGCCTCGACCATCGAGGCCATGGTGGAGGCCGTACCCATGGTCATGCAATGCCCGTGCGAGCGGTGCATGCACGACTCGGCCTCGTGGAACTCCTCGAGCGAGATCCTGCCCGCGCGCAGGTCCTCGGACATCGACCAGGTGTTGGTGCCCGAGCCGATGTCGGTGCCGCGGTACTTGCCCGAGAGCATCGGGCCGCCGGAGACGCCGATCGTCGGGATGTCGACGCTCGCCGCGCCCATGAGCAGCGAGGGCGTGGTCTTGTCGCAGCCCATGAGCAGCACCACGCCGTCGACCGGGTTGCCGCGGATCGACTCCTCCACGTCCATGCTGGCGAGGTTGCGATAGAGCATCGCCGTGGGCCGCAGCATGGTCTCGCCGAGCGACATCACCGGGAATTCGAGCGGGAACCCGCCGGCTTCCAGCACCCCGGCCTTGACGTGCTCGGCAATCGTCCGGAAGTGCGAATTGCAGGGCGTGAGCTCCGAGTACGTGTTGCAGATGCCGATCACCGGACGGCCGTCGAACTGGTCGTGCGGGATGCCGCGATTCTTCACCCAGCTGCGATAGATGAAGCCGTAGATGTCCTGCCGGCCGAACCAGCGGACGGAGCGGAGCTGCGGAGTCTTCTTTGCCATGTCAGTAGGTGGCCCTTCCGCCGGAGATGTCGAACACCCCGCCCGTGGAGAAGGAGCAGTCCTCGGAGGCGAGCCAGCAGGCGAGCGCGGCGATCTCCTGCACTCGTACGAAGCGGCCCATGGGGATCTTGGAGAGCATGAACCGGGCGAACTCGGGGCTGACCTGCTCGAGGATCGCCGTCTGCGCCGCGGCCGGCGTCACGCAGTTGACCAGCACGCCGCTCGTCGCGAGCTCCTTGCCGAGCGCCTTGGTGAAGGCGATCAGGCCCCCCTTCGCGGCGGCGTAGGCGGCGGCGTTGGGGTTGCCCTCCTTGCCGGCGATCGAGGCGATGTTGACGATGCGCCCGTAGCCCGCGCCGACCATGTGGGGCACCACCGCGCGGCAGCACAGGAACGGTCCGGTCAGGTCGATGTCGATGACCCGCCGCCACTCCTCGATCGGATACTCGGGGACCGGCAGCGTGGGGCCGGCGATGCCGGCGTTGTTGACGAAGACGTCGATGCGCCCGAGCGCCTCGAGCGCGGCGCGCGTGCCGCGCTCGATGGCAGCCGTGTCGGTCACGTCGAGGGCCTCGCCGCTCGCGCCTGTGCCGAGCGCCGCGGCGCTCTCCGCGAGCAAGGTCGCGTCGCGGTCCCAGATTCGCACGCGCGCCCCGGAGTCGAGCAGGCGCTGCGCGATCGCGCGGCCGATGCCTTGCGCGCCGCCGGTCACGATCGCCGCGCGCCCCGTGAAGTCGAGCCGGTTCATCCTCCTCCCCCGGATGCGCGCAGTATAATCGCTGCCCGCCACCGAGAAGGAAAAAGCGCAGTGCCGGGGAGACTCGCGGGCAAGACGGCGTTCATCACCGCCGCGGCGCAGGGCGTCGGCCGCGGCGCGGCGCTCGCGTTTGCGCGCGAAGGCGCAAGCGTGTGGGCGAGCGACGCGAACGCGGCCAAGCTCGCCGAGCTGGAGGGCAGCGACGGCGTCCGCACGCGCGCGCTCGACGTCACCGACGAGGCCGCCATCGCGCGCGCCGCGGCCGAGACGGGCCCAGTCGACGTGCTGTTCAACTGCGCGGGCTACGTGCACCACGGCACGATCCTCGACTGCACGCCGCGCGACTGGGATTTCAGCTTCAACCTCAACGTGCGCTCCATGTACCTCGTGACGCGCGCCTTCCTGCCCGGGATGCTCGCCAGGGGCGGAGGCTCGATCATCAACATGTCCTCGGTCGTCTCGAGCGTGAAAGGGGTGCCCAACCGCTTCGTCTACGGCGCCACCAAGGCCGCGGTGGTCGGACTGACCAAGGCGATCGCCGCGGACTTCGTGAAGCAGGGGATCCGCTGCAACTGCATCGGCCCGGGGACGGTGGACACGCCGTCGCTCAGGCAGCGCATCGCCGCGTTCCCCGACCCGGCGCAGGCGCAGAAGGACTTCGTCGCCCGCCAGCCGATGGGGCGCCTGGGGAGGGTGGAGGACATCACGGGGATCCTCGTGTTCCTGGCCTCCGACGAGTCGCTCTTCGCCACGGGGAACATGTATTCGATCGACGGGGGCATGACGCTATGAAGCTGTGTCGCTACGGCAGGAACGGCTACGAGAAGCCGGGGATGATCGACGGCGAGGGTCGGCTGCGCGACCTCTCCAAGGTGGTGGAGACCATCGGTCCCAAGGAGCTCGCGCCGAGGGGCCTCAAGATGCTCGCCAAGGTCAAGCCCGAGTCGCTGCCGGTGGTGGCGAACAACCCGCGCCTCGGCGTGCCCTACGTCGGCATCGGCAAGTTCGTCGCCATCGGGCTCAACTACTCCGACCATGCGAAGGAGGCGGGGCAGCCGATTCCGCCCGAGCCGATCGTGTTCATGAAGGCGACCACCTCGATCAGCGGGCCGAACGACGACGTCGTCCAGCCGAAGGGCTCGACCAAGCTCGACTGGGAGGTCGAGCTCGGCGTGGTGATCGGCGCGAAGGCCCAGTACGTGACGGAGGAGCGCGCACTGGAGCACGTCGCGGGCTACTGCGTGGTGAACGATGTCTCCGAGCGCGCCTTCCAGATGGCCACCAGCCAGTGGGACAAGGGCAAGGGGTTCGACACCGCGGGCCCGATCGGGCCGTGGCTCGTGACCGGCGACGAGGTCCGCGACCCGCAGGGGCTCGAGCTGTGGCTCGACGTCAACGGCAAGCGCATGCAGACCGGCAACACGCGCACCATGATCTTCAGCTGCGCCCGGATCGTCTCGCACGTCAGCCAGTACATGACGCTGCTCCCCGGGGACATCATCACCACCGGCACGCCTCCGGGCGTGGGGCTGGGCATGAAGCCCGTGCCGGTGTTCCTCAGGCCGGGCGACGTCATGACGCTCGGCATCCGGGGGCTGGGCGAGCAGCGCCAGAAGGTGGTCGCCTGGCCGGGCTGAGGCACGCGGTCTTTGCGCTCGCTGCGAGCGCAGCGCTCGCGCAGGCGGCATCGGTCGACGACATCCCGCCCGGCATTGCCGCCGGTCGCTTCGAGAGCGCCATCGTCGAGCTCGACCAGCGCCTTGTCTCGGCGGCGGGGATGGAGCGCGCGGCGCTCCTCTACTGGCGCGGGCAGGCGCACGCGGCGCTCGGCGCGCGCCCGAGGGCGCTTGAGGATCTCGAGGCGGCGCTCGGCGAGGCCGAGCGCACGGGCGCCGCGCGGGGCGAGCTCGCCGCGCTCGCGGGCGCGCTCGGCGCGCAGCTCATGCAGGCCGGGGCGCTCGACAAGGCGCGGCCCCAGTTGGAGCGCGCGCTCCGGCTCGCGCAGGGCTCGACGGGGCGCGAGGCGCAGGCGCACGCCGATCTCGGCGACCTGCTGCGCCGGGAAGGGCGTGCGGGAGAGGCGGCGCAGTCCTACCTTGGG
>Ga0114945_10000324_pt1 | contig 30612 bp, 22 predicted proteins | sample OV2TP3_FD_87194 | JGI IMG/M metagenome (GOLD analysis project Ga0114945, IMG submission 87194) | Hot spring microbial communities from Beatty, Nevada to study Microbial Dark Matter (Phase II) - OV2 TP3 | ecosystem: Environmental > Aquatic > Thermal springs > Hot (42-90C) | place: USA: Beatty... | reverse complement strand
CGAGCACGAAATCGCCACCCTGCGCGAGGTGGCCGAGTATCTCGCCGTGGCGCTGAAGAACGCCTCCACCGAAGACGAGCGCCGCCGCGCCGAGCAGGCTCTGCGCGAATCGGAAGCCCGGGCCCGCTCCCTGGTCGAGGGCGCCCCCTACGGCATCTACCGCTCCACCCCCGACGGTCGCCTGCTCGACGTCAACCCCGCCATGGTGGACATGCTCGGCTACGACTCCGCCGCCGCCCTGCTCAACGTCAACCTCGCCACCGACATCTACCGCGACCCCGAAGTCCGCGGCCGCCTCATCGAGCAGTACGGCGACCGCCCCATCTTCCAGGGCGTCGAAGTCCAGTGGAAGCGCAAGGACGGCACCCCCATCACCGTCGTCGTCAGCGGTCGCCCGGTGCGCGACGAAACCGGCCAGGTGGTCTGCTTTGAAGGCATCGCCGAGAACGTCACCGAGCGGCGCGTGCTGGAAGAGCAGCTCCGCCAGTCGCAGAAGATCGAAGCCATCGGGCGCCTCGCCGGCGGCATCGCCCACGACTTCAACAACCTCCTCATGCTCATCAAGGGCTACTGCGAGCTCCTGCTCGACCACATCGGCCGCGACCCCAACCTCCGCCGCTACGGCGAAGAAATCCAGCGCGCCGCCGACCGCGCCACCTCCCTCACCCAGCAGCTCCTCGCCTTCAGCCGCAAGCAGGTGCTCGAACCCAAAGTCCTCGACCTCAACCAGGTCGTCTCCGACATGGAGAAGATGCTCCAGCGGCTGCTGGGCGAGGACGTCGAGCTCGCCATCCACCTCGCCACCGGCCTGGGCCACGTCAAGGCCGACCCCAACCAGCTCGAGCAGGTCATCATGAACCTGGCCGTCAACGCCCGCGACGCCTTGCCCCGCGGCGGCCAGCTCACCCTCGAGACCGACAACGTCGAGCTCGACGCCCTCTACGCCCGCGCCCACGCCGGCGCCCGCCCCGGCTCCTACGTCATGCTGGCTGTGTCCGACACCGGCCAGGGCATGACCCCCGAGGTCAAGGCGCGCATCTTCGAGCCCTTCTTCACCACCAAGGAGAAAGGGAAAGGGACAGGCCTGGGGCTTTCAACCGTCTACGGCATCGTCAAGCAGAGTGAAGGCTACATCTGGGTCTACAGCGAGCCCGGCCGCGGCACCACCTTCAAGGTCTACCTCCCGCGCGTCGACGCCCCCGCCGAGCTTCCCGAGCGCGACCGCGACCGCGCTCGCCTGCGCGGCACCGAGACCGTGCTGCTGGTCGAAGACGAAGAAGGCGTCCGCAAGGTGGCGCGCGAGTTCCTGGAAGAGGCCGGCTACACCGTGCTCGAAGCCCGCAACGGCGACGACGCCCTCCAGATTTCCGCCATGCACACCGGCCCGCTGCACCTGCTTATCACCGACGTGGTTATGCCCCGCATGAGCGGCCGCGAGCTCGCCGAGCGCATGACCCAGATGCGCCCCGACCTCCGCGTGCTCTACATCTCCGGCTATACCGACGACGCCATCGTCCACCACGGCGTGCTCGAATCCGGCGTCGCCTTCCTCCAGAAACCCTTCAACCGCGACGCCCTCTTCCGCAAAGTCCGCGACGTCCTTTCCCCAGCCCGCGTCACTACCCCGTAACCAGCGACTGTCATCCCGAGCGGAGCCAGACCTTTCCCCGAAAGGGCTGGCGGAGTCGAGGGATCTGCTTTCCCTCTGCGGTCTCTGCGGATCCTCTGCGTCCTCTGCGGTAGGCTTTTCTTCTGGTTCACGTTGCCGACAAGTCCCCCGTCGGCATCGGCTCGGGCGAGCCTTCGTCGGCCGCGTGCCCCACCTTGAACATCTCCATCTCCGCCAAGCACTTCGCCAGCAACTCCTTCATCGCCGCCTCATCGAACACGCCGCGCAACTCCGCCGCCTTCACCGCCGTGGCCGGCTTGCGCGAGATGATGCTGCAGCAGTCCTTGTAGGGCTTGATGCTCTCCTCGTAGGTCCCGATGCGCCGTGCCAGCGCCACAATCTCCACCTTGTCGAACCCCACCAGCGGTCGCAGCACAGTGGCCTGAATCCCGTCGTCGCCCGCCGCCAGGTTCGGCAGCGTCTGGCTGGCCACCTGGCCCAGGCTGTCGCCCGTCACCAGCGCCCGGTAACCCTTCCGCCACGCGACCGCTTGCGCGGTGCGCAGCATGAAGTTCTTGAACGCCATCAAGTCGAGCCCTTCCGGCACCCGCCCGGCGGCGGCGATCTGGTAGCTGTGGTACGGCACCAGGAACAGCCGCGAGTGGAACTGGAAGCGGTTCAGCGCCTCCACCGTCGCCCGCAGCTTCGACTCCAGCGCCTCCTGGTTCGTGCGGAAGGAATGGAAGTGCAGGAAGTCCACGCGGCAGCCGCGCTTCAGCAGCAGCCACGCCGCCACCGGCGAGTCAATCCCGCCCGACAGCAGGCACAAGACCTTGCCCGACGCCCCCACCGGCAGCCCGCCCGGCCCGGCAATCTTCCGCGTGTAGAGGAAGGCCCGCTCGGCCGCGATTTCGGTGTGCAGCGTCGCCTCCGGGCCTTCGAACCGAATCTTCAATCCCAGTTGGTTGGCCTCGGCCCCGATCTCTTTGTTGAGCTCGAGCGAGCTGAGCGGGAAGCGCTTGTCGGCTCGCTTCGTCTCCAGCCCCACCGTCTTCGCCCCCGCCTGCCTCACCTGCTCCAGCAACTCGCGCGCTTTGCTCAGCACCGCCTCTACCGTGCTCGCCGTCTCTTCCACGAGGGCAAAGTACTGGATGCCGAAAACGTCCCGCAGCGCCCGCTCCACATTGTTGGCCTCCTCGCGCTCGAAGGTAACGAGGATGCGCCCGCGCTCCCGCCGCACCGCGCCCAACCGCGCGCCGTCGCGCTCGCACGCCACGCGCACGTTTTCGGCCAGCTTCTTCTCGAAGAACGGCCGGTAGCCGCCTTTCAGCGCCACCTCGGCGTAGTGCACCACAGCCATCGCTGCCGCTCCGGCCTGACCGTTGGTCGTTCCGTGATGTCGCGCTTCTTCCATGCGGTATTGCCGCTATCATACCGCGCGCCCGGGGGCCTCGCCACCCGAACCCGCAGCAATCCAGAACTCACATTGACCTCGGTTGGCTCGAAGTGTAGGATGGTGCCGCTCGGGAGCCATCCAGAGAGTGGTTTCGCGGTGCCGGCGCGCTCGCACAACCGATGAAACTCGTAGACAGAATCCGCACTGTCCTGGAAGGAAAAGGCGGCGAAGTCTGGTCGGTGAGCCCCACCGCGACCGTCTATCAGGCCATTGAGCTCATGGCGGAAAAAGGAGTCGGGGCTCTGCTGGTGCTCGAAGAAGGCAAACTGGTCGGCATCATCTCCGAGCGCGACTACGCCCGCAAGGTCATCCTCAAGGGCAAGTCCTCCCGGGAAACACAGGTCCGCGAAATCATGTCCGACCGGGTCATCTGCGCCGCGCCCGAGCAGACCGTGGACGATGGCATGAAGCTCATGACCGCGCACCGCATTCGCCACCTGCCCGTGGTGGAAGCCGGCAACGTCATCGGCGTGCTGTCCATCGGCGACCTGGTCAAGTGGATTATCACCGCCCAGGAAGAGACCATCGGCCAGCTTGAGAGCTACATCACCGGGAAGTATCCCGTCTGAAGCCGCAGCCGAGTCCCTGCCTCAACTCTCCTTCAAGGCCGCGCTGAGCCGCATCGCCATGTCCTTGGCGTCCCCGAACAGCATCAGGGCGTTGTCGGCGGCGAACAGCGGGTTGGCGATGCCGGCGAAGCCGGGGGCCAGGCTGCGCTTGATGATGACCACCGAGCGCGCCTGGTCGACCTCCAGGATGGGCATGCCGGCGATGGGAATCGACGGGTCGGCCTCCCGCGCCAGCGGGTTGACCACGTCGTTGGCCCCGATCACCAGCACCACGTCGGTCTGCCGGAAGGTGGGGTTGATTTCGTCCATCTCCTTCAGCTTCTCGTAGGGGACGTTCGCCTCGGCCAGCAGCACGTTCATGTGCCCCGGCATGCGCCCGGCCACGGGATGGATGGCGAACTCAACCTCCACCCCGCGCGACTCCAGCAGCTTGGTGAGGTCCTGGATGGCGTACTGCGCCTGCGACACCGCCAAGCCGTAGCCGGGCGCGATGACCACCCGCCGCGCTCCGTCCATCAGCATGGCCACTTCTTCCGGCGAGGCCGACTTGACCCGCCCGGCGTAAATGTCGTCCGCTTGGGCCTGGGTGCTCACCGCCATGCCCACGCCGGCGAACATGACGTTGGCCAGCGAGCGGTTCATGGCCCTGCACATCAGCGCCGTCAGGATGAAGCCGGCGGCGCCCACCAGCGACCCGGCCACGATGAGGACGCTGTTGTTCAGCACCCAGCCGTGCCCGGCGGCGGCGAGGCCGGAGTAGGCGTTGAGCAGCGAAATCACCACCGGCATGTCGGCGCCGCCGATGGGGATGACCAGCAGAATCCCCAGCACCGAGGCCACCCCGACCATGATCCAGAACGGCAAAGCGGACCGGTCGTGAATGGTCAACTGACCGGCGTCCAGCCGAACCACGAACGTGTCCTTCTTCGTGGCATCCGTGATTTGCCACTGGTTCTCGCCGAGGCTCTTGACGTGCAGCTCGGCCGACAGCTCGAGGCCCTGCTGCTGGAAAGATTGGCGGAGATCGTCGGCGACCACCCCGCCCCGCAGGCCGTCCGCCGCTGCTACCGGCGCGGTGAAGAGAAAGGGCGTGTACCCGAGGACGTGCCAGGTGCTGAGCCCAATGCAGATAATCAGGAGGAGGATGTTGACGGCGTGTCGCCCTGGCAACAGGATGGGTTTTTCCGTCATCCACCCTTGAAGCTTGAGGAAAGCGACCGCGCTTCCCGTCAGGGCCACGCCGCCGATCAGCGCCGCCGCGGCCGCCGAGGAGCTGAACTGAATGGTGATTTCTTCAATCCATTCGCCCTTCAGCGCTTCTTCGAAGGCCGCGCCCACCGCCAGCGCGGACGCCCCGCCGCCCAGACCGTTGAAGATGGCGACCACCTGAGGCATCGCCGTCATGGGCGCGCGGTAGGCCAGCAGGCTGCCGAACAACCCTCCGACGACAAACCCGGCGATGATGATGCGGAAATCGACGATGCGATGGTCGGTGAGCGTCGCCACAATGGCGAGCAGCATCCCGACCGAGGCCAGCAGGTTGCCGCGCACCGCCGTGCGCGGGTGCGAGAGTCCTTTGAGGCCGAGGATGAAGAGCACCGCGGCCGTCAGGTAGATGAGCTTTATGAGGGCTTCTTCTTTGGGCATGCGGTCACTTGGAGTGGAACATCCCGAGCATGCGGTGGGTCATGAGGAAGCCGCCGATCACGTTGGCCGCGGCCATGGCCACGGCGAAGAAGCCCAGGATTTCCGTCAGCGTGGTCAGCCGCGCCCCCGAGGTAATCAGCGTCCCCACCAGCGTGATGCCGGAGATGGCGTTGGCGCCCGACATCAGCGGGGTGTGCAGCAAGGGTGGAACCTTGCTGATGACCTCAAACCCCACGAAGATGGCCAGGACGAAGATGGTGAGAGCCGCTACGAACTGTTCCATCAGTTGCCTCCTTGGTTGGGCGCGCCGGAAGCCGCCGGAAGGCCGAGCGCTTCCCGCACGCGCGTGTTGACCACTTCTCCCTGGTGAGTGAGCAAGGTGTCCCGCAGGATGGGGTCGTCCAGGTTCAGGCGCAGCTCGCCCTTGACCACCAGGTTCTGCAAGAAAGCCGTGATGTTCTTGGCGTACATCTGGCTGGCATGGAAAGGCACGGTGGCCGGAAGATTGGTGGGCCCGAGGACGGTGACCCCGTCGGCCTGGTGCGTCTCTCCCGGCCGGGTCAAGGCGCAGTTGCCCCCGGTCTCCGCCGCCAGGTCGATGACCACGGAGCCGGGCCGCATTCGCCTCACTGCTTCCTCGGGGATGAGGATGGGGGCGCGCTTGCCGGGCACAGCCGCGGTGGTGATGACCACGTCGCTCTCGGCCACCGCTTTGGCCATCATCTCCTGCTGGCGCTGGTAAAACTCTGCGCTCATCTCGCGGGCGTAGCCGCCGGCCGCCTCCGCTTCCTTGGTCTCCAGGCCGAGCTCGAGGAACTTCGCCCCCAGGCTCTCCACCTGCTCCTTCACTGCCGGGCGCACGTCGTAGGCGTGCACCACCGCGCCCAGCCGCCGCGAGGTAGCGATGGCCTGCAGGCCCGCCACACCGGCCCCGATGACGAAGACCCGCGCCGGAGTGATGGTGCCCGCGGCGGTGATCATCATGGGATACATTTTCTGCAGCGTGCTGGCCCCCAGGAGCGCCGCCTTGTAACCGGCGACGGTCGCCATCGAGGTCAGCGCGTCCATGGGCTGAGCGCGGGTAATTCGCGGAAGGAATTCCAGGGCAAACGCCGTGACGCCCTTGCGCGCCCACTCCCCCACGGGAGCCGGCGCACCCAGAGGATTCAGCAGGCCGAGGAGGAATTGCCCGGAGCGGAGAAGCTCCGCCTGGCCGCCCAGGCTCCCGAGCGTAACCAGTATTTCGGCCGAGGCGAAGACTTCCTCGCGGCCGCTGGCCAGCCGCGCGCCTTGCTGCTCGTAGCTCGCGTCCGGGTAGCCGGCGGCCTCGCCTGCGCCCTTCTCGATCAAGACTTCCAGCCGAGCCTTGGCCAGCGTCGGCACCGCAGCGGGCACCAGGGCCACTCGCCGCTCGTGTTGGTTTGCTTCGCGCGCTACGCCAACGATCATCCTCGCTCCGACGTTATGCCTGGTGTGCCTTGCACCGTGCAGGCGGTGATTGTATCGCAACCGCCGATAAAAGAGGGCACGTACTCCTCGGAAAACCGCTCGGCCATGAACTCTGGTTCAAGGATTGCCACCTCGTCATCCGGTGCCGTCGAGCATTTGACTGATGCCGGTCAGCGGCAGGCGCACCCAGTCGGGGCGGTTGTTGAGCTCGTAGCCCAGCTCGTAGATGGCCTTCTCCAGCAGGTAGGCGTTCAGCAACACCTCCAGCTCCTCGCGCTTCTTCGGCAGAAAAGAACCCTGCCCCGCGACTTCGAGGTAGGAGCGCAGGAAGGCCGACGACACCCAGCGGTTCCACAGCCGCGTCCATGGCTCCACCGCCGGGAAATCCTCCGTCCGCAGCATCCCGCCCGCCACCTGGCCGAAGAGCGCCGTGTAGGCGGCGTAGTGGAACGAGCGCAGCATCCCGGCCACGTCGCGCAGGAACGACCGCTTGATGCGCCGCTCGGAAAGCGAGCGCGCCGGCTCGCCCTCGAAGTCGATGATGACGAAATCCTTTCCGGTGTAGAGCACTTGACCCAGGTGGTAGTCGCCGTGGATGCGCCCGCGCATGGCGGTGATCTTGCGCTCGAAGACGGAGAGAAAGCGGCGCAGGATTTCGTGCTCGCGGTCGAGCACGCCGCGGCCCAGCGCCTGCGTGTCCTCCGGGAGGGTTCTCAAGTTCTTCCGCAGCAGCTCGCACACCTGGCCGGTCAGGCTGCGCATGGACTGGTAGAGCGAGCGCTGGTAGAGCGTGGAGAACGGCTCCAACGCAAACGCCGGGTCATCCGAGCCGGAGGCCAGCGCCACGTGCAGCTCGGCCGTGCGCCGCCCCAGCAGCCGCGCCGACTCCAGGTAGGTCCCGATGAGCTCGTGCGCCAGGGGCGGGATGTCTCCCTCCGCCAGCGTCAACAGCGGCTCGACCGGAACCGGGGCTTCGGGCGTCTCCCCACGCACCGTCGCCACCCCCTCCAAGTAACGGCTGAGCGAGTCGAGCGTGTAGCGCCAGGCATCGCCCTCGTTGGGCATGTAGGCCTGCAGGATGGCGAGCGTCATCGGCTCCTCGCGCCCCCGCCGGTACTCCAGGTGGCCGGCCACCGGCGGCGCGTGCGGGAACGCCGCCTGCTCGGTGAGGAAGAGCCCGAGCTCGAGGTCGGGGTTGACGCCCTCCTCCGCACGCCGGAAGAGCTTGAGGACGAAGCGGTCGCCGAAGAGCGCGGAGGTGTTGCTCTGCTCCGCCCGCAGCGGGGCCGGTTCCAGGCGCGCATCGGCAGGGCCGCGCAGCCGGCGATAGACGCGCGAGGGCGCGCCCCGGATTTCGCCGGCGTCGCCGCGGAAGTGCCGCCGCCGCTCGATGGCTTCCAGCAGCGAGTCGCAGAAATTCTTGTCGCCCATGGGATCGAACAGAATGCCCTCTTCCTCGCGCCCAGCAACCGGGCACACCAGCGCCTGCGGCTGCGACTCACGCACCTGCCCGGCCAGCTCGCCCGTGGCATAGACCAGCGGCAGGACGTAGGTCTGCGGGTCGCCTTCGGTGTACTCGACCCGCAGCAGAGTCACGTGCGCGGTGGCAAGCCCGGTGGGCACCGGCACCCGGTCGACGATTTCAACACCCTTCACTCGCCGCCCTTTGCCCCCGAACCACCGCCGCGAGCGCAGAACCTCGGGGAGGAGCGCTTCCAGCTCCGCGCGCGCCGGCTCTTCAAAGACATTCTCCCACCCGCCGCGCACGCGCACGGCGCGCAGCGGCTCCCCGCCCGCGGCTTCCGCCGCCGCAGCCTTCTGCGGCTGCAGGGCAAACCAGTAGAAGGCGTGCGGGTTCAGTGTCAGCAGATAGGGCAGCTCGCCGATGGCCGGGAACTCGGTCTGGCCGAACAACTCCAGCGGCACCATCCCCGCAAAGGCCGAAAGGTTGAGCTCGACGAACTGGGCAAAGCGCGAGAGGTTGGCCACCACCAGCAGGCGCTCGTCCTGGTGCTGGCGCACGAACGCCAGCACTTTGCGGTTCTCCGGGTAGAGGAACTCGAGCGTGCCGCGGCTGAAGGCCTGGTAGCGCTTGCGCAGCGCGATCAGCCGCTTCATCCACCACAGGATGGAGTGCGGGTTGTTCTGCCGCGCCTCCACGTTCACCGCCTCGTAGTGGAACTCCGGGTCCACGTTCACCGGCAGGTAGAGCCGCTGCGGGTTGGCGCGCGAGAAGCCGGCGTTGCGGTCGGCGCTCCACTGCATGGGCATGCGCACGCCGTTGCGGTCGCCCAGGTAGATGTTGTCGCCCATGCCGATTTCGTCGCCGTAGTAGATCACCGGCGTGCCCGGCAGCGAGAACAGCAACCCGTTCATCAGCTCGATGCGCCGCCGGTCCTTCTCCAGCAGCGGCGCCAGCCGCCGGCGGATGCCGAGGTTGATGCGCGCCTGCGGGTCGTGGGCGAAGACGCGGTACATGTAGTCGCGCTCTTCGTCGGTCACCATCTCCAGGGTCAGCTCGTCGTGGTTGCGGAGGAAGAGCGCCCACTGGCAGCTCTCGGGAATGGCCGGCGTCTGGTCGAGGATGTCGAGGATGGGGTAGCGGTCCTCCATGCGGTTGGCCATGAACATGCGCGGCATGAGCGGGAAGTGGTACGCCATGTGGCACTCGTCGCCTTCGCCGAAGTAGGCCACGGCGTCCTCCGGCCACTGGTTGGCCTCGGCCAGCAGCATGCGGTTGGCAAAGCTCTTGTCGACGTGGGCGCGCAGCTTCTTGAGGAAGGCGTGCGTCTCCGGGAGGTTTTCGCAGTGGGTGCCTTCGCGTTGGTAGAGGTAGGGCACGGCGTCCAGCCGCAGCCCGTCCACGCCCATCTCCAGCCAGTAGCTCAGCACCCCCAGCACCGCCTTGCACACCTGCGGGTTGTCGAAGTTGAGGTCGGGCTGGTGGCTGTAGAAGCGGTGCCAATAGTAGGCCTGCGCCACCGGGTCCCAGGTCCAGTTGGACGCCTCGAAGTCCTTGAAGATGATGCGCGTCTCTTTGTACTTCTCCGGCGTCTCGCTCCACACGTACCAGTTGCGCGCCGGGCTGCCCGGCGGCGCGCGCCGCGCGCGCTGGAACCACGGGTGCTGGTCGGAGGTGTGGTTGATGACCAGTTCGGTGATGACGCGCAGGCCCAGCCGGTGCGCCTCGCGCAGGAACGTCTTGAAGTCCGCCAGCGTGCCGTAGCTGGGGTGGATGTCGGTGTAGTCGGCGATGTCGTAGCCGTCGTCGCGCAGCGGCGAGGGATAAAACGGCAGCAGCCAGATGGCGGTGACCCCCAGGTCGTGCAGGTAGGGGAGTTTCTCCGCCAGGCCGCGGAAGTCGCCGATGCCGTCGGCGTCGCTGTCGGCGAAGGCGCGCACGTGCAGCTCGTAGAGGACCGCGTCCTTATACCAGAGCGGCTCGTCGCCCAGCGAGGCCAGCTCGGCTTTCGGCGCCCGCCGGGCTCGCCGCCTCACCTTGTCCGTCGCCGGGTTCATAGGAAGTAGTCGGGGTCCTGCTCCGTGCGCACGTGGCGCCGCACGCGGAAGATGTGGGCCGGGGACTTGTCCGGATTCAGTTCGACGTAGTTCCGCCGACCCTGCCACAGGTAGCGCGCGTCGTCGAGCAGGTCGTGCACCTGGTACGGCTGGTGCGGGTCTTCGATGCCGAGGCTTGGCGTGTTCACCTCCACCCAGCCCGACTGGGTCCAGTGCGGGTCGAGGTTGACCACCGTCAACACAATGTTGAAGAGGTCGTCGGTCGCTTTGCTGCAGGCGATGAGCTGGGGGTTGTCCACCGCATGGAAAACCAGGTTGCGGTCGCGCTGTAGAGCCGGGTTCTCCCGGCGGATGCGGTTCACCCGCGCGATGTACTCCCGCAGGCTGTCCGGCCGGTCAATCTCCCAGTGCTTGAGCTCATACTTCTCCGAGTTCAGGTATTCCTCGCTTCCGGGCGAGCGCGGGCGGTTCTCGCACAGCTCGAACGCCGGGCCGTAGATGCCGTAGTTGGCCCCCAGCGTGGCCGCCAGCGCCAACCGCGCCCTGAACGCCGGCCGGCCGCCCGACTGCACATACTCGGTCAGGATGTCCGGGGTGTTGGGCCAGAGGTTGGGCCGGAAAAAATCCTGCAAGCCGGGCTGGGTCAGCTCGGTGAAGTACTGCTCCAGCTCCCACTTGGTGTTGCGCCAGGCGAAATAGGTGTAGGACTGCGTGAAGCCCAGCTTGGCCAGGTGGTACATCACATCGGGCCGCGTGAAGGCCTCGGAGAGAAAAAGCACGTCGGGGTGCTCCTTCTTCACCTCGGCGATGAGCCACTCCCAGAACGCGAAGGGCTTGGTGTGGGGATTGTCGACGCGGAACAGGCGCACCCCCTGCTCGACCCAGTGGACGATCACGCTCTTCAGCTCCTCCCACAGCGCGCGCCAGTCGTCGGTCTCGAAGTCGAGCGGGTAGATGTCCTCGTACTTCTTGGGCGGATTCTCCGCGTAGCGGATGCTGCCGTCGGGACGCCGCCGGAACCACTCCGGATGCTCCTTCACGTAGGGATGGTCGGGGGTGCAGTTGAAGGCGACGTCGAGCGCCACCTCCATCCCCTGCTCGTGCGCCGCCGCCACCAGCCGCTGGAAGTCCGCCAGCGTGCCCAGCTCCGGGTGGAGGGCCTTGTGCCCGCCCTCGGGGCCGCCGATGGCCCACGGGCTGCCCACGTCCTCCGGCTCTCCCACCGGGTTGTTGTTCTTTCCCTTGCGGTGCGTGCGACCGATGGGATGGATGGGCGGCAGGTAGAGAACGTCGAACCCCATCCCGGCCACGTAGGGCAGCCGCGCAATCACATCCTGGAAGGTGCCGTGGCGGCCGGGCTCGGGCGAGGCTGAACGCGGGAACATCTCATACCAGGCGCTGAAGCCGGCCTTCTCACGGTCCACCACGACGCGCAGCTCCCGCTGGTAGAGCGTCGAGGCGCGCCGGTCGGGATAGGCAGCCGCCAGCGCGCCCAACTCCGCGTCCAGGGCCCGCTCGACCGGCGTGGCGGTGGCGACTCCATCGGAGCCGCGCAGCGCCGCGGCCGCTTGCTGCAGTCGCCGCGCGTCCTCCGCGCGCGCCTGCTTGGCCGCTTGCTCCAGAAGCTCGGCTCCTTCTTGCAGGTCGATGTAGACGTCCTGGTTCGCCTCCGATTTCTTGCGCAGGCCCTGCTGCCAGGTCTGGAACCGGTCGACCCAACCTTCCAGGGTGTAGAAGTAAACGCCGGTTTGGGTTGCGGGAAAACTGCCGCGCCACAGGTCAAGCCCCCAGTTGATGAGCTCCATCGGCGCTTCCGTCCAGTCCTTCTCCGATTCATGCCGGTAGCGCAGAACGGCCGCCACGCGGTCGTGCCCGTCGGCGAAGATGTTGGCGGTGACGGTGAGGGAATCGCCCACAGTCGCCTTGCAGGCGTAACGTCCGGCGTCAATCTCCGGACGCACGTTGGCGATGACGACGCGCCGCAGCGGCGCCTTCGTGGCAGTCGTCCTCCGGGTCGGGCGTTTGGTTCGAGCCATCGGAGTCCTCGCGCTCGCCTCGTCCAGGACGAAAGCTCCGGTGAAGCGCATTGCTCAATGATTGGAGCGAAACTGCGGCGAGGCAATGTTCGCGTGAAGCAAAAGTATAGTCCATCGCCTGCGGGCGCGCAAACTTTGCCCGGAGGCGCTCGGCGGGTGGGCGGTCAGCGGGCGTCTTCCGGGCCACGGTAAAACCGCCACGGGACGTCGGCCAGGTTCTCGCCTTCCTTCTTCCGCACGCGGTACATGTCCTGCGTGTAGAGGCAAACCTGGCGCTCGGGGTCCACCACCATGGGGTGGAACGAAAAAACCATGTTCTCGCGCAGCTCGGTCTCCACCTTCGCTCCGATGGCCGGATGCTCGATCATGGTCAGACCGATCGAATGCCCCGACAGGTGCCCAAGCCCAAAGCCGTGCCGCGCCAACACCTCCGAGCAGGCGCGGTGAACGCTCGCCGCCGTCTCGCCCTCCTTCATCTTCAGCCGCGCCGCCTCCAGCGCCTCGGGATAAATCTCCTTCATCTTCTGCGTGCGCGCGCTGATCGAGCCGCGGATGACCGGCCGCGAGAACTCCACCCAGTAGCCTTCCGGCCCGCCGATCTCGAGCGAGTAGAGCATCAGGTCGTCCGGCCCCACCACGCGCTCACCCGGCACCTTGAAGTGCGCGTCCGCCTCGCCGTCCGTGCCCGAGAGCACGATGTTCATCATCCGCGGGCCCGCGCCGCGCGCGAAGTAGAGCTCCACCGCCGGGGCCATGATTTCCGCCTCCGTCTTCCCCGGCTGGTAGCCGCGCAGCAGCGCCCAGAACCCGTCCACGATGATGGCCATGGTCTTGCGGATGCATTCCAGCTCTTCGGCGCTCTTCACCGCCCGCGCCAGGTCGAACTCGCGCTCGAACGGAACCAGCTCGAAGCTCCTCTGCGCCAGCGCGCGGTAGTCCCGCACCGGCATCACGAAGTTGAGCCCGTTCACCCCGACGCGCTTCCACCCCCGCGCCTCGGCGTGCTCCCGCAGCCACTCGCCCGGCACGTCGGCCCAGACGTGCTCGCGCACCCACGGCTTCTGCTTGTCGCCGATCCACTTCGCTTCCGTGGGAAACACCAGCGTGGGCTCGCCCTCGAGCGGCAGCACCACGTAGACGTACCGGTGCACAATCTCAAAGCCGGAGACGTAGCGCACTGCGCCTTCGAAGCCCGAGTACTGGTTGCCGCTCACGATGAGCGCGTCGAGGCCACTGGCCTGCATCGCCTCGCGGATGTTCCGGTAGCGCCGCTCGATTTCCCCCCGGCTCGGGACTGCGCTGGTTGCGATGGTTCTGGTCGTCATCCCGGCTCCTCCGCCCGCACGGTGGAAGCTAACCTTAGCACGGCCGGGCGGAATGCGTCTCCAATCGAGGCGCGCCTTTCCTGCTTGACCTCGGCCCTCGTCAGAGATATAAGCTCGACCTCGCCCGCAGCTCTTCCCGGAGGTTGCCATGCGACGCGCTTCGCTTTTCTTCCTGTTCGCCGGTTTGCTCGCCCTTTCCCACCCAGGCTCTGCCCCCGCGCAGACCATTACCGCCACCTTGGAAGGCACCGTGGTCGACTCCACGGGCGCCCGCATCGCCGGCGCCGGCGTCACTGCGGTGAACGACCAGACGGGGCTCTCTCGCTCCGTCACCGCCTCGGACGTGGGCGAGTATCGCATCCTGGCGCTTCCGGTGGGAACGTACACGGTCACGGTCGAGAAGTCGGGCTTTCGGCGCGAAGCCAAGAAGGTGACGCTCCAGATTGGGCAGACCGCCACCTTGGACTTCACCCTTCGGCCCGGAGAACTGGTGGGGGAAGTAGTGGTGGAAGCGCAGGAAGCGCTGCTCGAGCCCACGCGCACGGCCGTGGCCACCGTGATCGCGGAAAAGCAGATTGAAACGCTGCCCGTCAGCGGGCGCCAGTTCATCGACTTCGCCCTGCTGGCTCCCGGCGTGACCGTCGGCGAAACCACTTCCGGCAGCACCGACGTCATCGTCGAGCCCGTCACCAAACTCTCCTTCGGCGGGCAGAACATCCACTTCAATTTCGTCGCCATCGACGGCGCCGACAACATGTCCACCGCCTCCGGCATCCAGAAGACCACGCCGTCGCAAGAGGCCGCCAAGGAGTTTCAGGTCATCAACACCATCTACAGCACCGAGTTCGGCCGCGGCGTGGGCGGCATCGTCAACATCGTCACCAAGGGCGGCACCAACGACTGGCACGGTTCTCTCTACGAGTATTTCCAGAACGATGCCTTCAATGCCAAGAGCATCCTCTCCCAGCCCGGCCTGACCAAGCTGCAGCAGAACCAGTTCGGCGCCGCCGCCGGCGGCCCCTTCGTCAAGGACAAGACCTTCTTCTTCGGCAACTACGAAGGGCAGCGCCGCCGCGAGTCTCCCTTCTACAACTCGGCGCTGTTCGAAAACATTGATGTGGTCAACGCCGCCAAGGTCTCCTTCGGGCTGCAGCCCGAGACGCTGAACGTCACCCGCACGGCCAACGCCGACAACCTCATCGCCCGGATTGACCATGGGATTTCGGAGCGCCACCTGTTTTTCGGGCGCTACTTCTTCAACGACGGGCGCTTCACCCGGCAGTCGCCGCTCAACGACGGCTTCGACGCTCCCTCCACCTTTCGCAACAACTTCTTCCGCGACCAGTCACTGGTGGGCAACCTTACTTCGACTCTCTCTCCCACCTTCCTGAACGAGTTTCGCGCGCAGTACGCCCACCGCACCTTCGACTTCCCCGCCACCTCCGGCGAGCCGCACCTGGAGATCGCCAATACCTTCACCACCGGGGTCAACCGCGGCAACCCCGACTTCTACCGCGAGTGGCGGGTCGAGCTGGTCGACAAAGTAACCCTCATCCGCGGCTCACACACCATCAGCTTCGGTGGCAACTTCAACTACGTCCGCACCACCGAGTCCTTTCCGCTCTTCTACCCATTCGAGGGCACCTTTGTCTGCCTGACCGGGTGCGCGTTCAGCTACGACACCGGCACGCCCGCCGTGCTCTTCTTCCAGCGCAACGACCCCGGCAGCAATTTTACCGAGCCCACCATCCTGCCCAACGGCACCGGCGTCTTCCAGGAGCCGGGCATCCCCGAGTCCATCCGCGACCTGACCACCGGCCGGCTGAACCATACCTACAACGGGTTCTTCGTCCAGGATAAATGGCGCGCCACCCCGAATCTCACTCTGAACTTCGGCCTTCGCTACGAATGGGAAACGTGGTCGAGAAACGCGGTCGACACCGACGCCGACAACATCGACCCGCGCGTGGGCTTCGCCTACAACATCGGCACCAGAGCCAATCTCATCCTCCGCGGCGGTTTCGGACTCTTCCATGGCATCATTCCCTCCCCCCTGCTGGCTTGCCAGATCCCCTCCTGTGGCGGCGTGCAGGGCCCCTATCCCGGGCGCGAAGGCGTAGAGAACGACCTGAACGCCACCACGCGCCTGTTCGCCTTCGCCAGCGACCCCTTCATCATGAACCTGGCTTTCACCGAGCTGATTCAGAACGGCCGCTACCCCGACGCCGTTCCCGCCGGCTTTTGTCCCAGCGGGTTCCTCTCCAGTTGCGGGTTCTTCGCCGACGCCGTCGTGGTTCGCTTCGCGCAGGACCACGAAGCCCCTTACGGCATCCAGATGAATGGCGGTTTGGAGTTCGAGCCGGTCCCGGACCTGTTCGTCAACATCAACTACCTGCGCGTCAAGGGCATCAACCTGGGGAGCTTCTGGAACGTCAACGTGCCCGCTCCCACGGGCCAGGAGCTGGTGCACGACTCCAACGGCAATCAGGGACTGAAGAACACTTACTTCTTCGGCCCATTCCCGGGCGTGCGCGACCCGGGGTTCGCCATCTACTTCGAGGCGGACTCCCTCTGGCGCTCGGTCTTCGACGGCCTCCTCATCAATGTGAACCGGCGCTTTAAGAACCATTTCGGCTTTGGCTTGAGCTACACCTGGTCGAAGACCATCGACGACGGCCCCAACCCCAGCTTCGTGCTCATCCCGCAGGACAGCCCCAACTTCAACCCCAACCTGCGCGCCGAGCGCGCCCTCTCCTCCGACCATGTGGCCCACCGCTTTGTCGCCAACACCACCATCGCCGGCCCCACCGACCGCCATTTCCTGGTCAATGACTTCGAATTCGGCGCCATCCTCGGACTGCAATCGGCCCGGCATTTCACCAAGTATGCCGGCTTCGACGCCAACGGCGACGTCTTCGGCCTCAACGACCGCGTCGGCATCGAGCCGCGGAACACCTTCAAGGGCGACGAGTACGCCAGCCTCGACTTCCGTGTTTCTCGGCTCTTCCACCTCGGCGAACGGGTGGATCTGCAGGTGCTCGGCGAAGTGTTCAACGCCTTCAACACGCTCAACGTTCGCTTCTTCAATACCGTCTATGGGGCGGCGGACTTCTGCAACGTGTCGGGCCCGCTCCATCCGAGCTGCGGCGCCGGGCCGTTCTTCACCGAAGGCTCGCCTAACCCGGCCTTCGGCACGCCGCGCGCCATCAACCCGCCGCGCCATTTCCAATTCGCCGCACGACTGATGTTCTGAGGATTGGCCGGAAGAACAGGCGGGCGCAAGATTGACGATGAAGATTTGTGTCGTGGGCTGCGGCGCCGTCGGGAGTCTCTTCGCCGCGCATCTGGCGCGCCTCGAGGACGTCGAGGTGCACGCCTACGACGTTGCGCGCGACCACATCGAAGCCATCCACCGCAACGGCCTCCGCCTCTCCGGCGCCGCCGACTTCACCGTTCGCCTGCACGCAACCACAAACCCTGCCGACATTCCTGCCTGCCGCTTCGGCATCGTGGCCACCAAGAGCATCCACACTCGCGCCGCCATCGAGCAGGCCGCGCGCATCTTCGACGCCTCCAGCGCCGTCTGCTCCGTCCAGAACGGCGTCGGCAACGAGGAGATTCTGGCCGAGCACGTTCGCCGAGTGATCCGCGGCACAACTTTTCCCGCGGGTCATCTGATCGCGCCCGGCCACGTCAGCTACGACATCGCCGGCGACACCTGGATCGGCCCTTTCGAGCCCACGAAGACGCCGATGGACGACGTCACCGAACTCGCCGCCCTCCTCACGCGCGCCGGGCTCAACACCATCCCCCTCGAGGACGCGCGCGGGGCGCAGTGGACCAAGCTCATCTTCAACGCCGCCACCAACCCCGTCGGCGGGCTGACCGGCCTGCACCACGCCGCCGCGGTTACCTTCCCGCCTACCGCTGAGCTGGTCGAGGCGCTCATCCGCGAGGCCGAAGCCGTAGCCCGCGCCCACGGCATCGCCCTGCACGGCGACCCGCGCGAGCTGGTGAAGAAAGGTGCGGCGGCGCCGGGGAAGCACAAGTCGAGTATGCTGCAGGACGTTCTCGCGCGCCGGCCGACCGAGGTGGACTTCATGAACGGGGCCATCGTGGCCTGGGGCGAGAAGGTGGGCGTCCCCACTCCCCTCAACAAAGCTCTCTGGGCGCTGGTGAAAGGGCTGGAGCACTCGTGGACGAACCCCTAGAGGCCTCGACGAACTCATGAGCGTTCCTTTTCGCGTCGGCATCCTCCAGCTCAGCATGGAGCCGCTCGAAGAAACCGTCCGCATGGCGCGCGCCTGCGAGCAGGCGGGCTTCGACACCTTCTGGCTGGCCGAAGCCTATCCCTGGTGGCGCAAGCACTCGATGGAAGCGCGCTCGTCCACCGCGGTCACTGTTCTCGCTGCTCGGGAAACCAAGCGCATTGGCATCGGCTGGGGCATCGTCTCGCCCTACACCCGCCACCCGGTGCAGATCGCGATGGAAGCGCGCGTCCTGCAGGAAGCCGCCGGCGAAGGCCGCTTCCTCCTCGGCCTCGGGCCGTCCAAGATTTTCATGAAGCACATCGGCGAGGGCGAAACCGGCAAGGAAGCCAGCCCCGCCGTCGTGATGAAAGAAAGCCTGGAAATCATCCAGGCCATGCTCGCCGGCGAGGAAGTCCGCTACGAAGGCAAGGCCTTCTCCGCTTCAGCGCCGGCGCTGCGGGCCGACGCCCACGTCCCGCGCTGGCGCACGCCCATCTACTTCGGCGCCACCGGCCCCGTGCTGCAGAAGATGGCGGGCGCGCGCACCGATGGCCTGCTCACGGCCAGCATCACCACGCCGAACTTCGTCCGCTACGCCCGCCAGCACATGGAAGAAGGCGCGCGGCAGGCGGGGCGCGACCCGGCCGCGCTCGACCTCGGCGCCGTCATCGTCGGCAGCGTCCACCGCGACCGAACCAAGGGCATGGATGGCGCGCGCGAGATGGCTGCGATGTACCTTGCCAATAAAGTCCAGAACATCCGCGGCTCGGCCGACACACTGCTGCAATGCGCTGGCCTCAGCTTTGAGGAACTCCAACCCATCGCTGACGCCATGGAGGCCGGCGGGCGCAAGGCCGCCGCGCGCGCCGTCACGGATGAGATTCTCAACAAGGTGTGCGCCATCGCGGGGACGCCGGACGACTGCCTGGCGCGCATCGAGGAGTTCCACCAGGCCGGCTGCACCCACATCCTGCTCGAGCTCTGGGGCGACGACCGGCTGGAGCAGGCCAAGCTTTTCGGCGAAGCCGTCCTGCCGCACGTCCGCCGCTAGAAAGACAGTCGAAGGTCCTACGTGCAAGCTAGTGCGGGATCAGAGTAGTGCCGATCCAGTTCAGCGCAGCGAGGAAACTGAACACTGTGGTCGCGATTGCGGTTCTCCGTTCCCCCATCCAAGCGCACACCATTGCGATGATGCACGAGACCACGCCTACAACGGCGAGAAGCTCAAAGTGTCGGTACGAGTCGTCGCCGAAAGGGTCGACCATCAGTCCCGGAAAGAAGTACAGAACGACAGAAGCAATTGGCAATAGGAAGCTCACGTAAGTTAGTATGGTTTTTCTGAATGTTTGTTGCCTTCTCCCGCGAATTACAAACCAAAGCGCCTTATAGAAAAAATAGGCGGCGCCTACAAGAACGAATACCGACAACAATATGGCGAGGATTGTGTTCCAATCCATTGCTACTACCTTGGGGCAGGCGCCCTACGGCTGGCCGTGACCGCCGCCGATGGACTCGCGCACCACGCCGTACTGCTTGCCCCACTCGTCGGTCATCTTGTTGCGGATTTCCCACAGCTCGGGGAAGAACCGCACGCGTTGTCCTTCCTGGAGGATTTCGACCGACCGCCCCTTCAGCGACTTGGCGCCCAGCCCGATGCTGCGGTTGATGAGCTGGATGTGGTGGTAGCGGAACTTCTGAAAGAGCTCATCGAACTCCGCCAGCGCCTCCGCCACCACGTAGGCGTCCGAGTGCGAGTACTCGGTGTTGTAAATCTTCTCGACCGTCAGCCCGTGCTTGTCCAGGTAGTGCGCCTTGAACGAGTCCCACAGGTGCCCAGGCATCTTCAGCAGCGTGCGGAAGCCGGGCGACTCCTGCCCGCTGCCGTTCCCCAGCACCAGGCGGATCTCCTGGTACTCCTTGGGCGACATGGTTTCCAGCAGCGCCAGTTGCTCAATCATCAGCCGTTGCGCGATGTGCACGCGCCGGAACAGCGTCACCACGCGGTTGGTGTTTTCCTGCTGCAGGTAGTCGTCAATGTCGAGCAGCGTGTAGCCGATGAGCTTCATCCACAGCTCTTCCACCTGGTGCACCACCTGGAACTGCAGCTCGTCGGCGTTGCAGAAGTCCTTGAAGTCTTTTTGGCAGGCGAGCAGCTCCTTGGTGTTGAGATAGATTTCGTAGTCCAAGGTTCCCTCGCCGTTCATGGTGGCGTAGAAATGCTCTCTGTCCATGACCTCACCCCCGCGCTACGTTGCGACTCTGCTGCGCACCATCTCCGCGAACTCCGCGTCCGTTACCAGCCGCCGCGTCTCCGCCGCCCGGCGCTTCACCGCCGCCAGCAGGGCCGCGTGCTGCTCCGGCGGCACCGCCAGCCCCAGCTCTTGGCATTTGAGCTCGATGCTCTGCAAGCCACTTTTCTTCCCCAGCACGATCCGCCGCTGCGCCCCCACCAGCTCGGCGGCAAACGGCTCGATGGCTTCCGGGAGGTGGAACTGGCTGGCCACGGCACCGCTCTCGCGGGTAAAGAGGTTCTCGCCCACCACCGGCTTCCAGGCTTCGATCTCATAGCCGGCGGTTTCGCGCACGAAGGCCGACACGTCGCGAATCTTTTCGAGCTGCATCTCCACCGGCGCGCCGTACAGGCAGTGCAGCGCCAGCCCGATTTCTCCGATGTCGGCGTTACCCGCCCGCTCGCCCATCCCGTTCACCGTTCCGTGAATCCAGTCTGCCCCGGCGCGAACGGCCGCCACCGCTGCGGCCGTAGCCATCCCGAAGTCGTTGTGCCCGTGGAAGTGCAGCGGCGTGTCCGTGCCCGCCCACTCGCGCACGCGCCCAACCAGGTGCTCGACCGCCTCCGGCGTGCAGGCCCCGATGGTGTCCACCACCACCAGCTCGTTCGCGCCCGCTTCCAGCACCGCCTGATAAACAGTTCGCAGGAATTCCAGGTCGGAGCGCGTCGAGTCCACCGCGAAGAACGCCACCGTCATGCCCTGCCGGCGCGCATGACGCACAGCGTCGGCGGCGCGCTGCCGGACTTCGTCGCGCGAGAGCCCGTAGGCTTTGAGTTTGATATCGCTGGTGGGCGCTTCAATGACGCACGCCGGCACTTCGAGGCGGAGCAGCTCGTCCACGTCCTGCTTGCGCGCGCGGGCAAAACCCCAGACCTCCGCCTTCAGGCCGGCTTTGAGGATCAACTCAATGGCTTCGGCGTCTTCCGGCGACACCAGCGGGAAGCCGGCTTCGATGCGTCCCACGCCCAGCTCGTCCAGCTTGCGCGCAATGGCGAGCTTCTGCTGCGGGTCGAGCACCACGCCCACGGTCTGCTCGCCGTCGCGCAGGGTAGTGTCGTAGAACCGGACGGGCCTCGCGCGCTCGAGCCGCGCGCGCTGGTTCAGCTCGCTCACCCAGATGCCGTCGCGGCTCTCAACTCCCATGACGTCCCACCGCAGTCCCGAGGCTTGGGGACGGCTTGGTCCCGTACGCTTCCTTCCAGGAGATGACCGGGTTGCGCAGCACGCCGATGCGCTCGATCTCGCACTCCATCACGTCGCCCGGCTTCAGGTACCACGCCTTGGGGTCGCCGCTGAACGCCGCCACGCCGCTCACGGTTCCGGTCGAGAGGACGTCGCCGGCGCTGTAGCCCATGGGAGAGTAGTGCGCCAGGATTTCCGGAATCGTCACCGACATCTTGCTGGTGTGCGAGCGCTGCCGCGGCTCGCCGTTCACCCGCAGCTCCATCGCCAGGTTTTGCGGGTCGGGGATTTCATCCGCGGTCACGATCCACGGCCCCAGCGGGCAGAAGGTGTCAATGCCCTTGCACAAACTGAACACACCCGACTTCATTTCCTGCCGCTGGATGTCGCGCGCGGTGACGTCGTTGAAGATGACGTACCCGCCGATGTAGTCGCGCGCCTGCTGCGCGTCGAAATGCTTCCCCGCCTTCTTCACCACCACCGCCAGCTCGAGCTCGTAGTCGAGCTCCTCCGTGAGGTGCTCGGGATAGATCACCGGCTCGTCCGGCCCGATGATGGCGTCCACGTTCTGAAAGAACACGATCCACGGCAGCACCGGGTGTGAAAACCCTGCGCGCGTCGCCTCTTCATGATGCTCACGGAAGTTTCCGGCGGTGTGAAAAAACTTCCGCGGGAGGATGGGCGCGTGCAGCTTGACCTCCGACCGGCGGTAGAGAAGCCGCTCGCGGGAGGCTCCCGTGGCGTCCTCGGGGATGTTCGCCGCGCGTTCCAGCACCGCGCGCGCGATGTCGAGGCTCCGCTCGCCGCCTTCGAACAACCGACGCATATCGGACGGGAGCTGCGCGTCGGCGGTTTGCTGGAACGCGGCATCGCCGCTATTGTGCAAATGCAGCGCGTAGGCGGCGTTCAGGTCAAGGATGCGGTCAGTGTCAGCGACGGCGCCGATGCGGCGGCGCCGGGAAGAGTCTTCGAAGGTAACCAGTTTCACGCGGAATTCACCCGAAGGTTCAGCGCGCGTCTGCGGGCTAAGCGCCGAGTATACTGACCGCTCGCGCGCAGTGTCAAACCAAGCCGCTCAGCGCGCGCCGCAGAGGGCCGCGGCCGTCAATGCGTAGATCTTGGTGACGTCCACCAGCGTCTGGATGCGAACCTTTTCTCCCTCGGCGTCGCGCGGCCCGCTGGACGGCCCGTAGTTCACCGTCGGAATCCCGTAGCGGCTCAGCACCGACGCGTCCGAGCACCAGAGCACTGTTCCCCGCTCCGGCTTCCCGCCCAGCACGCTGGCGTGACTGGCCTCGATGGCCTTCACCATCTCGTGGTCGCCGGGAATCTCCGCGCCCGGCACCGAAACGTAGATTTCCGACTCGAGCTCGAACCCCGCCGAGCGCTTCCGCAACCCTTCCACCAGCCACTCCACTTCCCGCCGCGCCTCCTGCAGCGGCATCGAGGGCGGGACGCGAACATCGAGGAACAAGTCGGCGCGCTCCGGCGTCCGGCTCGCCCGCCACGGATGCCCCGCGCGGATGCAGCCCAAGTTGACCACGCCTTTCCGCCCGCCGTAGGCGGCCTTCTCCTCCCACTGCGGGATCCACTCCAGCACGCCAGCCATCACCTCGTGCATCCGCCGCACAGCGTTCTCCGCGAGCCGCCCTTCGGCAAATGCGGTGTGCACGTAGGACCCAAGCGTCGACAGCCGCACCCAGAGCGAGCCGTAGTGCGCCAGCACCAGTTGCAGGTCGGTGGGCTCGCCCAGGATGCACATGTCGGGCACTACGCCGTGGTTCACCAGGTAGTGCGTACCCACGCCGTAGCCGCGGAACTCCTTGCCGGTGAATTCTCCCCACTGCGTCTTCTCAATCTCTCCCACAACGGCCGCGACAATGATTTCGCCGGCAAGCTTCAGCCCCGCGGCCTGCAGCGCCCGCACCGCCTGCAGGTAGCACACCAGCGCACCCTTCATGTTGTAGATGCCCAGGCCGTAGATCATGCCGTCGCGGACAACGGCCTTGGGTTTGTACCCGATGCCGGTGAGGAAGGGCTCGCGGCCGCTGTTGGAGGTATCCATGTGCCCGTTGAACATCAGCGTCTTGCCCGCGCCGCCGCCCCAGCGTCCTACCACGTTGGCGCGGCCCTCTTCGACTTCCTGCCACGCCACCTTCAGTCCCAGCGCTTCCATCGCCCTGCGCATGTAGCGCGACATCTCCAGCTCTTCCCCGGTCGGGCTGGGGATGTTGATGACGTCGGACGCCATCGAGACGATTTCCTTCTCGCTCACCTGCGCCAGGAGTTTTTCTTCCAGTTTGGCGTCCAGCACCGGCATCTGTTCTCCGTCACATCCGGAAATCATCCGGGTACGAGCATAGCTTTTCATTGCCGCGTTCGGTGATCAAAAAGTTGTCTTCGAGGCGCAGCCCGCCGCCGCCCTCCCAATAAATCCCCGGCTCAATGGCCAGCACCATTCCCTTCCGCATCGTTCCGGCGCCGGCCTGGTGGGCGTAGGGCGGCTCGTGCGCGCGCGCGCCGACGCCGTGGCAGACCGGATGCGACGGCTGGCCCGCATAGCCGCCTTCGGCGATGCGCTGGCGGATGAGCCGGTCGAGCCCCGGCAAGCTGGCGCCGTCGCGAGCGTACTCAACCGCTTCGTTGAACGTCTTCAGCAGCAGCTCGAGCAGCTTGACGTACTTCGGCGTGAGCGTGCCCGGGCAGAGGTTCTTCGTCAGGTCGGTCCAGTAGCCGTCCGCCACCACCCAGAGCTCGACCAAGGTCGGCTCGTCCTTGACCACCGGGCGATGCGAGGTGGCGGTGAAGGTCGCGATGCCCGGGCCCGACCACACCAGCGTGAACGCTCGCGCCATCTCCACTTTCCCCTGGTAGCCCACGCCCACGGCGTGGATGTGGCCTTCTATCATCGCGCCCACTTCGCTCTCTTTCATTCCGGGCTGGATGTGCGCGCGTGCGTGCTCCATCCCGAGGGCGGCCAGCTCGTTGGCGAGGCGCATCCGTTCGATTTCCTGCTCGGTCTTGATCATCCGCGCTTCGGCCAGCAGCGGCGCGCAGTCCACCACTTCCCGCGCCACGCTCTCGAAGGCGTCGAAGTAGCCCTGTGTGTAGACGGTCGGCTCGCCCACCATGCGGTCGGCAATCTGGGCCATCTGCGAGAGCTCGACGCCGACCCGCCCGGCGAGCTTTCGGTCTCGCAGCGCCTTGAGGCAAAGGTCAAGTGAGCGGAACGTCGGCGGACGCGGATCGTGCTCGTCGTAGCCTTTGAACGGCAGAATGTCCTGCGTCCAGCTCGTCCGTCGCGCTTCCTTGAGTTGCGGCTCGATGACCAGGAGGATGGGCGGCCCCTCCTGCGGCAGAATGGCGATGTCGTAGCCCTTCATGCACCAGTAGTTGGTCAGGTAGAGGATATTGTCGGGCGCGCGGACGACGAGGGCGTCGAGGTCTTGCGCCTTCATCGCCTGGCGCACGCGCTCGAGCTTGACGCGGTCAATCGGAAAGCCCATCGGTTACTCCGACGCCCAGGAGAATTCCTTGCCCTTGATGAGCTGGTAGAGAGCCGTGTGCAACGGCGCGGGCACACCCAACCGCTCGGCTTCGCGGGCAATCGCGCCGCCCAGAGAGTCGACTTCGGTCGCGTAGCGGTGCTGGATGTCGTAGAGCATCGAGGGCGGATGGTTGGTCTGCGCTCCGATCTTGTTCATCTCCCACGGGTCCTCGTGGAGCTGAACGCCCAGTGCGCTGGCCACCCGCTTGCCTTCGTCCACCAGGTCATAGAGCAAATGGCCCAGGTCGTCGGCCTTGTCGCGCCGCGCGAACAGCGGGCAGTGGGGCAGCTCGGTCAGCGCCGCCACCGAGTTCACCGAAGCGTTGAAGATGAGCTTCGACCACTGCGCCGGCCGCGCATCCTCGAGCGCCTCCGCCTTCAGGCCGCTTTCCACCAGCAGCGCCGCCACTTCCTGCGCCAGCGCGAACGGCGTGCGGGTGGGCTCGAAGGGGCCGAGCCAGGTCGCGGTGTCGAGCTCCATCGTCACGTGCGTGTCGCTACGCCGCGAGCCGCTCATAAAGGTAGTGCCGCGGAGAACGTACCCTCGCGTGTGCTCGGCGATGATTTCCTCGTTGCCCAAACCGTTCTGCGCCGAGAGCACGACGCCGCCGGGAAACCGGTGCGCCACCGGCGCGATGCTGTCGCGCGTCTGGGTGGACTTGGTGCAGACGATCCCGAGATCAAACTCGGGCAGCGCGCGCGGATCGGTCGTCGCCTTGAGCCGCGCTGACAAGTCGCGCCGGCCCGAGACCCTCAGGCCCTCCCGGTTGAGCGCGGCGGCATGCTCCGGGCGGCGGACGAACGCCCACACTTCGGCGACGCGGGCGAGATGCGCGGCGTAGAGGCTCCCGATGGCCCCGCAGCCAATGATGCAGACGCGTTTGGGCATAGCTTCAGCGCCACTCGACCGACACCGGCTTCGTCCTCCCGCCCTGCCGCTTCTCTTCGAAGGCGCGGAAAATCGTATCGCCGTTGTTGTGCGAGTCAGTGATGTAGATGCCGCTCGAGTGCAGCGCATCCTGCAGGGCCGCGGAAAGCGCGTGCAGCGGCGCCCCGCCGCCTTCGCCCATTCCTTTGGCGCCGTTCCAGGTGAAGGGCGACGGCGACTCAAGGTGGTCGGTGCGCAGCATCGGCATGTTCAGCGAAGTAATCGGCACGTAGTCGCTGAAGGTGCCGGCGAGCAGGTTGGCGTCGGCGTCGTAGGCGCAATTTTCCAGCAGCGCCGCTCCGATGCCGTGCGCGGTGGCGCCGTGCACCTGCCCCTGCACAATCATCGGGTTGATGACGGTGCCGCAGTCGTCCACCACGGCATAGTCGAGAATCTTCGGCAGGTAGGTCTCGCGGTCCACCTCCACCACGGCGATATGGAGCTGCGCGGCGTAGGTCAGCGTCAGGTTGCCGTACTTGCGCTCAATGTCCGGCACCTGGAAGGGCGCGCGCCAGACATAACGGCAGTTGAGCGTGAGGTCCCGCAGCTTTTCGGGGAGCGACGCTGTATTGACGTGCGCCAGATTCGCCAGCACCCAGAAGATTGCCGACTTCTCCGAACCTTTGACTCGCACCTCCGGGCCCATCTTGCCCACGCCGACCTCCAGCTGGTCTTCCCCCGTGCCCAGAACATGCGCGGCCAGCCGCTTCATCTCCGCCTTGAGCGCCTGCGCCGCTCCGTGCACCGCCGAGAGGCTGGTGACGGCGAACTGGCTGGCGTAGGTTCCGGTCGTGCCGGTGTGCGCGTTCCAGTCGGTGTCGAAGCCGACTCGGACAGTCACCGCGTCGGGCGGGATGTTGAGCACGTCGGCCACCACCTGCGCCGCGGTGGTTTCGTGCCCCTGCCCCTGCGGCACCGAGCCCACGGTCACCACGACGTTGCCGTCGATGTCCAGCTTGACGATGGCCGCGCCCGACTGCCCGGAAAACGGCGCGCCCGGGTTGATGATCTTCGACTGGCCAAAATTGTTGGTCCCGGAGTCAAGCGTGGTGCCGATGCCGATGCCGACCAGCCGCCCCTGTCCGCGCGCCTGCTTCTGCTTCCTCTTCCACTCCTCCCAGCCGATGGCCGTCTGCGCCAGCGCCAGCATGCGCGGGTAGTTGCCGGAATCGTAGACGCAGCCGTTGGGAGTGGTGTAGGGGAACTCCTCCGGGCGGATCCAATTCCGCCGGCGCATTTCGTCGGCGGGGATTTGCAGTTCGTGCGCGCACAAATCCACCACGCGCTCGAGGAACCAGAGCTGCTGCATGCGCGAGTAGCCGCGGTTCGGGCCCACGGGGCACTTGTTGGTGACCACCTGGGCGTACTTGACGCGGTAGTTGCGAAAGCGGTAGGTGCCGGGCAGCACCTGCGCCCAAATGATGCAGCCCAGCGGCTCGTAGCGCGGGTAGGCACCGCAGTCGTCAATGTGGCGCGACTCGATGGCGGTGATGACGCCGTTGGCGTCCAGCGCCACGCGCGTATCGAGGAAAGTGCGCTCGTTGCCGTGCGCGCTGGCCAGCATGTGCTCCATGCGGGTCTCGATCCACTTCACCGGCCGCCCGCCGCACTTGCGCGAAGCCAGCGCGCAGAGGGCCATCTGCGGGTAGTTGGTGATCTTGATGCCGAAGCTGCCGCCGATGTCGTGGCTCTGGAAGTGCATCTGCTCCATGCGCACGCCCAGCGCCATGGAGAGCAGTTGCAGTCCGATGACGGGAAACGAATTGTTGCCCCAGAACTGGATGCGGTCGTCGCCCGGGTCCCACTGCGCGATGACGGCGTTGGGCTCGAGCGGCGTGCTGGAGAAGCGGTGGAAGTGCAACCGGCCGATGCTGACCACGTAGCGCGCGTCGCGGAAAGCTTTGTCCACGTCGCCATATTCGAACTCGCCCTCCCAGACGCGGTTGGTGCCGGCGGAGTCGTGGAGGATGGTTTCATCGCGCAGCGCCTGCTCGGCTTCCACCACCGCCGGGAACGGCTCGTAGTCCACCTGGACCAGCTCGGCCGCGTCGGCTGCGGCAGCGGGCGATTCCGCCACCACCGCCGCCACCGGCTCGCCCTGGTAGCGCGCCACATCGACCGCCATCGCGTAGTCGATGATCTTGGCGCCGGGCTCCGGGCCGATCTCCAGAAAAGGTTTGGTCAGCCGCGCCACCTCCGCACCGGTCAGGGTGCAGGCTACGCCGGGCGCTTTCTCGGCTTCGGAGACGTCCACACGCTTCACGCGCGCGTGGCCATACGGCGAGCGCACAAACGCCAGGTGCAGCATCCCCGGGAGCTTGTAGTCGTCGACAAACTTTCCCTGGCCGCGCACCAGCCGGCCTTCCTCCTTGCGCCGCACCGGCTTGCCGATCCACTCGCCGGAGAGCTCCGCGTGGGGCGGTGCCGCCTTGGTCGGCTTCGACTTTTTCTTTGTTGCCATTTCTCGATTTCTCAGGCCAGCGCCGCCTGCAACCCGTGGATGAGCTTCTCTACGTTCTTCTTGGCCAGCGGCTCCAGCAGCCCGCCGGCGATAGAGATGATGGGACCGGAAACCTGCGCTTCGCCTTTCCAGTGGACGTGCGTGCCGCCGTCGCTTCCCGCCAGCTCAAAGCCGGCGGTCAGGTTGGCGCTGCCGCCGGCGACGCTGCCGGAGCCCCGGTAAACTGCCTTGGCGGGGCGCTCGGCTTCCACCAGCTGCATCTTGATGGCCGCCGTGCCGCGGATGTGGGAGACGCCCACCTTGACCTTCACCGTGAAGTTCCTGGCGTCCTCGACGCTCAGGCTCTGGAAGTCGGGCAGCAGCGGCGCGAACCGGTTCGGGTCGGTCAGGAAGTCATAAACCTCTTCGGGTGACTTCTGCACCGCGAACTCGCCGCCGAAGGAGAACGCCATGGTCAGCCCGCCATCGATTCCGCCGCTGCACGAATGGCTTTGAGGATGTTCTGGTAGCCGGTGCAGCGGCAGCAGTTGCCGGAAATGGCCTTGCGAATATCTTTCTGCGTGGGGCGCGGGTTCTTCGACAGCAGTTGCAGTGACGACATCAACATGCCAGGGGTGCAGAAGCCGCACTGCAGGCCGTGGTGCGCGGCGAAAGCCTCCTGGAGCGGATGCAGCTTGCCGTCGCGCTCCAAGCCTTCAACCGTCAGCACTTCGGCTCCGTCGGCCTGAACGGCAAAGACGGTGCACGACTTGACGGCGACGCCGTTGAGCAGCACGGTGCACGCCCCGCAGTAGGTGGTATCGCAGCCGACATGGGTGCCGGTCAGGCTGAGCTCGTTCCTCAGCAGCTCCACCAGCAGCAGCCGCGGCTCAACCTCGAGCGTGTGCCGCCGGCCGTTCACGACCAGCGAGATGCGGGCGCGCTGGACCTCTTCAAGCATAGATGTGGCCGGCCTCCATCTTTTCTCCGCGGGCGCGGCGCAAAGCAATCTCCGCCGCGCGCCGCACCAGCACGCCGACCAGCGTGCGCTTGTAGGCCGCCGACCCGCGCTTGTCGCTCTGCGGATCGGCGGCGGCCATGGCAGCCTGCGCTGCAGACTCCAGCGTCTTCTCAGTAATCTGTTTCCCCCGGAACTCCGCTTCCGCTTCAATCGCCTTGATAGGCGTCAACCCGATCGCCCCCAGGGCGATGCCGGCGTCGAGACAGGTGTCGTCGTCGGCCAAGGTGAGTTGCACCGCCGCACTGGCGGTGGCGTAGACGGGCGCGGCGCGCTTGAGGGCCAGGTAGGCGCCACCGCTGCGCGGCGCTGGCCGGCGCACCACCACCTCGCGCAGCAGCTCGGCCGGGCCGAGCACAGTGGTGTAGGCATCGGTGATGAACTCAGCCAGCGGCACGACCCGCTCGCCTTGCGGCCCGAGACAGATGACATCGGTTGAAAGCGTCAAAAGGCACGGCGCCCAGTCGCCGCTGGGGTCGGCTTCGGCGAGCGAGCCGCCCAGCGTGCCGCGGTTGCGCACTTGAATGTCGGCGATGCCGGCAGCGCAGTCGTAGAGAATGGGAACCGTTTGCGCAGCCGCCGAGTCCTCGATCTCGGCGTGGCGCGTAAGCGCGCCGAAGCGAATCACGCCGTCCTCCTCTTTCGCGTAGGAGAGGCCGCCGATGAAGTTGAGGTCAATCAGATGCGCGACGCTGGCCAGGCGCAGCTTCATCAGCGGGATGAGGCTCTGGCCGCCGGCCAGCAGCCGGGCGTCCTCGCCGGCCTGCTCGAGCATGTTCACGGCTTCCGAAAGCGAGCCGGCGCGGTGATACCGGAACGGACGGGGATACATCCGCGCGTGCTTGACCTCCGAGGAGTTGCCCGCGCCTTCCGCGGGCAGGGGCACTCTAGCAAAAAATTCTGCCCGCGAGTACAAATAGGTTAGAGTAGCCACCCGCGCCACCATGGCTTCCGCCGCGCATCCCTCTCGGGCTGAAGGCCGACCCGCCTGGAAGCGGCTCCTGCCGCTGCTGATTACCATCGCCATCTTCTATTTCATCTTCCAGCGCGTGCCGTTTGCGCGCTTTCTGGAAGCGCTCGAGCAGGCGAACTACCCGCGTTTCCTGGCGCTCATGATCCCGAACAGTGTCTTCTACTTCTGCTGGGACACGCTGGTGCTCGCCTACCTGATGCGGTGGTTCCACGGGCCGCTGCCCTACCGCGAGCTGCTGCCCGTGCGCGCGGTGACCTACGTCGTCTCGCTGATGAACACGCATCTGGCCCGCGGAGCCATGGCCTACTACCTGACCAAGCGGCTGCGGGCGCCGTTTTTCGAGCTCGCCAGCACGGTCATCTTCAACTGGCTG
>Ga0114945_10000323_pt1 | contig 30704 bp, 27 predicted proteins | sample OV2TP3_FD_87194 | JGI IMG/M metagenome (GOLD analysis project Ga0114945, IMG submission 87194) | Hot spring microbial communities from Beatty, Nevada to study Microbial Dark Matter (Phase II) - OV2 TP3 | ecosystem: Environmental > Aquatic > Thermal springs > Hot (42-90C) | place: USA: Beatty... | reverse complement strand
TGCGGACCAACTCGACGAGGCGCGCCCGGAGCTCTGGCGGATACGGCGGTCGGGTCTTCGGCATCGTGGACTCCCTCCTCCCCCCAAGGGGAACAGTGTCCACGGAACCGGGTCAAGTCCAGACTCGGGATCTGGCTGATCGGTACTGCGCTGGTCGGCACGGTTGCCGCGGTCGCTGCGGTACTCCTTGCCAGCTGGCTGCCACCCAGGCTGGGGCCGTGGCTGGGGTTCATCGTCACGGCCGGGATCGCGCTCTCAGTGACGCTCCTGGCCCTCGGCCTGCTCGGCCACGCGCTCGTCCAGCTCCGGCAAGGGCGGCCATCGGACGAGAAGGAAACCGGAGAAGGCCCCACCCTACTCTGACCCGGATCCGCTCGTCCCGGCGCCGCCGGGCTCGACGCTCCACCCCCCGCCAAAAGCGCACGTGCGCTTTCTGTGCGCGTTGCAGGGGTGAGCCGCACGGGAGGCATGGGCGGGAGGCGATCTCGCGTCTACGGGGCGCTGAGGCCGCGTGGGGCGGCCAGCGGGTAGGCGACCTCGATGCGGAAGTCCAGGACGGAGAGGCTGGTCGCGCAGTACGTGGAGTGCGCGCCCGCGCGTGGGCGGCACGTTTCGGCATCAGCCCCCCCTCATCGTCGTCGGGCCCCAGACTGACCTCCCGATCGCCAGCTCACCCTACCCTGCGACGCGCTCCCGCGACAACGAGTTTGGTCGGCGCTGGTTGCGCGCGCGAGGAGCGCCTGTGCCCGTGACTGTGCCCGCGATGCTGCAAGGTGCGGTCGTTCCGCCCCCTCCCGTTCCCCACCCCGCTATCCCCCTACACGCCCCCTCGTCCGAATGCCTCCGCGCGCGCCGAGGACGCGGTTCTGGCGACCTACGCGGGATTCTAGGAGCGGGTCCGTGGCCCGCGGAACGCCTTGTCCAGAGGGTATGCCCTGCGGGAGGGGGCCCCGGCACGGCGAAGGCCCCCCGCGACCCACCCCCACCCCCCTGCCGGGGACCGTCCGCAGTCCGGTTGCGGGGAGGTTGCGGATTCTGCCCCCACTGGTCACGATCTGCCGCCCGGAACCCCGCATCCCCTCGTCATTCCTGGGGGCGTCAGTCTTGCGGTACAATAGCCGCGTTCCCCGGTAGCTCAACCGGTAGAGCAAGTGGCTGTCGGTGGAGGCAGCGTCCCGGCCGAAAGGCGGGATGGAAAAGCGGGCGAATTCAGGGGAGCCTACGTCCCGGTCGGGATACGGGAACCCTGAGCGAAGCCCCCGTGCGGACAGACGGGCGCGACGTCCGGAGGGCGCAAGCCCGACACGTCGCGACCCGATGGACGACCGGGGGACCGTGCAGAGACTAGACCGCGAGGTCGTACCCCGGCGGCGGCCGGCGTCGCCGGGGGAAGCGCCCGCCCCCTACGGGCGGCCCCGGCCGCCTACGGGGATGAGATAGTCCGAGCCCCGCGGAAACGCGGGGGCCCTCGTAACCACGAGGTTGCAGGTTCGAGTCCTGCCCGGGGAGCCAGTTCAAGAAGGTAGAGCCTCTCGTCCGGGAGGTTCTACCTTTTTGTCTCTCCAGCGCGGACGGCTTCGGCAGGAGGGTGAGGCATGCTCGATCTCCTGATCATCGGCGGGCTCATCATCGACGGCAGCGGGAACCCCGGCTTCCACGGGGCGGTGGGGGTGGAGGGCGAGCGGGTGCACGTCTTGCGCGGCGACCTCGGCGGGGTCGGCGCGAGCCGCGTGATCGACGCGCGCGGCCGCATCGTGTGTCCGGGCTTCATCGACATGCACGCCCACTCGGGGCTCGTCATCCTGGCGGAGCCGCACCACGAGCCGAAGGTCCGCCAGGGGGTGACGACCGAGGTGATCGGCGTGGACGGGAACTCCTACGCTCCGTTCCACGCGCACGCCGACCTCGAGCGGTTCATCGAGTTGAACTCGGGCCTCGACGGCAACCCGCCGCTCAAGAGTCGCTGGTCCACGGTCGAGCAGTACTTGGCGCTCTTCACGAACCGGGTCGCGGTCAACGTGGTCTACCTGCTCGGCAACTCGCCGCTCCGGATCTGCGCCCTGGGGTGGGACGACCGCCCGCCGACCGCGGCCGAGCTGGCGAACATGCGGGCGCTCCTCCGGGTGGGGATGGAGGAGGGGGCGTTCGGGATGTCCACCGGCCTCGACTACCCGCCCGGGAGCTACGCGGACACGGCCGAGCTGGTCGAGCTGAGCCGCGAGGCCGCCCGGCTCGGGGGGATCTACCACACCCACGTCCGCTACGGCCTGGGCGACCGGTTCCTCGATCCCTTCCGCGAGGCGATCGAGATCGGCCAGCGGAGCGGCATCGCGACCCACATCACGCACTTCTACCAGCGGGCCACGGCGCCGGGGGGGGCAGACCGGATGCTCGCGCTCGTCGAGGACGCGCGGGAGACGGGGCTGGACGTGACCTTCGACAGCTACCCCTACGTCTACTCGAGCACGCGGCTGCTCATCGTCATCCCGCAGTGGGCCCACGACGGGGGGCCGGAGCGGCTCAAGGCCGTGCTGCGCTCGCCCGAGGCCCGCGAGCGGATGCGGAAGGAGGTCACCCCGCGGGCGTCCTCGTGGCAGGAGATGTGGGTGACCTACCTGAAGCGCCCGGAGCACCACCGGTTCGAGGGCCGCTCGATCGCCGAGGTCGCGGAGATGATGGGCCGCGACGTCGTGGACGCCCTGTGCGACCTGCTGCTCGCCGAGGATCTCCAGACCTCCTACGTCTCGGCGGGCGGGAACGCCGCGACGCTGCCGAAGTTCGTGAGTCACCCCCTCTCGATGGTCGGGAGCGACGCGCTCCTGATCGGCGAGTACCCGAGCCCGCGCACGTACGGCACCTTCCCGATCATCCTCGCGGAGTTCGTCCGGGAGGACCGGTTCCTCTCCCTCCCCGACGCGATCCGCAAGATGACCTCGTTCCCGGCCCAGCGGCTCGGGCTCCCGGACCGCGGGCTCCTCCGCGAGGGATTCAAGGCCGACCTCGTCGTCTTCGACGCGCAGACGGTCAAGGCGCCGGCCACGCGGACCCAGCCGAAGCAGTTCCCGATCGGGATCGAGTACGTGATCGTCAACGGCCGGGTCGTGGTGGACGACGGACGCCACACGGGCGTCCTGGCGGGGCGGGCGCTCCGCCGCGGCCGCGCCTCGACCTGAGGCCGCGAGCGCGCGGATGGGGGGGGCCGGCCCGACGACGACGCACGTCGTCATCGTGGGCGGCGGCTTCGGCGGGCTCTACGCCGCGTTCGCGCTCGGCCGACAGCCGGTGCGCGTCACCCTCGTCGACCGCCGGAACTATCACCTCTTCCAGCCGCTCCTCTACCAGGTCGCGACGGCGGGGCTGTCGCCGGGCGACATCGCGCAGCCGATCCGGCACATCCTGCGGAGCCCGGCCGTCACGGTCCTCCTCGCCGAGGCGACCGCCGTGGAGGTCGCGGGCCGGCGCCTCCTCCTGGCGGACGGGGCGCTCGAGTACGACTACCTGATCCTGGCGACGGGCACGAGCCATGCCTACTTCGGCCACGACGAGTGGCGGGCGTGGGCGCCGGGGCTGAAGGACATCGAGGACGCGCTCGAAATCCGCCGGCGCGTGCTCCTCGCCTTCGAGGCGGCCGAGCGGGAGCCGGACGCCGCGCGGCGACAGGCGCTCCTCACCTTCGTGATCGTGGGGGGCGGGCCCACGGGGGTGGAGCTGGCGGGGGCGCTCGCCGAGATCGCCCGGGATGCGCTCGCCCGGGACTTCCGCGCGATCGACCCGACGCAGGCCCGGATCGTCCTCCTCGAGGCGGGGCCGCGCCTCCTGCCCGCGTTCAGCGAGGCCTCGAGCGCGGCCGCGGCCCGGGCGCTCGCGCGCCTCGGGGTGGCGGTGCGGACGGCCACTGCGGTGACGCGGGTCGCCCCCGGGCGCGTGGTGGCCGGCGCGGCGGAGATTCCCGCCGAGACCGTGCTGTGGGCCGCCGGGGTGACGGCGTCGCCGCTGGCCCGGACGCTCGGCGTCCCGCTCGATCGGGTCGGCCGCGTCCTCGTCGAGCCTGACCTCTCGATCCCGGGGCGCCCGGAGGTCTTCGTCATCGGGGACCTCGCCGCCTTCCTCCATCAGGGCGGGACGCCGCTCCCCGGGATGGCGCCCGTCGCCACCCAGATGGGGCGCCACGCCGCGCGGACGATCCTCCGCGCGGTGCGGGGCGAACCGCGCGAGCCGTTCCGCTACTGGAACAAGGGCATCATGGCCACGATCGGTCGCCACGCGGCGGTGGTCGAGGCTGGGCGCCTCCGGTTGAGCGGGCCCGTCGCCTGGCTGTTCTGGGTGGTGGTCCACATCTTCTTCCTGATCGGCTTCCGGAACCGGCTCCTGGTCATGGTCGAGTGGGCCTGGGCGTACGTCACCTTCAACCGGGGCGTGCGGCTGATCACGGGGGACGCGACGCTGGCCTCACGACGGACGCGCACGTCGTGAACGGCCCGTCCGGGCCCGTGCGATTTACGTGAACCGGCTCGGCTGATATACTCGGGACACCCGCGAGAGACCGGAGGACGCGCATGGCCCTGTCCGAGAGCGACACGCGACGGCTCCGCCCGGCCTTCGAGGCCATCGTCGGCCGGGATGGGGTGCTCACCGATCCGCACGAGCTCCTGGTCTACGAGTCGGACGGGGCGACGATCTTCCGCGCGACGGCCGACGCGATCGTCTTCCCCCGCTCCACCGAAGAGGTCGCCGCGTGCGTCCGGCGCGCGAACGCGGAGGGCCTGCCCTTCGTGGCCCGCGGGGCCGGCACGGGGCTCGCGGGCGGGTGTCTGCCGACCGAGGGCGGCGTCGTCCTCGCGCTCACGCGGATGACCCGGATCGTCGAGGTCGACTACGACAACCAGGTGGCCGTCGTGGAGCCCGGCCTCGTCAACCTGCACCTCTCCCAGGCCGTCGCGCCGGAAGGCTACTACTACGCGCCGGATCCCTCGAGCCAGCTCGCGTGCACGATCGGGGGGAACGTCGCCAACAACTCCGGCGGCCCGCACACGCTCAAGTACGGCGTGACCACGAACCACGTCCTCGGTCTCGAGGTGGTGCTGCCCGACGGGGAGGTCGTCTGGTTGGGCGGGAAGGTGCGCGACGGGCAGGGCTACGACCTCGTCGGGGTGTTCGTCGGCTCGGAGGGGACCTTCGGCATCGCGACCAAGATCGTCGTCCGGCTGCTGAAGCGGCCGCAAGCGGTGAAGACCTTCCTCGCGGTCTTCGAGCAGCTCGACCAGGCCTCGCGGACGGTGGCGGCGATCACGGCCCGCGGGCTCACGCCGGCGGCGCTCGAGATGATCGACCAGATCACGATCCAGGCCGTCGAGGACGCCTACGGCGCCGGGTATCCGCGCGATGCCGCGGCCGCGCTCCTGATCGAGCTCGACGGCATCGCCCCGGGCATGGACGAGGAGGCGGAGCGCGTGATCGCCGCGTGCCGGGAGAACGGCGCGCGCGAGGTTCGGGTCGCCCGGGACGAGGCCGAGCGGGCGCTCCTCTGGAAGGGGCGGAAGGCGGCGTTCGGGGCCTACGGGCGGGTGTCGCCCGCCTACTTCGTGATGGATGGCGTCATCCCGCGGACGCGCCTGCCCCAGGTGCTGCGGCGCGTGGACGAGATCGTGCAGGCACACGGGCTCCGCGTCGGCAACGTCTTCCACGCGGGCGACGGGAACCTCCACCCGAACATCCTCTACGACCCGCGGAACCCCGGGGAGGTGGAGCGCGTGCTCGCGGCCGGCGCGGAGATCATGAAGGTCTGCGTGGAGGTCGGCGGCTCCATCTCCGGGGAGCACGGCATCGGCATCGAGAAGCAGGACTTCATGCCGTGGATCTTTTCCGAGGCGGACCTCCGGACGATGGCCGGGGTGAAGGCGGCCTTCAACCCCACCGGACGCTGCAACCCCGGCAAGATCTTCCCGACCGCGAAGTCCTGCGTGCCGGGGGAGATCGGGTACCGCCCGCACCCGATCGAGGAGCGCGGTCTCGCCCAGCGGCTCTGAGCCGGGGCGAGCCACCCGGCGGCCGGGACCCTGAGTGCTGTCCCTGCTCGACACGCTTGCCGGCATCGTCGGCCCGGCCCACTGCCTCGCCGGCGCCGATCGCGGGCCGTTCGTCGTCGAAGGGCGCACTCCCTCCGTCGTCGTCTTCCCGGGGACCGTCGACGAGGCGAGCCACGTGGTGGCCGCGGCCGGCGCCGCCGGAGTGCCCGTCATCCCCTGGGGCGGCGGGACGCAGATGGGCCTCGGGGCACCGCCCCGGGACGGCGCGGTCGTCGTCGCGACGCGGCGGCTCGCGCGGGTGGTCGAACACGAGCCCGCCGACCTGACGGCCACGGTGGAGGCCGGCATCACGCTGGACGCCCTCCAGGCCGCCCTGGGCGCGCCGGGGCAGTGGCTGTCGCTCGACCCCCCGCTGCCCGGGCGGGCGACGCTGGGTGGCGCGCTGGCCACGAACGCCTCCGGGCCCCGGCGGTACCTCTACGGAACCGCGCGCGATCTCGTGATCGGGTTGCGCGTGGTCGGCGCCGACGGCGCGCTCGTCCGCTCGGGCGGGAAGGTCGTCAAGAACGTGGCGGGCTATGACCTGAACAAGCTCTACATCGGCTCGCTCGGCACGCTCGGGCTCATCGTCGAGGTGACGGTCAAGCTCCGGCCTCGCCCGGAGGCGGATCGCGCGTGCTGGGCGACGTTCGGCGACGTCCCGGCGGCGGCCGCCGCCGTGCGCGAGGTCATGGCCTCGGACCTCCTGCCCCACTCGATCGAGCTCCTCGACGCCGGCGCGACCGCGGCCTCGGCCCACGCGACGGGCCTGGCGGCGGACGGCGCGGGGGCGGCGCTCGTGCTCGGCTTCGACGGGCTCCCGACCACCGTGACGTGGCAGCTCGGCGCGGCCGAGCGGCTGCTGCGCGGCGCGGGGGCGACTCGCGTCGCCGTCCTGGGCGACGCCACGGCGGCGCGGGCCCTCGCCGTCGTCCGCGACATGCCGGTGACGGCGCCGGAGCCGCTGGCGCTGGCGCGGGTCGGTGTGCTGCCCGCGCAGGTCGGCCGGTATACGCAGGAAGCGGCCGCCGCGGTCCGCGAGGCAGGGCTCGGCCTCCTGGCCGCGGCGCACGCGGGCAGCGGGATCGTCCGCCTCGCGCTGACGGCCGGCGGCGAGGGGCGCGGCCTCCCGACGACGGTGAAGACCCTGGCGCGGCTCCGGGCCGAGGCACGAATCCTCGGCGGGCACTTCCTCGTCGAGTGGGCGCCGCTCGCCGTGAAGGAGGAGATCGCGGTCTGGGACCCCCCCGGCCCGGCGGTGCGGCTCATGGAGCGGATCAAGGCGCAGCTCGACCCGAAGGGGATCCTGAATCCGGGCCGCTTCGTGGGGGGAATCTAGCGTGGCGACGGTGGTCGCCCCGCCCGCCCCGCTCCGGTCGACCGGCGCGTTCGCCGAGCTCGAGTACGACAAGCTCCTCAAGTGCGTCCACTGCGGCTTCTGCCTGCCGACCTGTCCGACCTACGCCGAGAACGGCCTCGAGATGGATTCGCCCCGGGGCCGGATCTACCTCATCAAGTCGCTGGCCGACGGCCGCATCGCGCTCACGGACTCCGTGGTCGAGCACCTCTCGCTCTGCCTGGACTGCCGCGCGTGCGAGACGGCCTGCCCCTCGGGGGTCGAGTACGGGGCGCTGATCGAGGCCGCGCGCGCCGAGATCGAGCGGCAGCGCCCCGGGTCGCCGCTCCGCCGCCTCGTGCGCTACGTCGCGTTCGCGAAGCTCCTGCCGAATCCGGCTCTCCTTCGCCTCCTGGCGGCCACGCTGCGCACCTACCAGCGGACGGGGCTCCAGGCGCTCGTCCGGCGGAGCGGCGTGCTGCGGCTCCTGCCCGCGACCGTCGGCGCGTCGGAGGCCCTGCTCCCTTCGCTCCCCGCGCCCGCGGACCGGCGGCCGTTGCCCGAGGTCGTGGCCGCGCGCGGCGAGCGGACGGCACGGGTCGGCTTCCTCCACGGCTGCGTGCAGGACGTCGTCTTCCGCGCCCACAACCTGGCGACGCTCCGGCTCCTGGCCAAGAACGGCGTGGAGGTCGTGATCCCGCGCGACCAACGCTGCTGTGGCGCGCTCCACGCCCACGCGGGCGACCCCGAGGGCGCCCGGGTGCTGGCGCGCGCGAACATCGTGGCGTTCGAGGCGGCCGGCGTGGAGGCGGTGGTGGTCAACGCGGCCGGCTGCGGCGCGCACATGAAGAACTACGCCCACCTGCTGCGGGACGACCGGGCGTGGCGGGCGCGGGCCCTGGCGTTCAGCCGGACGGTCGCCGACGTGACCGAGGTGCTCGCGCGCCGGCCGCTCGCCGGGCCTCTCAGCCCGCTCCCCATGCGGGTGACCTACCACGATCCCTGCCACCTCGGGCACGGCCAGCGGGTGCGGAGCGAGCCGCGGGCCCTGCTCCGGGCCGTTCCCGGCCTCGAGCTGGTCGAGCTGCAGGAGTCGGAGATGTGCTGCGGCTCCGCCGGGATCTACAACGTCACCGAGCCCGCGATGGCCCGCCGCCTCCTCGAGCGGAAGCTCCGGCACCTCGAAGCGACGGGGGCCGAGGCGGTCGTGACGGCCAACCCGGGGTGCATCCTCCAGATCGGGGTGGGGCTCCGCGGCCGCGGGATCCCCATGCGGGTCCTCCACATCGTCGAGCTCCTCGACCAGGCCTACGCGGCGGGGGAGGGGGCGTGAGCCGCGAGGCGCGCTCCTCGGTGGCCGAGCACAAGGCGCATGCCCCCCGCGCGGTCCGCTGCTTCGTCTGCACGATCTCGGACTCGAAGACGCCCGAGACCGACACGAGCGGGCAGCTCCTGCGGGAGCTGCTCCAGGGGGCGGGCCACGAGGTCGTGGGCTACCGGCTCGTCCGCGACGAGCCCGTCCAGGTCCGCGAGGTCGTCGACGCGGCCTGCGCGGACCCCGCGGTGCAGGCCATCCTGTTCACCGGCGGGACCGGCATCACCTCGCGGGACCGGACCTTCGAGGCGCTCGAGGCGCTCTTGGACAAGCGCCTGCCGGGCTTCGGCGAGCTCTTCCGCATGCTCTCCTACCAGGAGGTCGGCGCCGCCGCCATGCTCTCGCGGGCCCAGGCCGGCGTGCGCGCGGGGCGGCTCATCTTCTCCGTGCCCGGCTCACCGGCGGCATGCCGGCTGGCACTCGAGCGGCTGATCCTGCCGGAGCTCGGGCACCTGGTGCGTGAAGTCAGCCGCTGAGCCGATCTCTCACCGAGGGACCGCGACTGTGGTACCGTGGAGCGAGCGCGGTGGGGCGCAGCTGAGGAGGGCCAGATGAGCGTGCGGGCGATCGGGTGGGTGGCGGCAGCCCTGGCGGGACTCGTGCTGGCGGGGCCGGCGGTGGCCCAGACCCCGGCCGGGGACCCACCGGCCGGGCAGCTCTGGCAGGAGGGGGCGCCGGCCGCGGTGCCGCCCGAGCTCGCGCGGCTCCAGGAGGCGCTCACCACCCTCGCCGAGCGCCTCAAGCCCGGGCTCGTCCAGATCCGCGTCCGCCGGCCCGCGACCGAGGCGTCCGGTGAGGAGGGGCTGCGGCGCTCGATGGGCTCGGGCTTCCTCGTGCACCCCGACGGCTACCTCGTCACGAACGCCCACGTCGTGGAAGGCGCGACCGAGGTGCAGGTGCGGCTCGCCAACGGGCGGCGCCTGAAGGGCGCCGTGGTCGGGCGCGACCGCCGGGTCGATCTCGCCCTCGTGAAGGTGGACGTCGGCGAGAAACTCACCGTGCTCCCGCTCGGGGACTCGGACCGGCTCCGCGTCGGCGAGTTCGTGCTGGCGCTCGGCCACCCGTTCGGGCTCGACCACACCGTCTCCTTCGGGATCGTCAGCCGCAAGGGCGCGCCGCTGCTCACGGCCGCTCCCGGCTTCGATTTCATCCAGACCGACGCGGCGGTGAACCCCGGGAACTCGGGCGGCCCGCTCGTGAACATGGCCGGGCAGGTGGTCGGGGTGAACTCCATGGCGGCCCGGAACGGGTCGATCGGGTTCGCCATCCCCTCGAACCTCGTCAAGGGCCTGCTCCCCACGCTCCTGGCCAAGGGGAAGGTCGAGTGGGGCTGGCTCGGGGTGCGGATCGACGAGATCACCGAGGACAACGCGGCCGAGTACGGGCTCAGCGAGCCCCGCGGGGTCGGGATCTCGGACGTGATCGCGGATCAGCCGGCCGCCCGCGCCGGCCTCCGCGCGAAGGACGTCGTGCTCTCCGTCAACGGGGCCGCCATCGCCACCCCGCGTGACCTCCAGCGGGTCATCGCCTCCACGCCGGCCGGGAACACGGTCCGCGTCGTCCTGCTCCGGGAGGGCCAGGAGCAGGAGTTGCCCGTGACGGTGGGCCGGTACCCCGAGTCGGAGGAAAGCCCGCGGCCCGCGCCGCGCTGAGCGCGGGCCCGCGTCGTCGCCGCTAAGTTAGCTGCCGGGCCGCGCCGTCGGCGCCCCGGGCGCCACCGGGTGCCCGTCGGTGTCGGGGGTCAGCGCGCAGGCCGCGTCCCCCGTCGTGTGGATGGAGAGGTCGCGGATCGTCGGGCTCCCGCCGCAGAGGGCGCACTGCGGGTCGCGCCGGAGCCGCACCTCGCGGAAGCGCATCCCCAGCGCGTCGTAGGTCAGGAGCCGGCCGATCAGCGGCTCGCCCTTCCCCAGGAGGAGCTTCACGGTCTCGGTCGCCTGCACCACCCCGACGAGTCCTGGGAGCACGCCCAGGACACCCGCCTCGTTTCAGGATGGGACGAGGCCGGCCGGCGGGGGCTCCGGATAGAGGCAGCGGTAGCAGGGGCCGCGGCCGGGCGCGAGCACGGTGACCATCCCCTCGAACTGGAAGATCGAACCGTGCACGTTCGGCTTGCCGCCGAGGTAGCAGGCGTCGTTGACCAGGTAGCGCGTCGCGAAGTTGTCGGAGCCGTCGACGATGACGTCGTAGTCCTTCAGGATGCGCTCGATGTTGTCGACCGTGAGCCGCTCGGCGTAGGGCACCACCGTCACGTCGGGGTTTATCGCCTGGATCGTGTCGCGGGCCGACTCGACCTTGGGCCGGCCGACGTCCGGGGTGCGGTGGAGGATCTGGCGCTGGAGGTTGGAGAGGTCCACGACGTCGGAGTCGATGATCCCGAGCGTGCCGACCCCGACCGCGGCGAGGTAGACCGCGGCGGGCGAGCCGAGGCCGCCGGCGCCGATCAGGAGCACCTTCGCGCGGAGGAGCTGCTTCTGCCCCCGCTCGCCGACCTGGGCGAGCATGAAGTGGCGGCTGTAGCGCTCCATCTGCGCGGGCGTGAGGGGCTCGTCCTTGACGAGGGGCAGCTTGAGCTCCTTCCAGCGGCGGATGCCGCCCGCCATCGAGGCGACCTGGCGGTAACCGAGGTCGTGGAGCGCCTTCGCGGCGAGGAGCGAGCGCAGTCCCGACAGGCAGTAGAGGACGATCGGGGTGTCGGGGTCGGGGTACGCGTCCTGGACCTTGAACTCGAGGAAGCCCCGGCTGATGGTCACGGCCCCCTCGATCGCGCCCTCGCGATACTCGTCCGGGTCGCGCACGTCGATCACCGCGAGCGGCGCGCCCTCGGTCAGCCGCTCGTGCACCTCCTCGACCGTGAGCTCGGGCACGACCTTCTTGGCGTCCTGGACGAGGTCGCGATAGGTCTTCATCCGCGTGTCCCCCGTGGCGTGAGCCCCTCAGACGTCCCAGCCGTCCCCGGCTGGGCGCCCTCACATTACCACGTATCCCGATCGAGTCAACCGGATATTCCGCGGCTCGAGAGGCTTCGACACCGGATGGTAGACGGGGAGCCCTCCATCGGGCAATCTTGACGGGCAGATGCAGATCGGGATCGACGCGCGCCTGTGGGGCGAGCCCCGGAGCGGAATCGGCCGGTACACGCGCTCCCTCGTCGAGGCCCTCCTCGAGATCGCGCCGGACGAGCGGTGGGTTCTCTACCTCGACCGCCCGGCGGCGGAGCTTCCCGCGGGCGCCGAGGCGCGGTGCCTGGCCTGGCCCCAGCGGCTCCTCTGGACGCTGTGGGCCGCGCCGCGGGAGCTCCGGCGCCGGCCGGTCGATCTCTTTCACGGGGTCACGGGCTTCGAGCTCCCGCCGGGCGCGCCCTGCCGGCTCGTCACGACCGTCCACGATCTCGTCCCGCTCCGCTTGCCCGCGCTCGTGCCCTGGCGACATCGGTGGGCCGTGCGCTGTCTCCTGCGCGGCGCGCTCGGGCGCGCGACGGCCGTCATCGCCGTGTCGGAGGCGACCCGGGCCGAGCTGATCGCGCGGTATCCGCGCGCCGCTGGCAAGATCCGCGTCGTCCCGGAGGCGGCCGGCGCCCACTTCGCGCCGCCGGGCGCGGAGGCGCGGGCCGCCATGCGTGCGCGCTACGCACTCGCGGGCCCGTACGTTCTCTTCGTCGGCCTGCTCGAGCCGAAGAAGAACCTCCCGACCCTGCTCCGGGCCGTCGCGCGCCTGCGGGCGGCCGGGGCGTGGGGGTCGACCCAGCTCGTCCTCGCCGGCGCGCTCGGGTGGGCGACCGACGGGCTCGCCGCCGAAGCCGAGCGGCTCGGCCTCGGCGGGACCGTGCGGCGCCTCGGCGCCGTGCCCGAGCCCGACCTCCCGGCGCTCTACGCGGAGGCCGAGGCCTTCGTGTTCCCGTCGCTCTGGGAAGGGTTCGGCCTGCCGGCGCTCGAGGCGATGGCCGCCGGCGCGCCGGTCGTCGCCTCGACCCGGGGCGCGCTCGCCGAGGTGACCGGCGGGGCGGCGCTCCTGGTCGAGCCCGAGGTCGAGCCCCTGGCCGAGGCGCTCGCCACCGTGCTCGCCGACGGGGCCCTGCGCGAGCGGTTGCGGGCCGCGGGCCTCGCCCGCGCGGCGGCGTTCTCGTGGCGGCGCACGGCGTCCGAGACCCTGGCCGTCTACCGAGCCGCGGCCAGATGAGAACCACCCGCCCCCGCGAGCACGCCGGACACGCGACCGGCTCCTGTCCCCCCCTCAGGCGACCGGAAGGAAGGGACGTCGCGAGGGCCGAAGGCCCGAGCCGTCCCGGCGATCTGGACGACGGGGGCCGGGGGTGGGGGTGGACCCGATGACCGGCACGGCCTCCGGCGCCGAGCGGGTCGCGCGGAACGCGCTGCTCAAGGTGGCGGTCCAGGCGACGCGGCTCCTCTCCCTCGTCTTCGTCATCCTCGCCGCGCGGGCGCTCGGGCCCACGGGCTTCGGGAAGTTCACCTTCGCCTACGCCCTCGCGACGCTGCTGGGGGCGGCGCTCGACCTCGGCATGCACTCCGTTCTGGTGCGTGGGGTCGCGCGGGCGCGGACCGAGACGGCTGAGCAGTGGGCGGCCGCCGTCACGCTCAAGCTCGCGCTGCTGGTGCCGGTGGGGCTTGTCTTCGCGCTGTTCCCCGTGCTGACCCGCCGGCCGCTCGACACGACGGTCGCCGTGTGGCTGCTCGGCACGGCGCTCGCGCTCCAGTCCTTCATCGAGCTCGCCGTCTCGGTCTTCACGGCGTTCGAGCGACTCGAGTTCGAGCTCGGGCTCCGCCTGGCCGAGAAGCTGCTCCTCTTCGGGGTCGGGGTCGGGGGCCTCCTCCTCGGCGGCGGGCTGTGGCTCGTGACGGGCACCTTCGCGTTGGCCGCCGCCGCCTCGCTCGCCCTCGCCGTCGCCCTGGTGCACCGCCGGTTCGCCCGGCTTGCCTGGCGGTGGCACGCGAGCGGTGCGCGGGCGCTCGGGCGGGCGCTCGGGCCGGTTGCCCTGGCATTCGTGCTCGCCTTTACCGCGACGCGGCTCGTGCCGCTCCTGGTGGCGCTCCTCGCGGGCGACGCCGCCGCCGGCTACTTCGGCGCGGCGGTCCGCGTCCTCGACGTGCTCATGGTCGTGCCGATCGCGCTCAGCGCGGCGGTGTACCCCGTGCTCGCGCGCACCCGCCCGGCGGACCCGCGCTTCCGACGGCTCTTCGTCCAGTCAGGGGAGGTGTTGCTCTTCGTCGGCCTGCCGCTGACGCTCGCCCTCGCCTACGGCGCGTCCTGGCTCGTGGCGCTCGTCTACGGGACGCGCTACGAACCCGCGGCGGCCCTGCTCCGGGTCCTCGGCCTCGCCGCGTGCCTGAGCTTCCTCAACTACTTTCTCGGGTTCGTCTTCCTCGCCCTCGACCGGCCCGGGCGCCTCCTCGGCGTGGCGGCGACGGGTCTGGTCGCGAGCGCGGTCCTGACCCCCGGGCTCGTGATGGTGGGCGGCGCGGCGGGCGGGAGCGTCGCCCTCGTCCTCGTCGAGACGATCGCGCTGACGGGCGCGCTCGTCGGTCTCGCCCCCCTCGTGGGGCTGCCGTTCGGGATGGGCGCCGTCAAGGCGGGGGCCGCCGCGGCCGGCGCGGCCCTCGTCGCCGGGGCGCTGCCGGCCGGCAGCGTCTGGCGCCTCGGCGCCGCCCTCGCGGTCTATGCGGGGGGCGTGCTGGCGCTGCGGCCCGTCCCGGTGGCGCTCTGGGGGCGGGTCGTCCGCGCCGCCGTGTGGGACGGCCGGGCGCGGCCGGGCGTGGTCGGGGACGAGTGAGCGATGCGGCCAGCCGCGGCGGGGCCCTGATGCACGTCGTCCTCGACGCCCGGTACCTCTCCGAGCATCAGTCCGGGGTCGGCTACTACACACAGCGGCTCGTCGCCGGGCTGGCGGCGATCGACCGGGCGAACCGCTACACCTGCGTGGTGGTGCGCGACGAGTCCGGGCGCCCCGCGCTGCCGCCGAGCGTCGAGGCCTGGCCGACGCGCGTCTCCTTCGAGAACCACCTGACCGGGGACCTCTGGCTGCTCGGCTACCTCCCGCTTCAGCTCTATCGGCTCGGGGCGGACGTCTACCACGGCCCCGCCGTCTTCCTGCCCTTGGTGAAGCTCGGCTACCGCACGGTCGTGACGATCCACGACCTGGTCTCCTTCCTGTTTCCGGCGACGGTGCCCCGGAAGTACAGCCTCTACATGCGGCTCATGACGCGGTTGTCGGTGCGCTCGGCGGACCGCATCATCGCCGTCTCGGGCGCCACGAAGGAGGACCTCGCCCGGGTCCTCGGCGTCCCGGATGCGAGCGTCGTCGTGATCCACGAGGCCGTGGGGCCGGAGTTCGCGGTGCCGCCGGCCGCCGGCGAGGTCGAGCGGACGCTCGCGCGATACGGCATCCGGCCGCCGTACTGCCTGTTCGTCGGCAACCTCGAGCCGCGCAAGAACCTGGTGCGGCTCGTCGAGGCGTTCGCGCTCCTCCGCGCCCGCGGGCCCGAGGAGGCGCGCGCCTGCCAGCTCGTCCTCGCCGGGACGCGGGGCTGGCTCTACGGCGGCATCTTCCGGGCGGTCGAGGCCCACGGGCTCGCCGACACGATCGTGCTCACGGGGTACGTGCCGCCCGCAGACCTGCCGGCGCTGTACGCGGGGGCGGCGTGCTTCGTCTTCCCATCCCTCTACGAGGGCTTCGGGCTCCCCGTGCTCGAGGCGATGGCGGCCGGGGCGCCGGTCGTCGCGTCGCGCGTCGGCGCGATCCCCGAGGTCGCGGGCGACGCGGCGCTGCTCGTGGACGCGGGCCGGCCGGCCGAGATCGCGGACGCGGTCGCGCGCGTCCTCGCGGAGGCCGGGCTGCGGGAGCGGCTCGTCGCGCGGGGCCGGGCGCGGGCCCGCGAGTTCACCTGGGAGCGGGTCGCGCGCCAGACGCTCGCGGTCTACCAGGCCGTGCACGCGGCGGGCCGGGGCGCCAGTCCCCGGGGGTAGGCATCGCAGCCCATGAGGGTGGCCTTCGACGCCCGCAAGCTCCACGACTTCGGGATCGGCACCCACATCCGGGGGCTGCTCGGGGAGTTCGCCCGGCTCCGCTGCCCCGCGGAACTGGTGGTCTACCTGCCCCCCGCGGGTGAGCCGCCGTCCCTCGCGGCCGCTCCGGGGATCGAGTGGCGGGTCGAGGGCGCCCGGCCGTACTCCCTGGAAGAGCTCTGGCGGCTCGCCCTCCGGGCGCGTCGCGACCGCGCCCAGCTCTTCCACGCGCCCCACTACGTCTGTCCGCCGATTCTCCCCTGCCCGGCGGTCGTGACGATCCACGACGTGATCCACCTCCGCTTCGCCGGGGAGCTCCGCTCGCCGCTTGCGCCGCTCTACGCCCGGGTGATGCTGCGGCTCGCCGTCCGGCGCGCCGCGCGCGTCATTACGGTCTCGGAGGCGACGCGGCGGGACCTCGAGGCGTGGCTCGGCGCCCGGCCCGAGCGCCTCCGCGTCATCCCCAACGGCGTCGGGGCGCACTTCGCCCCCGCGCCCGAGGGCGCCCGCCCCGATCCGGGCCTCGCCGCCCTCGGGGCGGCCCCCCCCTACTTCTTGTTCGTCGGGAATCCACTGCCGCACAAGAACCTCGACCGGCTCCTCGAGGCCTTCGTGGGGTTGCCGGCCGGGGTAGGGCGGCTGGTTCTCGCGGGGATCCCGCCCGCGGCGCGCCCCGCCGTCCTCCGCGCGTGCGAGGCCCGCGGCCTCGGGCCGCGCGCGGTCGTCCTGGCCCCCGTGCCCGAGACGGTGCTCCCCCGGCTCTACCAGTCGGCGACCGCGCTCGTCTGTCCGTCGCTCTGGGAGGGGTTCGGCCTGCCCGCCCTCGAGGCGATGGCGTGCGGGACGCCGGTCCTCGCGGCCGACCGGGGCGGACTCGCCGAGGTCGTGGGCCGCGCAGGCCTCCTGGTGGACCCGACGAACGTTGACGCGCTGCGCGAAGGTATGTATAATCTCGCCGTCCAAGAACGCCTCCGCGCGGAGCTGCGGACCGCCGGACTGGTCCGCGCCCGCGCGTTTTCGTGGCAGCAGGCCGCCGAGCGAACGATCGCCGTCTACCGGGAGGTGCTCGGCGAGGTGCCGGGGGAGCCAGCAAGGGTCACCGATGCGGGTCGCGCTGGTCCATGACTGGCTGACCGGCATGCGCGGGGGCGAGCGGGTGCTCGAAGCCCTGGTCGCCCTCTACCCCACCGCCGCGATTCACACGCTCGTCCACGTCCCCGGGGCGGTCTCCCCGGCCATCGAGGCGCGGCCGATCCGAACGTCGTTCATCCAGCGGCTCCCAGGGGCGCCCGGGCGCTTCCGTCAGTACCTGCCGCTGTTCCCGCTCGCGGCCGCGCGCCTGGACCTCGGCGGCTACGACCTCGTGATCTCGACGAGCCACTGTGTCGCGCTGGGGGTGCGGCCCGGCCCCGGAGCGTGTCACGTCGCCTACTGCTTCACCCCGATGCGCTACGTGTGGGAGTTCCGGGACGCGTACCTGCGGCGGCTCCCGCCGGGGGCGCGCTGGGCCGCGCGACTCGCCCTGGCGGCGCTCCGGCGGTGGGACCAGCGGGCGGGTCGGCGCGTGCGGCACCTCGCGTGCATCTCGGAGCACGTCGCCGGGCGGGTCCGCCGCGTCTACGGGCGGGAGGCGCGGGTGATCTATCCCCCGGTCCGCACGGAGCTCTTCCGTCCCGACGGCGCCCCGGGGGACACGTTCCTCTGCGTCTCGGCGCTCGCGCCCTACAAGCGGCTCGACGTCGCCGTGGACGCGTTCACTCGCCTGGGCTGGCCGCTCGATGTCGTCGGGACGGGTCCCGAGGCGGCGCGCCTCCGTCGCCGGGCGGGCCCCACCGTCCGGCTCCTCGGGTGGCAAGACGACGCGGCGCTACGGGTCGCCTATGCGCGCTGCCGCGCGTTCGTGTTCCCCGCGGAGGAGGAGTTCGGGATCGCCCCGCTCGAGGCGATGGCGGCGGGCCGTCCGGTGATCGCCTACGGGCACGGGGCGCTGACGGAAACGGTGGTGGACGGCGTGACGGGGCTGTTCTTCCGCGAGCAGACCGCGGAGGCGCTGGTCGACGCGCTCCGGCGCTTCGAGGTCACGGGGTGGAGCCCCGAGAAGATCCGGGCCCAGGCCCTCCGGTTCGGGGAGGCCCGGTTCCGCGCCGAGTTCGAGGGGTTCGTCGGGGCGTGCCTCGCGGGGGAGGCGGCCTAGTGCTCAAGGAACGTCGGCTCTGGCTCGTGCTGGCGCTCATCGTCGGCGACGCCGCGGCGGTCGTGGCGGCGTGGGCCGCCGCCTACGCGATCCGCTTCTGGAGCGGCCTTATCCCGGCCCCGCTCGGGATTCCGCCCCTCGACCCGTACCTGGTCCTGCTGCTCCCGCTGGTCCCGCTCCACGCCGTGGCGCTCCGCGTTGCGGGCCTCTACGAGTACCGCCACGAGCGCACCAAGGCCGACGAGGCGTTCCTGGTCGTGCAGGGCGTGACGCTCGCCACGCTCCTGCTCGTCGCCTCCACGTTCTTCATCCGGAACTACTCCTACTCCCGGCTCGTCATCCTGCTCTTCTGGGGCCTCGACGTCGCGTTCGTCTACTGGCTGCGGCTCGCGATCCGGGAGGCGGTCCGTGGGCTCCGCCGGCACGGCCGCTTCGTACGGCGTGCCCTCGTGGTCGGCGCCGGGCCGCTCGGGCAGGAGCTGGTCCGCCGCCTCCGTGGCCACCCGGAGCTCGGCGTGCACGTCGTGGGCTATCTCGACGACCGCCACCCCGCCGGGGAACGGCTCGAAGGGCGCGAGGTGCTCGGCGGCCACGAGGCCGTCACGCGCCTGCTCGCCGACCAGCGCGTGGACCAGCTCTTCGTGGCGCTGCCGATGGAGGCGCACCACGAGGTGCTGAAAGTCCTGAACGCGATCGAGGGCGAGCTGGTGGACGTCAAGATCGTGCCCGACGTGCTGCAGTTCGTCACGCTGCGGGCGGCCGTCGAGGAGTTGGAGGGGCTCCCGGTTGTCAGCCTGGCGCAGTCGCCCATCACCGGGTGGAGCCGGCTCGCGAAGCGGGCGATGGACATCGGGCTCGCGGCGGTGGGGCTCGTCGCGCTGTCGCCGCTGCTGGGGCTGATCGCGCTCCTGATCCGCCTGACCTCGCCGGGTCCGACCATCTACGCGCAGGAGCGCATGGGGCTCGACGGGCGGTCGTTCGACATGTACAAGTTCCGCTCGATGCGGATGGACGCCGAGGCGGAGAGCGGGCCGGTGTGGGCGTCCGCCGGCGACGAGCGACGCACCTCGTTCGGCCGGATCCTCCGGCGCTCCTCCCTGGACGAGCTGCCGCAGCTCTGGAACGTGCTCAAGGGCGACATGAGCCTGGTCGGGCCGCGGCCCGAGCGGCCGTTCTTCGTCCAGCAGTTCAAGGCGATGATCCCCCAGTACATGCTCCGCCACAAGGTCAAGTCCGGGCTCACCGGGTGGGCCCAGGTCAACGGCCTCCGGGGGAACACGTCGCTCGAGAAGCGGATCGAGTACGACCTCTACTACATCCAGAACTGGTCGCTCGCGCTGGACGTGAAGATCCTCATCCTCACGCTCTATCGCGCCTGGCGACACCGCCACGCGCACTGAGGCGGGTGGGCATGTCACGCGACGCCCCCCCGCCTCCGTGAGTAGCGGTACCCCTCCCCCCGGCGGCGCCCAGAGGGGCGGGACGTCGCGAGGGCCGCAGGACCGAGCCGTCCCGGCGATTCGGTCAAAAGGGGTCGGGGGCGGGGGAGGATCTGGAGAGTCGGCGTGCGCGGCCTGATCCTGGCCGGAGGCCGCGGGACCCGGCTGCGTCCCATCACCTACACCTCCGCGAAGCAGCTCGTCCCGGTCGCGAACAAGCCGATCCTCTTCTACGGGCTCGAGGCGCTGGCGGCCTCGGGGCTCACCGAGATCGGGGTCGTCGTCGGGGACACGCACCAGGAGATCCGGGACGCCGTGGGAGACGGGAGCCGCTGGGGCGTGCGGGTGACGTACGTCCCGCAGGCGGCCCCGCTCGGGCTTGCCCACGCCCTCCTCACGGCGGAGCCGTTCCTCCGCGGCGCGCCGTTCGTGATGTACCTCGGCGACAACCTGATCCTGGAGCCCCTGGCCCCCCTCGTCGCACGGTTCCGCGCGGAAGCGCCCAACGCCCAGATCCTGCTGGCCAAGGTCCCCAACCCCCAGGAGTTCGGGGTCGCGGAGCTCCGCGAGGGGCGCGTGGCGCGCCTCGTCGAGAAGCCGGAGACCCCGCCCTCCGACCTCGCGCTCGTCGGGATCTACATGTTCGACGACACGGTCTTCGAGGCCGCGCGCGCGATCCGCCCCTCCCGGCGAGGGGAACTGGAGATCACCGACGCCATCCAGCGTCTGATCGACACCGGCCGGACAGTGCGGCCGCACGTCATCACGGGCTGGTGGAAGGACACGGGGAAGCTCGAGGACCTCCTCGAGGCCAACCGCATCATCCTCGAGACGCTCGACTCACGGGTAGAGGGCACGGTCGAGGAGGCCGAGTTGCTGGGGAAGGTGGTCGTGGAGGCCGGGGCCAAGATCGTGCGGAGCCGGGTGCGGGGGCCCGCGATCATCGGGCGCGGGGCGCTGATCGAGAACGCCTACGTCGGGCCGTTCACGGCGGTCGGGGACGGCGTCGTGCTCCGCGGGAGCGAGGTCGAGCACTCGATCATCCTCGAAGGGGCCTCGATCGCGGACATCGGGGGGCGCATCGAGTCGAGCCTGATCGGCCGGAACGTGAACATCTACCGGGCGGCCGGGAAGCCCCGTGCGTACAACCTGATGCTGGGGGACCGGAGCCAGGTGGGCCTGCAGTAGGCGCATGCGCGTTCTGGTCACCGGCGGGGCCGGGTTCATGGGCTCGCACTTCGTCCGGCACCTCCTCCGCACCTATCCCGACTGCACGGTCGTCAACCTCGACAAGCTCACCTACGCCGGCAACCCGGCCAATCTGGCCGACGTCGCCGGCGACCCGCGCTACCGGTTCGTCCACGGGGACATCTGCGACGCGCCGCTCGTGCGGGAGGTCATGGCGGGGTGCGACGCGGTCGTCAACTTCGCGGCGGAGTCCCACGTGGACCGCTCGATCCAGGACGCGGGCGCGTTCGTCCGCACCAACGTGGACGGCACGTGGGTCCTCCTCGAGACGGCGCGGGCCCACCGGGCGGGACGCTTCCTCCAGGTCTCGACCGACGAGGTCTACGGCCCGATCGCGGGCGATCCGGTCGGCGAGCGGGCTCCCCTTCGCCCGTCGAGCCCGTATGCCGCCGCGAAGGCCGCGGGCGATTACCTGGCGCTCGCCTACTGGACGACTCACCGGCTCCCCGTCGTCGTGACGCGGGCCGCCAACAACTTCGGTCCCAACCAGTACCCCGAGAAGCTCATCCCGCTCTTCATCACGAACGCCCTGGACGATCAGCCGCTGCCGCTCTACGGCGACGGGCGGCAGGTGCGCGACTGGCTCTACGTCCTCGATCACTCGGCGGCCCTCGACCTCGTCCTCCACAGGGGCGCCGAGGGGGAGGTGTACAACCTGGGCGGCGGCCGCGAGATCGAAAACATCGAGCTGACCCGTCGGATCCTCGCCCTCCTCGGCAAGCCCGAGCGCCTGATCCGGCCGGTGGCCGACCGCCCCGGGCACGACCGCCGCTACGCGCTCGACACGACGAAGCTCCGGGCCCTCGGCTGGCAGCCCGCGCACCCCTTCGATGTGGCGCTGGCCGCCACCGTCGCCTGGTACCGCGCGAACGAGTCCTGGTGGCGCCCGCTCAAGTCCGGGGAATTCCTCGCTTACTACCGGCGCCAGTACGGGGCACCTTGAGCCCACCGAGCCAGGGGCGCCCTGACAATTCGCGCGCCCGTCGGCGGAAATCGTCACTCCGGCCCACGCTCACCTGAGATTCCAGACGGTAAGTCCGCACCCGGCAAGGGGTCGGCGGCGCCCGACTCGTCGGCACTCGGTGGCGCGGCGTTTGCTTTCTCTCTAGTCGTCAGGTACTCCCGGACCCGACCCCGGGAGCCGGCCAGGCGGCACGATAGCCACGACGATCTCGGGCTCGTGCCGCCTGGTTTTTTCGCGTCCGCCCCACCCGTGGCCGCGGCTGCCGCTGTTCCCCTGCCGCAGACCCGCGTGCTATCGTGGACGCCATGGCGGGGGCGGAGACCTACGGCGGGAAGGGCCTCATCTGTGACCCCATCCACCGTTACATCCTGTATACGCGGCCGGAGGACGCCGTGGCCGGGGAGGCGACCGAGCAGGATCTGATCGACACCCCCTGGGTCCAGCGGCTCCGGCGGATCCCCCAGCTCCAGTCCGCGCGGTGGGTCTTCCCGACGGCCGAGCACAGCCGCTTCACGCACGCCCTCGGGGTCATGCACGTCGCCGGGCGCTTCGCCCAGCAGCTCTATCCGTCGCTCCGGGCCGTCTTCCCCGACGCCCCCTCGCGCCCGCTCATCGAGGAGCTCCTGCGGATGGCGGGGCTGCTCCACGACATCGGCCACGGCCCCTTCGGGCACTTCTTCGACGACAACTTCCTCGCGGACTACGAGCTGACGCACGAGCTGGTCGGCCAGCGGATCATCCGCGAGGAGCTCGGCGACGTGATCCGCGGGCTCCGCCGGAGCCCGAGCGCCGCCTTCGGCCGCGACGAGGTCATCGACCCGAACTGGATCTGCTACCTCATGGGGAAGGCCTACACGCAGCCCGAGCGGGGGGATCCGCTGTGGCTCGCCTTCCTCAAGCCGGTCCTCTCGGGGATCTACACGGCCGACAACCTCGACTACGTCCTCCGCGACTCGTACATGTGCGGCGTGGCCGTCGGGGCGGACCTGGACCGGATTCTCTACTACAGCTTCGTCACGCCGGACGGGCTGACGCTCGACCGCGGCGGGACGCAGGCGCTGATCATGTTCCTGACCGCCCGCTACTACATGTACACGAACGTCTACTACCACCGGACCACGCGCGCGATCGACCTCCACCTCAAGGAGATCTTCCAGCCGACGATGCGGATCGTGTTCCCGTGGGACCTCCGCAAGGACCTCCACCCGTACCTCCACCTCACGGAGTGGACGCTGCTCGAGGAGGTGGGGCGGTGGCACGACGCCGGGGACCCCGAGCGCCGGGCCCTCGGGCAGGAGTGGCGGCAGATCCTGGACCGGCGGCTCAAGTGGCGGATGGTGCACGAGGAGGTCCTCGACGACTCCATGATCAAGGTGTGGGTAGGGATGCGGCCGGAGAACATCGCGAGCCAGGTCCGCGACGCGCTCCCGCGGGCGCTCAAGGAGGTCGAATTCCAGATCGACCTCGCCTTCCAGGATCCGCGGCCGCTGAACCCGCTGGCGATGGGGGACCGCCAGATCTACATCTACGACGCGGCCACCGGGCAGGTCTCCAAGGAGCCCCTCGCCGGGCTGTTCAAGTACCTGCCGGCGAAGGTGGCCCAGTGCCGCATCTTCGCGCGCGACCACCGCCACGATCGGGAGCTCACGCAGGCCTTCCGCCAGGTGCTGTATGAGGATCGGCCGGCGATCCCCACCAACGTGTAGCGCCGTGCCGATAACCGTCGCATCCCGGCGGATGTCTCGCCCCGGGCCTGCCGGGGCCTGAGGGCCGCCGTGGACCTGCTCGACATCAAGAGTCGCATCGCGCTGGCGCTGGTGGAGTCGATCTTCCGGCGCGCGGGGTTCGAGCTGATGCCGGTCGGCCAGCGCGAGGTGCCGACGCGCCTGGGCCGCGAGGACCTCGTGCCGGACTTCTTCGCCGTCCGCGCGCCGGCGGACGGGAAGCCACCCGAGCCCGCGCGGCTCATCGAGGTCCGCTACCGGCCGCAGGTCGCGCAGTACGTGGCCATCGAGGACCAGCGCGGGCCGCAGTCGATCTTCGCCCACGCCAAGCGCCAGTGGCCGGGGCTGATGTTCGTGTTCGTCACGGATCACCCCGAGCCGGGGCGCTCCCGCTTCCAGGTGCTCGATCTGGAGGGCTGGACCGTCGGCGAGGCGGTTGGGGCGACCGACCTGTTCGCCCACCCGGGGTTGGACATCTACCGGCAGAACGTGGAGGAGCACGAAACGCTGGCGGGGCGGATCTTTGCGTTGCTCGCCGGGCGCCCCTGACGACGTGCCGATCCCCGTCGCCTCGCCCGTCCCGGTCCGCGCGTCTCCCGCCCGGTGCCCCGGCTCGCGGGGAAGGGCGACGGCGACGTCCTGAACGGGACCGATCACACGCCGATCATCGGCCGCGACGTCCCCGGCTTCGACGCGTCCAGGTCCCCGCGGGGGCCTCGCGGGCTGCGGGCCGTCGTGCTATAACGAGGCGCGATGCCGGGGGACGAGCCGTTCCGGGCCGGCGAGGCGGTCCTCCTCGTCGACGAGCGCCGCGGCAAGCGGCACCTCGTCACGCTCCGGCCGGGGCACACCTTCCACAGCGACCGCGGATGGGTGCGGCACGACGCCCTGATCGGCGCCCCCGACGGCATCTCGGTCAAGACCTCCCTCGGTGGCCGCTACCTCGCCCTCCGCCCGACGCTCGCGGAGTACGTCCTGGAGATGCCCCGGGGGGCGCAGGTCATCTATCCGAAGGACCTGGCCATGATCTGCTTCTTCGCCGACGTCGGGCCGGGGCAGACCGTCTGCGAGGCGGGGCTGGGTTCGGGGGCGCTGACGCTCGCGCTGCTCCGGGCCGTCGGACCGACCGGCCGCGTCGTCTCCTACGAGACGCGCGAGGAGTTCGCGCGCCGCGCCGTCCGGAACATCGAGGCGCGGCTCGGGCCGGGCGCGCCCCTGACCGTGCGCGCCCAGGACGTCTACGCGGGGTTCGAGGAGCGCGACGTGGACCGCGTGCTGGCGGACGTCCCGGAGCCGTGGCGGCTCGTGGAATCCGCGGCGACCGCGCTCCGGGCGGGGGGGATCTTCTGCAGCTACGTCCCGACGCTCCCGCAGGCCCAGCGGACGCACGAGACGCTGGCGGCCCACGCGGCGTTTGCGCTGCCGGAGACCTTCGAGACGCTGCTGCGCCCCTGGCACATCGCGGGCCTCTCGGTGCGGCCGGCGCACCGCATGGTGGCCCACACGGGCTTCTTGACGCTGGCCCGCCGCGTCCAGCCGCGCGCGGGCGGTGACGCGCGGCCCGGCGAGGCGGAGGAGCCGCCGGAGCCGGAGCCGGAGCCGGCGTAGCGAGGCGCTGAGAAGTGCCGCGTCGGCTTGCGCGTCCGCGCGGCTCGATCGGAACGCTTCGAGCGCGGGCTTTGCCCGCGCGACGAACTGGGGGGAGGTCCGGCCCCCCGAAATCAAGGGGGGCGTAGCCCCCCTCCGGGGATGTAGCGAGGACACGCCATGCTCGAGTCGCTCTTCCAGCTTCGCGAGCGCGGGACGACCGTGGGCACGGAAGTGCTGGCTGGCGTCACGACGTTCATGGTGATGGCGTACATCATCTTCGTGAACCCGGCGATCCTGTCGTTCGCGAGCGTGCCGGCGCTGCAGGGCCAGGGACCGCCGTTCGGCCCCACGCTCGCGGTGACGTGTCTCGTCGCCGCGCTCATGACCCTGGCCATGGGCCTCGCGAGCAACTACCCGCTGGCGATCGCCTCGGGGATGGGCCTGAACGCGGTCGTCGCCTTCCAGCTCATCGCCGGCCAGAAGCTCCCGTGGCCGGCGGCGATGGGCGTGATCTTCCTGGAGGGCGTGGCGATCACGGTCCTCGTGCTCACGGGCTTCCGGGAGGCCGTCATGAACGCGATCCCGATGTCGCAGAAGCGCGCGATCTCCGTCGGCATCGGGCTCTTCATCCTGCTCATCGGCCTCGTCAACGGCGGGATCGTCAGGCCGGGGACCGGCATCCCGGTGACGCTCGGGGCGCTGACGACCCCCAGGGTGGCGGTCGCGGTGGCGGGGCTGCTCCTGACGCTCCTCCTCCTGGCCCTCGGCGTGCGCGCGGCGCTGCTCCTGGGGATCGTCGGGGCGACGGTCCTGGCGATCGTCGTGAACGCGCTCGCGGGCGGGCAGGTCTGGGCGCTCCCGGGCGTCGCGGTCATCCCGAGCCAGGTCGTCGCCCTGCCGGACTTCTCGACGCTCGGCCGCGGGCTGAACGTCGAGGTGTTCGTGCGGCTCGGCGTCGTCGCGGCAGTCCTGACGATCTTCTCGATCATGCTGTCGGACTTCTTCGACACCATGGGCACGGTGATCGGGATCGGGGGGGAGGCCGGCTGGCTCGACCGGGACGGCCGGCTCCCGCGGCTCAACCGCGTGCTCCTCGTGGATTCCCTGGCGGCCGTCGTGGGCGGCTGGTTCAGCGCCTCGTCGGCCACGACCTATATCGAGTCGGCGGCCGGGGTGTCGGCCGGCGGGCGGACCGGGCTGACGTCGGTCGTCGTCGCGCTCGGCTTCGCGCTCGCGCTCTTCTTCGCGCCGATCGCGGGCGTGGTCCCCCCCGAGGCGACGGCCGCCGCGCTGGTCGTCGTCGGCTACCTCATGTGCACCCTGGTCCGCGAGATCCCCTTCGGCGACCTCGAGGAGGGGTTCCCGGCGCTCCTCACCATGACGCTGATGCCCTTCACGTACTCGATCACGAACGGGATCGGGGCAGGATTCATCGCGTACGTCTTCGTCAAGCTCGTCCGCGGCAAGGCGGCGGAGGTCCACCCGATGATGTACGCGGCCGCCGTCGCCTTCGTCGTGTACTTCGCGCTGCCGCACTGAGCCGCCCGCCGCGGGGCGCCGCGGTGGAGGCTGTGGTACGCTAGGTCCGCCATGGCGATGATGAGCTGGATGCGGCGCACCTCGCGGTACTTCCTCATCATCGTCGTCCTCACCTTCATCGCGAGCCTCGCCTACTTCGGCGCCACGCAGGACCGCGGGGGGCAGGAGTGGGTGCTCAGCGTCAACGGCGAGGAGGTCTCGGCCGTCACCTACCAGCGGGCGTACCGGGCGACCGTGGAGCAGTACCAGCGGCTCCTGCGCGACCGCTTCACCGAGGAGATGGCGCGCTCGCTCAAGCTCCAGCAGCAGGTCATCGACTCGCTCGTCACGGACCGGCTGGTCCAGCAGGCGGCCGCGTCGGAGGGCGTCAGCGTGGCGAACGAGGAGCTGGCGGCCGAGATCCAGCGGATGGGGGTCTTCCACGCGGGGGGCGGGTTCGCGCGCGAGCAGTACCTGCGGGTCCTGGCGCGCGCCGGGCTCACGGTCCAGCAGTTCGAGCAGGACCTGCGGGGGGAGCTCATCCGCCGGAAGCTGCAGACACTGCTCACGGCGGGGGTGAAGCTCTCGGAGGCCGAGGTCCGTCAGGCCTGGGAAACGCGCCGCGAGCGGGTACGGGCCGCGTACCTCGTGATGAATCCCGAGACGCTCGCGCCCGCCGAGGTGCCGGAGGCGGAGCTGGAGGCGTACCACAAAGCCCACCCCGCCGAGTTCACCAGGCCGGAGCGGCGGCGGGTGCTGGCCGCGATCCTCCCGACGGCGAGCGCGCCGATCCCGGTCGTCACCGACGCGGAGCTCGAGGCGGCGTACACGGAGCGGCGGCGGGAGTTCGAGCAGCCCGCCCGCGTCCGCGCCGCGCACATCCTCGTCCGCGTGCCGACTGTGGGCGGGAGCGAGGCCGAGGACAGGGCGCGGGAGAAGGCGGGGGCGGCGCTCCGGCGCGTCCGGGAGGGCGCCGACTTCGCCCAGGTGGCGCGCGAGGTCTCGGAGGACCAGGCGACGGCGCTCCGCGGCGGCGAGCTGGGGCTCGTCGCCCCCGGAGAGCTCGTGTCGGAGTTCGAGAAGGTCGTCTTCGCCCTCAAGCGCGGCGAGGTGGGCGGCCCCGTGCGCACCCCGTACGGCTACCACGTGGTGAAGGCCCTCGAGGTGGTCCCGGGCTCGAAGAAGGAGCTCCGCGAGGTGGCGACGACGCTCCGCGCCGGCCTCGCGGCCGAGGGGCAGCTCCGCGCGCTCCGCGAGAAGGCCCAGGCGGCGCACCGGGCGCTCCTCGGTGCCAGCGACTTCGCGGCGGAGGCGCGGAAGCAGGGCCTCCAGCTCCGGGAGCTCGGCCCGTTCGGGCGCACGGACCCGGTCGAGGGGATCGGGCGCGTGAGCGAGGCGACGGACGCGATCTTCGGCCTGCCGCCCGACGGGGTAAGCGCGCCTGTGAAGGTCCCCGAGGGCTACGCGATCTTCCGGCTCCTCGAGCGCCAGGAGCCGCGGCTGCTCGGGCTCGGCGAGATCCGCGGCGAGGTGGGGCGGGCCGTGCGGCGGCAGAAGGCCCGCGAGGCGGCGGAGGCGCGGGCCCGCGAGGGGGCCGAGGCGCTCCGGAAGGGCGAGGAGCCGGCCGCGGTCGCCCGGCGCACCGGCGCGAGCGTCGGCGAGGCGCCGCCCTTCTCCCGCCTCGAGCCGCTTGCCGATCGCGACCTCGCGCAGGCGATCGGCACGGTGGCGCTCGAGCTCCCGCCGGGCGCCGTCGGCGGGCCCGTCGCGGGCGCGAAGGGGTTCTACGTCGTGAAGGTCCTCGCGCGCGAGCGCCCGGACCCTGCCGAGTTCGACAAGGCGCGACCCGACGTGGAGCGCGATCTCCGCGAGGCCAAGCGCGCCCAGACCTGGCAGAGCTGGCTCGGGGCCCTCCGCGCGCGGGCGAAGGTCGAGGTGAACCGGAAGCTCCTGCCCGAGGGCTGAGGGGGCGGTGCGGCTCCGGAAGGCGCACCTCGAGTTCCTCGGAGCCGCCCGGGTCGTGCGCGTGGCGACGGCGGACGCCCGCGGCGTCCCGCACGTCGTGCCGGTCTGCGCCGTCGTCGCGGACGGCCGCGTCTACTTCGCCTCGGGCGACGACGCGAAGAAGGTCCGGACCCTCCGCGCCAACCCCCGCGCGACCGTCGTCGCCGACGACTACTCTGAGGCCTGGGCCGGCCTCCGGGGCGTGATGATCGCCGGCGACGCCCGCCTCCACGCGCGCGGCCCCGTCTTCCGCCGCGTCCGTCGGCTCCTCTACGCGAAGTACCCCCAGTACGCGCGCGAGGCCGCCCTCGAGGAGGGCGACGCGGTCGTCGTCGAGGTCCGGCCGACCCGGGTCTTCGCCTGGGGGTTCGAGTAGCCCGTCCTCCGCGGCTCGGAGTGGTCCGTCCCCGCGTTCGGGGACGGCCCTACTGCTGGGCGCCGAAGAGGCGCCAGGCGCCGCCCTCGCGCCGCGCCACCTCGAACTCGCGCTCCCACTCGTAGAGGACGACCCACTGCCCGAGGAAGGGCAGGCGGGCGGTGACCTCGCCCGTCGAGGTGATCCAGGCGTGCTCGCCGACGAGCCGCGCCTCGTCGAGGCGGACCCGCGCGCGCACGGCGTCGTAGATCGTGAAGATCGCGAGGAGCTGGGCCTCGATGGCGGGCTTGGTGAGCGGCCCGGCCCGGTACTGGTCGGAGACGTGGGCGAGGACGCCCGCGGCGTCCTTCGCCTCGAACCGGCGGAGGGCCTGGGCGAGCGCCGCCTGGAGCTCCGCGACGACGCGGGGCGGGGCAGGGGCGCCGGGGCCGGCGGGCTGAGCGAGGCCGGGGGTCCAGGGGCCGGCGGCGGCGAGGAGCGCGAGGAGCAGCCCGAGAACCCGGGTGGCCCTACTGGCGGCGGCCGTTGAGGGCCTCCTCGAGGCGCCGCCCGAGAGGGAGCCGCGGGCGCCAGGCCGGCCGCCAGCCGAGGATGCGGCGGGGGAGTCCGGGGAGGTCGTCGAAGAACGAGTAGACGACGGGCGTGATCACGAGGGTGATCAGCAGGCACAGCCCCTGCCCGCCCGCCACCGCGACCGCGAGGGCGGCCCGCGAGGCCGAGCCGTCGCCGCGCCCCAGGGCGACCGGCAGCATCCCGGCGATGATCGCGAGGGTCGTCATGAGGATCGGCCGGAGTCGCGCGCGGTCGGCCTGGAGCTGGGCCTGGAGCCGCGGGAGCCCGCGCGCGCGGAGCACGTTCGTGTAGTCCACCTGGAGGATCGCGTTCTTCTTGACGACGCCCATGAGCAGGAACATCCCCATGATGGCGTAGATGTTGAGCGTGTTCCCCGTGAGCACGAGGGCGAGGAGCCCGAACGGGAGCGCGAGGAACATCGAGAGCATGATCGTGACCGGGTGGGCGAAGGACTCGAACTGGGCCGCGAGGACCATGTAGATGAACGCGAGCGCCAGGATGAACGCGATCAGGAAGTTCCAGAGCGCCTCCTGCAGGAGCTTCGCCTGGCCGAGCGGGATCGCCTGGTAGCCGGGCGGGAGCCCGATCTCCCGCACCATCGCCGTGGCCTGCTGCATCGCCTCCCCGAGGGGCTTCTGGTAGAGGTTCGCCACGACCGTCATCTGCCGCCCCTGCGCGTAGCGGTCGATCTGGCCCGGGCTCATCCCGGCCGCGAAGCGCGCGAGGTTGTCGAGGCGGACGAGGCGCCCGCCGGCGGCGGGGACCGAGAGCTCGGCGAGCGTGCTCGCGTCGCGCCGGTGGGGCTCCGCGAGGCGGAGGCGAACATCGTACTGCTCCCCGCCTTCCCGGTAGAAGCCGACCTTCTCGCCGCCGACGAGGACGCGCAGGGCCCCGGCGACGTCGGCCATCCGGACCCCGAGGTCGGCGGCGCGCTGCCGGTCCACGGCGACCTGGAGCTCGGGCGTGCGCTGGGCCTGGGCGGTGTCCACGTCCACGAAGCCGGGGATCGTGGAGAGTCGCTGCACGAGCGCCTGGCTCTTGGCGTCGAGCAGTTCGAGGTCTGGGCCACGGAAGATGAGGTTGAAGGGCACTCTCACGTCCTGCTTATTCGCCGATTGGGGTTTAAGCGGCTGAATAGTTAACCCTCTTAATTTAAGCCGCTCTTCACCAGAATCTGTACGGCCCCCAGGCTGGAGGCGGGGGCTGAAATGAGGCAGGGCATCGGCTCTGAACGTAGTAGACCTCCTCTTGTGACGGGTCATCACAGGGAGGAGGGAGCCG
>Ga0114945_10000322_pt1 | contig 30852 bp, 33 predicted proteins | sample OV2TP3_FD_87194 | JGI IMG/M metagenome (GOLD analysis project Ga0114945, IMG submission 87194) | Hot spring microbial communities from Beatty, Nevada to study Microbial Dark Matter (Phase II) - OV2 TP3 | ecosystem: Environmental > Aquatic > Thermal springs > Hot (42-90C) | place: USA: Beatty... | reverse complement strand
GGACGGTAACGGCCGGGCCTCTCGCCTGCTACCGCTCCTGCAGTGCTACCACCTCGGCTACGAGGTCGGCCGCTACATCAGCCCGGAGCGGTTCATCGAGGAGAACGAGGAGCGCTACTACGAAACGTTGGAGCAAAGCTCGCACGGCTGGCACGAGGGCACACATGACCCCTGGCCCTACGTGAATTATCTCTTCTACATCCTCAAGAGCGCCTATCGGGAGTTCGAGGAGCGGGTTGGGCAGGTCAAGAGTCCCCGCGGGGCCAAGACCGATCTCATTGTACAGGCCATCATGGCGTTCCCCGGCGAGTTCACCCTCGCGGATGTCGAGCGCGCCTGTCCGGGTGTGAGCCGAGACATGGTGCGCAAGGTCCTCCGTGATCTGCGCAAGGCGAAGAAGGTGGAATGCTTGGGCCGTGGCCCAGGCGCAGCCTGGAGGAAGAAAGGGTAATACCCTTAAGAGAGGGTATAAGAGAGGGTAACAAGGGTGGCACGAGGTGCAGGTTGGCGGAGGGGGTGGGATTCGAACCCACGGTCCCCTCGCGGGGACTCCGGTTTTCAAGACCGGCACGTTCGGCCACTCCGTCACCCCTCCGACTGAACAAGTCAAAAGTAAAAAGGCAAAATTTAGACTCTTGTGATCCGCTCAACACCACCCATATAGGGGCGCAGCGCCTCGGGGATCAGCACTGACCCATCGGCCTGCTGAAAGTTTTCGAGGATGGCGGCGAGGGTCCGTCCCACAGCCAGCCCGGAGCCGTTCAGGGTATGGACGAAGTCGGTTTTGGACTCGCTCCCGTCCCGGCGGCGATACCGGATATTCGCTCGGCGCGCCTGGAAGGCTTCGAAATTGGTGCAGGATGAGATCTCCCGGAACACGCCTTGAGCAGGCAGCCAGACCTCCAGATCATACGTCTTCGCCGACGCAAATCCCAAATCTCCTTGGCACAGGGTGACGACGCGGTAGTGCAACCTTAAGCGCTGGAGCACGGACTCCGCCGCGCGCGTGAGCGATTCGAGCTCCTGATACGATTCTTCCGGCCTGGTGAACGCGACCAGCTCGACCTTGTTGAACTGATGCTGTCTGATCAGCCCGCGGGTGTCCTTGCCGTACGAGCCTGCTTCCCGGCGAAAGCAGGGGGTGTAGGAGACATACCGGATGGGTAAGTGGTCATCGGGCAGAATCTCGTCGCGGTGCAGGTTCGTGACCGGAACCTCCGCGGTGGGCACCAGGAAATAGTCCTCGTCGCGGAGTCTGAACATGTCGTCTTCGAACTTCGGCAACTGGCCCGTGCCGATCATCGCGGCGCGATTGACGAGGAAGGGAGGGAGCAGCTCGCGGTAGCCGTGTTCGCGGGTGTGAAGATCGAGCATGAAGTTGATCAGGGCCCGCTCCAGCCTGGCGCCTGGCCCGGACAATACCGCGAATCGAGTCCCCGCGACTTTGGCGGCTCGCTCGAAATCCAGAATACCCAGGGCTTCACCGAGCTCCCAATGCGGGCGGGGAGCGAAGGGGAACGCCGGTCGATCACCCCCCTGCCGCACCTCTACGTTCTCAGCCGGATGGGAGCCCCGGGGAACGCTGGCGTGGGGAATATTCGGAATTTGGAGTGTCAGCTCGGTGAGGCGGGTTTCGATGTCCGTCAGGTTCTTCTCCAGACCCTTGATCTGATCGCCTACTGCTTTCATCCGTGCGGTAGCTTCTTCCGTCGGCTGCTTCTGTCGCTTGAGGAGCGCCACCTCATCAGAGCCATTTTTGAGCCTGTGCCGGAGCTGCTCGACGCTGATCGTCCGGTCCCGCCGTTCCTGGATGAGCTTGCGCAGTTCATCCCAGGGAACGTCCGAGCCTCGAGGGCCAAGGTGCTCTCGGACGGAGTCCAGGTTCTTGCGAAGCGTGCGGAGATCGTGCATGGCGTGTGCTCGCGCGGAGTCGGCGCAATCTAGCACCCGGCCATGGCATAGTCAACGAAAGGGCGAGGAGGGCTTACGGCTTGGTTGCAGCCTCGATGCCTGCCTGAGCGCAGGCATCATCGAGGTGGGCGCCGGGCGCACCGCCGACACCGATGCCGCCGACCACCTCTCCGGCGATCTCGATGGGCAGCCCGCCGCCCAGGATGAGGATACGATCGTTCATGTCACGAAGCGCCTGCAGCGAGGGATTCTTGCTGATCAAGTCGGCCAGCTCGCTGGTCGGCCGCCGCAGGCTCGCAGCGGTGTAGGCTTTCTTGCTGCTGCTGTCTGTCGTGTGGGGGCCCGCGCCGTCTCCTCGCATGAGCACCTTGAGGACGCCGGCCCGGTCCACCACCGCAGCGCTCACCCGGTAGCCGTCCTTCTTGCACTTCTCCACGGCCACAGCCGCCGCCTTACTGGCGAGGGCGAGGGGCAACGACGCCTCCCGGGGAAGCTCCTCCGCAAAGACCACGGTCGGGGCAAAGCCGCAGGCCGCGATGGTGAGGGCCGACAGGACCCTCCATACTCTTTGTCTCGCTTGTGTCATGGTCAGCCTCCTGGGACGGCGGCGTTCCGGACAGGCACCGGCCGTCGTTCCTCCAAGTCGAGCAGGTCGGCCCAGCTCGTGATATCCGTGCGGCTCGGATCGATGGCATCCCGGCATTGTTTGAAATACTCCCACTTCTCCTCGGTGTCCGGCCCACGCGCGAGCATCATGCGATTCCAGTCCTCGATCTCCGCGTCGGTGTGGGGCACTGCTGTCTGTCGAAACCACTGCGCGACCTCCTCATCCGATCGCTGCCGGACCGCATTCGCGAACTGCTCCGGGGTGATGCCGGCAAACTCGAGCAGCCGTCGATCCAAGGGACAGGGATAGATATAGTCGCCGTGGGTGCCGGCGAGCACGGCCCGGCACTTGTCCAGCATGCGAGCCAGGTGAACGTATCCGGCCATCCGTTCCCGCACGCTTCGCGGTGGCTTTACCCGCAGGTCCATGTCAGAGCATCTTGTGGTTCTCGAAGGTCAACGACCTTACGGTCATCTCGCCGTTCTCATACGAGATGATCCGGCGGCTTCCGGGAAGATCGGAGGATGCCACCCGGGTGTGGGTATCAGCGAAGCTCTCGACATTGACCAGCTTGCCGTCTTGTGGAGAAAAATAGTACACCGTGTACCGGGTGGTGAGGAACTTTCCGTCCTGGGTGATGGCGCTGTCCTCCACATTGATGGTGAACGCCATGTGCGGCATGCGCCTGTTGATCTGCGTGATGCGGTCATGCTTGATTCGGTAAAAGGAATGCATGCCGTCACCGTGGATGAAGACGCTCGGGCCGAGGGGATGATCCTGGTCGGTTCCGAGGGTCAGGGGATATTTCCCGTCTGACTCTTCGAAGCTCCGCGGACCGCGGTGCACCGCAATCATCGCGATTTGGTTTTCCGCCCACTTCTGAACTTCCGGGTCCTCCAGTGTGACCGAGACGTCGCGGGGGCCTTTGACCGATACCGCGCCACGGAGGAGCTTGCCGTTGACATTGACTTGGAGGTCGGCGGTAAAGCCCCTGAAGTCCGGCTGCCAACGCGCTGTTTTCTCAAAGGCTTTCCGCAGCAGCTCGCGGGCCTGAGGGTCATCTTTGACATCGGTCTGAGTCTCTTCACGCTTATAGAGTTCCATGACAAACTCCTTTAATGGGAGGGGAAAGGACGATGGCGCAGGCTGATTATAAAGAGCGGCCTTCCGGCTCGCAATGCAGGAGTTGGAAGGCCTTGGCAGGGACGAGAAATAACTCGATTATTCAACAGCTTATAATTGAGACTTGACACAGCGAGACAGGTGAGGCAGGTCAGCAATCACCGAGAGACTCGTCAAATCTGGGGTTTTCCCTGGTCAAACCGCGACTCAGTGTATATAATGCGCCACTAATAATCAGCCATTTCGGTTCGTCCCGAGTGGAGAAAGGCGTGGAATGGAACGTCGTTCTGCTTCCCATACCGAAGAAGAAGAGCTGAATCAGCGAAGAAGGTTATTGAATCTCGCCAGAAAGGGTGACCCGAAAGCGATCAACCGCCTGTTCGAGTTGTATCAGGTCCGTGTATTCAGCGGCGAAGTACTGAGCAGGGGGCGCCTCCCAAGTTGGCCCACCGTCCACCCGAAACCTAAGCCCCGCAAGAAACCCACCGCTCGAAGGCGAACGCTTCGGCGCGCGTCGCGATCGAGGCGTCGAATCTCCGCGCGGAAACCGGCCCGCAAGCATCGGTGACCGCGAGCTGATGTCGGTGGGACACGGCTTCGGCCACTTCCGTTCCGTTCGGCTTTCCGGGTACGTGGCCCTGCCGGGTGTGGTTTGCCTGGACCGCCGAAGCGGAGCCTGAGCCAATTTGCCATGTGGAGAGTCAGTCCCGAAGAAGAGGAGCTGATCAGGCAGCTTTACGAGGCGACCAGACGTACGGGTGTCGGGAAGAACGTCAAGATGGTCATCGCAGAACGGATCTGTCCCAGCGACGTCGTGCAGGTGAACCTCGTCTGCGGGGAAGCGCGAAGCTTTCTGAAGATCGGGAAGCTGGAAGTCGACGCGGCCAGAGTCGGGGACGCTGGAGGGCGGGAGATCCAACTGCGGCTGAGAAAAGTCATGCAAGACCTTGAGATCAGAGCGAAAAAGCACGTGCCAGGGGGAGCCTAGAGGCGATTGGACTATTGCACCGCCACCCGCAATCCTCCTGCCGCAAGATGTTTCGCGATTTTTTCCGCTATCGGATGGTCTCCGCGGTAGACGACTGCGCTTCCTTCGTGATCAATGCGCCAGGCTAGCTCGAAGGCCTTGGTGGGATTCATGCCCGGAATAGCCTCGCAGAACAATCGGATCACCTGCTGGTAGGTATGGCAGTTGCAGTTGTAGACCACTACACGGGCTTCCAGGTCTTCTCCCGTCCCGGTGCTTTCGATCTCGATGGTCTCGGGGATGACTGCAGCCGGAACCGCTGCCATGCGTGTATTCTAACAGGCCCGCTAGGGAGTGCCAACCTCTAGGGTCACCGGATGGACCGACGGCTGCCACTAGGCGGAAGTCTCAGCCTCCTTCTCATCTTTGTGCCTGTCGCCATCCTCCTCGAGGTGCTCCACGCCGATCCCGTCTTGATCTTCGTCACCTCGGCCCTGGCGATCGTCCCCTTAGCCGGTTTGCTGGGGGAGGCGACGGAGCAGCTTTCCGGTCACGCGGGAACCGGCCTGGGCGGCCTGCTGAACGCTTCCTTGGGCAATGCGGCCGAGCTCATCATCGCCTTCGTGGCCCTGAAAGAAGGGCTTCATGATGTGGTCAAAGCATCCATTACCGGCTCGATCATCGGGAACATCCTGCTGGTCCTCGGCTTGGCCATGCTCGCCGGAGGATTGCGGCACGAACGGCAACGGTTCAATCAGACCGCCGCCAGTATGGCGGCCAGTCTCTTGCTGCTCTCGGCCGTGGGGCTCGTGGTGCCGGCATTGTTTCACTTGACGGTATCACGGGAGGGCGGGTCGGCTGAGCATGCCCTCAGCTTGGAGATCGCCGTTGTCCTGTTCGCCATCTATGTCCTGAGCTTGCTGTTTTCGCTGAAGACTCATCGGCATTTGTTCACCGGCGGATCCGTCGCTGAAACGCGGGCGGGGTGGGGGCTTCGCCGATCGGTCGGTGTCCTGGTCGGCGCCACGGTGGCGATCGCCGTCATGAGCGAGTTTCTGGTCGGGAGCATCGAGTCGGCCGCCGCGCGACTGGGGCTGACCCAACTCTTCGTGGGAGTCATTCTCGTGGCGGTCATCGGCAATGCCGCGGAGCATTCGACCGCCGTCCTGGTCGCCAGGAAAAACCAGATGGACTTGGCCTTCGGGATCGCTGCGGGTTCGAGCCTGCAGATCGCCTTGTTCGTCGCGCCGGTCCTGGTCTTTGTGAGCTATCTCATGGGCGCGCCGCTGGACTTGGTCTTTACGCCGTTTGAGGTCGCCGCCGTGGCAATGTCGGTTCTTATCGTCGGATTCGTCGCGATGGACGGAGAATCCCACTGGATGGAAGGGGTGATGCTGGTGGGAGTCTATCTGGTCTTAGCCATTGCGTTTTATTTCCTGCCGGGGTGATCGGAGGGCGCGTCCTACCACTTGTCCATGTCGATCGGCTCGTTCTCCTCCCACAGATCTTGCCACTCCTTCTGGGCGAGGTCCGCTTCGGTCGGTTCGTCCGGGTTCTTGGGCGGGGGGGGAGCGGAAGCGCATGTCTCCTCTTCGGTCTTTGGAGCCGATTCAGCGGGCTCTGAGGGCCTCACACGTTTTTTGGGTTCCCTGTTTACCGGCATGGAATCCTCGCTGAAGCGATGCTCATAGTCATTGGTACAGCCCAGCGCCCGGTCTTGTCAAGAAGCGTCGCATCGGTCGTTGACCCGGCCATCTTCCGCTGCTAAAGTGGCCGCGTCTCTCGCAGTCCCGGATTGAACGCCGTGCTCAGTGCCAAAGTCTTGTGGCCGCTGTTCCCGCTTCTGCTGTTGATCGTGGTAGCCTGTCTGACCGCCGCATTGGTGCGGGTCGTCCGCCGTTCAGCCGGGACTGCGGCCATTTGGCTTCAAGCAGCGGCCCTGGTCTGCTATCTCCTGGCGGCTGTGGCGGCGATCGGGAGCGAACGCGGGGCGATGTCTGCCGGCATCCACCGCCCGTTTTCCTTCCTCACCCAGGTGCTGCTCGTCTCCGCGCTGTTTTACTTCTGGCGGCGGGGCGATCGACCACTGCTTGTGCTGAACAGCAGCGCCTGGGGAGCCATTCTGGCGGACACAGCGCTCCACTACCTGCTTCGATAATCACCACAGCTCGACCGCCACCGAGTCGGCGAAGCGGCGTCCCATTTCGGTGAGCCGCAGGCGCCCGCCGCGTTCTTCCAGCCATCCCCGCGCGGTCAGCCGCTCGAGAGAAGCGCCCCAGTCCGGACCGCCCTTCCCTGTCGGTATCGCGGTTGCATCGATGCCGTTCACCAGGCGTAGGCCGAAGACGACCGCTTCCCGTTTCCGTCGCTCAGGACTCAGCCGCTCGAGCCCCGAAAACGGAAGCCGTCCCGCGTGCAGTTGATCGGCATAGGCGGCGAGGTCCGCGACATTGCCGAAGCGGCGCCCGGCCACATAGGACTGCGCGCTCGGCCCTACTCCGAGGTAATCCTCACCCTGCCAGTAGAGCAGATTGTGCCGGCAGACGAATCCAGGTTGACTGAAGTTCGAGATCTCGTATCGCTCGAACCCTGCGTCCGCCAACCGGCCCACGGCATGCTGCTCCATGGCGTTCTGAAGCTCGGGGTCGGGCTCAACCCGGTCACCCCGGCGGATCGCGAGATCCAGCCCGGTGTGCTCCTCGATGGTGAGGGCATAACAGGACAGGTGCGTAGGGTTGAGCGTAAGCGCCGCTTCCAGCGACCGGCTCCAGGCCTGCAGGGTCTGTCCGGGCAAGCCATAGATCAAATCCAAATTGATGTTGGCCATGCCGGCTTGCCGAGCCATCTCGACGGCGGCACGGGTCATGTGGGCCGACGTGCGCCTTCCGACCTGCCTCAGTTCGTTCGCATCCATCGACTGAGCCCCAACGCTGATGCGATTGACGCCGGCGTCGGCCAGCAGGGACAGGCCTTCCTCCGTCACCGTCTCCGGATGGGCCTCCACGGTGATCTCGGCGCCGGGCACAAGGTCGAATGTCCGGCGGACCCGGCCAAGAATGTCCACCAGTTGGCCGGCCTGCAACGTGGTCGGAGTTCCGCCGCCGACATACACGGTTGTCAACCGGCGTCCCGCGAGCGTCCGCACGGTCCCATGGAGCCGGATTTCCCGATCGATCGCCTCAAGATAGCGCTGCACGCGATCAGAGCGGTGGATCTGAAGATAGAAGGCGCAGAAATGACAGCGCGCGCGGCAGAAGGGAACGTGGATGTAAAGTCCGACGGCCATCGAGCTTGCCGGGTCAGCCTTTCTTCAGGCCACAGGCTCGGGCCACCCCATCCCGGTACGCCAGCCAGTGCCTGAGAGCCTGCTCCAAGTGTTCGAGCACGGTTTGCTGCTGCGATGATGTCCGGGCATGATTGAGAACGATCCGATACGCGGCATGCCGGTGTCCTGCTTCCACTTTCTGGTGCGCCCGGATCAGATTCATGGCAGCCGGATCCAGCCCATGATGTCGCACCAGGGCGTGCTTCATCACGGCCTCTTCCACCTGGGGCGCAGTCTTGGGCGGTGAAGGATGAAGGATTTCCAGACGGTCTTGCACGCTGCCCTCGACAAAGATGGTCAGCACCGCCGCGCCTGGCAGCCAATCCGGCATGCGCGTGACGGTGTCCAGCCATGCTCGATACCGCCGGCTGGCTGGCAGCAGCGAGATGGCTTCGAATTCCGCTCGGCGGTATCCCAGTCCATGCATCATATCAAGGAACAGCTCGGGATGGGGCCGACCGAACGAGAGACCGCCCGTTTCCTCCTCGTAGATGTTCTCGGCCAGGGTCGTCCGCACCGGTCTCGGCGGGTTCTTCCCGTGGATCCGCGTGAGGAAGACCGGAAAATCCCGAACATAGACGGCGTATTCCTGCTGAAAATGGGTCTTGAGTTGCGGCTTGCTGACCATCCCGGTGGTGAAATGCGACCACGCCCAGTGATGTTTCCGATCCATGATCGCGAGCAGGCGATCCCGAAACTCCTTCCTGGACAATCGCCTCACGGACGAGCTCCGCTCGCCTTGTTTTCTTCACGGTCCGCCGCTACAATGCCGTTCCACACCGGCCTGAACAGAATGGAGCCCATCACCCTGGGAAAATCCGATGAAATCTTGGGCCTCTTGGCGGATGTGTCGCTCAAGGGGAGGGGCTTTACCACCGATTGTCTCCTGGATTACGTGCTGGACGAGGGCTTTACAGAACCGATCTATCTGAATGCCTCGGGCGAAGATCCGGAGGCGTATTATAAGGGGCAGCCGAACGCCTGGGCAATTTATCAGCTACGGGAGTGGAAACGGGTGCTGACGATTTCCGGAGGAGTCGGGAAAGAGCGGCGTGTCCAGATTACCGAGACTCCGTAACTCATGCTCCCCAATCCCATGCGCCATATGAGTTTCATAAAACTCGTCGAGCCGCGTGATGAGGGCCAGCTGGCATTGATCAAAAGCCTCCTCGACGGCAACGACATCCTGTACGTCGTGCGCAACGAGCATTTCGGCAGCCTCTATCCGGGATTCCCGCTTCCATTCAATGCGCGCGTGGTGATGGTGGACGAAGCAGACTTTTCGCGGGCGGAAACGTTGATACGCGGTCTGACTGAGAGACAATCATCGAAAGGAGCGTAAGGGGTTAGTAGTACCAGCCGGAGATCAAGGTACCTTCTTCAAAGTACAGGTAGCGGTGCTTCACTGTTGCCGAGTCCACCCAGTCTTCGAAGATCCATTCCTCGCGTCTGAGGCCGTCTTTGGTATACGTCACGTTGATGGTGTAGGGCGATCCCCAGCTTTTCAGCACTTGTTCGCGGGTCATGCCCACCATCACGCGCTTGTTCTTGATGTGGTCTTCAAAGGTGGGATCGAGGATCCCGGGCAGGAACCGCCAGCCGAGCATCAGCAGCAGGATGAGCGCAAGGATGGCGTAGATGGAAAGCCGAACGGAGCGGCGGCACAGGAAAGGTTTTGGCTCCGGCGGCGTCGCGGGCGACAGTTCTGCGGAGGGATCGGCCGTAGCGTGTGGAATCATCGCGAAGCCAGTCTAACAGCGGCGTCTGAGTGAGTCAACCGGAGGGCTGGGGGCGAGAGGCGATGAGCCATGTTCGTCGAAGTGGACAGCAACCCCAATTGCGCGGCATCCTGTTTTGCGCGCTTCAAGGAGACCGGCCAGCCGCGGCGCGTGGTGCAGGTCCGGACGTACGATCGAAGCGCGCAAGGGGAATGGTGCTGGATTACCGGATGGACTGACGATCCGGAGCATCCCCGCTGCCCGGTCCATGCCCAACCCGTGGAAGATTCCGGCGCCGGCATCACCCATCTGATCTACGGCGGGATCTGGGGTGTACGGTTGAAGCCGGTTGTCCTTGCGGAAGATTGGGATTTGGAAAGCCCGAATCAGTGGGGAGAGCCCTACCTCTCGCTGGCTGATGCCAAAGATATTCGATACGAGGAATCGTAGCTCGGACCATGCTCTTCAGACTCGCTGCCGATGCAGTGGTGATCGTCCATTTGCTCTGGATCGTGTTTCTGGTGCTGGGCGCCTGGCCGGGGCGTCGCGTCGCCTGGGTCAAATGGCTGCACTGCGGCGCCCTGACGTTCAGCATACTCCTGCAGCTGTTCGGATGGGTTTGTCCGTTGACCCATCTCGAGGTATGGCTGCGGACACGTGCCGGCTCGGGAGGTGGATACACGGGCGACTTCCTCGCGCATTATGCCGAGCAACTGGTCTACCTCAGCGTGCCGCCCCGAATTGTCTTGCTGGCCACGCTGGTGATCATCGGGCTATCGATCTGGGCATACTGGCCGAAAGAACGGCGGGAACGCGCTGCACCGCACCATCCTGACAGCCAAAGGAGGCATGCATGAACCTCCCACCTCTCCCTTGCAGAGGATTCTCGGTCTTCTCGGTTTTCCTGGGTGTGACGGCCCTGATCCTCACGGCTGTGCCCGGGCCATTGGCCGGGCCGACCGTCTACACGTATGTGGATGACGAGGGCACGGTCATCTTTACCGAGCAACTGCAGAGTATTCCGGAGCGGTACCGGAGCAGAGTCCAGGTGATGGCGGATACCGAGGGGCAGAAAGAGGAGCAGAAGGCCAAGGAGACGAAAGAGAAAATGTTGGGCGCTGCGAAGCCTCAAGTTCCCAAGGAGACGGCCGCCGCGGTGGAACAGGCCAGGGAGATGGCGCATGACATCCAGACAGGGCCGCAATCCCTGATCCCGACGTTAAGCCCGTATCAGACCGCCGTGCTCGGCACGGGGTTCGGCGTGGCGGTGATTCTGTACGTCATGATGAAGTTGAGCCACAACTTCGGCGTGCGCCTGATTTTACGGTTGCTGCTGGTTGCGGTGATGTTCGGCACCAGTTATCTGATGTACTTCTCAGGGCTCGGGGAAAAATTCGCCGAGATGACAGGCCATGCGACCCAGGAAGGAGCGGGGAAAAGCGGCGGGGGCGGCAGCAAGCTGCAGTCGCCGACCGAGCTGCTGCAGAAAGTCCGGGAGACCGTCAAGGACATGGAGCGCAGTCAACAGGAGAAAGTGAACGCACTGCAACAGATGGAAAAAGAGCCATGACCGATGACCGCCTGTTCGAAGGCGTCAGTCGGCATATTTGGGCACGGGGATCTTTTTAGTGATAGGGGGCGGGGGGGGTTGAGCCGCATATTCCTTCGAAAAGGGATTCATCATCGGCTCGTGCGTCTGACGCTGGCGGTCGCGAACCATTTGGAGGCTCTGGGCGGTGACCTCCAACCGGTCGATGGTGGTCTGTAAGGAGATGTACGAGGGAAGGCCTTGCAACGTGAACAGTTGAAAGGCCAGGGACCATTCCAGCTCCTCTTTTCCTCGTTCCCGGACGATGAACCGGGCCGCAGGCGACGGGGGACCCTTGAAGACCAGGATCCAGAGGTTTGACCGGAACGCAGGCGCGGTCGGGTCCGAGGGCGGCTTGAATTCAGGGACGAGCGCGGGAATCTTCTCGATGGGGGCGGGCGGCGCAAACTCGATCTCGACCAGGCGGACGTACAGCGGCGCGGTTTCGGAATTGTCGTTTGGGTCGAGCATGTAGGAGAAAGAGTACCGCACATCCACACCGTTCCGCTTGTACGCGTATACATCCTCTCCATTCTCGGGCAACACGAGCTTCTTGTAATACCGCTCCCAGTCGGCAAATGAATAGTATTTAAACACCCGGAGGGCCGACTTCCGATCACGAACCGCGTGGGGGGGTCCGAGCTTTGCCCGCAGTTGGGTTTGGGTCAGCCCCAAGTAGCCGTCTTCGAAGTAGGAGCCGGTTTGGGCGGAAACAGCCGAGGAGAGCAGGAGTGCGGTGAGCAGGGCGGCAAGAAAACAGCGCATAAGATAGTAGGATGAGGGGACGGTATGATCGGCATCATCGTAGCCAGGAGTCGGTGCGAAGTCAATCACCGGGCGTTGCCGTGCTTGCGCGTCCTCCGGTGATCCAGTATAGTCACGGCTGGATTTGGCTGAGTGCACCAGGGGTTCCGAGAGAACGGAGTGGAGACCGTGAGGCGGGATGGTGAGGCGTTGGGGGAGCTGCTGCATCGTCGTATCGTGATCCTCGACGGGGCGATGGGGACGATGATTCAACAGCACCGGCTGGACGAGGCCGCGTTCCGCGGTCGGCAATTCGCCCACCATCCTCACGACCTCAAGGGGAACAACGATCTGCTGTCCATCACCCAGCCGGCGCTCATCCAGGCCATCCATCGCCAATATCTCGAGGCGGGGGCGGACATCATCGAGACGAACACCTTCAATTCGAACGCCATCTCGATGACGGATTACAAGCTCGAGCATCTCGTGTACGACCTGAACCTGGCCGGCGCAACGGTGGCGCGCAGGGCCGCCGACGAGGCCATGGCGGCTGATCCGCTGCATCCGCGGTTCGTGGCCGGCGCGATCGGGCCCACCAACCGGACCGCCTCGCTGTCCCCTGACGTGAACAACCCGGCCTTCCGCTCCGTCACCTATGATGAGCTGGTCGCGGCGTATTACGAGCAGGTCCGTGGCCTCGCGGACGGAGGCGTGGACCTGCTGTTGGCCGAAACGGTCTTCGACACGCTTAACCTCAAGGCCGCATTTTTCGCGATCGAGCAATATTTCGAGAAACACGGGCGGCGCCTGCCGGTGATGGCATCGGTCACCATCACGGACCGGAGCGGCCGGACTCTGTCGGGCCAGACGGTGGAAGCGTTCTGGAACTCGATCGCGCACATGAGGCTGCTGAGCGTGGGGATCAACTGTGCGCTCGGCGCGAAGGAGATGCGGCCGCACCTCGAAGAGCTGTCCGGCATCGCCGGGGTGCACATCACCTGCTATCCCAACGCCGGTCTGCCGAACGCCTTCGGAGGATTTGATGAAACGCCGGAAATCATGGCGGCGGATCTGGAGGAATTCGCGTCGAACGGCTGGCTGAATATCGTCGGCGGGTGCTGCGGGACGACGCCGGCTCATATCGCCGCCATCGCCGGTGCGGTCCGCCGGTACCCCCCACGGGTTCCCCCGACGCCCGAGCCCTACACCCGGTTGAGCGGGCTGGAGCCGCTGACCATCAGACCGGAGACCAATTTCGTCAATATCGGGGAGCGAACCAATGTCACCGGCTCTCCGGCGTTCGCCAAGCTGATCCTGAGCGGTGACTGCGAAGGCGCCGTCGCCGTTGCGCGCCAGCAGGTGGAAGGTGGCGCCCAGATGATCGACGTGAACATGGACGAGGGGCTTCTGGATTCCGACGGCGCCATGGTCACGTTTCTGAATCTGGTCGGGTCCGAACCGGACATCGCCCGGGTCCCGGTGATGATCGACAGCTCCAAGTGGTCCGTGATCGAGGCGGGCCTCAGGCGGGTCCAGGGCAAGCCGGTGGTGAATTCCATCAGCTTGAAAGAAGGGGAAGAGACGTTCAAAAGACAGGCCACGCTGATCAGACGCTACGGCGCTGCGGTGGTCGTCATGGCGTTCGACGAAGTCGGCCAGGCGGACACGGTGGAGCGCAAGGTGGAGATCTGTGCGCGGGCGTACCGGATTCTCACCGAGGAGATCGGGTTTCCGCCGCAGGACATTATCTTCGACCCGAACGTTCTGACCGTCGCCACCGGCATCGAAGAGCACAACAACTACGCCGTCAATTTCATCGAGGCGACCCGTCGGATCAAGGCGACTCTCCCGCGCTGCAAGGTCAGTGGCGGGATCAGCAACATCTCGTTCTCATTCCGCGGGAACAATGTCGTGCGCGAGGCGATGCACTCGGCGTTCTTGTACCACGCCATCCAGGCCGGTCTCGACATGGGAATCGTGAACGCGGGTCAACTCGCGGTCTATGAGGAAATCCCCAAGGACTTGCTCGAGCTCGTCGAAGACGTGCTGTTGAACCGGCGGCCCGACGCGACGGAGCGGTTGGTCACTTTCGCCGAGACCGTGAAGCAGAAAGACAAGGTCGCGGCGAAGGACGACGCCTGGCGACGGGGAACCGTGGAAGAGCGGCTGTCTCACGCGTTGGTGAAAGGGATCGTGGACTATATCGAATCGGACGTCGAGGAGGCGCGGCAGAAATACGAGAAGCCGTTGCATGTCATCGAGGGTCCCTTGATGGCCGGCATGAACATCGTGGGCGATCTGTTCGGTTCCGGCAAGATGTTTCTCCCCCAGGTGGTCAAGAGCGCCCGGGTCATGAAAAAGGCGGTCGCCTATCTCCTGCCGTACATGGAGGCGGAAAAGCAGGCTGCAGGGGGGATGCAGGTCCAGGGAACGATCCTGATGGCAACCGTCAAGGGGGACGTGCACGACATCGGCAAGAACATCGTCGGGGTCGTGCTGGGCTGCAACAATTTCAAGGTGATCGACCTCGGCGTGATGGTGCCGTGCGAGAAGATCCTGGGGACCGCGCGGGACGCGCGGGCGGATCTGATCGGCCTCAGCGGGCTCATCACGCCGTCGCTCGAGGAGATGGTCCATGTGGCGCGGGAGATGGCACGGGAAGGTTTTCAGGTGCCCCTTCTGATCGGAGGGGCCACCACCAGCAAGGCCCATACGGCGGTGAAAATCGCTCCGGCGTACCCGAACCCCGTGGTGCATGTGCTCGATGCGTCCCGCGCCGTGGCGGTGGTCAGCAAACTGATCAGCTCGGACCACAAGGCCGCCTTTGCCGCCGAGGTCCGCCGTGATCAGGAACTGGTCCGGGAGGCTCATTCTGCCGGCGCCGCCCGGCGACCTCTGCTGTCCATCGAGAAGGCACGGGCGCGGCGCACGGCGATCGACTGGCGAGCGGCCGACATCCCCGCTCCGGCATTTCTCGGGACCCGGCTGGCGGAGGTCTCCCTGGAAGAATTGGCCCCGTACATCGACTGGTCCCCGTTCTTCCACGCCTGGGAATTGCGAGGCCGCTTCCCCCAGTTACTGGATGATCCGACGGTGGGGGCAAGGGCGAGGGAGCTGTTTGATGACGCCAAGCGCCTGCTGCACGAGATCATCGCCGGGAAGCTCCTGACCGCCCGGGGCGTGTACGGGTTTTTCCGGGCCAACAGCGTGGGTGACGACGTTGAGCTGTACGCGGACGAAGCGCGCGCGCGGGCCCTGGCCACGCTCCACACGCTCCGCCAGCAGGCCGACAAGCCGGACGGCCAGTTCAACCAGGCCCTGGCCGACTTCATCGCCCCGAAAGGCTCGGGGCTCCGGGATCATCTGGGCGCGTTTGCGGTCACCACGGGCCACGGCGTCGATGAGCTCTGCGCTCGGTTCGAGAAGGAACATGACGATTACAGCGCGATCATGACGAAGGCGCTGGCGGATCGCCTGGCCGAGGCCTTTGCCGAATTCCTGCACAAGCGCGTGCGGACCGAATGGGGATACGGCGTGGACGAACGGCTGTCGAACGAGGACCTAATCCGGGAGCGGTACCGGGGGATCCGCCCGGCTCCCGGCTATCCGGCCTGCCCGGACCACACCGAAAAGCGGATCTTGTTCGATCTCTTGCAGGTGGAAACGCATACCGGCATCCGTCTTACCGAGAATTTTGCCATGTACCCGGCCAGCTCGGTCAGTGGGCTGTACTTCGCCCATCCTCAGGCCCGCTATTTCGCGGTGGGGAGGATCGGCCGCGATCAGGTGCTGGATTATCATCTCCGAAAGCAGATGGACCTTCGCACCCTGGAGCGGTGGCTGTCGCCCAACCTCAATTACGATCCTGACCAGCCGAATGGTCCGCCGGCAGGTACCCCTCGAGAGACTCGTGCCGGCACCTGCTCCTGCGGCCAACCGCATCCGGTCCTGAACTGACCGGCGCCGGCCAATCCGGGCCGGGCACAGTCATGAAGGTCATTTCCAATCCGCACAACCCGTTCGAGTCACACGATCGGGAGCTTCTCGAGCCACCGCCTCAGGTGACGCTGCAGGTCTATGAGGAGGAGTCCCGGGAGATCCTCAGCCGGAACGACAGCCCCGATCTCCCGTTTCGCTGGAGCGTCAATCCGTACCGGGGGTGTTTCCACGCCTGCGCGTACTGCTATGCGAGGCCGAGCCATGAGTACTGGGGGTTCGGCGCGGGAACCGATTTCGACTCCAAGATCGTCGCCAAGCCCAATGCGGCTGCGCTCCTGCGGCAAGCGTTCAGCACACCGTCCTGGCAAGGCGACTTGATCGTGTTCTCGGGCAACACCGACTGCTATCAGCCGCTGGAAGCGACCTACCGCTTGACCCGAGCCTGCCTGGAGGTGTGCGCGGAATTCCGGAATCCGGTGGGGATCATCACGAAATCCGCGCTGGTGGCGCGAGACGCGGATGTCCTGACTCGCCTTCGGCGCGAAGCGTGGGTTCGGGTCTATCTCAGCATCCCATTCGCCGACAATGCCACGGCCCGGAAGGTGGAACCGCAGGCCCCTTCGATCACCAAGCGTCTGGAGACCCTGAACGCCTTGTCGAATGCCGGCATTCCGACCGGCGTCTCCATCGCCCCGGTGATCCCCGGCCTCAATGAGCAGGACATTCCGGAGATCCTCGCCCTCGCCCGGCAGGCCGGCGCCGGTGAGGCCACCTTCGTGCTGCTGAGGCTGTCAGGCCATGTCCAGGACGTGTTCCTGGAGCGAATGGCTCAAGCCTTTCCGGATCGCATCGGGAAGATCGCCAACAGGATTCGGGAAGTCCGCGGCGGCAAGCTCAGCGAGGGAGACTTTTTCAAGCGCCATCACGGAGAGGGAGCCTACTGGGAGATGATCGAGCGCCTGTTCGAGATGGGACGGCGCAAGGCAGGATTTCCCGAGGAAGCCGACGAGCCGATTCCGCGGACCTTCCGACGCCCGCCGGCCGAGCAGATGACGCTTTTTTGAGCGAAGGGAAAAGTTTGCCGGATGGCGCTGACACGGCGCGACCTCTTGACCCGCTTGGGGTTTGGGCTCAGCTTTCTCCCTGCCATCGTTGCGGCCCCTCGCTCGATGGTGGGCGCCCTCCTGTTCGAGCCTGACGGCGAGCTGGTCCCCGCCAAAGCGGTTCCGCCGAACCCCTTTACCAGCAGCGGCAAATCTCTTGTGGCGATCGTCCACGGGCAGGACCCCGCAGCGATGCTGCGCGAGGGGCTGGAGCTCCTTGGCGGTCTTCAGCATCTGGACTGTCGGGACAAGCGGGTCCTGATCAAGCCCAATCTGGTGAACGATCGGCCTCCGCCGACCACCACGAGCCCTGAGCTGGTTGCGGCGGTCGTGCGCGTGGTCCGAGAAGCGGGGGCAGCCGATGTGGCGGTGGCCGACAGCTCGGGGATCATCCGCTTCCCGACCGCCGGGAATTTCGCGGCGACCGGCCTGCGGACAGCCGTGGAGTCGGCCGGAGCCAGGGTCCTTGCTCTGGAAGAGCAGCCCTGGGTGCGCGTGGAACCTCCCCGAGCCACCGTGTTGCCCCGCTTCTACGTGTCGAAGCCGGTCTACGAGGCCGATCTCTTCATCAACGTCCCGGTGATCAAGACCCACCGGTTCGCCCATTACTCCTGCAGTCTGAAAAACCTGGTCGGCATCACTCACCCGCGATATAGCCCCTCGGTGACGTTTCTGGCCGGCAACTGGCACGAGCGGATTGCCGAGCTGAACCTCGCGGTCCATCCCCACCTCACCATCGCCGATGGGATGACCATCATGATCGCGGGGGGGCCAACCACAGGGACACCGGCAAGAGCCGAGCTGCTGGTGCTCAGCGGGGACCGGGTGGCGTTGGATGCCGTCGCGGTGGCGGTGATCCGGTCGTTCGGCGCCTGGCCGAAGTTGGCCGGCGGAACGGTCTGGGAGCAGCGTCAGATCAAGCGGGCGATCGAGCTGGGCCTGGGCGCAGCCGGTCCGGAGCGGATCGAGATCCGGGCCCGGGCGCTCGGCGGGCCGGACGCCGGGCTCGACCGGTTGATTGACACCATTCGGCGGGATCTGCAAATCACTGAGCAGCCTTGACCGGCGTCGGCTCCGGTTTCATCTCGGCGTCCTTGGCGCAGCGGAAGCCAATATAGACCCGCCGCTCCATCGGGGCGTGCTTGTTGCGATTGCTGCTCCGCAGGGTCTCGGCATTGTTCCGCCAGGAGCCGCCGCGGATCACTTTGGCCTGGCCGGTTGCCGGTCCGGTCGGGTTCTTGGGGGGACTGTTCTTGTAGTAATCGGGATCGTACCAGTCCTGGACCCATTCCCAGACGTTCCCCGCCATTTCATAGGCCCCGTACGGGCTCTTCCCGAATTCGTACTGATCGACATTGGCGAGCGTCGCGATGCCGTCCCAGATCGGGACCGGATCGAAGGCATAGTTCGCGCGGTTGCCGCTGACCGGCTCGTTGCCCCAGGGATAGGTCCGGCCGTCGGTCCCGCGGGCGGCTTTCTCCCATTCGGCCTCGGTGGGGAGCCGGCCGCCGGTCCATTTGCAATAGGCTGCGGCATCTTCCCAACCCACGTTGATCACTGGGAGATTCGCCGTTCCTTCGACCGGCATGTCGCCGCGCCAGATGTTGTAGCGGGCCTCGCAACAGTTTTCAGGCAGGCGATGACCGGTCGTCTTGACAAAGGAGTGGTATTGTTTGTTGGTCACTTCGTACTTGCCGATGTAAAAGGCATCCAGGTACACGGTGTGCTTCGGTGCCTCGTCCGGATCCGGCATGGGGCCGGGCAGCCGGACTTCTTTTTCGCTCTGCCCTTGACCGGCCCCGCCCGGATCAGAGGCTGCAGGGGCATCCGCTCCCATGACGAATTCTCCGGCCGGCACGAGCACCCATTCGCTGGATGCTTCGGTCGGGGCCTGGGTCTTGGCCAGAAGGGTCAGCATCGTGGTTCTGTCCGGATGCGCCTGAGGAGCCAATTGGAGCCATTTCATGATCGTGTTCTTCGCCTCGGGGCGGGACAGCTCCGTCTCGCAGACCCCCTTGAGTCGGATCAACGTCTCGTCCTCCGGCGTGTCCTTCATGGCTTCCGCCACCTCGATCAGCGCATTCCGGCACTGCCCTTGTTGCACCATGCTGCCGGCCAGCACGGCGCGGTCTTTTGCCGAGAGGCCGGGGATGGGCTGATAGTCATCTGCTGCAAGCACTGGACCCGATCCGAAGAGACCAGTCATAAGGAGGACACCGAAGAGCCCGCTTCCACGTCTCAGATACATACTTCCTCCTGGTTCCGGTGCACCGGTTTCCTGCCGTTATTGCGAGTCCTTGGCATCTTTCGCGCAGCGGACCCCGATGTAGGTGCGCCGGTCGGCGGGCGGCTGTCTGCTGCGGTTGGCGGAGCGCAACTTGTCCGGCTGATTTTGCCAGGAGCCGCCTCTCACCCCTTTGACCTGCCCGGTTGCCGGTCCGGTCGGGTTCTTGGGGGGACTGTTCTTGTAGTAATCGGGATCGTACCAGTCCTGGACCCATTCCCAGACGTTCCCCGCCATTTCATGCACTTCGTAGGGGCTCTTCCCGAACTCGTGCTGGTCCTTCTTCGCCAGCGTGGAAGGGCCTTCCCAGAACGTGACGTTCTCGATGCCGTAGTTGGCGCGGTTGCCGGTCACCGGCTCGTTGCCCCAGGGATAGGTCCGGCTGTCCGTCCCACGGGCCGCCTTTTCCCATTCCGCCTCGGTGGGCAGTCGGCCCCCTAGCCATTTGCAGTACGCGGCGGCGTCCTCCCAGCTCACGTTCACGACCGGAAGGTCCGCCACTCCATCCAGCACCGTGTTCCCTCGCCAGAGATTGTACGTGGGACTGGGATCGGAATTCACCGGCGGGCGATGGTCGGTGGCCTTGACGAACGCAGCATAATTGGCATTGGTCACTTCGTATTTCCCGATATAAAACGCATCGAGATGGACACGATGCTTGGGCGCCTCATCCAGCTCTGCCGGCGGTCCCTCGGCGCCCATCTCGAATTCGCCGGCCGGTACCAGGACCCATTCGATCGGGCTTTCACTCGGCGCCTGAGACTTCGCGAGCAGGGTCAACATCTTGCTTCGGTCGGGGTGGTCTTGTGGCGCCAGCTTCAGCCACTTGAGGATCGTATCCTTGGCTTGAGGGTGAAGCAGGTCGGCCTCGCAGATGCCCTTGAGCCGGACCAGGGTTTCGTCTTCCGGCATCTCCTTCATGGCTTCGAGGATTTCGACGAGCCCGTTGCGACACTGGCCCTGCTGCACCATGCTGCCGGCCAACACCGCTCTGTCTTTGGTCGAAAGACCCGGAATGGGTCTGTAGTCTTCGGCGCCGGCAACGGCGACGCACCAGTAGATGGAGACGCCGGCGAGGACGGCCGCCGGCACACTGCTCCGCATTCCGACGCGCATGCTCTCTCCTTTGGATGGCGGCGTTTGCAGCGGGTGGCGTTATTTGTTCTGCCGATCGAACTCTCTGATCACCTGGTCGGTGATATCGAGCGTGTCGCGGTTGTAGATGACGATCTTGATGGTGTTCTCGCTCCCCTTGTCCACGACGAGCGAGATGCCGGCTTTCTCGGCCACCACCTTCGTGGCCGCCTGGACCTTCTTCATGTAGTCGTCCACGAGTTCCTTCTGCTTGACGGTGAACTCCTGCTGAAAGTCCTGGGCCTTCTTCTGAAAGTCCTGAAACTTTGAGCGGAACTGCCCCTGTTTCTCCCGTTTTTGGGTTTCACTCAGCGCGGATTCCTGTTCCCGCAACTGTTTCTCGAGATTCTTGAGTTCCTCGTCGTCGCTGGCCAGGAGCTTCTGGCGGGTCGCGGCGTACTCCTTCAGGGCATCCAGAGCCCGGCGGCCCGCCTTGGATTTTTCCAGCACCGCCTGCGGGTCCACGACACCCATCTTGAAGGTATCGGAAGCGGCCAACGCGGACGGTGCGGACGAAATGAACGACAACTGGAGGGCGATGCCTATGGCAGCGACCATCGCCACCCGCATCATGCTGCTACGCATATTCCTGCTCTCCTTTCGGCTTGAAGTCTTAAAAACCCCGGCAGAATAGCGTCCGGCTCGACGGGTGTCAAGGTAATTTGCTCATTGCTTGACAACGGTCCAGAGACGCCGTATATCCCGCCGGGCCTGCGTGGTGGCGGCGTCAGCCTGGGGAGGCGCGATTGGCTTGGCGAGGAGGGGAACATTCCCAATTGCGACGGCAGTGATGCTTGGGCTGACGGTGCTCACCGGTCCGGCCTCTGCCGCGGAGACCAGGGAGGAGACAGAGGACTGGCATTACGGCGGGTTCGTCGATGCCAGTTACGGTCTCGACTTCAACTTTCCGGAGAACCACCGGTGGCGCAGCCGGACCACCACGCCCCGAGTGAATGAGCTGTCTCCGAACATGGCGTTGGCTTACGTACGGAAGGACGTCTCCACAAAGTCCGGGTGGGGAATGGAATTCGGAATCCAGGGCGGCTATGACTCGCGGGAATTTGGCTTCGGCCAGGACCGACCGCTGGTGGGAGGAGCCGATACCTTGCGTCACTTTTCCCACGCGAACGCGTCCTCCCTGATTCCGGTGGGAAAAGGCTTCACGCTCACCGGCGGCCTGTTCGACAGCTTGATCGGCTTCGAGTCGCTCTATGCCCGAGACAATTTCAACTATTCGCGCTCCTGGATTGCCGACAACTCGCCCTATAAGATGTTCGGCCTGAAGGGGCGCTACCCGATTCGCGATGATCTGGCCATGACGGTGTTCATCATCAACGGCTATTGGCATCTGGCCCACCCCAACGATTTGCCCAGTTACGGGACGCAATTGGCCTGGAAGCCAACTTCTCGCCTGACGGTAAAGGAAGCTGTCTATTATGGTCCGGATCAGCAAAATACCGCGCTTCAGTTCTGGCGCCTGTTTTTCGACACCATTGCCGAATGGAAAGGGGAGTCGGTATCGGTGGCCTTCGAGCATCAGATCGGGACCGAGGAAATGGTTGAGCGCCCCGGCCATCCGCGCACCTTTTGGACCGGGAGCGCCCTGTTCGGACGCTGGGACATCGAAGGCCCCTGGAGCGTAGCGCTTCGGCCTGAGCTCTTTTGGGACCGAAACGGCCGCCAGACCGGATTCCAACAGTTTGTCAAGGCGATCACGACAACCTTGGAGTACAAATGGGCTCCGGCTCCCCAGAGCGTGCTCTTCCGACTCGAGCACCGCTACGATGAGTCCACCGGGGCACAAGGCGGATTTTTCAAGGGCAGAGAGTTCGCACCGGGTGTGCCGAGACTGACGCCGGGCCAGCACCTGCTGTTCTTTTCGGTTATTTGGTCGTTTGATTCATGAGGGAAGAGCGCCGCGAGAAGGAGGGAATGTTAAGTCACGCCCACTTCGTGAGAGCGCTGCAGCGGGAGCCGATTCCTTGCGAAACCCCCGCCTGTACGGGGCCTGTCGAGGCGGAGGATCTGTCCCGGGCTCATGCCGCCGTCAAGACGTTCCGCCTGACCTGCGCGCGGTGTGGATGGCAGCGGGAGGTGTCCGGCCGGGAGGAGCTGGCCCCACCGTGGGATGATGCGGCGCTCCTGCTGATGGCTGATGAGCATCTCATGCATCAGCAGCCGTCCTGTCCGTATGACAACACGCCGGTGGTATTTACCTCTCTCCCCAATCCGCGCCGGCGTGCCCGCTACCGGATCTCGTGCTTTTATTGCGGCCGCGAGGCTGAAATGGACTGGCCGCCTCCCGAAGCCCGCCGGTAGTTCTTAGCTCGCCCATTTATTTCTTGGGGTCGAAGGCCGATCTGACCCGCTGCCGGGCTTCTTCCCGTAAGCGCTCGGCCGAGGCGGCCAGTTCCCGCTTCAGGGTTTCGAGGAACGCCTCGCGCTGTGATTGGTGATCCGCCGGCGACGCCAGCTCGTCCTTACCGGTTGCGCTGAGGTGGGGTTGTATTGTGAGCTCCAGCTTCGTTTCCGTCAGCGCGGCCACTTGGCGTTGCAGGCCGGCATGCTGCTGGGTCAGGCCTTCCAAGTGCTCATGGAGGACTCTTCGTTCTTCCACAAGCTGGTTTGTCTCCTCAGTCAGCCTTGTTCGAGCGTCCGTCAGATCCTGGATCTGTCGGCGGAGATCTTCGTTTTGCTGCGCTAATGCGCGATGCGCTTGCTCAAGCTGCTCGTGGTCCTCGGACAAGGCGGCTAGCTGATAGCGCAGACCCTGGTTCGTTCCCGTCAGCTCCTCGATCCGGTGGGCGAGGCCCGCATTGTCTTCGGTAACCGGGGCCAGCTCGGACTCAGGCACCTGCCCTTTGGCCCTGAGGGCCTGAAGCTCTGCGTGAAGCTCATGATGCCGGATCGTGAGTGTTTCGAAGGACCGCTGCAGCTCCGCGAGGGCGCCTGAGCCGATGCCGAATTTCGGCGGGAGGGTGGGCAGCGGGCGGTTCGGCTCGGTCAGCAGCGAGTCCAGCGCCTCTTGGAACCACTCGAATTGCGCGATGATGTCCTTGATATCGGGAGGAGCCATGATACGCCGGAATCAGGCGGGGTCCACGACCCGACGAGTAAGGAGGGTCAAGTCTGCGGACGCCGCCGAGCCAGTGAGGCGGCCGGGTCTTTCAGACGAAATACCGGCTCGTGTCGAACTTGTACTCGGTGTTGTCTACCAACCGGACCACGCTGCGCTTGTAGTCTCCGGTCGCTGTGGCTTCGGTCAGGTCCGCTTCAGGGCCCTCGATGGGGTTTCCGCGAGCATCGGTGATGATTTTGACCCAGGGTCGTTCCGCATCCTCCCGTTTCTGCGCAGGCCGCAGCACCACCGCCAACTCATTGGTGTCGAGGAGGACCAGGCTTCCGATCGGGAGGAGGCCGACGCAATTGACGAACAGCTTCAGCAGAACGGGGTCGAACGACTGACCGCTCTTTGAGAACATGATCTTCAGCACCTTTTCCGGCGACATCGGCTCCCGGCGGTAGACTCGGGACGAGGTCATGGCGTCGTAACAGTCGGCGATGGTGAGGATGCGGCCGGTCAGCAACTGCTTCCACTGCACGGTCAGCTTAGGGTAGCCGGAAAAATCGTAGTTCTGATGGTGTTCGAAGGCGGCGGCGGCCATCCTTGCCGGAAGTTGATCCACGCCCCGGAGCTTGACCATGGCGATGACGCCTTCGGTCGGATGGCTGCGCATCTGCCGCCAGTCTTCGTCGGTGAATTCTCCAGGCTTGTTCAGGACCTCGAGCGGGATGGAGGCCTTCCCCATGTCGTGGAACAGGGCCGCCAGACCCAGATCCGCCAGCTCGGCCTTGGGGTACCCGACGCGGTTGCCCAGCGAGATGGACAGCAGCGACACGTTCACCGAGTGATTGTGGGTGTACTGGTCGTAGCACCGGAGCGTGGTGAGGCCGAGCAAAATGGATTCGTCCTGGGTCATGAGGTCCACGATGTTCTGGATGACCCGTTTGGCCTGTCGGAAGTTCGGAGGCCGCCCCGTGGAAATGTCGGTGGTCACCTCGCCGACCGCCTCGGCCGCTTTGACGTAACTGTTGCGGGCGAGAAGCTTGGCCTCCTTGTGCTTTTCGCCCACCTTGACGGTCACAAAGGTGGCTTCCTCGATCTGAATCCCTTGGAGGCTTTTGTCCTTTAGTTCCTGCTGCAGGGTGGCAAACGAGCCGGTGGCTGGGTCGTGCGTCACGAAGAGATAGGCGAATTCCCGCAGGTCGGTTGATTGGACATCGGGTGCGAAGCTGATCGACCCGATGCTGCGAGCGTTCAGGCTGTCGATGAACTCCATGAACAAGGCGAACTGCTGCGTGCTCATCTTCAGGTACATGTCGCCCAGGAACAGGAAATCATTCTGCAGCCGGAGGACCACGGGGCCGTCATGCCCCAATGTCTTGACCAGCGTTTGGAGCGAGTCCACCGACTGGTTCAGCGCGGCGTTGGTGCGATCGTGCACCCGAGCGGTCTTCAGCAGGATGTGGAGCTGGGTCACCAGTTGGCCCGCCAAAAGCTGCAGTTCCTGATCGACGATGTCCCGGGCTTCCGAGCCTCTGCCGACCTTGGCCGTGAGAGACTTCTCGTAGGCGAGGATCGGCTGGGATGCGCCCTCCAGGGCCGGATCAGGGCGAGACGGTGTCTTCGTGGATTTCATGGCTTGGAGCTCGCGGCAGTGACGGCTTGCTGGCGCTTGGCAAAAGAGGCCAGCGCGACAATACAGGCGTTCCGGATCGCCTTGTTGCGCCGTTTCTCTCCGGCTTTGAGGGCGGCGACCGCCTCGGGCGTTCCGGCGCGGCCCAGGGCCTCGGCCGCGAGCGCTCCCATCTCTTGCTTCTTCGCTCTGTTGGTCCAAAGCCACTGGGTCATGAGAGTCCGCCAGTACGGCACGGCCTGGTCGCCGGCAGTCTGACTGATCGCCAGGAAGGTGGCCCGTTTTTCCGAGATGGACCGATCCATGAATTCCTGCTGCGTGACGATGGAGGACCACAGGCTGAAGGGGACGGTGTAGTGGCCGTTGGTCAGCAGTTTCAATGCGTACATCCGAATGGATCCTTCGGAATCGTTCAGGAATGCCGCCAGGGGACCGCCGTGGCCGGTTAGACGTAGCGCTCCGATGGCGCGCACCGCCTCTTTCCTCACCTGGCTGTCCTGATGCTTGGCCAGCGAGGCAATTCGCTCAGCCAGCCGTTGATCCCCCAGTCGCCCGAGCACATAGACCAGATTTCGGACGTAGTACCACCGCGAGTCGCTCAGGCCGTTGACCAACGGCTCTGGAGCGTCCTTCGCCACTTCGACCAGCGCCTCGCACACCACGGAGCGGTGCTCGCGATGCTCGAGATTGCTGAGCAGCGTGCAAAGAGAGGAGACGGCGGAGGACTTCAACTGCAGGAGAAACGCCATCAATCCCTCGGTGGGGTGCTGGGCCGATGCGTTCAACACCTTCTCGACCGCCTTGAGCTGCTCCGGTTTCCCGAGCCCCGCAGAGAGCGCCGTCAGCTTGCTGCGAAGCGACTCGGCCAGATCCGGACGGTCCGCCACGTCCCGCAGGACCTTCAGGGTTGCGTTGAGCTGTTTCCAGTCGCCCTGCGCGATCAACGCCGTGAGGATCTCGTCGAACATCTCCAGCAACTTGCCGACGATGTCCTCCGCCTTTTCGCTGGTCAGGATGGCCACCAGCACGTTCATCACGTAGCTGATGTCGTCAATGGACGATTCCGCTTCCAGATCGCGTGCCAGCTGGTCCAGCTCTACCTGGGAGACCTCATACCCGGGCAGGCCCGACTGGAAGCGAGACTTTCCTTTGGCTTTCCCTTCGGCAGCTTCCTGAGCCTGGCGGGCCGTCTCCGCCGCGCGGACCTCCCTCAGTTTCGTCACGGGGCTGTCCAGGGTGGTGCTGTCCTGGGGGGTCATCACTTCGACGGACTCCGAGGACTTGACGATTTCCTCGGCGGTGACCAGGGAGATGGTCGGAAGGTTCCTGTCCCACAGACGGGTGACGATATCTTCTTCCGCGTTGTCGGTGTCGTAGTCCCCTTGGAGGGTCTCCAGGAAGTAAGAGAGGTCCTCCTGGGTCAGACCCTGGTTGAAGCTCAATTCCCGGATCCCGTCCGCGTACAATTTGAAGGCCAGGTTCTCCGTGGGAGAGGTGTTCTGGTACACGAGCTCCCCCTGATAGTAGAGTTCGAACCGCTGGACCAGGAAGGCGATCGACGGCTGGATGGTCAGGTGGGAGCTGAGCTCCTGATAGAACTGTTGCACGAATTTCCGCGCGACCGGGTTGTTGGCCCCGTAGATCCGGACCGTCCTGAACGTCTTGTCCAGGAGGGTCAGGAGGTGCTTGATCGTAGCCAGGTCCTGGTCGCCCGCTCCGCTGGGGGTCTCAGGACGCTTGCCGGGGGCTGTTTTGGGCGTCGGTTGCGCCATATGCGTAGAATTCTACCCGCACTTCTTCCCGCGTCAAGAAACTGCCGTGTCTTTTGCCGTTTACCGCTCCTTGTTCATCGGCTCGACCGCCACGCCCGGTGCCAAGGCTTCATTCAGCAACGGCAGGTGACAGACCTGGTTGCCTCCATGCTTCTTGGCCATATACAGCGCGACATCCGCCGACTTCAGCATGTCGGCCGGCGTGGGCGAGGAGGACTCTCCCGGCACGTAGGTCGTCACGCCGATGCTGGCGGTGAGCCGGAACGTCGTGGTACCGCCTCCGAAGACGTATTGCTCGACCGTTTCTCGGATAGCCTCCGCCGGTGCCATGCTGTGCTCCTTCGCCACGTCAGGCAGGATCCAGACGAACTCATCGCCGCCCAGGCGACCGATCAAGTCGTAGCCGCGTGACTGCAAGGCCAGCAGGGAGGCGAAATCCTGAAGCACACGGTCGCCCATGTCGTGGCCGTAGATGTCGTTGATCGACTTGAATTTATCGAGATCGAGCATGGCGCAGGAGACCGGCTGTTGAAATCGTTTGGCGCGGTCCAGCTCTCGCGCGAGGTTCTCCAGCAACAACCGCCGGTTGGGCATGCCGGTGAGATCGTCGTGGGTCGCCGCGTAGGCCATCTTCTCGCGGTCGGCCCGGATGCGTTGCGCATATTCAGCCAGGGCTCCGTAGAACATCGTCATGACCAGGAAGAACGGCATGCGGAGCAGCACCGCCTCAAGCGGGGTCGAGTTGTCGTCGTCCCACAGGGTGAAGACGCCGTACGCGGCACAGATCATGGCGGCGAGGATCAACGACCGTTTCAGGTTCCCGGCGGCCCCGGCGATGAGCATGATGCCGAAATAGACCACATAGAGGTCGGTGCCGGTCGAGCCCGTCATGTAGAGCGTGGCGGGGACGAGGAACGTGTCCAGGACCACCAAGGTGGTGGTCAAGTTGCTCAGACTGATGAACCGGGGCAAGACGTACAGGAACAGCACATTGCCGGACAGCAGGGTCAGCACATAGATGGCGCTCGGTCCCACCCCCAGAGGGTCCTTGCTGCTGATGAGCACATGGATGGACAGAACGATGACCACCAACCATTGCAGGATGGGCACCGGCTTGATGTATTGGTCCCAGGATTGAGTCGTCATGTGTTGAGCCTAGCTTCCTTCATTATCCATCTACAAACTGGCGCTGTCGGGCGCCGCTTCCTGTGGGACCACCGTCGCACTGCCGCCGCTTAACGGCACATGGTGGATCCGGTTGCCGCCCTGGCTCTTCGCGCGGGCTAGCGCGGCTTGAGCGGTCTGGACCAGCGCGGCGGGGGTCGGGCGGGCCGACTCACCCGGGGTGTAGGTCGTCAGGCCGATGCTGACCGTCATCTGAAATACGGAATTTCCCGACCCGAACTGATTCCCCTCTACAGCCTCGCGCAGCGTGTCAGCGGCCTCGACGCACCAGTCCCGAGCGGCTTCGGGCAGGACCCAGGCAAATTCATCTCCCTGCAGCCGGCCGATCAACTCGTATCCGGCCGTCTGCAAGGCCAGCAACGAGGAGAAGTCCTGCAACACACTCTCTTTCATGTCTTGGCCATAGGTGGCCGCGACGCTGTCGAACCGGTCGAAACCGATCACCGCACAGGAGACGGATCGGTGAAAATGCTCCGCGCGTTCCAATTCGCGCGCCAGTCCCTCCAGCCAGAGCTGTTTGTTCGGCATGCCCGTCAGCTCGTCATGTGTGGCGGCAGCGGGGACCTTCCCTTTCTCCGCGCGCTCCTGGCGGGCGAAGTCCGCCATTACGCCGTAGAAAAGGGTCACCACGAGGAAGAACGGCCACCGCATGAGGATCGTCTCGAGCAGCGGCGCCGGTTCTTCATCGTTCCACAAGGCGAACCCGCCGTAGGCCACGCACACGATGGCCGCCAGTGCGATCGCCCGCTGGAGGCTGCCGGCCGCGCCGGCGATCAGAATGATGCCGAAATAGACGATGTACAGGTCGGTCCGGGTCGTTCCGGTCGCATAGAGCGTGGCCGGCACCAGGACCGTGTCGGTCAGCACGAGGGCCGTGGCCAGCGCGCTGAGCGGAATGAATCGAGGAAGACCATACAGCAGCGCCACGTTACCGCCCAGGAGCAGCAACACGTAGAGCGCCCTCGGGCCGAGGCCGAACGGTCCCGGGCTGGAGATCAGGATATGCGTGGCCAGGACGATGACCACCAGCCACTGCAGAGAAGGAATCGGCTTGACCTGCTTATCCCAGCGGTATGTCATGTTCAGGCTACGAATTCCCCCCATTCTACTGGGGTCTCCCTATTTGTCAATGAAGATTCGCGGCGGTAGAATGCCGCTCCCGATTGCCAGCACACGCGATGCGCACCCTACCGTCATCCTCGCCGGTCATCCTCTGTTTCGGAGACAGCCTCACTGCCGGATATCAGTCACCGACCTCCGCCTGTCCCGCCATTCGGGAGACCCCCTACGGCGCCTTCTTGCAGGAACTGGTCGGGTCGGCCGCACGGGTCCTGGTCAGCGGGGTGTGCGGGGAGCTGACGGGGGAGATGGCGATGCGCTTTCGGCGCGATGTGTTGGCCAGGCAGCCGACGTTCGTTGTGGTGCTCGGCGGTACGAACGACCTGGGCTGGAATGCCGCTCCTCCCGAGATCATGCGAAACCTCGTGAAGATGTACGAACTGGCCTCAGCTGCCGGCATTCGCCCGGTCGCCGTCACGGTTCCGTCGCTCCGGATGGCCGCAACGGCCGGCGAAACGGAAGATCTGCGCGGGTGGGTCCAGCAGCACATCAGCCGACGCCGGGCCTTGAACGCGTTGATCGCCGAATACTGTGTTCGGCGCGGCGTCCCGTGCGTCGATCTGTTCACCGCGACGAGCGAGCCGGATACTCTCCAGCTGGCCGTCCCTTACTCCAACGACGGGCTCCATCTCACGACTGAGGGCTATACGCTGCTCGCCCGGCTTCTGTATGACCGGGTGTTTGCGCCGGTGCTGGGATTGGCCGGTGACCAGCCCCACAAGCGCTCCCTTGACAAGCCCGGCGAAGAGGAGTAGCACGGTCGGCATCCGAACAGGCTCAACCTTCTAACCGAGGAGGCTCAGATGAGTCCAGGGCGGGGATTCAGAACAAGTATCCTTGCGTTGCTGTTTGGGGTCGGCGCAGCCGGTTCCCTGGGATTTGCAGCGGACATCTCTCAGGAAGCCGCCGCGAAATATATTCTGGCCACCGTGAAGGCATTCCGGACCGTCTACGTCAAGAGCGTCATCGAGCAGGCCAAAAAGGCCGGCGTCAAACCAAATGAAAATTGGACCAAAGACGATCATGCGATCATGCTGCCAGCCCAATTCGTCAAGGCGGCCGGTGCCGAAATCAAGGACTTCGAATTAGGGCTGATCGGCCTGACCCCCATTTACAAATCGAACCTGCCCAAGACGCCGGCGGAGACGGATGCGCTCAAGAAGATGTTGGCCAACCCGGATCAAAAGGTCCTGACGTTCGCGGACGGGAACCAGTTCAAGGGTTTGGCGGCGGATTTTGCGATTGTCCAGGGCTGCGCAGATTGCCATAACAGCCATCCGAGCAGTCCCAAGAAGGACTTCAAACAGGGAGACCTGATGGGAGCCATCGTCGTGAGATTCAATAAGTAGGCTGGCCGAGGCAGGATCATTCAGATGAGCCTGAGATCCCGACCGGCTTTCTCGCATGCCGCCAGGACGCAGTCCAGGTGTTCAGCGGTGTGCTCCGAGGTCACCGTGAAGCGGATGCGGCTGGTCTCTTTCGGCACCGTGGGCGGGCGGATGGCTGGCGCGTAGACTCCTAGCTCGAGCAGCCGCTCGGCCATGGCGACCGCTTTCTGGGGCTCTCCGATCAGGATGGGCAGGATCGGGCTGTGGCTGTCCGTGAGGCGAAACCCCAGGGACTTGAGCCCACCGTGC
>Ga0114945_10000320_pt1 | contig 30855 bp, 23 predicted proteins | sample OV2TP3_FD_87194 | JGI IMG/M metagenome (GOLD analysis project Ga0114945, IMG submission 87194) | Hot spring microbial communities from Beatty, Nevada to study Microbial Dark Matter (Phase II) - OV2 TP3 | ecosystem: Environmental > Aquatic > Thermal springs > Hot (42-90C) | place: USA: Beatty... | reverse complement strand
GCGGCCGAAAGGGGCCTGGTCCCCGAGGGGGTGCCGGCGCCGGGCCGGATAGGGGCGACTCCCACCACGTCGTAATCGACGAAGGCCCCGGCCGATCGCCGATAACCGCCGCATGCCGCCGATAGCGCCACTCCCAGCCCACTGACGGCGAGACCGAACCCGGCCAGCCAGGCGGCTCCGGCCCCGCCTCGCCCCGCCCACCCTTGGCGGGCCCTTCGAGGGCCGCCTCGCCGGCGGTGCTTCGGTGATGAGGCGGAGGGGAGCACGGGATGGGCTCGCGGGCGGTTTCACCGGGGGGACAAGGGCGACCACGCGGCTGAGAAGGACTCGTTGCCGCTCGTCAGCCGGGCGATTCGCCTGCCGTCGATAAACATCGTGAAGACCTGTTTCTTGCCGGTCTCCTCCGACGTGTAGGCCAGGAGCCACCCGTTGGGAGCCCAGACGGGATCTTCGCAATTGGCGCTCCCGTGAGTCAGTTGCCGGGGGTCGGTCCCGTCGGAGTTGATCGTCCAGATCTGAAACACCCCGCGGGAGTCCTGAGAGGCGTAAGCGATCCGATCCCCGCTGGGGGACCAGCTCGCTCCATCATTATAGCCCCCTTGCTGAGTCAGCCGCCGGACGGTAACTCCTTCCTCGTCGGTCAGATAAAGGTGCCGGCTGCCGTTGCGGTCGCTGGTGAAGGCGATCAAGTCCCCCGTCGGGGACCAGACGGGCGAGCCGTCGATGGCGCGGTTGTAAGTGACCCGCCGGAGGTCCTTGCCCTCGCGCGTCATCGTGTAGATTTCGGGGTTTCCATCTTTGGAGAGCGTCAACACGATTCGCTTCTTCGCCTCCGACCAATGGGGGGACATGTTCAACCCCGGTTGCCGCGAGATGAACCAACCGTAGGAGCCGTCGAGAAACATCCCGGCCAGGTCGGTATTAAAGTCCTTGTACGTCATGTAATAGAACTCGGTGCCGTGGGCTCCCCAGGCCGGCGTGGCCACGAGCGTCCCATCCTGCGTCAATTGCTTCATGTTCTGCCCGTCGGCGTCCATGGCGAAGACTTCCTTGACGGCCGAGCCCCCGCTCCAAGAGACCTCCCGGACGATCAATAACCGCGTCGAGGCCACCCCGGGGAACCCCGTGATCCGCTCGACGATGTGATCGCTGATCAGATGGGCCACTTCCCTCGGGTTGTTCTTCTGATAGCGCTCTCGCGGGTAGAGCTTCCCGAAGATGTAGGTTCCGGCCGTGGCGTCATAGGCCCGGACCTCCACCTCCAGTCGTTCGCCTTCAATCCGGTATTTCCCCTTGATCACGTAGGCCATCCCCAGCCGGAACCAGTCCGCGAAGTGAATCTGGCCCGTCCGCCGGTCCAGCTCATGGACCTCCCGCACAAACTCCGGGTTGCGCGGCAGGTGAAAGAACCCCGACAGATACAGGTCGTTGGCCACCACTTCGCTCAGAACGTCGGTCTGGTAAGTCTCCTGGCCTTCGACCTCGAACGGCGGCACGGCGATCGGCCGCGTCGAGAATTGCTGTGGCGTCACGGTCCCCAACGGTTGGGGTTGAGTTTGCCCCTCCCCGCGCTGGGTCAGGGCCAGAGCCCCCACCCCCAGAAACGGCAGAAGCGTGCGGACCCACGCGCCGGAGGATCGGCGCGAGGGACGAGGGCGCAGGCGGAGCATGGTCGGGCGTTCCTCTCTACGTGGGCTGAGCCGTCGGGGCCGGGCCTGACTGGCCGGCCGTCGGCGTCATCGTCGGGGAACCCCGGATGGGGCGCAAGCGATTTCGGGGCGACAGAATCCCCCCCCGGCACCGCGTGGCCGAAGGGCCTTCGATCATTGACGCCGCTGGAGTTCCTGAGGCTACGATCCCCTCGTGAGCCTCAGCGTCGAGGCCGCACGGGCTTCGGCTCGGGGCGGCGTCGTCGCTCAGGCCCGCAATGGTTCCGATGATGAAGAACCCGCGGCCTGGCTGTGAAGAAGTTCTGAATTTTCGACCCTGAGCTTCCCGGCCGCCCGTCCCGAACGACCCCCGTGGACCTGTAAAAAATCTGTGGAGAACCCTGTGAATTCTCTTGCGATCTCCAACGAAATCAGAGATAAAGCCTGCCGGTCCGGCTTGGCCTCGGCCAAGGTCGGGACGGTCGGTCCGAGCAAGAGCGTGGTTCGGGGACAGGGCGTGGGGCTTGTGGATAGGCCTGTGGAGGAGGCCGGTCCGGAGTCCAGGACCGGGGGAGGGCCGGGACGACTGTGCTCGGCGGGAAGGGGGGAGTTAAACCGGGACCGTTCAATAGCCTTCGGGGCGCGAGCGTTTCGACGCTTGACGAGACCGGCTCGGTCGAGTAAAAGACGCTAAGTTGAACCCAGATAAGGCTCGATCCGCCAGGTAAGGGTTAGGGAGCACAGGCATCATGGGATTGTTCGGCTCCAAGGTCTCCGTCGGGCTCGATATCGGCGGTAGCGCGGTCCGGGTCGCCCAGCTTCGCCGGGTCGGCAGCGCTCTGGAATTGGAACGCTTCGCCCAGGTCCCGCTTTTCCCCGAGGGGGATCGGCCGACCGACCCCGATCAGGTGCGGGCCGCCCGAATCCAGGCCGTCAAGAACGCCCTGGCCGCCGCCCACGTCACGGCCAAAACCTGCGTCTCGTCCGTCTCCGGGGAGTCGGTCATCGTCCGCTACCTGCGCCTGCCCGAGATGCCGGAGGCCGAGTTGAAGAAGGCCCTCCAATGGGAGGCCGAGGAGTACATCCCCTTCCGGTTGGACGAGGTCAACATCGATTCGACCATCCTGGGCAAGCCCGAGGGGGAGGCCGACCGCCTGGACGTGCTCCTTGTGTCGGCCAAGAAGGACATGATCAACGATCATCTGGCCATCATCCGCCAGGCGGGTCTGACCCCCCGAATCATCGACGTGGATTCCTTCGCCTACCTCAACTGCTACGAGGCCAATTACGGCCAGGGGGCCCCGGAGGAGTGCGTCGCCCTGCTCAACATCGGCGCCGACATCACCGGCATCTCCATGTATCATCGGGGCGTCTCCCGTTTCTCGCGCGATATCCCCATCGGCGGCGAGACGATGACCGCCGCCGTACGGTCCCATCTGCGCTGCTCTTATGCCGAGGCCGAGCAATTGAAGATCAAGGAGGGGGCCGATCCCCCGTCGGAGTCCAAGTCCGAAACCGGCACGACCGGCTCCTTCTCCGGCAGCCTCATGGACACCATCCGGGGGAGCGTCGAGCAGATGACGGGCGGGGCCATCTCGAAAGAGCCGGCGGCGGCCCCCTCGGTCGGGCGCGCCTTGAGCGGCGTCGTTCGGGATCTCGTGGCCGAGGTCCGCCGGTCGATCGAATTCTTCGAGAACCAGATGCGCGGCCTGACCGTCAGCCGGATGGTGCTCGGCGGCGGCTCGGCCGCGCTCAAGAATCTCAAGGAGCATTTTGAGCGCGATCTCTCGCTCCCCTGCGAGGTGATGGACCCCTTGAGGAAAGTGCGCCCCTCAGGGCGGAACTATAACCCGGCCGTGCTGGAGTCGACGCGCCAGGGCTTGGGCGTCGTGGTCGGCCTGGGCCTGCGGGGGGTCGCGGCTTGAGGCGCCGCCTCGGCGCCCGCCGTTCCGACGGAGACAAGGTCGGACGGGAATTCTGAATCGAGTGGGACGATCATGATTCAGATTAATCTCCTACCGGAAGCTGAAGGTCGCGCCCGGCGGGCCCGCCCGGCGCGCGCGGCCGCGCCCGGCGGCGCCTTGGCGACGGCCGTCGTGGTGGCGGCCGGGGTCGCCGTCGCCGCCGTGATCGGCGGGGTGTTTTATCAATGGTCCTGGCTGCCGCGCGTCGAGGCTCAGAAGGCATTGAAGGAAGCTGAAGACGAACGGACGCGCGTCCAGACGCAGATCAACCGCCTCTCCCCCGAGGCCTCCGAGATTCGCGAGGCGCGCGCCCGGCTGGATCAGCAGCTCGAAATTCTGAACGCTCTGGATCCGCCGCAGCGCGTCCTCTGGTCCCAAAAGTTCAACATGCTGGCTCACCTGATCCCCGCCGAGGTGTTCCTCAACCGGATGGAGCTGACCGAACAGGTCGTCGAGGTGGAGACGGAGGATTCCAAGCGCCGGCGCCGCGAGTGGGAGGAAGCCGGTCGGCCGCGGGACCGGCGCCCCGTCGTCGTCAAGAAGCCGGTCGTCACCTACACGTTGAGGGTCAACGGCCTGGCTTCCGGCGCCGATAACGTCGAGCAGCTCAATAACATGATGAAGTTTCATGATGCCCTCCAAGCCTACGAGGACGAGTCGGGCAATCGCTTCATCGACGGCTTCAACGCCGATATCGGCGTTGACCTGGCCCGCGCCTCCGTCTATGAAGGCTTCAACGTCACGGAGTTCACCTTCGTGTTGAAGACGATCCCCGCCGGCGCTGAGGCCACGCCGGCTCGATCTCCGGCGGCCTCATGAGACCCGTGCCCCCCATCCCGGTCGAGGAGCCTGGACGATGAAGTTCACCGACAAGCAGAAGACGGCCCTGCTCGTCATCGGTTTCGGCGGCGCCGTGCTGATGGTGCTCGTGCTTTATTTCCAGTTTGTTTTCAACAAACAGCAGATGAGCGACATGAATCGGCGCAAGGATCGGGCCGAGCGTGAACTGACCAACCTGCGCAAGGAGCTGGCCACCATCAACGCCATCCTGGCCGAGCGGGAGTTGATGGAACGCCAGATGGAGGTCTTGAAGCAGATCACGCGCCGGCTGCCCCAGACGGTCGACGCCCCCGGCTTCCTGACGGCCCTCATCAATTCCCTGCGCGCCACGGGGCTCCTGCAACAATCCGTCGAGCCCCTCAAGCCCGTCGACCGCTCGCTCTACACCGAGATCCCCTGGGACATCATCGGTTTTGGCCGTTATCACGAGCTCGGCCAGTTCTTGACGCTCATCGAACAGAATCCCGATCGGTTCATGCGGGTCCGGCAGATGGTCGTCGATAACAGTCTCCAACGTCCGTCGATTCATCCGCTTCGGTTGCAGATCTCGACCTTCATGTTTACGCGATAGGCGGGACCGCCCGCGTCGGGCGCGAGGAGGCGTCAACCCCCGATGAACACTTCAACAACGCGATCCCCCCTTCTTCGGTCCCGGGCCCTCGGGTTTGCTCTGGCGCTGGCCGTGGGCGCCTGGGCCTCCGTCGCGGCTCAGGAGGAGTCCCCGGGCCGCCGTCTGCTCGACCGCGTCCGTGGTTCGACCGAGGGCCAGCCGCCGGCGCCGGCGGCTGAAGCCGCTCCGGCGGCCCCCGTCCAGCTTCAGCCGGTCCTGGACGAGCCGGCGGAGCTGGCGCCGGCCCAAGGCGCCCTGGTCGACGAGACGACCAGCTCGCCGGGGGGGCTTCAGCGGGCCGCCGGCGAAAGCGCCATCGACCTGGGCCGCGAGAGCGATGAACCCATCAGCATTCGCGAGCTTTTCAACGACCCCAACTTCCTCCGGCTCCTCGGCGAGAAGCCGCGTTTCGTCTACCGCGCCGAGGATAAGCCCGATCCGATGGTCTTCCCTCCCGTCCGCAATCAGGCGATTTTTCAGGAGCTTTGGGCCGAATCCGAAGAATTGAAAAAGGCGGGACGCTGGGAGGAAGCCCTCCAGAAGTATCATCAGATTCTGGACATGAACGATGAGCGATTCATCGTCCAGACCCGCAGCGCCATCGCCGAAGCCCGCCGCGTCCTCGGCGTCATCGTCACTCCGCCCGACCCCACGCTCAACGTCGAGCTCCCGGATTGGGTGAGGAACAACGCTCGAGGGGTCCTTTTCGATGAGCGAAACCCGATGTGCCTCGTCGGCGAGAGCCTCCTGGCCGTCGGGGATTACGTCCCCGGCTTTGCCGACGTGACCATCGTCCGGATTGAGAAGCAGACAATCGTCTTCTCGGTCCTTGAACGGGAGTTTCCCGTCGAGGTCTCCGGCGTCGGCGTGCTGCCGGCCGAGCCCGGCGCCCAGGCCGGCCAACAACGTCGGACCCCGCAGCTCCCGCGGCTGCGAGGCCGGGTCCGATAGGACGAGCGGGAGGGAAGACCAGGGCGCCCCGGCCGGGGCGCGGGAGGAAAAGATGACGCACCGATCTCCAGTGTCCCGCCGCGGCTTGGAAGGGCGGAAGGCCGGGCCGCTCCGGGCCGAGGCTCATGTCCCAAAGGAGGCTTGGCTCTCCATCTCCGCCCCGGGCGGAGAAGCGCTCAAGGAGGAAGGGCCCATGTTCCCGTGTCCCCGTTGCCACGCTCTCGTTGTCGCGCTCCTGTTGCTCGCTCACGTGGCCCCGGCGCAGCAAGCGCTGGCCCCGCCCGTGGCCGTTCCCGAGCCGGCGCTGCCGGCCGTCCCCGCCGAGCTGGCCCTCGCCCAGGCTCAGCAGCCGGAGGCCGCTCAGGCCCAAGCGCCGACGACCCCGCCGGCCGAAGAGACCGTCATGCGCGTGACGTTCGGCGAGCAGGCTCCTCGGCCTCCCGGCCCGGGCCAGCCGGCGTTGTATTCGCTGCCGGAATTTCAGCAGCTTGTGACGATGGATTTCAAGAACGCCGATCTGCAGGACGTGATCCGGCTCGTCTCGGCGCGCACGGGGTTGAACGTCCTCATGTCCCCCGGCGACGTCCGCGGCCAGGTGACGCTGCATCTGGAGAACATCCCGCTCGGACCCGCCTTCGATTCGATCCTGAAGACGAACCGCCTGGCCTTCATCCAGGAGGAGGGGGGCATCATCCGGATCGTGCCCGAGGAGCGCGTGGGCCGGCGCGAGGTTGAGGTCGTGACGGAGGTCATCGAGCTCAACTGGCGCAACGCGCGCGACATCGAGCAGACGTTCAAGGAGATCATTCAATCCCAATCGGCCCGGACGGCCGGCATTCGACCCGAAATCACGGCTAACGAGGAAGCCCAGGTGGTGATCGTCACGGCCGCCCCGCCGGACGTGCAGCGCCTCCGCGAGCTGATCAAGTTCATCGATCGCCCCGATCGCCAGGTCTCGATCGAGGCTCGGCTGGTCGATATCACCGAGACGGCCCTCCGCGGCCTGACGAAGCAATTCACCGTCTCCAAGATCGATTCCGACGTGACGAATCGGATCGCCCCCCTCCAGACGCTCATGGCCGGAGGAGAGGGCGGCCCGCCCACGATCGTCGACACCCTCACCGATATTTCAGGTCCCCTCTTCGTCAGCGACCCTCTCTTCCTGCATGATGTCGTGACCGAGGGGGTTGACCTGACGGCGGGCATCGGGACGCTCTCGTTCGGCACCGATGTCCATATCTTCGGCAATGATTATGACATCAACGCCATTTTGACGGCTCTGGAGCAGCGCCGCTTCGCCGAAATCCTCGCTAACCCGAAAGTGACGACGCTCAATAACGTGCAGGCCAACATCCGCATCGTTCAGCGCATTCCGTTCATCGAGGCCGTTCAAGGGCCGACTCAGGGCACGACGGTCGCCGAGGTGGAATTCGAGGACGCGGGGATCACGATCCGGGTCAAGCCGATTGTCACGCCCGACGGGCACGTCCGCCTCGATATGCAGCTTCAGGAAACCATTTTCCGCGGCCGCGTCGGCGGCGGCGGTGCCGCCACGAACCTGGCCTCGCCGCCGATCATCGACGAGCGGACGGCCGGCACCACCGTCATCGTCAAGGACAACGAGACGATCGTCTTCGGCGGCCTGAGGCAGATCAATAAATCCGCCGCGATCGATGGCGTCCCCTGGCTTTATCGGATCCCCGTCCTCGGCGGGCTCTTCCGGGATTCCGTCCACGAGCAGGATCGCTTCGAGATCGTCCTCATGGTCACGCCCCACGTCATCGATTCCCCGATCATGACCGACAACGAGAAGCAGCTTTACGACGCCATCGACGTGAGCTGGCATCTGCCGGATTACTTCTTTGACGACGTCTCGGATCGAACGGACCTGAAATACCTGCCGCCGCTTAAGCCCTGACCCCCCCGGCGGCCCGGTTGTGAGCTTTCAATAGTGCGGAGTGCGGCGGCCATGCCGCCGCCTTGCCCCCCGCCGGGCCATGCCCGGCGCCGAAGCGAGCGGCCGCGCGCGAAGCATGGCTTCGCATCCGAAGGCGCAGGCATGGCCTGCGCACTCCATGGATCTGCCTCTGCGGCGCTCGAGGTGGCGGGCCGCGTCGTCTCATCATGAGGATTCACGTACGGGGGGCGCTTGCGTCGCCGCCGGGAGGAGGTTCATAATCGCCCGAATCGCCGGCGCCGAGGCGGCGTGGGGAGGTAGGCCATGGAGGATCGAACTTCGCGCGCGTCGAGGGGACGCGCCTTTACGCTGATCGAACTGCTGATCGTCGTGGCGATCATCGCCATCCTGGCGGCCATCGCCGTGCCGAACTTTCTGGAGGCTCAGGTGCGCGCCAAGGTCTCCCGCGCCCGGAACGATCTGAGGACGGTGGCGACGGCCCTGGAAGCCTACCACGTCGATCACAACACCTACCCGCCCAACGACGGCAACTATAACGTCCTGCCCGTCCAATTGACGACCCCGGTGGCCTTCCTCTCGACCAGCCTGCTGGAGGACCCCTTCAGAAACACCGACGTCGACACGCGCCGCGGCATCCTCGTTCGGTATTACACGTATTGCTTCATCGTCGATCGCGACGGTCTGATCGCCCACACGCTGGCCGGCATCCCGCCGCCGATCGAATGCGTCGATATGTCGGGCCTCAACCTGGGGGCCTTCGAGAAGTACGGCCCCTGGCGGCTGGTCTCCTACGGCCCGGATTCGACCTATAGCTGCGCCCAGGACCGCAGTTACGGCTCCTGCCAGCTTCTGTTCACGTGTGATCCGATCGTCCAGGGGTCCGACGTTCTCTATGATCCGACCAACGGCACCGTCAGTTGGGGGAACCTCCTTCGGACCCAGAAGTTCCCTCAGGGATTGGAGCCCCGGCTGCCCTGCCCATGAGGCGGGCCCCTCTGAGCCCGCTCTCGCCTGAAGCCGGCGGCCTTTAGCGCCGGACCGATGACCGCCTCGCCCCCGTGTCTCGTTTGTGGCCGGTCCTTAGAGGCCGAGGCCCCCGACGTTTGTCCAGGTTGTGGGGCGTTACTGCCGCCGGAGTTGGTGACGGAGCCGGCCCCGGCCGAAATCATCCCTGTCGAGCCGTCTCCGGCCGAGACCCCCGCCCTTCTGGCCGCTTTCCGGGCCCAATTCGAGCGTAATCGACTGGAGCTGCCGCCGGAGTGGATCGAGCGGCTCCGGCGTTTGGCCGCCGAGGTCGAGGCCAGCCGCCGCCTGGCGACGTGCTTCTTCGTGGACCTGCGGCGCTACACGGAGCTGGCGGCCAGGCTCCCGCCGGATCGGTTGGACCGGCTGCGGCAATGGTTCTATGAGATTTGCGCGCGCCGCGTACAGCTTCACGGCGGCTTTATCATTCAGTTCGTGGGGGATGCCGCCTTCGCGGCCTTCGGCGCTCCGTGGTCGTTCGAGCGGGACGCGGAATCCGCTCTCCAGGCCCTCCTGGAAATTCGCGACGAGATCCGCGCCCAAGGCCGATTCGAGGGTTCCGACGTCGCCATCCGCGCCGGGGCGGAGACGGGCCCCGTCAACGTCCGGCTTACCGAAGTCCACGGCCAGGCGCGGCCGGACCTCTTCGGCTCGACGGTCAACCTCGCCGCGCGCCTTGAGGCCGAGGCGCAAACCTGGGAAATCCTCTTGAGCGACACGCTCGCCGATCAGGTGAGCGATCTCTTCGACCTCGAGCCTCGGCCGCCGTTCCAACCGAAGAATTACCCTCGCCGCGTCACCCCTCGGGCCCTGCTGGCGCACAAGGGCGAGCGCGCCGTCCGACGGCGGGGGGACCTCGCCTTCGTCGGGCGGGAGGCCGAGCTGACTCGCCTGGCCGATTGCGTCGGGCGCTTGGAGGGCGGGCAATTCGTTTCGGCCCTCATCGTCGGCGAGGGGGGGGTGGGCAAGAGCCGCCTGGTCAATGAGGCGATGGGGCGGCTGGCCGATGGCGATCCGCGCCGCGTGATCATCGCCTGCGAGCCTCATGGCCGTCACATCGCTTTGAGGGCCGCCCTGGAGCTTGTGCGGCGGATGGTCCGGCTGATCGGACCGCCGGAGGCCGATCTCGCCGGCGCGCCGCGGATCAGCCTGGATCAGCTTCGGAGGTCGCTGCCGGACCTGGACCCGGCGACGGTCCCCACCCTGGGCTATCTGCTCGGGTCGGCGGCCGATCGGGCGGCCTTCGCGACGCTCAGCGGCCGCCAACTCCGCGCTCAAGTCGTTTCCAGCCTGGTCGGTCTCTTCGAGGCGATTCTTCGGCGCGGCCCGTGGTGGGTCTTCGTCGATGACGCCCACTGGTGCGATCCCTTCACGTGGGAGATCTTCAGCGAACTCAAGCGACATCGCCCGCCGGGCTTGTTCCTGACGGTCGCCGTCCGGCCCTCGGCGATCGAGCCGATCGCCCGGGCCGAAACTCCCGCCGCCATACCGGCAGAGGCAGCCGAGGCCGATTGGGCCGGCTGGGAACGCGTCGACGTCGGGCCGCTGCCGCCCGAGGCGATGGAGGCGCTCCTCGATCAATTGGTTGATCCGGAAACGTTTCCCTCCTGGGAGCGCCGCCGCTTGCTGGAGGAGGCCGAGGGAATCCCGCTTTACCTGATCGAGATGGTCCGCGCCCGACGCGAGATCCCTTCGGCGGTCGCCGCTGGCCGCTGGACTCAGACGACGGCCCCCAGCGGGCTCCCCCCTCCGGTCTCGGAAATTCTCCAAGCGCGCGTGGACCATCTACGGCCGGAGCGCCGCGCCGTTCTTCAATGGGCCGCCGTCCTCGGCCGCCGCGTCCGCTATCGCCTGATGTCGGCGTTTGAACCGCTCCGGCTGGAGCTGCTGGGCGACCTTTATTCCCTGGCGACCCTCGGCATGCTCCGTTCCGAGACGCTGCCCGAGGACCTCGAGTTCCGGTTCACTCCCTCCGTCCTGCGCGACGTGGCCTATGGCATGATCCCCGACGAGGAGCGCCGGCGCTTGCACCGCCGGGTGGCCGTTCATCTGGAGCAGCGGGCGGACGATCCGGCCGAGACGTGGACCCACGAGTTGGCGCTCCACTGGACCGAGGCCGGAGAGCCGGCCCACGCCGGGCGCTACCTCTGGCGCGCGTGTCGCCGGGCCCTGCAGATCGGCGGGGCGCGAGAGGCGCTCGATCTGGCTCGCCGCGCCTTGGCGGTTTCGGCCGAGGCGGACGGGCCGTTGGCTCAGCAGCAACGCGCCGTGTTGGAGGAGTCGGCCGGCTTGGCCTGCCGGCTGCTGGGCGATTACCCCGGCGCGACTCGCCATTTCGAGAGCATGCGCGCCCTTGCCCGCGACATCGGCAACCCCCGCTGGCGCGCTCAGAGCGCCCATCACCTGGCCGCCACGGCCATCGAGCAGGGCCAACCCGCCGCGGCCGAGGGTTGGCTGGCTCATGTCCCGCGCGTCCGATCCGATCGCCCGCCTGAGGAGGCCCGTCGCTCCTCCGTCGACCTCACGCTCTGGGCCCGGGGGCGGGTTACCCTGGGCGTCATCCTTCTTCGCACGGGCCGACTTCAGGAGGCTCTCGACGTTTTCTCCACCGTCGCACGCGAACCGACGCTGACGGCCGAGGGGCATCCCTCGCTCGGCGACGCCTGGAACAACGCCGGGCTGATCCATCTGAACCGGCAGGACCTCGACTCGGCGCGCGAGGCGTTCCTCCAGGCCCTGGCGGTCTGGGATCGTCTGGGCAACCCCTTCGGCCAGACGGCGGCGCTCAATAACCTGGGGATCGTCGAGGAAAAGCTGGCGCGCTTCGCCGAAGCGGCTGAAAGGTACCGCAGCGCGGGCGAGCGGGCCGAGGCCATCGGCTACCTCCATCTCATCTCGGCCGTCGAGGCCAATCGGGCCAATCTGGCGCTGCTGCGACAGGATTGGCCGGCCGCCGAGCGGAACAGCCAACGGTCGCTCCGCGTGGCCCGCCTGATCGGGCATCGCAACTCCGAAGCCATCGCTCTTGAGAATCTCGGCCAGGCCCTGGTAGGCCTGGGACGGTGGGAGGAGGCTCGGCTCCACCTGGAGGCGGCCACCGCCCTGGGCGAGCAGATGGCCGACCCCACCCGACGAGATTCGGCCCGCCTGGCCCTGATCTGGACGGAGCTTCAGGCGGGGCGGGTGGACGCCGCCGCCTCGCTGCTCGCGCTCCTGACCGAGGAGCCCGCCGAGGAGCTCAGAAACACGCGGCGGACGCTCACGCTGGCTTGCCGGGCCCTTGCGGGGGCCGACGGCGCGGCCGCCGAGGCCGTCGCCGAGTTGGAGGGGCTTCGCGCCTCGGGGACGCTGGAGGATTATCTTCGGCGGCTGGACGCCCTGATCTTGATGGCGCGGCGCGGGAGGAGGGTCCCGATCCCCGAGGCTGAGCTGCTCGCGCGTCGTCGGGCCGTCATCCCTGATTGAAGAAGCTTTTCCCCCCTCGGCGCTTCAGAGCGAACCCTTGAAGCTGAAGTGGATGAATTGCTTCTGGTCGCCGCCGCCGGCGATCACCGGCAAGGCGAAGTCAACGGCGACCGTGACGCGGTCCATCGCCAGCCGGAGACCGACGCCGGTCGAGAGCCGCGGGAATTCGTAACTGAAGGGATTTTTCCCCAGTGTGCCGATGTCGACGAAGAAGACGCCCCCCACGGGGTCATAGAGCGGGAAGAGAAGCTCGTTCCGGGCCAGGATTTTGACGGCCCCGCCGATGCCGATTTCTTCCTCATCCTCGTCGCGCCGGCCGGCGCCCCGGAACTTAAAGCCTCGCAGATCGTCCGTCCCCCCCAGGAAGAACCGTTCGCTCAGGCCCACCACGCTGGCGTTATACGGGAGGAACCCGATCATCGGATTAAACCGATAGGTCAAGCGTGGCCCCAATTCATAGTAATAATCCCCCTCGCCCGTGAATTTGATCAGCGGCCCGTCGGCCCACCCGATCTCAACGGCGCCGTTCAGCAAGCGCCCCTCGGTCGGCTGGGCGAAGGGATAGCGCGTGTCCTGAGTCAGCCGCAGCCGGGCGGCCACGACCGGATAGGATACGTCGAGGTCTTCCCGCGCGTCGAAGCCGTCGCGCTCCCGCAGCCGGACGAATTCCAGGCGCCCGCGGACGGCCCGCTCCCAGTCCCCATAGAGCGGATGGGCGATTTCGACCGACGTGCCCGCGACGGCCTCCCGATAGCCCGTCCGGCGGAAAACGTTGTAATAGAGCGCGGCCGTGAACGTGTCCTCGGTATCCCGGAAGAAGCGATCCTGGTAACGCAGGCTGAAGCTCGAGGCGCGCGTCCCGATCTGAATCTGGCCGCGCAGATCGCGCGCTTCCCCGAAGAGATTGCGCTCGTTGAAACTGGCGAAGGCGAAGGCGCCGCTCACGTCCCCAAAGCCGATTCCCGCGATGATGCCTCCGGTCGCGGTTTCATCCACGCTCACCAGCGCGTCGTGGACCCTCGGGTTGGCCGTCGGCTGATTGACGATCCCGACGTCGGAAAAGATCTCCAGCCGCCTCAGGCGCCGGAGCGTTTCCCGCTCCTGTCGCTTGTTGTACACCTCCCCGGGTTTGAGGAGCACCTCGCGCTTGATCGCCTCCTCGCTGACGGGCGGGGCGATCCGTTCATAGAAGCGCCCGAACCAGCTCGGTTCCTCCTCGGCCTTGTAATCTTTGCGTTGCAGTCGCACCTGGCCGACGTATATCCGGTCCCGCTCCGTTATTTCGAGGACGGCCCGCAGTTGGCGGCGCGCGGCGTCGTACTCGTAGACCGGCTTGATTTCCGTCGTCAGGAAGCCGCCGGCGTCGTAAAGCCCTTTGGCCTCCTCCAGGGCGCGCATGAACCGCCGCCCGTCGAAATCCTGCCCGAGCAGCTTCGCGAACGGCTCGATGATCTCCTCCCGCGCAAAGAGCCGCGCCCCTCGCGCCTCGACGCTCTCCAACTGATACTTTCCCCCCTCCTGAATCAGGATCACCGGCGTGACGACCAGCCGCCCTTTCTCCCGCCGGTCAGAGAAGCTCCCCCGCTGGATCACGGCGTCGAAATAGCCGTGGGCCGCGTAAAATCCCCGCAACCGCACCAGATCCTCCTCGAACTGCTCCTCATCGAAATAATTCTTCAGGAACAGCCAGGAGCCCTTGGTGGACATCAGGATCTTGAGCCGAAGCGTGGGGAAGGCCTTGCTGCCTTCGATTTTCACGTCGTCGACGTAGACCTTCTCCCCCTCGTCGATCGTGATGGCCAGATCGGCCTGCGGATGCTGCGCCTCCGGAACGATGGGCATCGGGATCAGCGTTTCCTTGACCTCGATCCGCGCCCGCGTAAGCCCCCGGCGTTGATACTCCTGTCTCAGGGCGTTGCGGAGCGATCGGACGGTCATCTCGTCGAGCACGTCCCCCGGCTTGACCTTGGCCACGTACTCGATCCGCTCGTCGGAGACCGAGGCGTTGCCGATGATCGACAGCTTGCGGAGCCGTGGGAATTCAACGACCACGAACGTCACGCGCAGCCCCGTCGCCGAAACGGGTTCCGTCCGCACGTCAACCCGCCGCATGAGTTGGGCCAGGCGGCTTAAATCCTCTCGCAGCGCCACGGGATTGAAAGGCTGGCCGGCTTTCGTCGCCAGGCGCGGGGCCAACTCCTCGGCCTGCCACGTCAGCAGCCCTTCAAAGCGGACTTCTTCAACGCGCATCGGCTCGGGGGGGGCCGGCGGCTCCTGCGCCCAGGACGCGGAACAGGCACCGAAAAAAAAGGGGAACGCCACGCCGGCCAGGATTCGGCCGCCAAGCTTCCGCGAGGGGGGCCAGGCTAAAGTTGGGGGCAATACGGACAACGTGGGACGGCCTCGGGGTCGTACCGCCGGATCGGCGGCGCCCCCCTTGGGCGCGCCGCCACGATGCCGTTTACAGATACGGAAGTCGCACGGAATCCACAACCGAGAAAAAGTCCCGCTAAGCCCCGCGACCGGCGGCAACGCTCAGGGCTCCCAGGCATTCTTCGGTCGTCCGGATTTCGGCCACGCGGCGCAGAACGCCGAGCGCTTCGGCGATGAACTCCAGGCGCGTCTCAAGCGGCACCCGGAAGGCCCGGCGCCGGCTTATCCTCTCCGGCAGATAAGCGTGGCACTCCTCGGGGGCCGTCGCGTCCAGGCCATGCAGCAGATAGAGGATCGGCCCTCCCCGCCGCGCCAGGCCTTGCAGGGCTCGCCGAGTCACCGCCGCCCCCAGCAGCATGCCGAAGCTCGCCTGGAGCGGCAGCCTCAGAATCGGGGAGACGGCCAGCGGCAGACATAGCAGCCCGCCGTCGGTCTGAGCCCCCCCCCAGCGGCGCGGCCGGTTGTCCCACCACGGCCCGGAGCCATATTGGCTGACGGGCCCCAAGTCGGGCGGTTCGACGGGCGCCGGATGCCATTCGGCCCGGACGCTCCGGCGGAGGCGTCGCGCATAAGCCCGTAAGAGCGGCCGCCAGCAGGTGGGCAGCCGCGAGGCGTCGTAGCGCAGCCCCGCCTGGCGACAGGCCTTCCACGCCTTCGGGCCGGCGTCGTATCCCGGCGCGCGGAAGCCGACGGGACGGACGCCCGTCACGCGGGCGATGGCCTCCTGCGCCATCGAAAGGTCCTTCAGAACCGGGGATTCCCCGAGTCTCTCCATGCCGATCCAGTGATTGTAGGAGTGATTCCCCAGCGCATGCCCCCGCTCGGCGATCGTCCGAACCTTCTGGGCTTTCCAATCCAGTTCAAGGTCACGCCCGACGATGAACCACGTGGCCTTAATCGCATGGCGGTCCAGCAGGTCCAGCAGGCGCGCAAGCCCGTGCCGGAAAACCGGATCATCCTGAAAGGCGTTCCCTTCGGGGAATCCGTAAGCCCCGGCCAGGGTCCATAAGCCGTCCAGGTCCACGTGGACGAAGGCTTTGGGGGCATCTGCGCTCGGCGCCATGATCAGATGACCGCCTCAGGCGAGCCCGAGCCGGTCAGAAATATCTCGCCAGGGCGGGGGAGAGATCGCGGCTCCCCGCGGCGTGGAAGTAGCGCCAGGGACAATCCCGATCCGTCAGCCGGTCTGCGGGCGCTCGCCGGCTCGCTGGGGCCGGTCGAAGGCGACATTTCGGATCCAGGCGGTAGCCCGGATAGAGCCGTTGGAGGTGCTCTTCGTAGGGGCCCGGAGGCTCCACTTCCTCGATCCACTCGGCTTGGAAATGGACGGGGAGCCTTCGGGCGACGATGCCTCCAAACCGGTCGTAGAGGGCGGGGACGCCGAGCCCGATCAGCTCTCGGAGCCGCGGCTCGCCCCCGCGCAACCATCGTCGTCTGAGCCCGCCGACCTGAGCGTCGAACAGTCGCCCGTGGCGCAACGGTCTCAATCGCCCGTCAAAATTCTCGCCGACGTGGAAGAGCTCGTGCAGGAGCGTTTCAAGCGGATCATGCTCGAGCATCCGGGGGAGGCGGAGCAGAATCAGATACCGCGCGGTATGACCGCGAAACTCCACCGCCGGGCTCCGCCGCCGATACCAGCGGCTCACCTCGACGACGCGCCGCGTGCGTGGTTTCACCCAGATCGCGAACGTCGGTTCCGGCGCCTCGGCGAGCCCCACGCAGGCAGCCAGGTTTCCCCAGCGACGGCCCGCCCATCGACCGGCGGCGGCGACGGCGATCTCGTTTGGGCGCAGGTGGCTCAGCTCCGGCAGGGTCGCCGTCATGTCGGCGACGCAGTCCTCGACGAGCCTGGTGAAGTTGAACAATCGGCGGTTCCTTCGGGCCTGCCCGGGCGCGCCGGGCGGCTCGGCGGCGCCTCGGGGCGGCGTGGGGCTAATGTGTCACGTCGAAGTTCTCGGTCGGCTCGATCGCGACGCCCCATTGGACGCGGACCTCGGCTACCTGCGCCGAGGGGGGGCCTTCGCCTAGCGCCGCCAGGAGCCGCTTAAGCCGTCCCTCCTCGCCGCGCGCCTGGACCTCCACCGTTCCGTCGGCGCGGTTCCGGACCGTCCCCCGCAGCCCGAGTTCGCCGGCCACCCGAAGAACGAAGAACCGATAGCCGACCCCCTGGACGAGACCCCGAACAATCGCCCGGAGCGTGGCTTCCTCCTCCGGCGTCGAGCGGGGAGAGGTGGTCATCGGGATTCGGCGCCGCCTTTGAGGCGCCGGCAAGCTTCCCATCATATCGCCTGGCCGGCGTCGAGCAAATAGGCTTCCACCGGTTCCCATTCCGTCCCGGCCCGTTCGTACCGGACGCGATAGCGGCGCTTGAGCGTGCGTTGGCCGACGATGGCGGCCATCAATTGGAGGTCTTCGGCGCTCATGCCCAACATCCCCTGGCGAGCCATCTCGACGAACGTTCGGCCCCGGGTCGCGAAGAAGGCGTCCACCGCCCGGACCCCCACCTCCAGGTCCTCGACCAGCGTCGTTCCCCCGGTTTCGGCAAGCTGTGTCCCCAGCAGCGTCACTTCCACCGCCTGGAGCGGACGAGCTACTATTTGATTCGCCCCCGGCGGCCGATACGTGATCCCCTTCCGACGGATATAATCCACCAGAAACGCTTCCCGGGCGTTGGCCGGCGGCCGCACCAGCGGCCGCGTTCGGCCCCGCAGGGCCATCGTGACGACGATCCCTCCCGTGGCCAGGACCATCATCGCGCCGGCCGCGCCGAGCATCTGGCGTCTCGACGGCCCCTTCCACGCCGGCATCGACCAGCCCTCTCGCCCGGGTCGTCGTCTTGCGCCGGCGGGCTTGGGTTTTTCCTTCTGGGGGGCGGCGGCCTTCTCGCCCGAGGGCGGGAGATACGGCTCCTCGCACCTCGGACAAACGTTCAGCATGGTCGAGAACTTGTGACCGCACGCCGAGCAAACGCGCAAAAGCGGCGAGGCTTCGGGGCTCTTTTCCATCTTCCCTCTGAGAGGCTTGCCGAGGCGGGCCCCCCGGCGCTCGGAAGCATTCTCCCCGCGCGGGGCCGGGGGGTCAATTTGACGCGGCGGGCGGGGGCCGGGCCCGCCGCTCCCCCTTCGGCCGCCTCCCGCAGTTAACGGCGGGCTTGCATCGGCGACTCAGACGATGTACGACGCCGGAGGTCAGGACGGCGCCCGGATGAGTTCAGCCGATGTCTGACACGCCGCAGAACGCCGAACGAGCCCGGCTCGAAGAGGAGCTCCGGCAGGCTCAGGCCGCCGGAGACCATCTCGACGCGCTCGACGTGTACGATGCGCTCAAGGCCCAGGGTTGGATGAGCGCCGAGCATTGGATCGGCCTCGGCCATTCGCTCCTGAGTCTGCGCCGCAAGCAGGACGCCCGCCAGGCTTGGCTGCGGGCTCACGAGGCGGCCCCGCAACGCGACGATGTCATCAAGCTGCTGGACGAGTACTTCCCCGGATGGAAGAAGGCTACGGCGCCGCCCCCTCGCCCGCCCGTCGTCTCCACCCCGGCCGTGGACCCGACCCTTGCTCCCCGGCCCGCTGCGACCCGGCCGACCCCGACGACCCCGCCCGCTCCAAGTCCGGCGGCCGGCCTCAGGGAAGCCGACATCAACTGGTCATTCGTCCTGGAGGACGTGGCGCTTATCCTGAGGGAAACTCCCTTGGCGGCCCGACGGAGCGGAAGCTCCGTGATCGGGACAACCGCCGATTCCCCCGCCTAGCTCGTCCTCGATCGGCCTGAACGGACGCCGCCGCCCTGAGAACGATCAGGCCTCGACGGCTTCCTCCCACGGGGGGGCGCTCTCCCAATCCAGTTCGGTGACGGCGGCGCGGAGCCGCGGCCGAGCCACGCCCCGGCGCGAGCCACGGCAGAACTCGACGATCTGGCGGGCCCAGACCGAATCGGCGAATTCGTCTTCGATGAGGTCTAGATTATCGGCCAAGCGCCGGCCGCGGTCGAACAGTTGACGGTAAACCCGGCGGATTTCCAGGATCGCCGCCGCCTCCACCCCTCGGCGTCGCAACCCCACCACGTTGGGACCATGGGGCCGCGCGGGGTGGCCGTCGGCAAGGACATAGGGGGGAATGTCGAGCGTGACCTTGCTGCCGGCCCCGACCAAGGCCCCGCGGCCGATCCGGCAGAATTGGTGTACGCAGGCGAGGCCGCTCACAATCGCCCCGGGCTCGACGACGACCTCTCCCCCCAGCGTCGCCCCGTTGACGAGCACGGCCCCGTCCCCCACGACGCATTCATGGGCGACGTGCGCATACGCCATCAGGAGGGCATCGGCGCCGACGCGCGTTTCGCCTCCGGCGCGCGTCGCCCGGTTCACGGTGACGAACTCCCGGATCGTCGTTCGGTCCCCGATCTCCGCGCGTGAAGGCTCCCCGCGGTGCTTCTTGTCCTGCGAGGCCGTGCCGAGACAGGCGTAGTTGAACACTTTGACCTCGCGGCCCAGAATCAGCCGTTCCCCCAGCGTCACGTGCGCGCCGATCTCCGAACCCTCGCCGATCCGGACCCCGGCCTCGACGATCGTGTAGGGGCCGATTCTTACCCCCTCGCCGATCTGGGCCGAGGGGTGAACGATGGCGCTGGGATGAATCCGGGGCATGCCCGAGCGGAGCGACGGGATCTCGAACGATGAACGGCGTGGCAAGGCCAGCGGGTCGGGCTGGGACGGCCTCGGGAGCCGGCGCCTGTTCTACACCAGCCCTCCCGCCGAGGGAAGCCCGAATTTTCCCCGCCCCCGCCGCGCTTGATTCCCCTCCCGGTCGCGGCCACAATGGGCCTCTCATCGACCGCGGAGGCGTCGCCTCGTCCGAGCCGACGCCGGCCGTGGGGAATCCAGGGGCGGAGCCGGGGAGAGCGGGAGGCGTGAAGATGAACCGGCGGTGGATCGCCGTGCCGGCGACATTGATGGCCGTCGCGGCCTGGGGTTGCGCCATCCGACCGACGGCCAATATGCAGGTTAAGTACGGCGAGTTCGATCCGCCCGACGGGGTGGAGGTCACGGTCGTTACGGATAACGGCCTCGAAACTGGTCGGATCAAGCAGGCTGATCAGAATTGGATCGTCCTGGAAAGTCCCAGCCGCGAGGTTTGGATCCCGCGCGAGCAGATCCGCCGGCTTCTGATCGAGCGCGATGGGCGATGACCCCGGCGAGCGCGCCCGGGGCCGGAGGGAGTCTCATGGTCCAGACGTGGACGCTTGGCGGGCTGGCGGACCAGGCGGCCCGCCGGTGGCCCGACCGGGAACTGATGGCCTTCCAGGGCCGGCGTTGGACTTTTGGCCAGGCTCAGCAGGAGATCGATCGTCTGGCCCGCGGCCTGATCGGCCTTGGCGTCGGCAAGGGCGAAAACGTCGCCTTCTGGATGACGAACCGTCCGGAGTGGGTCTTTTCGATGTTCGCGCTGGCCAAGGTCGGCGCCGTCATGGTGCCGATCAACACGCGGTTCCGTACGGTCGATCTCGAATACGTCGTCCGCCAGTCCGATTCAACGACGCTCATCGCCGTCGAGCGCTCCGGCCCGATCGGCTTCTGGGACATGGTTCTGGAGGCCGCCCCGGAAATCCGGGGTCAGGACCCCCGTCGGGTGATCTCCTCGACGTTTCCCGCCCTCCAGCGGGTCGTCGCGCTTGGCGATGGCCCCGTCGAGGGCGCGATCTCGTGGGAAGACCTCCTTGAGGCCGGGCGGGGAGTCAGCGCGGCGGATCTGAAGCGGCGGCAGGAGGACGTTCAGCCCGACGATACGCTCTTCATCATGTACACGTCGGGCACGACCGGCTTCCCGAAGGGAGTCATGCACGGCCACAACGTCATCCGTAACATCGAAGTCACCGCCGATAAACTCAAAGTTGCCTCTGATGACTGCACGATCATGTATCTGCCCCTCTTCCACGCCTTCGGCTACTTCGAGGGGCCGCTCATGTGTTACCTGACCGGCTCCCGGATGGTCCTGACCGAAACCTTTGACCCGGCTGAGGTCCTCGGGCTGATCGAGAGCGAGCGGGGGACGATTCTCCACGGCTTCGACACGCATTGGCAGGACCTGATTGATCATCCCGACTTCGCCCGCCGGGACGTCGGCTGCGTCCGCACCGGGCTGCTCGCGGCCGGGCTTCCCTCGACCGTCCCCGTGGCCGAGCGCGTGAATCAACGGTGGTGCCGGACGGTCACCGGCTGGGGCATGACCGAAGTCATGCCGGCCGCCACCGTGAGCCACGCCGAGGACACCTTCGAACACGCCACGGCGACCTCCGGGCGGCCCAACGACGGTTATGAATGCCGAATCGTCGACCCAACGACCGGACGCCGGCAGCCGGTCGGCGTGCCCGGCGAGATGCTGATCCGCGGGTTCGCCGTCATGCAGGGCTATTACAAAAAGCCGGAGGAGACGGCCAAGGCCCTCGACGCCGAGGGTTGGTTCCACACGGGGGACATGGGGGTGGAGCTGCCCGACGGCTACATCCGCTTCCTGGGCCGATACAAGGAGATGCTCAAGATCGGCGGGGAGAACGTCGATCCGGTCGAGGTGGAGGCCTACTTTCTCAATCATCCGGCCGTGAGCCGTGTCCAGATCGTCGGCGTTCCGGATCAACGCCTGAGCGAAGTGCCCGTGGCCTTCGTCGTCCTTAAGCCGGACGTTCGGGCGGACGAGGAGGGGCTCAGGGCTTTCGCGCGGGGCAAGTTGGCCAGTTTCAAGGTGCCGAGCCGATTCTTCTTCGTCGGCGAATACCCGATGACTTCCAGCGGCAAGGTTCAGAAATTCAAACTGCGCGAGATGGCGCGCGCTCGGCTCGGCATCGACGCGCCGGACATCGAGCAGCCGGCGACCGGAGAGTTGGAAGCCCCCCTCCGTTCCGGCTAGCCCGCTGACGCCATCGCCCGGCTCGGCCTGACCGAGCCCTTTTCACTTCTTCACCTTGCGGAGGCGCGTGACGTCCCATGCCCGGCAAAATGATCCATTTCCCCTCCAACGGTCGCAGCGGCTCGGCCTATCTGGCGCTGCCCGCCTCGGGCCGCGGCCCCGCCGTCATCGTGATCCAGGAATGGTGGGGGCTCGTGGATCACATCAAGGACGTGGCCGAGCGGTTCGCGCGCGAAGGGTTCGTCGCCCTCGCGCCCGACATGTATCATGGCCAGGCGACAACGAGCCCCGACGAAGCGGGCAAACTGATGATGGCCCTTCGGATCGATGGAGTGGAGAAGGACCTTCGCGGGGCGATCGATCACGTCCTCGGTTTGCCCGAAACTTCCAGTCGCACCGTCGGGACCGTCGGCTTCTGCATGGGCGGGCAACTCTCGCTTTACGCCGCCTGCGCCAATCCCAAAGTCGGGGCCTGCGTCATTTATTATGGCGTCCATCCGAACGTCAAGCCGGCGATCCCTCATTTGACGGCTCCCGTCCTCGGTTTCTTCGCCGAGCGGGACGCCTTCGTGACCCCCGACGTGGCCCGCAAGCTCGAGGCGGAGCTCAAGGCCGCCGGCAAACAGGTCGAGTTCATCATCTACCCACGGACGGATCATGCCTTCTTCAACGATACCCGGCCTGATGTCTACAACGCCGCCGCCGCGACCGATTCGTGGAATCGCGTGTTGGCCTTCTATCGGCGGCATCTGACGTGACGATCCCGATCCCATGCTCCCCCCGCGGCCGGCGTCGCTGGATCGGTATGGGTTGGTTCGGGGCTCTCCTCGTCGTCGGCGCCGGCGGTCAAGCCCCCCCGGAGGCGTTCACCAACTGGGAGCATCCCCCCGTCCATCCGTTGGACTTGAGTGCCGACGGCCGCTGGCTCGCCGTCTGCAATCTGGCCGATCACCGGGTCGAGTTTTTCGAGCTGACCTCGAGGCTGACGTCGCCGCGGGCTTCGGTGCCGGTCGGCCTGGACCCCGTCTCCGTGCGCTTCGAGACGTCGCGACGCCTCTGGGTCGTTAATCACGTCTCGGATTCCGTGAGCATCCTCGATCTTGTCGACGCCGCCGACCCCGATAGTTGGCGGGTGAGCGCGACGATTCAGACCCTCGACGAGCCCTGCGATGTCGTGTTCGCCGGGACCATTCGGCGCGCCTTTGTCTCCTGTTCCCAGGCTAACGTAATTCAAGTCTTCGATCCCGTCTCGCTGGGCCACGTCGCCGACGTCGCCTTGGCGGCCGAGGACCCGCGAGCGCTGGCGACAAGCCCTGACGGCCGATTCGTTTACGTGGCCATTTTTGAATCCGGCAACCGGACGACCGTCATCCGAGGGGGGTCGCTTCAAGAGTTCAACGCTCGTCTGGGGGCGAACGATCCGGAAGGGCCCTATGGCGGCGTGAATCCGCCCCCCAACGACGGATCGGCTTTCAGGCCCCCGATCGCCGCACCCCTGCCGACGCCGCCTCCCTCCTCCATTATCGTGCGTAAAGGAGAGGACGGGGGCTGGCGAGATGATAATGGCGGGGATTGGACGCGGTTCGTGTCCGGGGACAAGGCTCGCGTCAACTTGCACGATCTCGGCTGGGACATGCCGGACCGCGACGTCGCCCTTGTCGACACGGTGGACCTCAGCGTCCGCTACGCGACGGGTCTGATGAACCTGTGTATGAGCCTCGCCGTCCATCCGGTCACGGGCGAAGTTCACGTCGTCGGCACCGACGCCACGAACGAAATCCGTTTTGAGCCCAATTTGCGCGGTCGGTTTCTCCGCGTGCAACTCGGGCGCGTTGATCCGCTTGCCACTCCCGCCCGGCGGCTTGCCGTTCACGATCTGAACCCTCATCTGACCTACACGACCGGGACCATCCCGCAAGCCGAACGCGACCTCTCGCTCGGCGATCCGCGAGGTATCGTCTGGAACCTTGACGGTTCCCGGGGCTACGTCACCGGGATGGGCTCCAATAATATGATCGTGATCGACGCCACCGGTCGGCGCCTCGACGGGCGTGCCCCCATCGAGTTGGGCGAGGGCCCGACGGGCGTCGTCTTCGACGCCGACCGCGACCGGCTCTATGTGCTCAATCGTTTCGAGGCGACCGTCTCGGTCGTGGACGCCGCCGCCGAGCGCGAAATCGCCCGGCTCCCGTTCCATGACTCAACCCCGGAGGTGATCCGTCGCGGACGGCCTCATCTCTACAACACGCGTCGGACGTCGGGCCTCGGCCACATTGCATGCGCCTCTTGTCACGTGGACGCCCGGATGGACCGGTTGGGGTGGGACTTGGGCGATCCCTCCGGCGAAATGAAGAGCCTCGCCAATCGAAATCTGGGCAACGGCATGGCCGGCCTCAGCAACCCCGCCCTCTTCGATCCTTATCACCCGATGAAAGGAGTGATGACGACTCAGACGCTTCAGGACATCATCGGCCACGAGCCATTTCACTGGCGAGGCGACCGGGACGGCCTGGAGGAGTTCAACGGCGCTTTTATGTTTCTGCAAGGGGACGACGAGGTCCTTACCCCGGAGGCGATGCAAGCCTACGAGGACTTTCTGGCCACGATCGCCTTCCCCCCCAACCCTTACCGGAATTTCGATAACACCCTGCCGGAGGAGCTGGCTTTACCCGGTCATTACGCCACCGGCCGCTTCGCGGGTCAGACCGGCGGCCTCAGATTCGGCGATCCTTTGCCCAGCGGCAACGCCCGCCGCGGAGTCGATCTTTACCTCGGGCGCGCGCCCGGCGACACCCTCCGGCCGCTCGACGGACCCTTCACCTGCGCTCAGTGCCACACGCTGCCGACCGGGATGCAGGCCGATATGACGCTCGTCGGCGGGCGGTTCGTCCCGCTGGCGGTCGGGCCGCTCGGCGAGCATCACCTCGGCATCATCGGCAACGACGGGTCGGCCAACCGCAATATGAAGACCCCGCAGTTGCGCAACCTTTACGACAAGGTCGGCTTCGAGAATTTCGGCACCACCCGGGCCGGTTTCGGCTTCGCCCACGATGGGCGGGTGCCGACGCTCGCCAGTTTCGTCAGCGCCTCGGTCTTCAGCGTGCGCAATGACCAGGAAGTGGCCGATCTCGTCGCCTTGATGCTCGCCTTCGTCGGCTCGGACCTCCCCTACGGTTCCGACGACACCGTGGCCCATCCGCCGGGGCCCGCGAGCAAGGATACGCACGCCGCCGTGGGGCGCCAGGTCACCGTCTTCGGTTCGGCCCCGGTGGCCGCCTTCGGCCGGAACGACGCCATCGCGGCGATGATCGCCTTGGCTTCGGCCCCGGAGGCGCGCGTGGAGGTGATCGCCAAAGGCCTCCTCGACGGGGTCCCGCGCGGTTGGGTCTATGACCCTGCCGCCGGCCGCATGCTCTCGGATCGACGGGGCGAGGCGCGATCCGTGGAGAGTTTGCGGAACCTCGCCTCGCCGGCCGCGCCCATCACGTGGACGATTGTCCCCAACGGCAGCGGCCGGAGGCTCGGCGTCGACCGCGACAGCGATGGGTATCCCGACCTGACCGAACGGCTCGCCGGCAGCGATCCGGCCGACCCCAGCTCCGTCCCCCGCGCCGCCGTCCGCGGCTGGCCGGTTTATCGGTGAATTTTTCCCCCGGGCCGATGAGGCCTCTTCCGTCGGTCTGGAGCCTCGCCTTTTTCGTCCCGGCGATCAGACCATCTCCGGCGGCGGGAACCCGATCGCCCAGAGGGCCATCGCCTCTTCCCGAGCGTGGCGGTGAGTGAGGACGTGTCGGGGTTGGATTCGATCGGCGGCCGTGGCCAGCGGCGGAGGCGCCGCCTGGCGTGGGACGACCACGAAGCCCGCCTCGTCGCCTTCGCGGCCGAGATCAATCCCGCCGTCGGGGCCGATCTCCACGCCAAATGGGACCGCCTCCGGCGCGAGGGCCCGCTCGCGCCACGCCGCCGAGGCTCCAAGGCCTCCCGCCGGCAACGGAGGGTTCGCCCAGAAGGGACTCAGCCATCCCCCGGGCTCGGCGACCCACGGCTCAGCCCCAGCCAGGGCGAGGGCGGCGGGCTCAACGTCCCGTAAGGCTGGAACCCGCTCGGCCAAATGGCGTTCCCACCGGTCGGGTGTGGAGGCGCCCGAAAAAACCAGCGCCGGGCCACCGCCGGCGTCGTTGAAGGGGAAACTGCCGCCGGCGAGCAACCGGGGCCGGCCGCTCGCCGCCGGCTCGTCCGGCGTCGCGGCCGAACCCCAGCGACGGTGCGTCAGCTCCAGCGTCGCGAGCAATCCGGGCCGCAGGTCATCGGTTCCGAGCAGAATCAGCAAGTTCCCGGCCGGAACCGTCAAGAGAAGCTGCTCCTCATCCTCGGGGCATTGGAGCCAGACCACCTGCTCGCCGACGGGTTCCTGCCCTTCCAGGGGAGCCCGGCTCAGGATGCTGACCAGTCCGTAACCCAGATGCGCCTCCCTCTGAGGGAAAAAGGCCGTCACGCGCGTGGGATTCGCCGACGCTCCGGCGGCCAGCCCCTCAACTTTCAGCAGCGGCTCCCGACCGAGTTGAGCCCGCAAGGCCTTGAGAAAGTCCCGCGGAAGCTCGGCCACGGGCCTGGTCGACTCCCGAAGTTCGGTTTCGATCGCCAGAGGATGCCTGAGGGGGTGGACCGGCAAGCCCCAATTGTTCGGAAGCTCTCTGAATTTGCCCATCTCCCGCAAATCTTCCGTGCTCAACCCCGTGTAGATTTGCAGGCCGTCGAGGAGGTCGGCCACGGCGGGCGGGAGCGTCTCCCCCGCCCGGGCATTGAGCGACTGATCGGGCGATGGCGTCATGATCGTTCGGATCGCAGCATTCACGACCATCCGCAAGACCCATTCTAGGAGAGGTTGGTGAGATCGCTACTCCGTTTCGAGTTTAGCGGTTATCATCCGCTCGAGCATGGCCCGGGAGCTGAAGGCAGGAGCGTTGCCCGCCTCGAATCGATGAATCCACCCGCTCAAAGGGATCAACGCGGGCTCAAGTCGCTCAGGCGAGCGATCCTGGCCTGGTACGATCGTGAGGCGCGGCCGTTTCCATGGCGCGAGCGGCCCTCGCCGTATTGGACGCTCGTCTCGGAGTTCATGCTCCAACAGACCCAAGTGGGGACCGTGCTGCCTTACTTCGAGGCGTTCATCCAGCGCTTCCCGGATTTGCGGTCGTTGGCGCGCGCTTCGGAAGAGGCGGTCTTGGCCGCCTGGTCCGGCCTGGGTTACTACCGCCGGGCCCGGGCGCTCAAGCGCGTCGCCGAGACGTTGCTGCGCGAGCACGCCGGACGGCTGCCCGAGGACCCGACGGCCCTGGCCGGCTTGCCCGGCTTCGGTCCCTATACGACCGCGGCCGTCGGCTCGATCGCCCTCGGCCTGGCGCTCCCCGCCGTCGACGGCAACGTTCGGCGCGTCCTGGCGCGGTGGTTCGCCGGTCAAGCCGACGAGAACGAGAGGTCCCTCGAGCGCCTGGCCGAGAGGGTTCTCGACCGCCGCCGTCCCGGCGATTGGAATCAGGCCCTGATGGAACTGGGGGCCACGTTGTGCACGCGCCGCGGACCCCGTTGTCTGCTTTGTCCGGCGCGCGGCTTCTGCCGGGCCGAGCGGCTCGGCCGTGCCGAAGATTTCCCCCGCGCGCGGAGCGCCCCGGCGTTGGTTCGCGTCTCTCGCGTCGCCGTCGCCGCGCGCCGCCGCGGGGCCCTCCTCGTTCTTCAACGCGGCGACGAGGGGGCGATGGCGGGTCTTTGGGAACTACCCGCCCTGGATTCCCGCGAGGTCCCCTCAGAACGTCTGGACCCGAAAGATGTGCTTTTCCGGTTGACTCGCCTTCGCGCGCGGGGCTTCCGGCTCCGTGGACGGGCGCGTTCGGTCTTCACGCGCTATCGCATCGAGACCGTGCTCTACGAGACTCAGGCTCTCCAGGCCGGGGCCGTCCGGCGGGAGCGTCATATCGCTCACCGCTGGGTCCGGCCCGGCGCCTTGGCCGAACTCGCCGCCGGTAAGGCCGAGAAACGGTTGTTCGCGATCGTGGCCGCCCCTGCGGGCGGCGCGCCCGTCGGAGACCCGCCCCCCCGCCATAAGCGGTCGTCGCGGCCTCGCGCCCCCCGTCGGGATCGCCGGTCGATTATTCGATGATTTCGCTCACGACGCCCGCTCCGACCGTCCGCCCTCCCTCGCGAATGGCGAAACGCAATTCCTTTTCCATGGCGATCGGCTGGATGAGTTCCCCTCGGATTTCGATGTTATCCCCCGGCATGACCATCTGCACCTCTTCGGGGAGAATGACCGAGCCCGTCACGTCCGTCGTCCGGAAGTAGAACTGGGGCCGATAACCCTTGAAGAACGGCGTGTGGCGGCCCCCTTCTTCCTTCGTGAGGACGTAAACCTGGCCCTTGAACTTCGTATGCGGCGTGATCGAGCCGGGCTTGCAGATGACCTGCCCCCGCTCGACCTGGTCCTTCTCGATCCCGCGCAGGAGCAGCCCGATATTGTCTCCCGCGCGCCCTTCGTCCAGTTCCTTCCGAAACATCTCGACGCCGGTGACCACCGTCTCCTGCGTCGGCCGCAGCCCGACGATCTGGACCTTTTCCCCGACGGTGATCTTCCCCCGGTCCACCCGGCCCGTGACGACCGTCCCGCGCCCGGTGATTGAGAAGACGTCCTCGATCGGCATCAGGAACGGCTTATCGACGTCGCGTTGCGGCTCCGGAATGTAATTGTCGAGCGCTTCGAACAACTTCTCGATCGAGACGATCCCCGTCTCGCCGGTGTCGCCTTCGAGCGCCTTGAGCGCCGACCCCCGAACGACCGGAACGTCGTCGCCGGGGAACTCGTACTTCGTCAGCAGCTCGCGCACCTCGAGATCGACCAAGTCCAGGAGCTCCGGGTCGTCCACCACGTCGACCTTATTGAGATAAACAACGATATGGGGAACGCCGACCTGACGGGCCAGCAGGATATGCTCGCGCGTCTGCGGCATCGGCCCGTCGTCGGCCGCCACGACCAGGATCGCCCCGTCCATCTGCGCCGCTCCGGTGATCATGTTCTTGATGTAGTCGGCGTGGCCGGGGCAATCGACGTGCGCGTAGTGGCGCTTGTCGGTGCTGTATTCGACGTGGGAGATCGCGATCGTCACGGTCTTCATCTCGTTGCGGAAACCCTGGGAAAGGCTCGCCTTGGCCACCGTCTTGTAATCGACGTATTGGCCCAACCCGCGCGCCGCCGCCACTTTCGTCATGGCCGCCGTTAACGTCGTTTTTCCGTGATCGATATGGCCGATCGTCCCGACGTTGACGTGCGCCTTGTCGCGAATGAACTTCTCCTTGGCCATGGATGAACCTCGTGCTCTCGTGATGAAAAAGTCGCGCTTCTGCCGCCCTCCGGCCCGCCTCCAACCTTCCCCCCTCCGGAAGGCGCGTCCCGACCGGCCTCGCGTCGCCTTGATCCGCGGTTTTGGCCGGGCGCTCGACGCCCGCGCCCGGCCCCCGGGGACCCCGTAGCGGTCATCCCGTCCCCGGCAAAGACGGTTATCTTGACAAACGGGGCTCCCGTTTGCAACCGACAAACGCGCCCTTTTTTGGGGGGCCTCGGAGCGGCACGGCTCCCCGATGCCCGCCGGCCCCCCGTAATGGTGCTCTCTTGGCTTGATGGCCAGGGCGGACGCTCCGCCGCTGGGTCCGGCGGCGGCCCGCCTCCGGGCGGAAGACGGAATGCCCCCCCCTCCACGGGCGGGCTGCCATGGGGCCGCGACACAGGTCGCGACCCCGCCCGCCCTGCCCGTCGTGGCTGCTTGAATCCCAACCGCGGGCACTTTAGAGTCGGCGACGAGGCAAAACGGGGCCGGCTATCCAGGGAGCTTCCGACGCACGGACCGATATTCTGAGCGCCGACCCGGCTGAGAGATGAGCGGGGAACTTTCAGGCGAATCGCAGACCACCTCGGTCTTCAAGGTTTTCCTGTTCACCGACATCGAGGGATCGACCGACCTCAAGCGGCGGCTGGGGGACGCGGCGAGCGCCCAGATTATCGCCCGTCATGACAAGGCCTTCCGCGAATTGCTCGTCCGCTACGAGGGGCACGAGGAGAAAGAGATCGGCGACAGCTTTCTGGCGACGTTCGGTCTCCCGTCGAACGCCGTCCGGTGCGCCCTCGCTTTTCAGAAGGCGCTGGCCGGGATCACCGATCCGGAGCCGATCAGGGTCCGGATCGGCATCCATTTGGGCGAGTTCATCGCCATGCCCGAGGGGGGGACGGGCGGAACTCAGGAGAAGCTGATCGGGCTGGCGGTGGACACGGCGGCGCGCGTCATGAGCCTCGCCGCCGGAGGCCAAATCCTGCTGACGCGCGGGATTTTTGATTCGGCCCGACAGCACGTGTTGACTGCGCCGGACAGGTCAATGCTCTGCTGGCTCGCCCACGGGCCTTATCTGGTCAAGGGGTCGGACGAGCCGATTGAAATCTATGAGGTTGGCGTCGAGGGGCTGTCGGTGCTCCAGCCACCGCCGGATTCTGCCAAGGTGAAGCGGGCGATCCGACCCGGGGACGAAATCACGCTCGGCTGGCGGCCCGGGCCGGGGCTCCCGATACCCGGCCGGCCCGGCTGGACGTTGATGGAGAAATTGAGCGAGGGGGGGCTTCGGCGAGGTCTGGACGGCGCGGCAGGAGATGGGGAAGTTCCTCCGGGCGTTCAAGTTCTGCTTCCACCCTGATCGCCTGCGCTCCCTGCGCCGGGAGCTGACGCTTTTTCGACTCCTCAAGGAGACGCTGGGGGAACGGCCCGACATCGCGCGGCTGTATGACGTGCGGCTGCGGGAGGCTCCCTATTTTCTGGAGATGGAGTATTCGCCGCTGGGGGACCTGCGGCAGTGGGCCGAGCGACAGGGGGGGATCAGCCAGATTCCCCTGGGGACTCGGCTGGAACTGATGGCGCAGGTGGCCGAGGCGCTTGCGGCGGCGCACTCGGTCGGCGTGATCCACAAGGACGTCAAGCCGGCCAACGTGCTCGTTGAGCGGGGCCCCGACGGCGCCCCCCGGGCCAAGCTGACTGATTTCGGGATCGGCCTGCTGGCGAGCCCGGAGGCG
>Ga0114945_10000319_pt1 | contig 30881 bp, 34 predicted proteins | sample OV2TP3_FD_87194 | JGI IMG/M metagenome (GOLD analysis project Ga0114945, IMG submission 87194) | Hot spring microbial communities from Beatty, Nevada to study Microbial Dark Matter (Phase II) - OV2 TP3 | ecosystem: Environmental > Aquatic > Thermal springs > Hot (42-90C) | place: USA: Beatty... | reverse complement strand
TCGCGCTCGGGCTCGCCGCGCTCGGCGTGGCGACGGCGCGCGAGCGCGCCCTGCTGCGCGGCGCACGCGCCCTGCGCGCCCTGCGCCTGACAGGGCCGGCGGCGGGCGAGCTGTGGCTGGCGGACGGCTCCCGGTTGGCGGTCGAGTTCGGCGCGCATCCTCGCGTCGGCAGGCACTGGGTCGCGCTCGCCGTGAGACGGCCGGTGCGGCGCACCATCCTGGTCGTCGCCGGCATGCTGGATGGCCGGGCGTTCAGGCTGCTGCGGCTCTGGGCGTTGTGGGGCAGGGCCCCCGGCGTGGCGTCCGGGCAACTGCCGGCATGATCCGCGGCCGCGGTGCGCGCAGAACTATTTGCAAAGCGCACTGTCTGTGGCAGATAGGCAGGGCGAGCGGTCGTGTCTGAGCGGGACATCGACCGCCAGTTGGTCGAACGTGCGCAGCGGGGCGACAAGCGGGCCTTCGAGCTGCTCGTCGAGAAGTACCAGCGCAAGCTCGCGCGGCTGATCGGGCGCTTCGTCCGCGACCCGGCGGAAGTCGAGGATGTGGCGCAGGAGGCGTTCGTCAAGGCGTACCGCGCGCTGCCGTCGTTCCGGGGCGAGAGCGCCTTTTATACATGGCTCTACCGCATCGGGATCAACACCGCCAAGAACTACCTGATGGCGCTGGGCCGCCGGGCGCCGACCTCCACGGAAGTGGAGGCGGAAGAGGCGGAGGGCTTTGACGAGGGCGAGCAGTTGCGGGACATCAACACGCCGGAGAGCGTGCTGCTGTCCAGGGAAATCGCCGCGACCGTGAACGCGACGATCGACGAGTTGCCCGAGGAGCTGCGCACGGCGATCCAGTTGCGCGAGCTCGAGGGCTTGAGCTACGAGGAGATCGCGCGCATCATGGATTGCCCGATCGGCACCGTGCGCTCGCGCATCTTCCGGGCGCGCGAGGCGATCGCCCAGCGGCTGCGGCCGCTGCTGGACACGGGCAGGGACAAGAGGTGGTGATGAAGTCGCGGGTATCGGAGCTGATGGATGGCGAGCTGCAGGGGCGCGAGGCGGGAGTCCCGCTCGAGGCGCTGCAGTCCGAGGGCGAGGCGCGAGAGGCCTGGCGAACCTACCATCTGATCAGCGACGCGCTGCGCGACACGCGCATGGTGTCGGAGAGTTTCGCGGCACGGGTTGCCGCACGGCTTTCCGGCGAGCCCACGGTGCTCGCCCCGCAGCGGCGGGCCGCGGCGCCCCGCGCGACGCGCTTTGCGCTGCCCGTTGCGGCGAGCTTGGCGGCGATGGCGCTGGTCGGCTGGTTTGTGGTCCAGCCGCAGCCCGTGCCGGTCCCGGCGCCGGTCGTCGCAGTGCCCGCCCCGGCGGCGAAAGTGGCGGCGCGGCCGGCGCCGCGCGTGGCGCCGCCCGCCGCGGCGAACGACTACCTGCTCGCGCATCAGGCTTACTCGCCGCGCAATTCGCTGCAGGGCATGGCGCCCTACGCGAGAACGGTGTCGGCAGCCGCCGAGCGCGGGAAACCGTGATCCGGGGGCTCGGCATCCTGCTGCTCGCCTGCGCCAGCCTCGCGCAGGCGCAGTCCCCGGCAGATGCGCTCGCGCTGCTGCGCAAGATCTACCAGGCGACCGAGAAGCTTTCGTACACCGGCACCTTCGTCTACCAGCAGGGAGATCGCAGCGAGGCCTCGCGCATCACGCGCTACGCCGGCCCCGGCGGGGCCACCGAGAAGCTCGAAGCGCTCGACGGAGCGCCGCGCGAGATCGTGCGCACGCGGGAGGCCGTGAAGTGCTACCTGCCGGAGATCCGGACGGTGAAGGTCGACCGGCGCGTCGACCGGCGCGCCTTTCCCGCGCTGCTGCCGGAGCGCTTGACCGAGCTGGCGCGGAACTACGAGATCGCGCTGGGCGAGGGCGCGCGCATCGCGGGGTACGACTGCGTCTCGGTGGTGCTCACGCCCAGGGACGAGCTGCGCTACGGCTACAAACTGTGGGCCGACGCCGCCACCGGCATGCTGCTCCGGGCGCGCACTTTCGGGCGCGACGGCGAGACCGTGGAGCAGTTCAGCTTCACCCAGCTTTCGATCGGCAACATCCCGCGCGAGCGGGTGAAGCCGAAGCACAAGGCGAGCAGCTGGCGCATCGAGGACGCGACCGTGACGCCGGCCAACCTGGCCGGCACCGGCTGGACCGTGGGCGCGGCGCTGCCGGGGTTCCGCAAGGTCACCGAGGTGACCCGCCGCCTGGGGGAATCGCGCCCGGTGGGACAGGTCGTGTACTCCGACGGGCTGGCGGCGGTCTCGGTGTTCATCGAGCCGCTCGCGGGCCGCGCCGAGGGCGTGCGCCCGGGACTGTCGAGCCTGGGCGCCATCCACATCTACACCCGCGAGGTCGCCGATCATGTCGTGACGGTGGTCGGCGAGACGCCCGCGGCAAGCGTGCAGCGCATCGGCAATACCGTGGAATTCCGGCCGCGGCCGTAAGTCTGCTGCAGAACCCGAAAGGAAGAAGATGAACGCATCGAGGATCGTGGTCATCCTGCTGGCGCTGCTCGTCGGCACGCAGGCCGGCGCGCAGGGGCGCGAGCTGCCGGACTTCACCCGGCTGGTCGACGAGCAAGGAGGGTCGGTGGTCAACATCAGCACCACGCAGGCGCTGCGCCGGTCCGCGCTGCCGCAACTGCCGAACATCGAGGACGAGGAGGTGCTGGAGTTCTTCCGGCGCTTCATCCCGCGCCAGCCCGGGCCGGGCGCGCGCCCCGAGAGCCGCTCGCTCGGTTCGGGCTTCATCATCAGCGCCGACGGCTACATCCTGACCAATGCCCACGTGGTCGAGGGGGCCGACGAGATCAACGTGAAATTCACCGACAAGCGCGAGTTCAAGGCGAAGGTGATCGGCGCCGACAAGCGCACCGACGTCGCGCTGATCAAGATCGAGGCGGGCAGCCTCCCGGTGGTGCGCTTCGGCGATCCCGCGCGGCTCAAGGTGGGCGAATGGGTGGTGGCGATCGGCTCGCCGTTCGGCTTTGAGAACACCGTGACCGCCGGCATCGTCTCGGCGAAGGGGCGCTCGCTGCCGCAGGAGAACTTCGTGCCCTTCATCCAGACCGACGTCGCGATCAACCCCGGCAACTCCGGCGGGCCGCTGTTCAACATGCGCGGCGAGGTGGTCGGCATCAACTCGCAGATCTACAGCCGCACCGGCGGGTTCATGGGACTGTCGTTCGCGATCCCGATCGACGTCGCGCTCGACATCCAGCGCCAGCTGCGCGACAAGGGCAAGGTCTCGCGCGGGCGCATCGGCGTGGTGATCCAGGAGGTGACGCGCGATCTCGCGACCTCGTTCGGGCTGGACCGCCCGCGCGGCGCGCTGGTCAACTCGGTGGAGAAGGGCAGCCCGGCGGACCAGGCGGGCGTGCAGGCGAGCGACATCATCACCCGCTTCGACGGCAAGCTGGTCGAGTCCTCCAGCGACCTGCCGCGCATCGTCGGCGCGACGCGCCCGGGCGCCAGGGTCGAGCTGGAAGTCTGGCGCAAGGGCGCGGGGCGTGCGCTCGGCATCACGGTCGGGGAGCTGCGCGAGGAGCGCATTTCCGCGGGCGAGACGCCGCGCCCGCCGAAGCCCGCCGCGCTGGCGGCCAACCGGCTCGGCATCGTGGTGAGCGAGCTCTCGGCGAAGCAGCGCGAGGAGCTCAAGCTGCAGCATGGCCTGGTGGTCACGGACGTCAAGCAGGATGCGCGGGCCGAGGTGCGTCGCGGCGACGTGCTGCTCACGCTGGTGCACAAGGGCCAGCACGTCGAGCTGAGGTCGGTCGAGCAGCTCAACCGGCTGCTGGGGGGCCTGGAGCGCAACGCGGTGATCACGCTGCAGGTACGCCGCGGCGAGAGCACCGCGTTCGTCACCGTCAACGGGCTGACCGACAAGGGGTGAGCCGGGGCGGGCTGCGGTAGAATAGCGGCCTTCCAGAGAAGGGTGCCGCGGCACCCTTTTTCATGCAGAGCCGCATCCGCAACTTCTCCATCATCGCGCACATCGACCACGGCAAGTCGACGCTCGCCGACCGCTTCATCCAGCTCTGCGGCGGCCTGGCCGAGCGCGAGATGAGCGAGCAGGTGCTCGACTCGATGGAGCTGGAGCGCGAGCGCGGCATCACCATCAAGGCCCAGACCGTCGCGCTCAGCTACCGCGCGCGCGACGGCCGGACCTACCTGCTGAATCTCATCGACACCCCCGGGCACGTGGACTTCTCCTACGAGGTGAGCCGCTCGCTCGCCGCCTGCGAGGGGGCGCTGCTGGTGGTGGACGCCTCGCAGGGGGTGGAGGCGCAGACCGTGGCCAACTGCTACACGGCGACCGAGCAGGGCGTGGAGGTGATCCCGGTGCTCAACAAGATCGACCTGCCGTCGGCCGATCCCGAGAGCGTCATCGGCGAGATCGAGGACGTGATCGGCATCCCCGCGCGCGACGCGCTGCGGGCGAGCGCCAAGACCGGCGAGGGGATTGCAGAGATCCTGGAGGCGGTGATCGCGCGGGTGCCGCCCCCGGCGGGCGACCCCGCGGCGCGGCTGCAGGCGCTGGTGATCGACTCGTGGTTCGACAACTACGTCGGCGTCGTGATGCTGCTGCGCATGATGCAGGGAACCCTGCGCCCGAAGGACAGGCTGCTGCTCATGAGCACGCAGGCGAGCCACCTCTGCGAGCAGGTCGGCGTATTTACCCCCAAGGCGGCCCAGCGCGAGTCGCTCGCCGCCGGCGAGGTCGGGTTCGTCGTCGCCGGCGTCAAGGAGCTGCGCGAGGCGAGGGTGGGGGACACCATCACGCACGCGGACCGCCCCGCGGCGGCGCCGCTGCCCGGCTTCAAGGAGGTCAAGCCGCAGGTGTTCGCGAGCCTGTTTCCCGTCGAGGCGAACCAGTACGAGGCGATGCGCGACGCGCTGGAGAAGCTGCACCTGAACGACGCCTCGTTCCACTACGAGCCCGAGGTCTCGCAGGCGCTCGGCTTCGGCTTCCGCTGCGGCTTTCTCGGGCTGCTGCACATGGACATCGTGCAGGAGCGGCTGGAGCGCGAGTACGGCATCGAGCTGGTCACCGCCGCGCCCTCGGTGCTCTACGAGGTGCAGCTGCGCGACGGCAGCGTGCACACGGTGTCCAACCCGGCCAAGCTGCCGGACCCGGCGAGAATCGCCGAGATCCGCGAGCCGGTCATCGCGAGCACGCTCTTCGTGCCGCAGGAATACGTCGGCCCCGTGATGACGCTGTGCCTGCAGAAGCGCGGCACGCAGACCGACCTGCGCTACTCGTCGCGCCACGTCGTGCTGAGCTACGACCTGCCGCTGGCCGAGGTGGTGATGGATTTCTTCGACCGGCTGAAATCGGCGACGCGCGGCTACGGCTCGCTCGACTACGACTTCCGCGAGTACCGCGCCGCCGACGTGGTGCGGCTCGACGTGCTGGTGAACGGCGAGCGCGTGGATGCGCTCTCCACCATGGTGCACCGCGAGAGCGCGCAGCACCGCGGCCGCGAGCTGGTGGCGCGGCTGCGGGGGCTGATCCCCCGGCAGATGTTCGACGTCGCCATTCAGGCGGCCATCGGCTCGAGCATCGTGGCGCGCGAGAACGTCAAGGCGCTGCGCAAGAACGTGCTCGCCAAGTGCTACGGGGGCGACGTGACGCGCAAGCGCAAGCTGCTCGAGAAGCAGAAGGCAGGCAAGAAGCGCATGAAGCAGGTCGGGGCCGTCGAGATTCCGCAGGAGGCGTTCCTGGCGGTGCTACAGACGGGCGACAAGTGACTTTCGCGCTGTTCCTGCTCTCGCTGCTCGGCGTGACCGGGGCGGTGTGGGCGCTCGAGGCGGCCTGGCTCGCGAAGCGCCGGCCCCCCGCGGCCAAGCAGCCCTGGTGGGTCGAGTACTCGGTCAGCTTCTTCCCCGTGATCCTGATCGTGTTCGTGCTGCGCTCGTTCCTGGTGGAGCCGTTCAAGATTCCGTCGGGCTCGATGATCCCGACGCTGCTGGTGGGCGACTTCATCCTGGTCAACAAGTTCACCTACGGCATCCGCGTGCCGGTGCTGAACGACAAGCTGCTCGAGGTGTCGCGGCCGGCGCGGGGCGACGTCATGGTGTTCCGCTATCCCGACGATCCCACGCTCGACTACATCAAGCGCGTGGTGGCGCTGCCCGGCGACCGGTTCGAGTACCGCGACAAGCGGCTGGCGATCAACGGGCGGCCGGTGCCGCTGCGCCAGGTCGAGGACTATCTGCACCGCGAGCGCATGCAGTTCGCGCGGCGCTACGTCGAGTCCCTGGACGGCGTCGAGCACGAGATCCTGCTCGAGGAGGACGCGCCCGCGGTGCAGCTGCAATCGCGCTCGTTTCCGCACGCGGGCAATTGCACTTACAATACCGGTGGGCTCGCCTGCACCGTGCCGCCGGGCCACTACTTCGTGATGGGCGACAACCGGGACAATTCGAGCGACAGCCGCGTCTGGGGATTCGTCCCCGAGCGCAACGTCGTCGGCCGGGCCTTCTTCATTTGGCTCAACCTGAGCGACTTCGGCCGCTTCGGCTCGTTCCGCTAGCCCTGGGGAGGAAAGAACATGCGCAAACGACAACTCGGCGTGAGCCTCGGCGGGCTCCTGCTCGGATCGTTCATCCTGGTCCTCGTGGCACTGCTCGGCCTGAAGATCGGGCCCTCGTACCTCGAGTACTTCACCATCAAGCAGGCGCTGAACGCGCTCGGCACCGAGAGGCGCGGCGCCTCTCCGGCCGAGATCCGCAAGGCCTTCGACCAGCGCGCGGTGGTGGACGACATCCGCACCATCAAGGGCTCCGAGCTCGAGGTCACGAAGGAGGGCGGCGACATCGTCATCAGCGCCGCCTACCGTAAGGAAGTGCCCCTGCTCGCCAACCTGGGGATCTACATCGATTTCGCGGCCAGCTCCAAGCGCGGCGAGTAGGTCGGCGCCGGTGGCGCGGCACGCGGCGCTGGAGCGGCGCCTCGGCCACCGCTTCCGCGACCCGGCGCTGCTCGAGCAGGCACTGACGCACCGCAGCTACGGCGCGCCGCACTACGAGCGCCTCGAGTTCCTCGGCGACTGCGTGCTCTGCTGCGCCGTCGCCCAGCAGCTGTTCCTCAAGTTCCCGGGGCTTTCCGAAGGCAAGCTCACCCGGGCGCGCTCGAGCCTGGTGCGCGAGTCCTCCCTGGCGGGCGTGGCGCGCGAGCTGGGCCTGGCGAAGTTCCTGCGCCTGGGCGACGCGGCGAGCCTGGACGAGGGCGCCGAGCGCCCCTCGATCCTCGCCGACGCGCTCGAGGCGGTGTTCGGCGCGGTGTTCCTGGACGCGGGGTACGAGGCGGCGCGCGGCGCCATCGTGCGAAGCTACGGGGAGGCGCTCGAGCGCATCGATCCCGAAGCCGTGCCGAAGGACCCGAAGACGCGGCTGCAGGAGCACCTGCAGGGCGCGCGCCGCGCCATGCCGCACTACCGGCTGGTGGGGACGCACGGACCCAGGCAGCGGCTGACCTTCGAGGTCGAGTGCGTGCTGGGCGACCTGCACCTCGCGGCGACCGGCAGCGGCACCTCGCGCCAGCGCGCCGAGCAGCAGGCCGCGGCGAAGCTGCTCGAGCAGCTGCGCGCATGAGTGCCTTCCGCTGCGGCACCGTGGCCTTCGCCGGCCGGCCCAACACCGGCAAGTCGAGCCTGCTCAACCGGCTGCTCGGCGAGAAGCTCGCCATCGTGTCGGCCAAGCCCCAGACCACGCGCCACCTGGTGCGGGGAATCCTCGAGTCCCCTGGGTGCCAGTGCGTGCTGCTCGACGCGCCCGGCTTCCAGGCCGCGCGGGACGACGCCCTGAACCGCGCGCTTAACCGGCGCGCGGCGGAGGCCGCGCGCGACGCAGACGTGGTGGCGTTCGTGCTCGAGGCGCTGCGCTTCGGGGAGGCCGACCGGCAGGCGCTGCGGCGCATCCCGCCCGCGGCGACGGTGGTCGCGGTGCTCAACAAGGTCGACCGGGTCCGGCGCGCGGCGCAGCTGCTGCCCTTCATCGAGCGGCTCGCGCGCGAGCGCGAATTCGCGGCGCTGGTCCCGGTGTCCGCACGCACCGGCCGCAACGTTGCGGAGCTCCTCGGCGTGATCTGCGGGCTGCTGCCCGAGGCGCCGCGCAGGTATCCCGCCGGCCAGCTGACCGACCAGGACGAGCGCTTCTTTGCCGCGGAGCTGCTGCGCGAGAAGCTGTTTCGCCTCCTGGGCCAGGAGCTGCCCTACCGCTGCGAGGTGGCGCTGGAGAGCTTCCGGCAGGAAGGGCGCCTGCGACGCATCGCGGCCACGATCTGGATCGAGCGCGAGAGCCAGAAGCCGATCGTGCTGGGGCGGGGAGGCGAGCGGATCAAGCGCCTCGCGAGCGCCGCGCGCCGGGACATGGAGCGGCTCTTCGGCGGCAGGGTCCACCTGGAGGTCTGGGTCAAGGTGAAGCGCGGCTGGACCGACGATCTCCAGTCCCTGAGGCAGCTCGGCTATGCATAATGAGCGCCGATGAAGCGCAGAGTCGAGCATGAGCCGGGCTACGTGCTGCATGCCTACCCGTACATGGAGACCAGCCTCGTGGTGGAGGCGTTCACGCGCGGCTTCGGGCGCCTCGGGCTGGTGGCGCGCGGGGCGCGCCGCCCGCGCTCGGCGCTGCGCGGCGTGCTGCTCGCCTTCCATCCCCTGCGCCTGAGCTGGAGCGGCTCGGCGGAGCTGGGCACGCTGGTGCGCGCGGAGTGGGGCGGGGGTCAGCCGGCGCTTGCCGCGGCCGGCCTGATCTGCGGCTTCTACGTCAACGAGCTGCTGCTGCGCCTGCTGCCGCGCGAGGATCCCCACGAGCGGCTGTTCGACGCCTACACGGTGTGCATCGCCCGCCTCGCCGGCCGCGAGGCGCAGGCCGGGGTGCTGCGCGCCTTCGAGCGCGCGCTGCTCACCGAGCTGGGCTACGCGCCGCTGCTCGACCGCGAGGCGGCGGGCGGCGCGCCGATCGATCCCGGCGGGCGCTACGCCTACGAGCCCGACCGCGGCCCGGTCGCCGCGCGCAACGGCGCGCACGAGACCTACGGCGGACGCACGTTGCTCGACATGGCGCGCGACGACTACGCGCGCGCCGAGACGCGGGAGGAGGCGCGCCGCCTGATGCGGGTCCTGATCGGCGAGCGCCTGGGCGGCCAGGCGCTGCACACGCGCGCCATCCTGCAGGAGCTGCAGGTCCTGTGATCGAGCTCGGCGTCAACGTGGATCACGTGGCGACCGTGCGCCAGGCGCGGCGCAGCTACGAGCCCGACCCGGTGTGGGCGGCGGTGGAGGCGCACCTGGGCGGTGCCGACGGCATCACCGTGCACCTGCGCGAGGACCGGCGCCACATCCAGGACCAGGACGTGCGGCGGCTGCGCGAGCTGACCCACATCAAGCTCAACCTCGAGATGGCTGCCACCGGGGAGATGGTCGAGATCGCGCGGCGCATCCGCCCCGAGATGGCGATGCTGGTGCCCGAGGGTCGCCACGAGATCACTACCGAGGGCGGGCTGGACATCGTGGCGCAGGAGGGGAAGCTGCGGCGCGCCGTCTCGCGGCTCGCCGCCGCGGGCATCGTCGTCTCGGTGTTCATCGACGCGGATCTTCGCCAGGTGGCGGCGGCGCGCCGCATCGGCGCCTCGGTCTGCGAGGTGCACACCGGCCCGTACGCCCACGCCTTCCACGCCAAGGGGCGCGACGCGGAATCGCGGGCCGTGGTGCGCGAGCTGGCGAAGATCCGGCGCGCGGGGGCGAGGATCCGCGCGCTCGGCATGCGCTTCAACGCCGGGCACGCGCTCAACTACTTCAACGTCGAGCCGGTGGCGCGCCTTCCCGGGGTGCGCGAGCTGCACATCGGCCACGCCATCGTCTCGCGCGCCCTGTTCGTCGGCATGCGCGAGGCGGTGCGCGAGATGAAGCGCCTCATCACGCAGGCGGCGCGATGATCTACGGCGTCGGCACCGACCTGATCGAGATCCGGCGCATCGGGCGCGCCCTGGAGCGCTTCGGCGAGCGCTTCGCGCAGCGCATCCTGTGCGGTCCGGAGCTCGAGCGATTTCGCGCCCATCGCCAGCCGGTCGCCTACCTGGCCAAGCGCTTCGCGGCGAAGGAGGCCTTCACCAAGGCGCTCGGCACCGGGATCCACGCGCCGGCCAATTGGCACGGCGTGTGGGTGGTGAACGCGCGCTCGGGCAAGCCGCACTTCGAGTTCTCCACGGAGTTGCGCGAATTCCTCGAGCGTCGCGGGGTGAGGCGCGCGCATCTCACCCTTACCGACGAGCGCGAGATCGCGTGCGCCACGGTGATCCTGGAGGCCGGGGAATGAAAAGGCGCCTGCCGCTCGGCCCGGTGGTGCTCGATCCGGGCGGGCTCGCGCTCTCGGAGGACGACCGCAGGCGGCTGCTGCACCCCGCTACGGGCGGCGCGATCCTGTTCGCGCACAATTTCGAGTCGGGCGAGCAGCTCGCCGCGCTCACCGCCGAGATCCGGTCGCTGCGCACCCCCGAGCTGCTGCTGTGCGTGGACCACGAGGGCGGGCGCGTGCAGCGCTTCCGCGAGGGCTTTACGCTGCTGCCCCCGATGCGCAGGCTCGGCGAGCTGTGGGACCGCGACCGCGACGCGGCGGTAGCGGCGGCGCACGCGGTGGCCTACGTTGCGGCGGCGGAGCTTGCGGCGCACGGCGTGGACTTCAGCTTCGCGCCGGTGCTCGACCTGGACTACGGCTCGAGCTCGGTGATCGGCGACCGTGCGCTGCACTTCGATCCCAACGCCGTCGGTGCGCTCGGCGCGGCGCTGGTGAAGGGGTTCGGCGCCGGCGGCGCGGCCGCGGTCGGCAAGCACTTCCCGGGGCACGGCTTTGCCGCGCTCGACTCGCACGTCGACGTGCCGCGCGACGAGCGCGCGGTCGCCGCGATCATCAGGAAGGACGTGGCGCCGTACCGCGCCGCGATCGCCGCCGGCCTGCGCGGCGTGATGCCGGCGCACGTCATCTATCCGCAGGCCGACGCCGAGCCGGCCGGCTATTCGCCGTACTGGCTTCGCGAGGTGCTGCGCGCCAAGCTCGGGTTCGAAGGCCTGGTCTTCAGCGACGATCTCGGGATGGAGGGGGCGAGCACCGCGGGGGGAATCCCGGCGCGCGCGCGCGCGGCGCTGGAGGCGGGCTGCGATACGGTGCTGCTGTGCCAGAACCCCGCGGGACAGGACGCCCTGCTCGAGTCTCTTGCCGCGGTCCGGGTCGCCGCGCCGGAGCGGCTGGAGCGCATGCGCCATCGCGGCGGGCGCGACCTGAGGAAGAGCGTGGCGTACCGCGAGGCGCTCGAGCGCCTCCCGGTGCCCGCCTAGCAGGCGCGGCTATGCCCGCTCCATGTAGCTGCCGTCGTTGGTGCTGACCTTGATGCGCTCGCCCTGGTTGATGAAGGGCGGCACCTGCACGATGAGGCCGGTCTCGGTGGTCGCGGGCTTGAAGGTGTTGGTCGCGGTCGCGTTGCGGATGCCCGGCTCGGTCTGCCTGACAGTGAGCACCACCGAGGGCGGCAGCTCCAGGCCGATCGCGCGGCCGTTGTGGAAGTTCACCTGGACGTCGGTATTGGGCAGCAGGAAGCCGGCCTGGCCCTCGAGGAACCCGGCCGAAAGGCGCAGCTCCTCGTAGTTCTCCTTGTCCATGAAGACGTAGGCTTCGCCGTCCTGGTAGGAAAAGGTCATCTCGCGCGGTTCGACGAAGGCGCGCTCGACCTTGTCCTCGGTGCGGAAGCGCTGGTTGGTCTTGGTACCGGCCTCGATGTCCTTCATCTCGACCTGCATGAACGCGCCGCCGCGGCCGCCCACATGGACGTGGTAGCACTTCAGCACCCGCCAGACGCGCTTGTCCCACTCGATCAGATTGCCGACGCGGATCTCGACCGCGGAAACCTTTGCCATGACGCAAGCCCCTGAAAAAGGGGGCGAATTATAATCCAAGCCCCGTGCTCGATCCGAAGTCGTTCATCGCCTCGCTGCCAGGTCTTCCCGGGGTCTACCGCATGCTCGACGCGGGCGGCCAGGCGCTCTACGTCGGCAAGGCCGGCGACCTCAGGAAGCGCGTCGGCTCGTACTTCTCCCGGCGCGAGCAGAGCCCGCGCCTGCGGATGATGCTCTCCCAGGTGGCCTCGATCGAGGTCACGGCGACGCGTTCGGAGCCCGAGGCGCTGCTGCTCGAGAACAATCTCATCAAGCGCCTCGCGCCGCGCTTCAACATCCTGTTCCGCGACGACAAGTCCTATCCATACCTGGTCATCAGCGGGCACCCGTTTCCGCGCCTCGGATTTCACCGGGGCGCGCGCGAGAAGGCCGACCGGCACTTCGGCCCGTTCGCGCACGCGCATGCCGTGCGCGAGAGCATCCAGCTGCTGCAGCGCGTGTTCCGGCTGCGCACCTGCGAGGACTCGGTGTTCGAGAACCGCTCGCGCCCCTGCCTCCTGTACCAGATCCGCCGCTGCACGGGGCCCTGCACGGGCCTGATCGGCGCGCAGCAGTACGCGCAGGACGTGCGGCGCGCGGCGATGTTCCTGGAGGGCCGCGAGGACGACGTGCTGCGCATGCTGAGCGAGGACATGGCCGCGGCGGCGGCCGCGCGGCGCTACGAGGAGGCGGCGGTGGTGCGCGACCGCATCCGGGCGCTCTCGCAGGTGCAGGCGCGCCAGTTCGTCGAGTCGCGGCGCGGCGTCGACGCCGACGTGCTCGCCTGCGTCGTCGAGCGCGCCGCGGCCTGCGTCAATCTGGTGATGATCCGCGGCGGCCGGCACGTCGGGGATCGCAGCTACTTCCCGCACAACGCCGAGGGAGCGGCCGAGGCCGAGGTGCTGGCGGCGTTCCTCTCGCAGCATTACGCCGGGCAGCCGCCGCCGCGCCTGGTGCTGACGGGGACGCACACGGGCGTCGCGCTCCCCGGCGCGCAACTCGTCACCCCGGCGCACGGCGAGCGCCGCGTATGGGTCGAGATGGCGGCCAAGAACGCGCGCCTCGCGCTCGCGCGCCGCGCCGAGGAGCGCGGTACCCAGGAGGAGCGCCTCGCGGCGCTGCGCGGGGCGCTCGGCCTGCCCGACACGGCGCAGCGCATCGAGTGCTTCGACATCAGCCACACCCTGGGCGAGGCGACAGTTGCCGCATGCGTGGTATACGACCGCCATGCCATGCAAAGGGGCGAGTACCGGCGCTTCAATATCCGCGGCGCGGCGCCGGGCGACGACGTCGCGGCGATGCGCGAGGCGCTGGAGCGGCGCTATGCACGCGTCAGCGCCGAGGGCGGCAGGATTCCCGACCTCATCCTGATCGATGGCGGCCGGACCCAGCTCGGCGCCGCGCGCGCGGCGCTCGCCGAGCTGGGCTTGAGCGACCTCGCCGTGGTCGGGGTCGCGAAGGGCGCCGAGCGCCGGCCGGGGCTGGAGGCGCTGGTGCCGGATGCCGGTGGCGAGGCGATCTCGCTGCCGCCGGTGCACGCGGGCCTGCACCTCATCCAGGCGATCCGGGACGAGGCGCACCGGTTCGCCATCGCCGGCCACCGGGCACGGCGCGCGGAGGCCCGCACCAGGTCGATCCTCACGGAGATCCCGGGCATCGGCCTGCGGCGCCGGCAGCGGCTGCTGGCGCACTTCGGCGGGCTGCAAGGCGTGCAGTCGGCGGCGGTCGACGAGCTGGCGCAGGTCGAGGGCGTGAGCCGGACGCTGGCCGAGAAGATCTTCCGGCACATGCACGGCTGAGGCGCGCGCGCGTGCTGCTCAACGCTCCCAACCTGGTCACGCTGCTGCGGATCGTGCTGATTCCGCTCATCGTCGGCATCTTCTACCTGCCCGACGAGTGGCTCTCGTTCCAGGGCAAGAACCTCGCCGGCACCGTGGTGTTCGTGGTGGCGGCGATCACCGACTGGCTCGACGGCTACCTCGCGCGCACGCTCAACCAGATGTCGGCGTTCGGCGCCTTCCTCGACCCGGTCGCCGACAAGCTGGTGGTGGTGGGCGCGCTGATCGTGCTGCTCACGCTGGGGCGCGTCGACATGGTGGTGGGCCTGATCATCATCGGGCGCGAGATCGCGATCTCGGCGCTGCGCGAGTGGATGGCACGGGTCGGGCAGTCGCGCAGCGTGGCGGTGGCCCTGATCGGCAAGGTGAAGACCGTGGGGCAGATGATCGCCATCCCGCTGCTGCTCTACTACGGCGAGCTGTTCGGCGTCGTGGACTGCCAGTGGCTCGGCACGATCCTGATCAACTTCGCCGCGCTCCTCACGGTGGTCTCGATGCTCTACTACCTGCGCAAGGCGCTGCCGCACGCCCGCACATGAGCTATAATCCGCCTCTCGACGCGCGGGAATAGCTCAGTTGGTAGAGCGCAACCTTGCCAAGGTTGAGGTCGCGAGTTCGAGACTCGTTTCCCGCTCCAGAATCGACGCGGCCCGGCGCTGCCGGGCCGCACTTATAATCGCCCGCTCGGGCGGGATGGCAGAGTGGTCATGCAGCGGCCTGCAAAGCCGTGGACGCCGGTTCGATTCCGACTCCCGCCTCCAATAGCCCTTCCGTAGTCGTCCGTTGCCGGTCGCAGGACCGGCCTTTCCCCGGTGTTTCCCTATGGTAACTAGGCCGAAGCCGTCCGGGGCTGTCCGTTGACAGCCGGCCCCTTGCGGGGGTACAAGGCGGGGGTATCTGAGTCACGTGGGGGTATCGGATGCCGCTCACCGACAGATCTGCCCGCGCGGCGCGCCCGCGCGCGAAGCCGTACAAGCTCGCCGATGGCGAAGGGATGTACCTGCTCGTGCGTCCCGATGGCAGCAAGTACTGGCGACTGAAGTTTCGCTTCGCCGGCAAGGAGAAGGTGCTCGCACTCGGCGTGTACCCGGCCGTGGCGCTCGCCAAGGCGCGCGTGCTGCGCTCGAAAGCGAAGGCTCTACTCCTCGACGGCCGCGATCCGTCTGACGAGCGTCGCACCGAGAAGCGCGCCAAACTGGAAGCCGCGGCGAGCAGCTTCGAGGCCGTCGCGCGCGAGTGGCACAAGGAATTCCAGGCCAAGAAGTCCAAGCGCTACGCCGACCGAATCCTGCGACGGCTCGAGGTCGATGTCTTTCCGTGGCTCGGTCGGCGGCCGATCGGCGAGATCGAGCCTCCTGACGTGCTGCAAGTCGTGCGGCGCATCGCGAGCCGCGGCGCGCTCGAGACAGCGCACCGGGCGCTCCGGGACTGCAGCCAGGTCTTCGGGTACGCGGTCGCCGAGGGAAGTGCCAAGCGCAATCCGGTCCCTGACCTGAGGGGTGCGCTCCCGCCGGCCGAGCGGAAGGCCTTCGCGAGCGTCAAGGATCCGAAGGCAGTCGGCGAGCTCCTGCGCGCGATCGATGGATACACGGGTTCGTTCGTCACGAAGTGCGCGCTGCGCCTCGCGCCGCTGGTCTTCGTGCGGCCGGGCGAGCTTCGCCAGGCCGAATGGTCCGAGATCGACCTGGACGGGCGGGAGTGGCGCATCCCCGCCGAGCGGATGAAGATGAAGGCGCCGCACGTCGTGCCACTGTCCACCCAGGCGGTCGCCATCCTGCGCGAGATTCACGCGCTCACCGGGCGCCGAAAGTACGTCTTCCCGGGGGTGCGCAGCGCCGAGCGTCCGATGAGCGAGAACACCGTCAATGCGGCGCTGCGGCGGCTGAACTACGGCTCGGACCAGATGACCGGCCACGGTTTCCGGTCCATGGCGAGCACGCTGCTCAACGAGGCCGGCTGGAACCGCGACGCGATCGAGCGCCAGCTCGCGCACGCCGAACGCGACGGGGTGCGCGCCGCCTACAACTACGCCGAGTACCTGCCCGAGCGGCGCCGGATGATGCAGGCTTGGGCGGACTACCTGGACGGGCTTCGCGCAGGCGGGACCGTCACGCCGATCCGGCACGTGGCCTGACGTGCGGCACGGTGATGGCGACTGGACGAGGTTTCGGGGCCTGCCAGGGCTCAGGGAGATCGATTCCATTGGACCGAGCGTGGCCCGCGACGCGGGGACTACCACGAGACGATGAGAGAGGTATACGAGACCGCGTTCCGCGCCCTGCGCGAGGCAGACGCCGACCCGGCAGTCTCATGGCTCATGTTTGTTCACGGATCATCGACCTTGCGAAGCAAGGAAGCGACCCCCTACATCATCAGGAAAACGAGCATCCAGCACCGGAACGTGTTCGTGGCGGCACTGCGAAAGCAGGAGTACAACCACTAGCGAGGAGGCAATCATGGGTGCAAGCGAAGTCAGCAGCGTTCGGGACACGCAGTTCATCATCGACGAGCTCGAGGACGTGTTGGACCGAGCACGCGGGATCACCGAGGTCTGCCGCGTCGCATCGGCCGCCGGCCACGAGGGGGCGAGGCTGTTCGTCCCGGCCGCGAGCCCCTTGGGCATGAGCTTCGCCCTCGAGGCGGCGCGCAGGGAGTTCGACAGGGCCAGAAGCCTGATCGGCGAGTTGAAGGGCTGAAGCCCCGATCAGCCTTTGCCGTCTGACCCTCGGGCGAATCGCGCATCCGCCTCATAGTGATTCTTGACGATAGTATTACGGCACGTTAGTATCACGGCATGATCAAGTCCTTCGCGGACAAGCAGACTGTGGCGGTGTTCGCGGGGCAGGAGGTCCGGAGGCTGGCGAAGCCGCTGCAGAAGGCGGCACGAAGAAAGCTCGTGGTGCTGGACGCTGCGTCGAGTCTCGACACGCTCAGGGCGACGCCCGGGAACTGGCTCGAGGCGTTGAAGGGCGACCGGAAAGGGCAGCACAGCATTCGCATCAACCAGCAGTGGCGGCTCTGTTTCCGATGGGAGGCGGGGCATGCCTGGAACGTCGAGATCGTGGACTACCACCGCTGAGGACGACATGGCCATCAAACGCGAGGAGTTGAGCAGCACTGATCTTTCCGGGATCACGACCGGCCGGCGGCTCGCGCCGGTTCACCCCGGGGAAGTGCTGCGCAAGGAGTTCATCGAGCCGATGAAGTTGACGCGCTACAAGGTCGCCAAAGGAACGGGCGTGCCGCAGCGCCGTATCGACGAAATCTGCACCGGCAGCCGGAGCATGAGCGCGGACACGGCGTTGCGCCTTGGCCGCTTTTTCGGGATCGAGGCGCAGTTCTGGATGAACCTTCAGGCGCGCTATGACCTGGAGGTCGCCGAGCGCGAGTCGCGCAGGCGCATCGAACGCGAGGTCACGCCGCTCAGGGAGGCGGCGTAGCGATGCGAAGCACGAAGCGGAAGCCCACCCACCCCGGCGAAGTGCTGCGCGAGGACGTGCTGCCCGCGCTCCACATGACCCAAGGCGAGCTCGCGAAGCGCCTCGGCGTGAGCCGGCTGAGCGTGTCCGAGCTGCTCCACGGCCGGCATTCGCTGCCGAGCAGCTCTTCCGCGGCGGCTTCTGCAGCATCATCGCCGCGTTCAACATCGCTGACTCTCGCCCCTGGCGCTTCGATCCCGAGACGACGCACCGAGCGCACGAGCTGCTGCACGAGCTCTACAGCCTCTTCCACGAGAACGAGCTCGCGCCGGCGGCGGTGATCAACCGGCATCCGGGCGGGCGCGTGATGCTCGATCCGGGCTCGCCCGATGATGCGGCCTATGTCCGCTTCAGGGAGGCGATTACCACGCCGGCGCGTGGGCGGCGTAGATCTGCGCACATATCGCGCCGTAGCACGCGAGCTCGATCGAAGCCCTGAGCGCACCAGGCGACTGCCCTTCGAATGGCGACCCGGACGAAAGGTTGATCTGCGCACATATCGCGCCGTAGCACGCGAGCTCACCTTGCTGCGTCGGCCTGGGCGCGGCAGCGTTGGCCCCGGAGCGTCGAGCACCGCGGTTCGCGAGCTTGCACGCGCCAAGCGCGAGCTCGAGCGCATCTTCGTTCGTCGGTCGAGTGACGCGGCCAAATTCGGAGTGGGCGGCGCTCCACTGCGGCAGTACGTTGATTGGGCAGCGACCGCCTTGGATGCCGGCGTCTACACCACAGCGCGCTTCCATCGCGTGATAGGGCTCCTGTACATCGAGGCCATGAAGTCGAGCGATCGGGCTGGCTGCGATCGTGTGCTGATCGTGCTCGACGACGTGAGGCGCGAGGCTCGCCGAACTAAGAGCAGACGAGCGGCGCAGCAGCCTCGGCCCAACAGACAAGCAGTCTCAGACGCCGCCATCCGCGAGCAGGTTGAGGGGCTGAAACGCAGGAAAGTGCCGATGAATCAGTGGGTGTCGCAGATCGTGCGTGCCCTCAGCATTGCCGGGACGCTCATTGGAGAGCGTGCCATCCGCAAGCGCTTGAAGAATCTAGGCTTCCGAAGATTTTCGGAACGTAGCGAACGCTAGGGTCCCCATCTCGCCGCGACGGCATGGCACCTTCTGGAGCGGTCCATTCCCGTTCCGAGGAGATGAGATGGAGAACCACGCCGCACCACCCGCTCAGCGGCGGCTGATCCGACTGCCCGAAGTCATCGCCACCGTTGGCGTCTGCCGCGCCGAAATCTACCGCCTCGCCGCCGCGGGGAAATTCCCGCGCCCGGTGCCGCTCGGGCCGATGACGAGCGCATGGGACTCGAACGAGGTTCAAGCGTGGATAAGCGCGCGCATCGCCGAGCGCGAGGCGCTTTCGCAGCAGCGCTCGGAGGCCGCCCGAAGGCTCGTCCACGCACGTACCGAGCGTGAGCCTCGCGGTTCCGGCGGGCGCGCCAAGGTGCGCGCCGCGCGCGCAGCAGCCTGAGGACTCGGAGGCCGACATGCTCGAAAAAGGAGCGCCCGGCGGGAACCGGGCGCAGGGTACAGCAGATCGTGGCGTGAACACTACCGCCACGCATGGCGGATTGCAAATCGCAGCGGAGGCCCGACCGCTGCCGAAAAAGTATCGCGTGCTCGGCCTGCTCTTCGCCGGCAGGCGAATCGACCGCTTCGACGCGGCACGCGAGGTCAGGGATCACGTACTCCACAGCACCATCGCCGAGATCCAGCGGCATGGCCTTGCGGTCGCGCGGGAGCTCGTGACGTTGCCCGCGTTGAACGGCTCGGCGTCGGTGACGTGCGCGCGCTACTGGCTGACCGAAGAGAGCCGCGCCCTGGCGCGCGACATCCTCGAACGGAAGGGAGCGCTCGGATGAACTACTACCGCCGCTACATCGGAGACTTCCAGCGCGACACCGGCCACCTATCGCTCGCCGAGGTCGGCGCCTACGACAGGCTGCTCGATCACGCCTACGCCACGGAGAAGCCCTTGCCGGCGTCGCTCGACGTGCTGTGCAGGATCGCGCGCGCGGTAACGCCCGAGGAGAAGGACGCCGTTGCCTCCGTGGCCAGGCAGTTCTTCCCGCTCGCCGATGGCGAGCGGCGCAACCGGCGCGCCGAGAAAGAGATGGCGGTCGCGGCCCAGGCGCGCGAGAACGGCGCGAAGGGCGGGCGCCCGAAAACCGGAGAGCGAACCGAAGCGGCAACCGGGGCATTAACCGGACAGCAAACCGGGACGCAAACCGGAAATGCATCCGGAGAGGGGGGCGAAACGGGACATCCACCAACCACCAACCACCAACCACCAACCGCCAAACCACCAACCAGGGCAAGAGCAGAGCGCTCGCGCGGCTCGCGCCTGCCTGCGGACTGGCAGCCCGGTCCCGGGCACATCGAATTCTGCAGGACCGAGCGTCCAGACCTCGAGCCGAACGTCGTTGCTGCGCGCTTCCGCGACTTCTGGATCGCCAAGGCCGGCACCGGCGGCTCGAAGCTCGACTGGGACGCCACCTGGCGCAACTGGGTGCGCAACGAGAAGCGACTGAACGGCGGGTCGGCTGGAAAGCAGACCGAGCTCCAGCGGCGCAGCAACGCAGCGGTGGCCGCCTTCGCCGGACGGGAGGCTGCATGATCGACGCTGACCGCTTGGCATTCGCGCGCCTGATCGCCGGGGTGTACGAGCTGTACGGCAAGGACATCTCCGAGCCAGTGCTTGGCATGTGGTGGGAAGCGATGCGGGGGCTCGAGCTCGGCGCCGTGCGCGGTGCGCTGAATCGGCACGCCATGAACCCCGACGCTGGGATGTTCCTGCCCAAGCCCGCCGACGTGATCCGCGAGCTCGGCGGCACATCGCAGGATGCCTCGCTCCTCGCGTGGTCGAGGACCGTGGAAGCCGTGCGCAGCATCGGTTCATGGGAGTCGGTGAAATTCGACGACCCGATCATCAACCGGGTGATCGTGGACCTCGGCGGCTGGATATGGCTGTGTGCACAGACGGAGAGGGAGTGGCCGTTCGTCGAGAAGCGATTCCGCGACGCCTACCGGGCTTGGATGCACCGAGGGCTTGAGGGCACGGACCCGGTTGCGAGGTTGCCCGGCCACTTCGAGGCGCAGAACGCTCTCCGCGGTTATGAGCCCCAAGCGCCGCGGCAGATTGCCGATGCACAGAGAGCAGTTCGGATCGTTGTGAGCAACCCAGCACTGCTGCCCAACCACGAATCGAGGAAATCAGCATGAACACGAACTCGCTCGGGAATCGACTCGGAAACTACCTCGCGGAGAGCCTGTCGTTGAGCGGCTTCGCCTTCGTCAGCGGGCGGATCCTCTTCGAGTTGAACCCGCACGTGTGGGCGAGCCCGAACAATGTGGGCTCTGACCTCACCGCGGCAACGTCGCTCCTCGAGCAGTTCTTCGATGAGGCCAACGCGCGCCGCTTCCTGATCAAGTTCAGGGACACCCCGGAGGAGACGATCAAGCTGATCGCCAGGAGCAGCGACAACTTGGCGCGGCGGGTGCAGTGGATCACCGGCCGTCAGGTCGCGTCGGTCGAGGAAGTGGCGTGCCTGTTCGACGCGGCGCCGGCGCCGGCGGCAACCGCTGAAGGTCAACGGCGAGGAGATCCCGGAACTATCCGTGTCAGCGCCGCCGCGAGTTGCTCGAGCGCGCCGGAATCAAGGGCGACCCGAAGTTCGACAGACCGCGGGATGGACCTGGCCCGCGCACGATGTACAAGTAGACGCCGATGCCGCGCGGAGGAGCACGTCCAGGTGCGGGCCGCAAGCCTCGCGAGCGGAACGAGTTGGACATCCCGGGCCTCTACCTCGGCGTCGTCGTCACCGAGGGCCAGGCCGACGAGCCTTGCAAGCTGTGGTTCACGAAGCTGGTGCGGCAGCGGCTCTCGGTGATTCAGGGGGGCAACGCGCGGCGCCTGGTCGTGCGTCACTCGCTTGCGATTGGCACGGTGGCGCGCGCGAAGGCTGCAGAGCGCGTGGCGCGCGGCCTGTTGGCCGATCGCAAAATCGGAGGCGGGTGGTATCGCGTCGGGGTGAGGCACGCCGTCGCGGCACTGATCGAGGCGTGTCAGGAGGGCGCGACAGCATGAAAAGCCTGCGAGCTTCTTTCAGTCGGTCAGCCTGGGCGGCCGATAGGGAATCAAAGTTTTTCAGAGGCTCGAGACGAAGCGCATCGCACGGGCGCGCCCGCACAGTTCGCACACTAGAAAAAGGGCGCGGAACGGCGGGCACGATGGCACAACTGGCACACTAGAAAAAGAGGCGCGTTGTGGACGACGCAGACAGGTACATGGCCGAAGTGCGGCGCGACGTGGGGGCGCGGGCGCAGGCGTTCTTCGAGCAGCTGTGCGCGGCGCCGGTGCAGCCCGTGACGTGCGATCTGGCCGAGCTCGAGCGCGCGCTGCGCCCCGACGGCCTACTGCGGAAGCTCTCGCGCTGGCTGCGTAGCGTCCTGACTCGGGGGGTACGATGAAGGCGGGAACGTCGAAGCTGGCGCGCGCGCACAGGGTGCGCCTGTTCAGCCCCTACGCGGAAGACTTCGCGCGCGAGTTCGGGGTGGGCGACGGCACGAAGATCAACGTCATCGACGCCGTGGGCGTGACGCTCGCGGCCGTGAAGGGTGTGGCGCAGAAGGTCCACAGGCTTGAAGCGCGCATGGCGCGCAGGGGGATCAACGCATGAACCTGGGAGCATTCGCGGGTGGACTGGCGCGGGGCTGGCAGGCGGGTTCGCAGCTCGAGCGCGACTCGGAGGAGACGAAGCGGCTGAAGGCGGACCGCGAGCGCAAGGATGCGCAGGAGGGGGCCTTCAAGGCGCTCGCCGAGCTCGCGGAGTCGTTCGTGGGCCCGGCGGTTCCAAAGCCGGCCGGCGACGCCGCGATGGCGGTCCAGGGGGTGAACGTAGGGTCGCTGTCGAGCGCCGCGCGTGGCACAGCCCCGGGAGGTGCAGAGGGGGCAGAGGCAGCTGGACCCGCGCAGGGCGTCGGCGGATCTGCACCGGCCGATGTTCCCGGCCCGAAGACGAGCGAGCATCGACTCGGCTACGCGCTGTGGCGCCAGCCCGTGCTGCTCAACCATCCCGGGTTCCTGAAGCAAGCCGCGCAGATTTTCCTGAAGGCGGGGATGTCCGAGGGCGTGGCATGGCTCGACCGCAGCGCCAAGGCGCAGCAGGAGGGCGGCATCACGGCGCTGCGTATGCTGCTCCAGGGTGACGCTGCCGGCGCCGAGCAGGCGTTCAACCGCACCGGCAGCGTGAAGCTCGAGCCCGGGTCGCTGAAACCCGCAGAGGGCGGGAAGTGGCAAGCCACGGTCGCGGGCACCGGGGAGGCGCGCACCTTCGATCCGCAGGCGATGCTCCGGTCCTACCTCTCGCCGCGCGAGTTTCTGGATCTCGCGCGGAGGGAACGCAAGGACACCGAGGATGAGGCGCACCGGGGGCGCACGGCCGCGGAGACGGAACGGCACCACAAGGCGACCGAGGGCATCCAGGCGCGCAACGCGGACCTGAAGCTCGAGCTCGCGCGCATCCGCTCCGAGCGCGGGGCCGACGCCGCTACGGCGCTGCAGAAGAACCTGGGGCACCTGGTGAAGATCGGCGCGGCCAAGGACGAGGCCGAGGCGTTCACGGCGCTACGCACTACGATGGGCAAGCCAGAGGCGGACGCGATTCTCGACATGACGAAGGCGCTGATGGGGCGTCCCGGCTACCTCGGCAAGGAGGGCACGAAGAAAGCCGAGGCCGATGCGCGCGAGATCGTTCGGTCCGTCCGTGCCAGCGCGCCCGCGGCACCGGCACGGGCAGCAGTCCCCAAGTCGTCGTTCAAGACCCCCGAGGACGTGAGGGCCGCGTTCCGCGCGGGGCGGCTCGATCGCGCGGCGGCGATCAGGGAGCTCGGGGCTTTCGGCTTCGCGCCGCAGTAGGCGATGAACGGGAGCGAATTCCTCGATACCCCCGACGCCGACGGGCCGGGCCCTGTGGCGTCCGTTGGCACAACTGGCACACTAGAAAAAGGGCCGGCGAGCGCCTTTCTGGACGCGCCAGAGAGCACCAGCGCCGCGGGCGCGCCTGCTGCGCCTGTCCCCGCCTCGGCCTTCCTGGACGCACCGGCGGCGCCTGTGGAGCCCTCGGCCGAGGAGATCGCGGCGGCCTCGAAGCCGGCACGGATGACGCTCACGCGGGGAGGGCAGCCGGTGCTGCAATCTGGCACGCCTGCCGCGCCGCTCGAGCGCGCGGTGGCCGAGCTCGGCGCTGCCGTTGCCGAGCAGCGGGACCGCAGCGTGCGCCGGTGGGCCGAGTTCGACGCCGGGGTGCCTGTCTCGGCCGAGGAGCACGAGATGGCATCGCGGCCGGCGCGCATGACCCTGACCCGAGGGGGGCAGCCCGTGCTGCAGCCGAATGCTCCTGCCCCCGAGGAGCCGCCCGAGAAGCCGAGCGCATCGTGGGGCGAGGTCGTCGAGAGCCTGCCGGCGCAGTTCGTGGCGGGCGGGCGCTCGGCAGCTGCGAACCTGCGACGCATGTCGGCCGAGGAAAGCGTCACGCAGAACGAGGCGATCCTGCGCCGCATGGAAGCCGGGGAGGGCATGGACGGCCGCCCCGAGGGCGAGCGGCCGGTGCGCATGACGCTGACGAGAGGAGGGCAGGCGGTGCTCGACACGGGCGCGCCGGCAGAGCGCCAGGCGGCGCTGCTCGCCGCGGAGCGTGCCGAGCTCTCCAAGGCCATCGCGGAGGCGGCGCAGGCCCGCAGCGACGTGCGCCTGGTGACGCCCAAGGACCAGACCGTCGCGCAGGAGGCCCTGTCGTCGCTCGCGCAGTCGTCCGGCCCGACGCTGCTCGGGCTCGCTGCCGGCATCCTCACCCGCAACGTGCCGCTCGCCATGACGATCGCGGGCGGCGGCGGCGCCGCGCAGCAGGCCGGGGCGACCTATGGGGAAGCGCGCGACGAGCACGGGGCGACGCACAGGCAGGCGAGCCTTGCCGCCCTGATCGACGGGGCGCTCGAGGGCGGGGGCGAGATGCTGCCGCTCGGCTTTGCGCTGAAGCCCGGCACGCCGATCTTCAAGCGGATCTTCGGCACGATGGCGAGGGAGGCGGGGCAGGAGGCGGTGACGCAGTTCGCGCAGGACCTGCGGGCGATGGCGATGGAGAATCCGAAGCTCACGCTCGGCGAGGTCTGGCGACACGTCAAGGTCGCCGCGCTTGCCGGCGCGGGGGGTGGCGCGGTGTACGGTGGCGCTGGCGCTGCGGTGAACGCGGCGCGCGAGCGCGAGGCCAAGCTCGCGTCTGACTTCCTCGATCGAGAGCAGGCACCGCCGGGCGCGCAACGTGAGGTCGCTCCGGATCCAGCGCCCTCGAGCTCGCCCGCGCCCGCTCCGGCGGCGCCGGCGGGGCCAGGCGTAGAATCCCGGTCCGATGGTGAAGACGTACCCCGTCCGCAAGGAGTCGATCAGGATCCGCCGCGTCAAGCGGCCCCCGAAGCTCGGGACCGGGACGTACACGCCCCCGGAGCCCTACCGGACCATCCCCTCGTCGAGCCGGCGAAAACCGGCGAGCTGAAGAGCGGCTTCGAGAAGATCGACGACGCCGGCAAGGCAGCGCATGCGCTCGCGTCGCTGCGCCGCTCGCCGCAGGAGCGCATCTACATCCTCGCGCTCGACGCCGAGGACCGCCCGCTCTCCGTGCTGCGCCTCTTCGCTGGTGGAATGTCGGACGTGTCGGTCCATCCCGAGGTCGTGGCCAAGGCCGTCTACCAGACGCCCGACGTGGCGAAGGTCTGGATCGCTCACAACCACCCGAGCGGCGTGGCGGTGCCGAGCGTGCCGGACCAGCACATCACGGCGAAGCTCGCGAAGCTGTTCGGTGAGGGCACCGGCGTCGACGTGGCCGGGCACGTCGTCATCGCCGGCACCAAGTACGCGCTGATCGACGCTGCCGGCACGCCGCAGGGGGCCGCGAGCATCCCGCCGGCCGCGAGGACGCACACGATCCCGATCACCGAGCGCGTCGTCCGCAAGCCCGCCCTGGGGAACCTCGAGACGATCAGGGACACGGGCGTCGCCCGCGAGGCCGTGCCACGCGCGGCGGCCGGGCGCGCCGGAGTCGCGTTCCTGGACGCGCAGAACCAGCTGCTCGGGTTCATGCCGATGAACATCGAGGAGATGCGCCGGCTGCGCTCGGCGAGCGAGCGCGGCGGCAATTCGGCGGCGCGACGCTTCTTCGATGCCGCGGGGCGGGTGAACGCCTCGGGCCTGATCCTCTACAGCCCCGAGGGTGTGCTGCGGCAAGCATTCGAGGCCGGCGCGCGCAACGTGGCCGCCGCCGCCGAGCTCGGAGGCCTGCGGGCACTCGACGCGATCCACGGCACGGTCAGCCTCTCCGCGATCAACGTCTTCCCCTTCGGCGCCACGGGGCAGGTCCCGACGACGTTCGAAGCGCGCGCGATGCCGGCGGAGGCTGTCCCGGCAACCGAATTTCAGGCGCAAGCCCCTGAAGCACAAGGCGGCGCGCAAGCTGCTGGCGGCCCCGTACCCCCATCCGTACCCCCGCGCGCCTCGCGTGAGGGCTCGAGCGAGGAGGGAGAGCGCCCCGCCGGCGGCATCACCCTGACCCCGCCGTACACGCCGGCCGGCGAGCAGCGCGCCGACGGCGACGCGAAGCGCGCGCGCCCCGACGCGATCCGCCAGGCGATCCGGGACCTGCTCGGGGTGCCGATCAACGAGGGCAGGTTCGGCGGCAGTCGGGACAAGGTCGGCATCTACAAGGTGAAGCCGCGCACGATCAGGGTGCGCAACCGCAACGACATCGGCGTGATCGCGCACGAGACTGGGCACCACTTCAGCGAGACGAGCCGGCCGGTGCGGGCGCTCGTCCGGGAGCACGAGCGCGAGCTCCGCACCATCACGCCCTACGCCGCGAGCCAGAAGACGGCGCTGCTGCAGCGCGAGGAGGGGTTCGCGGAGTACCTGCGCTTCGCCTGGACGCAGCCCGAGCGGGCGCGCGCGGCCGCGCCCGGCTTCAGCGCCGCGTTCGAGAGCTACGTCGACAAGAGCGGCTACCGGCCGGCGTTCAAAGCGATCGAGGGCGCGATCCGGGACTGGCAGAACCTCCCGCCCGTCGATCGCATCCTCGCCAAGGTGGGGGAGGAGGAGCCCGAGATCGGGAAGCGCTGGAACCTGGACCGCATCGTCTTCGAGGTCTTCGACAACTGGCTGCCGCTCAAGCGCATGGTGGCGGACCTGAAGCCGGACATCGCCCCGGCCTCGGACCCCTTCAAGCTCGCGCACCTGCTCTCGGGCGACGCGGCCGTGATCGAGGACTGGCTGCTCCGCGAGACGGTGCCCTTCAACTTCTCGCGGCGGGCGAACCTCAAGGACCGGGGCAAGCCGCTCGCCGAGATCCTGAAGCCGATCGAGGGCCAGCACCGCGAGTTCAGCGCCTACCTGATCGCCAAGCGCGCGAACGAGTTGATGGGGCGCGACAAAGAGCACCTGTACTCGCGGGACGAGATCGCCGCAGGCCTCGCGCTCGAGACGCCCGAGCTCAGGCGAGCGGCCGAGGCGCTGTACGAGTACCAGGACCAGCTGCTCGACTACGCCGTCGAGGGCGGGCTGCTGTCCGCCGGCGCCGCGCGCGCCTTCCGGCGGCACGCCTTCTACGTGCCCTTCTTCCGGGTCGGCGAGCGGATCGGCCAGCGCGGCGACGTGTTCAAGGAGATCAGGGGCGGCACCGAGAACCTGCGCGACCCCATCGGCAACGTGATCGAGAACACGGTGCGGCTGATCCACGCGACGAACCGCAACTTCGTGCTCGCCAAGGCGCACGAGCTCGCGCACACGGTGCCGGGCGGCGGGCGCTGGCTCGAGGACGTGCCGATGCCGGAGCGGGCGGTGAAGCTCCAGGCCGAGAAGGTGATCGAGACGCTGCGCGAGCAGGGGCTCGAGATCGACCCCGAGGCGGCCGAGGCGCTTGCCACGTCGATGACGTTCTTCGTCCAGAACCCCTTCGGCGACGATCGGGACCGCATCATCATCGTCCGCCGGCAGGGCAAGCCTTACGCCCTCCAGGTGAACGACGACATGCTGTGGCACGCGCTGGAGCGCTTCGAGCCCGTGGACATGGGGCTCATCGAGAAGGTGCTCAGCGTGCCGGCGGACATCCTGCGGGCGGGCATCGTCCTCAGCCCGGACTTCATGGCCCGCAACTTCGCCCGGGACACGCTCTCGGGCTTCATGCAATCGAAGAAGGGGCTGATCCCCGTCGCGGGGACGCTCGACGGCTTCAAGGAGGTCGCCACGCGCTCGGACGCCGCACGGCTGTACCGCGCTTTCGGGGGAGCGTTCGGGGACATGTGGCGCGCCGATCGCGGCTTCGAGCGCAAGCCTGTCGAGCGCATGGCGCGACGCGGAGGCTTCGATCCGAGGACCATCCTCACGCCGCGCGGCCTGATCTCGCTACTGCACCGCATCGGGTCCGTCACCGAGGCCGGCACCCGCGTCGCCGAGTTCAAGCGCACGGCCGAGGAGGGCGACATCAACAGCCTGATCGACGCCGCGTACAACGCGCGCGAGGTCAGCGTCGACTTCGGGATGCATGGGCACAGCCGGAGCCTGCGCTTCCTCACCCGCGTCACCGTCTTCATGAACCCGGCGCTCCAGGGCTACTACAAGGCGGCGCGCACCGGCAAGGGCCAGCCTTTCACGACGCTGCTGCGCGGCTCGCTGCTCGCCGCGGCGAGCGTGGGCCTGTTCCTGAAGAACCGGGACGAGGAGTGGTACGAGGACATCGAGCAGTGGGAGCGCAACGTCTACTGGCACATGGACGTCGGGCTCCGCGACCCCCAAGGCCAGGTGATCCCCCTGCGGATCCCGAAGCCCTTCGAGTGGGGCGGCGTGTTCGGGTCGATCCCCGAGGCCCTTGCCCAGGTGTCGATCGAGCAGCACGGGAAGAAGTTCGCCAAGCGGCTCGCCTCGATCGTGGACGACGTGTTCACCTTCCGGGTGATCCCGAGCGCGCTGGTGGTCCCGGCCGAGCTGTGGGCGAACAAGAACCAGTTCACGGGCCGGCCCATCGTGCCGGAGTCGAAAGAGCGCCTCGCGCCCGAGCTGCAGACGACGCCCGGCTCGAGCCTGACGGCGCGCAAGGCGGGCGAGCTCACCGACACGAGCCCGGCGAAGATCGACCACGCGATCCGGGGCCTGTTCGGCACGCTCGGCACCTACACCACGATGCTCGCCGACGAGGCGCTGGTGCTGGCCGGCGAGGGCAGGGACAAGCTGCCGCTGCCGTGGCCGCGCATGCCGGTCGCGCGCGCCTTCTTCCGCGATCCGAGCGGATCGAACAGCCGCTACGTGAACGAGTTCTACGACCTGCTGAAGGAGGCGCGCCGGGCGGAAGCCTCGCTCAAGCACCTGCCGGCCGAGCGCATGGCCGAGTACGAGGCCAAGCACCGGGAGGCGCTCGAGCAACGCCGCGGCGCCGAGAAGGTGTCGAAGTGGATGGCCGAGCTACGGCGCGAGAACGAGGGCCTGCGGCGCGACCGTGACCTGCCGGCCGAGGAGCGCGTCCGCATGATCGCCGAGAACAACGCGCAGATCCGGTGGCTCGCCAGGGACCACATGCGCGAGCTCGAGGCTGCAAGGGCCGCTGAGCGCGCAAGGAGCGCGCGGGAGCGCTCGCCCGCCTCGATCCCTGCCGGCGGCGCGCCGCGCGCGCAGGCCGCCGCCAGCGGGCTGCTGAAGGCTATCCGGGGGGGGGGTCGGGGAGGAGGCGCGGCCGTAGGGCGCGCTCGGCGCCGCGGAGCCGGCCTCGCGGTGACACGGTACGGCGGGAGCGGCGTGTACGTGAAGTGCCGGCGCGGGCGCACGCGCACGACCACGACCTCTTGCGGGAGCGGGTAGGCGTGGGTGCGGTGCACCGGCTACCCGGGCGGCGCGGGATCCAGATCGAACAGCGTCGCGACCTCGTGGTCGGCGAGATGGCTGTTCTCGCCGCCTTGCCTGGCCGTCGAGTAGATCGCCGCCTCTCGGGCGGCCTGCTCCCTCACGGCACGAAGGAGCTCGCCTTGGCGCTCGAGCGCGCGGGTGCGCTGCGGCCAGCCGCTCGCCCAACGGTCGGCAACCCGCTCGGCGTACAGGCCCATCGCTTCGATCTCCCGCGCCGTCGCGGGCTTGAGCACGTGGGCGTTGAGCAGGGTCACTTCTGCGCCTTGGCCGCCTTCATCGCCTCGAGCAGTTCCCGGCCGCCCTCCTCGATCTCCTTCAACTCCTCGGCCGTCGGGTTCTCCAGGCGACGGACGATTTCCGCGTTCCGGCGCTGCGTCTCGGCGAACTCCTCGGGCGTCTTCCGTCGACCGACCGGCAGCTTCGAGAGGTCTTGCATGAGCCGTGAGGCTACGCCGCTTCCAGTGGCCGCCGCAACCGCGTGCCTCGCGGCGCTGACAACGTAGAATCGTCGCGTGCGCGATGAGACGCCGCGAAGTAGGGGGTACAAGAGGGGGTACGGTTCGCGACTGCGCGCCAGCACTCGCTGTAGGATCATCGGCTTAGGCTCGGTGTGCGGGTGAGACTCCCGCCTCCAGCTTCCTGCGACGCGCCCGGGTGGCGAAACTGGTAGACGCAAGGGACTTAAAATCCCTCGACCCTGACCGGTCATGCCTGTTCGAATCAGGCCCCGGGCACTTCCCAGCGAGCTGAGCGCATGCGACGCACAAAGAAGTCCTCGGAACCGCGCATCGAGCGCGCCGGCGAGTGGCTGTTCGAGGCGCACCGGCGCCGCGAGCCGTTCGCGCCGCTGCCGGCGGAGCTCGCCCCGGGCACGGTGGCGGAGGCCTACGCGGTCCAGGGCGAGTACGTCGGGCTGCGCAGGCGCGCGCTCGGCACGGTCGCCGGCTACAAGGTCGCGCTGACGACCTCGGCGCTGCGCGGCCTCATGGGCCTCGAGGACTCGATCGCGGGCGACATCCTGGAAAAGACGATCCGCCGCGCGCCCGCGAGCCTGCGCGCGGCGGACTACGTCCACCTGCTGGTGGAATTCGAGCTCGCGGTGGAGCTCGCGGAGGACCTGCCCGCGGTCGGCGCACCGTACACGCGAGAGCGCGTCGCGCAGGCGGTGGGCGCGCTGATGCCCGCATTCGAGGTGCTGGACGACCGCAGCGCCGACTACGCGAAGACGAGCGCCCTCATGCTGATCGCCGACAACGCCTGGAACGAGGGCGTGGTGCTCGGCGCGCCGGTGCGCGACTGGAAAAAGCACGATCTTGCGGCGCTGCGAGGGGTCGGCAGCGTCAACGGCAAGCAGGTCGGGGAGGGGTTCGGGCGCGATGTCCTCGGCCATCCCCTGGAGGCGCTGGCCTGGGTCGCCAACAATCTCGCCGGGCGCGGCCTCGGCCTGTGGCGCAGCGACGTCGTGACCACGGGCTCCTTGATCAAGCCCCACTACCCGAAGCCCGGCGACCACGTGCGCTTCGCCGTGGACGCCCTGGGCGAGATCGAGGTGCGCGTCGAGTAGCCTAGCCGGACTTCGCGGATTCGATCACCGCTGAAGGCAATTTAGCGGTGGCGGTGTGCGATAAGCACTTGATGCGCTTGGGCACGAGCGCGCCTCGAACGCCGAAAGTCGC
>Ga0114945_10000318_pt1 | contig 30925 bp, 34 predicted proteins | sample OV2TP3_FD_87194 | JGI IMG/M metagenome (GOLD analysis project Ga0114945, IMG submission 87194) | Hot spring microbial communities from Beatty, Nevada to study Microbial Dark Matter (Phase II) - OV2 TP3 | ecosystem: Environmental > Aquatic > Thermal springs > Hot (42-90C) | place: USA: Beatty... | reverse complement strand
GGGGGTCGGAATCGAACCGGCGTCCACGGCTTTGCAGGCCGCTGCATGACCACTCTGCCACCCCGCCCGGCGAGCCTTGCCAGGAACAAAAAGGGAAGCCGCACGGACTTCCCCGGGAATTCTGGAGCGGGAAACGAGTCTCGAACTCGCGACCTCAACCTTGGCAAGGTTGCGCTCTACCAACTGAGCTATTCCCGCGAAATCAGGCCAAATATTATACCGGCTCAACCCGAGGCATGGGGCAGCGCCCGCCGCAGGTAGTACAGCATCGAGATCACCGTGAGCACCGCGGCGACGTTGATCAGGATCGTGCCCAGCCACTGTCCGTTCACCAGCTCGAAGAGATCGTCGTGATAGAGCAGCAGCGGGATCGCGATCATCTGGCTCACCGTCTTCACCTTGCCGATCATCGCTACGGCGACGCTTTTCGATTGCCCTACTTTTGCCATCCATTCGCGCAGTGCCGAGATCGCGATCTCGCGGCCGATGATGATCAGCGCCACCACCATATCGACCCGTCCCAGGTTGAGCAGCACGATCAGCGCCCCGACCACGACCAGCTTGTCGGCGACCGGGTCGAGAAAGGCGCCGAACGCCGAGATCTGGTTGAGCGCGCGCGCGAGATAGCCGTCCAACCAGTCGGTTGCGGCGGCGAACACGAACACCGCGGTCGCCGCGACATTCTTGCCGGTGAACGAGAGCCAGTCGTCGGGAACGTAGAAGATTCCGACGATCAGCGGGATCAGCAGGATGCGCAGCAGCGTGACCAGGTTGGGAAGCGTCGAAGGCATCAGGCGTGCAGGTGCTTGTAGATTTTTTCCGCGAGCGCCCGGCTCACCCCGGCCACGCGCGCCAGCTCGTCCACCGCGGCCCCCTCCACTCCGCGCAGACCGCCGAAATGGGTGAGCAGCCGCTGCCTGCGCCGGGCGCCGATTCCCGGGATTTCGGTGAGCGTGGACGCCGTACGCGCCTTGCCGCGGCGCGCCCGGTGGCCGAGGATCGCAAATCGATGCGCCTCGTCGCGGATCTGCTGGATGAGGTGCAGCGCCGCGTCCTGCGGCGAGAGGCGGAGCGTTCGACCGCCCGCTTCCAGCACGAGTTCCTCCAGGCCCGCTTTGCGCTGCGGACCCTTGGCGACCCCCACGATGCAGACGTCGCTCAAGCCCAGCTCGGCAAGCGCCGCGCGCGCCGCGCCGACCTGCCCCTTGCCGCCGTCCACGAGCACGAGATCGGGCACCCTCCCCCCTTCGCGGGTGACGCGCTCGTAGCGCCGTGCTAGCGCCTGGCGCATGGCGCCGTAGTCGTCCCCCGGCGTGACGTCGCGGACGTTGTAGCGGCGGTATTCGGACCTTTGCAGGGTCGTGCGGTCGTAGACCACGCAGGCGGCGACGGCCGCCTCGCCCATGGTGTGGCTGACGTCGAAGCATTCGATCCGCTGCGCCGACTCCGGAAGATCGAGCGCCCGGCGCAGCGCCGCGATGCGTTCTTCATGGAGCGTTCGGTCGCGCGTTCGCTGCTCGAGCGCGAGCTGCGCGTTCTTGCGCGCCATGTCCACCCACATCCGGCGCTCGCCGTGCGCGGGGGTGAGCACCTGGGCACCGGGCACCTCCACGTCCGCCTCGGCAGCCGCGAGGATGAGCGGCGGCGCCGGCTGCTCGAGGTAGTGCTGCTCGAGGAACGCGCCGATCACCTCTTCGGCGACGGCATCGTGTGCGTTGTGCGGGAAGAAGCTCCGATCCCCGACGTGTCGCCCGCCCCGGATCATCGCGAGGTTCACGCACGCGAGCCCGCCTTCCAGCGCGCACGCGATCACGTCGGCATCCAGCCCGCCTTCGGACTCCACGTACTGGCGCGCACGCACGCTCGCAAGCGCCCGCACCTGGTCGCGATACAGGGCCGCTTCCTCGTAGTGCTGCGCAGCCGAGGCGGCGTTCATCCGTGCGCCCAGGATGCGCATGACGTCGTCTTCCCGGCCCTCGAGGAACAGCTCGGCATTCCGGACGTCCAGCGCGTAGCGCTCGGCGGAGATGAGCCCGGTGCACGGCGCGGTGCAGCGCCGGATCTGATGCAGCAGGCAGGGCCGCGAACGGTTCTCGAACACCGAGTCCTCGCAGGTTCGAAGCTGGAAGATGCGCTGCAGCAGCTGAACGCTCTCGCGCACCGCGTGCGCATGGGGAAACGGCCCGAAATGGCGATTCCTGCGCTCCTTGGCGCCGCGATGCAGGCCGATGCGCGGAAACGCGTGGCCCGTGATCAGCAGGTAGGGGTAGGACTTGTCGTCGCGAAACAGGATGTTGTAGCGCGGCGCGAGACTCTTGATCAGGTTGTTCTCGAGCAGCAGCGCCTCACTCTCGGAGCGCGTCACCGTCACCTCGATCGAACCGACCTGCGCGAGCATCGCCGCCGTGCGCGGGCTCTGCATCGACTTGTTGAAGTACGACGCGACGCGCTTTTTCAGATCCTTTGCCTTGCCGACATAGAGTGCTTCGCCGCCGGCACCGAGCATGCGGTACACGCCCGGGAGACTCGGCAGGCCGGCGGCAAACGTCTTCCGATCGAGCATCGTTCTTCGATTATAATTCGCCCCCTTTCAAGGGCTTGCATCATGGCAAAAGTATCCGCGGTGGAAATCCGCGTCGGCAATCTGATCGAGTGGGACAGGCGGGTCTGGCGTGTGCTCAAGTGCTACCACGTCCACGTCGGGGGACGCGGCGGCGCGTTCATGCAGGTCGAGATGAAGGACATCGAGGCCGGCACCAAGACCAATCAGCGCTTTCGCACCGAGGACAAGGTCGAGCGCGCGTTCGTCGAGCCGCGCCAGATGGAATACCTGTACCAGGACGGCGAGAGCTACGTGTTCATGGACAAGCAGAATTACGAGCAGCTGTCGCTCTCGGGCGAATTCCTCGAAGGTCAGGCAGGGTTCCTGCTTCCCAATACCGACGTACAGGTGAATTTCCACAACGGGCGCGCCATCGGCGTCGAGCTGCCGCCGTCGGTCGTGCTCACGGTGACCGAGACCGAGCCCGGCATCAGGAATGCGACCGCGACCAACATGTTCAAGCAGGCCAAGGTTGAAACCGGGATCACGGTGCAGGTACCGCCGTTCATCGACACCGGAGAAAAGATCAAGGTCAGCACCAACGACGGCAGCTACATGGAAAGGGCCTGAACGAGATCCGCGAGCCGCGCCTGCGCCTCGCGGTAGGCGACGCTTCTGCGCAGGTCGCGCCCGCCGCCGCGGCGGCGCATACGCTCGGCGCGTCCGGGCGCCGCGAGGGCCGTGGAGCCGAGCGACTTCAGCAGCCGGTCCTGACCGTCCGGGTCCTTGCAGAGCAACACCATGTCGCAGCCTGCGCCGAGCGCGGCGCGGGCCCGTTCGGGGGCACCCCCAGCGATGCTCGCTCCCTCCATCGACAGGTCGTCGCTGAAGATCAGGCCGTCGAAGCCGAGCTTCCCCCGCAGCACGTCCTGCAACCAGTACTTCGAGTAGCCCGCCGGCTCCGCGTCCGCCTGGCCGAATACCACGTGCGCAGGCATTACACCGCCCAGGCCGGCGGCGATCGCCGGCCGGTAGGGCGCCACGTCCTTTTTCATGATCTCGGCAATCGTGCGTTCGTCGCGCGGCAGCGCCACGTGCGAATCGAGCGCCGCGAACCCGTGCCCAGGGAAATGCTTGCCGACCGCCTTCATCCCTGCCGCATCGAGCCCTTTGAGAAACCCCTCCGCGAGCGCGCCGACCGCGTGCGGATCGAAGTGCAACGCCCGGTCGCCGATTACGGAGCTCGAGCCGTAATCCAGGTCGAGGACCGGCGCGAAGCTGAAATCGACGCCGTGCGCACCCAGCTCCGCCCCGATGACGTAGCCCGCCGCCTCCGCCGCGGCGCGCGCGGCAGGGCGATCCCGGTCCCAGAGGACACCGAGCTGGCGCATCGCGGGAATCGGGGTGAACCCTTCGCGGAAACGCTGCACACGACCACCTTCGTGGTCCACACAGACGAGCAGACGCGGCTCGCGCAGGCCGGCGATTTCGGCCGTCAGCGCCTGCAACTGCTGCGGATTCTCGTAGTTGCGCGCAAACAGGATCACGCCCCCGACCGCCGGATGCCGCAGGCGCCTGTGGTCGTCGTCGGTGAGCGCGAGCCCGAGCGGATCGAGAACGACCGGGCCGAGCGGCGCCCGGGTTTTCAGCCGTCGCACTCGAGGATCACCGTTGCGCCGGCCACCTGGCGTTCGTCGGTGAGGGAAAGATGCGCGCTGCGGATGCGGCGCGCCTCCAGCAGCGCCCTCAGGGCCGGGGAAAACTCGAGCACCGGTTTGCCCGAGCGCAGATTCGCCACCCAGACGCCATGCCAGTTGGCGGGGGCGTGGATTCCGGTGCCGAGCGCCTTGGTGAAGGCCTCCTTGGCGGCAAAGCGCTTGGCGAGGTACGCCGCCGGCTGGCGATGCCGGCGAAACCGCGCGAACTCCGGTTCACACAGAATCCTGCGGGCGAAGCGCTCGCCGAAACGCTCGAGCGCACGCTCGATGCGCCGGATCTCGATGAGGTCGGTGCCGACGCCGTAAATCACGTCCGGAGCGCGTCCGCGCCGCCCACGCTAGCTCGCGCCGTGGTGCGCGGCATCCACGATCTTGCGTTTCATTTCGCGCACCGCCTCGCGCATGCCGACGAAGAGCGCGCGGCTCACGATCGAGTGGCCGATGTGCAATTCCCTCACACCGGGCAGCCGGGCGACCGGCTCGACGTTGAAGTAATTGAGCGCGTGTCCCGCGTTGAAGCGCATCTCCGCCCCGCGGATTTCCTCTCCGGCACGGCGGATTCGCTCCAGTTCGGCAAGCACCGGCGGACTCTCGGCATCGCGCCCGCGGGCGTGAAACGCGTGCGCGTAGGGGCCGGTGTGGACCTCGCACACCGAGGCGCCGATTCGCTTCGCCGCCTCGACCTGGCGCGGATCGGCGTCGATGAACACGGAGACGACGATTCCGGCAGCGGCGAGCTTCGCCACCTGTCCGCGCAGGCGTCCTTCCTGCGCGAGGATGTCCAGCCCGCCTTCGGTGGTGATTTCGTGCCTGCCTTCGGGCACCAGCATCGCCATCTCGGGGCGCAAACCGCAGGCAATGCCGACCATCTCGTCGGTCGCAGCCATCTCGAGATTGAGCTTGATGTGGGTGAGCTCCCTCAGCCGGCGCACATCCTCGTCCTGGATGTGGCGCCGATCCTCGCGCAGGTGCACCGTGATGCCGTCCGCGCCGCCCAGGTGCGCTTCCACGGCCGCCCACACCGGATCGGGCTCGTACGTGCGACGCGCCTGGCGGACCGTCGCCACATGGTCGACGTTGACGCCGAGTTCGATCACAGCGCTCGCAGATCCAGCAGCACGGCGCGTGTATGCAGCGCTTGGCTGCCCAGCCGCTGGGCGATCAGCGTCCGCAGCAGTTGCCGCGCTTCGTCACGCGTGGCCGGGCGCGCGTACTCGTCGCGCGCGATGTCGAGCAAGGTCTGCCCGCTCACCGTGAGCGCACCGGCCCCTGCCCCATTGGCCGCAACCGGGCCTCGATCATGTTCGTAGATGTAACGCCTTTCCGGTTCGATCGGCCTGCCGCTGGCGGCATCGCGATCGAGCGTGGGAGCATACCCGAGTTCTCCGAGCAGCCGGCGCTCGAACCCGCGCAGCACGGTGGCGTGGTCGGCAGTCGAGGCCAGTCCGACGAGACTCGCCGCGTAGGTGTCGAACAGCCGCTCGTGAGGGTCCTCCCGCGGCACGAGCCTGAGCAGCAGTTCGTTCAAATAGAACCCGCACATGAGCCGAATACCGGCAAGCGTGGTCTGGCCGCCCGCCCACTCCACCGTGCGCAGCGTGCCTAGTTCGGCCGAGCCGCTCCATGACAGCGCAAGCGGGTGGAACGCGAGCAGGGTTCCGCGCAGCGCCGATCGCGGCCGGCGCGCGCCCCGCGCGAGCAGCCCGACTCTTCCGAAACGGCGCGTGAACGCCTCGACGACCAGGCTCGTCTCCTTGTAGGGGTAGCTGTGCAGCACGTACCCGGGCTCGTGGTCGGCGCGCCGCTTCGTCATCCGTAGCCAAGCTGCCGCAATGCGCGCGTGTCGCCGGTCCAGTCCCGCTTCACCTTGACCCACACGCCCAGGTACACCTTGCCCCCGAAACGCGCCTCCAGTTCCCGACGCGCAGCCGATGCGATTCTCTTCAGCCGTTCGCCGCCCGCGCCGACCACGATCGGCTTCTGGCTTTCGCGCTCGACCCAGATCGTCGCCTCGAGACGCCGGACCGGTCCCTGCTCGCGGAAGCTTTCGAGCGCTACGTCGCAGCGGTACGGCAGATCCTCGCCCAGCAGCCGGAACAGCTTTTCCCGCAGGACCTCGGCGGCGAGGAAGCGCTCGGTGCGATCGGTGAGCTGCTCGGCGGGATAGGCCGCCTGAGCTTGCGGCAGGAGGCCGCGCAGCACGCGCAGCAGTTCCGGCAGGTTGCGGCCGGTGCGCGCCGAAACCGGTACGATGGCAGCGAATTCACGCTCCCGTGACAGGCGTTCCACGAATGGCAGCAGCGCGGCGCTGTCCTTCACCCGGTCGATCTTGTTCACCACCGCGACGAGCGGCGCCTGGGGCGGAATGCGCGCGAGAACCGCGCAGTCGGCAGCGCCGAATCGCAGCGCCTCGAGGACAAACGCCACGACGTCGCAATCGCGCGCCCCCTCGGCTGCCCTGCGGTTCAGTACCCGGTTCAGCACACTGAGATGGCGGGTCTGGTAGCCCGGCAAGTCCACCAGCAGGTACTGGCAATCGGCCGTCGTGAGGATTCCGGTAACCAGGTGGCGCGTAGTCTGCGCCTTGCGAGAAACGATCGCGAGCTTTTCCCCGAGCAGCTTGTTCAGAAGGCTCGATTTTCCCGTGTTGGGGCGCCCGGCGAGGGCGACCGTGCCGCAGCGGTATCCGCTCATGCGTCGAGAAGATCGAGCAGATTCTGGGCGGCCTGCTGCTCGGCGGCGCGGCGCGAACTTCCGCTGCCGCGCGCGGCAAGCCCCAGTTCGCCTACCACGCACTCGACCTCGAAGATCTGCTTGTGCGCCGCCCCGCGGGTCGCCGCCACCCGGTACTCGGGGAGTTTTCGTCTGCTTGCCTGGAGAAATTCCTGCAGGCGGGTCTTCGGATCCTTGCCGGTGGAGCCGGCGTCGATCCGTTCCAGGGCGGCGCCGAACGTGTGGCGGATTGCGGTGCGCGCCGCCGGGTAACCGCCATCGAGAAATACCGCGCCGAAAACCGCCTCGAGCGCATCGGCGAGAATCGAGGCGCGGCCGGCGCCGCCGCTCGCAGCCTCTCCTTCCCCGAGGCGCAGGAATTCCGGAATGCCAACGCTGCGTGCGATCGCGGCGAGCGAGGTCTGGCGAACCAGGCTGGCGCGCAGGCGCGACAGCTCGCCTTCCGCCAGGTCCGGAAACCGCCGGCACAGTTCCTCCGCGATCGCGCATCCCAGAACTCCATCGCCGAGAAACTCGAGCCGCTCGTTGTGGGGCGAACCGTGGCTGCGGTGCGTCAGCGCCTGGTAGAGCAGCGACGCATCGGCGAAGTGGTGCCCGATGCGCTCCTCGAGGTTGAAACGGCCGGCCAAGGGCTACTGGGGAGCCTTTTCCTTCCCCGTCGAATTTGCCTGGAAATCGAAATACAGGCCGACATTTCCGAAAAGCGGCACTTCCTTGCGATAGTTGAATGAAATCACGACCTCGCCCGCCTCCTTGGTGATCTCGAGGTCGTTCTCGTTGATGCTGGTCACGTTCTCGATGGCGGTCTTCAGCTGCCACGCCCTCTTGATCTCGGGCACGCTGGCGGAGCGCTGCTCGTTCGCGATCTGCGTGATCAGCTTTTTTGCGGAGAAGAATTCGAGGTAGGGCGGCAACGTCTTCATCCCCAGCACCGCCGCCAGGATGAGAACCACCGCACCGGAGATCAGGCCCACGAGACTGAGGCCGAGCTGCGATCTGCGCATAGAGCTTCCTCTCAGTTTGCGCTTCACCGGAACGACCCGAAGCGCCCCAGCTCATTGAAGTTGAGCCAGATGAAGAACGCCTTGCCGACGATGTTCTCGTCGGGGACGAATCCCCAGACGCGGCTGTCGCTCGAGTTGTCCCGGTTGTCGCCCATGACGAAGTAATGCCCCGGCGGCACCGTGCACGCCAGGCCATTCCTATTGTAGTGGCAATTGCCGGCGAACGGGAACGTGCGTACCTGCGGGACGAGTGCCGGCGCGTCGTCTTCGATCAGGATTTCGTGCTCGACCGCACCAAGCGTCTCGATGAAACGATGCGAGAACTGCATGCGCTCCCTGGACAGGTAATCCTCGATCTGGCGGATCGGAACCGGCGCGCCGTTGATCGACAGCCGTTTGCCGCGATATTCGATGCGGTCGCCGGGAAGTCCGACGACGCGCTTGATGTAATCCAGGCTGGAGTCCTCGGGGTAGCGGAACACCATCACGTCGCCGCGCCGCGGCGCGCCGACTTCGACGATCTTGCGGTTGAGCACCGGGACGCGAATGCCGAAGGCGTACTTGTTCACCAGGATGAAATCGCCGATCAGCAAGGTCGGAATCATCGAGCCCGAGGGGATCTTGAACGGCTCGACCAGGAAGGATCGGAGTACGAAAACGATCAGAATCACCGGAAAGAAGCTGATCGAATACTCCACCCACCAGGGCTGCTGGACGGATTCGGCGTGTGCCTTGCGCAGCCAGAGGAGGTCGAGCAGCCAGACCGCCCCGGTCAGCACCAGCAGGATCAGGAGGAACAGCGCAAAACTCACCGTCGGGCCCCTACTTGTCGCCGGACTGCAGCACGGCGAGAAACGCTTCCTGGGGAATCTCGATGGCGCCGACCTGTTTCATGCGTTTCTTGCCCTCTTTCTGTTTTTCTAGCAGCTTTCTCTTGCGCGTCACGTCGCCTCCGTAGCATTTTGCCAGCACGTTCTTGCGCAACGCCTTGACGGTTTCGCGCGCCACGACCTGGGAGCCGATGGCGGCCTGCACCGCGACGTCGAACATCTGGCGCGGAATCAGCCTGCGCAGACGGTGCACCAGATCGCGCCCGCGCGTCTGGGCCGCGCTGCGGTGAACCATGCTCGAGAGCGCGTCGACCCGCTCGCCGTTGACCAGCACGTCGAGGCGCACCATGTCGGCCGGCCGGTATTCCCTGAACTCGTAGTCGAGCGAGCCGTAGCCGCGCGTGAGCGACTTCAGGCGGTCGAAGAAATCCATCACCACTTCATTGAGCGGCAGGACGTACGAGAGCACCACGTGCCGCGCCGAATAATGCATGTTCGTCCGGCTGCCCCGTTTCTGCGTGCACAGTGTCATGACCGGGCCGACGAATTCGTGCGGGCAAAAGATGGTCGCCTCGATCACCGGTTCGCGGATCTCGGCGATCCTGCCGGGGTCGGGGAGTCGAGTCGGAGTGGAGACCAGCTCCACGGTACCGTCGCGCAACGCGACCTCGTAGACGACCGAGGGCGCGGTGGTCACCAGCTGCATGCGGTACTCGCGCTCCAGGCGCTGCTGCACGATATCCATGTGCAGCAGTCCCAGGAAGCCGCAGCGGAACCCGAAGCCGAGCGCCTGTGAGTTCTCCGGTTCGTAATGGAACGACGCGTCGTTGAGATGCAGCTTCTCGAGCGCGTCGCGCAGTGCTTCGTACTGATTCGACTCGATCGGAAAGAGCCCGGCGAACACCTGCGGCTTGATTTCCTTGAAACCCGGAAGGGGCTGCGGTGCCGGGCGTTCGGCGAAGGTGATGGTGTCACCGACCCTTGCCGCGCGCAGCTCCTTCACCCCGGCCACCACGAACCCGACCTCGCCCGCCGTGAGGGATTCGCGCGGCTGCGACTTGGGCGTGAAGACCCCCACCTGTTCGCACTGGTGGGTCGCCCCGGTGCTCATGAACAGCACCCGGTCTTTGGGGCGCAGCGTGCCTTCCACCATGCGCACCAGCATGACCACGCCGACGTAATTGTCGAACCACGAGTCGATCACCAGCGCCCTGAGGGCCGCCTGCGGATCGCCGGGCGGAGCCGGAACGCGGGCGATCACGGCCTCCAGGATCTCCGCCACGTTGAGGCCGGTCTTGGCGCTGGCGCGGATCGCGTCCTGCGCCCGGATGCCGATCACGTCCTCGATCTCCTGGATCGCCTTCTCCGGGTCGGCCGAAGGCAGGTCGATCTTGTTCAGCACCGGGATCACTTCGACTCCCTGCTCGATCGCGGTGTAGCAGTTGGCGACAGTCTGCGCTTCCACGCCCTGCGACGCATCGACCACGAGCACCGCCCCCTCGCACGCGGCCAGCGAACGGCTGACCTCGTAGGAGAAATCGACGTGACCCGGGGTATCGATGAGGTTGAGCAGGTAGGTTTCGCCGTCCCGCGCGCAATAGCTCAGCGCCACCGTCTGCGCCTTGATCGTGATGCCGCGCTCGCGCTCCAGCTCCATCGAATCGAGCACCTGCTCTGCCATCTCCCGGTCGGTCAGCCCGCCACAGAGCTGGATGAAACGGTCCGCGAGCGTCGACTTGCCGTGGTCGATATGCGCGATGATCGAGAAGTTGCGGATGCGGGCCTGCATGATGAAAAAAAGGGTGCCGGCGGCACCCTTTTTCGAACGTGACCGCTTATTCTACCGCAATCGGCGTGTCAGCCCTTGTCGGTGAGCCCGCTGATGGTGACGAAGGCCGTGCTCTCGCCGCGCTTGACGTGCAGCGTGATGACCGAATTCTTGTCGAGCCCGCCGAGCAGCCGGTTGAGCTGCTCGACCGACTTGAGCTCGGTGTGCTGGCCTTTGTGCACGAGCGTGAGGAGTACGTCGCCGCGCCGCACCTCGCCGCGCGCATCGGCCCGGACATCGGTAACCACGAGCCCGTGATTGACCTTCATGTCCTTCTTTTGCTCGGCGGTAAGTTCGCTCACCACGATCCCGAGGCGGTTGGCGGCGGCTTCCGGCGATTTGCGCTCGCGCGGGACGTCGCGGGACGCGACGCGTTCCTCCTGGAGCTCGCCGACCGTGAGGCTGAGCGCCCGCGGCGTGCCCTTGCGCAGCACCTCGAGATCGATTTTCGCGCCCGGCCGCGTCGAGCCCACGATGCGCGGCAGGTCGATCGAGGATTCGACCGCCTTGCCGTCGAATTTCGTGATGATGTCGGTGGCTTCGATCCCCGCCTTGTCGGCCGGACTGCCCTTCTCCACCGAATTGACGAGCGCGCCGCGCGGCCGGTCGAGACCGAACGAGATGGCGAGGTCCCGGGTGACCTCCTGGATCACCACGCCGATGCGCCCGCGCGAAACACGCCCCCTTTCACGCAACTGGCGCTGGATGTCGAGGGCGACGTCGATCGGTATGGCGAACGAAAGACCCATGAAACCGCCGGTACGGCTGTAGATCTGCGAATTGATGCCGACCACTTCGCCCTTCATGTTGAACAGCGGCCCGCCCGAATTGCCGGGGTTGATCGCGACGTCGGTCTGGATGAACGGAACGAAGTTCTCCTGCGGCAGGGAACGCCCTTTGGCCGAGACAATGCCCGCCGTCACGGTGTTGTCGAAACCGAAGGGCGAACCGATGGCGACCACCCATTCGCCGACCTTGAGCTTGCTCGGGTCGCCGAATTTCACCGCCGGCAGACTGCTGGCCTCGATCTTGATCAGCGCCACGTCGGTGCGCTTGTCCGCGCCGATGACCTTGGCCTTGTACTCGCGCTTGTCGGTAAAGCGCACGGTGATTTCGTCGGCGCTGTCCACCACGTGCGCGTTGGTCAGGATGTAGCCGTCGGGGGTGATGATGAACCCGGAGCCGAGCGAGCGGCTTTCCGGGCGCGGTCCCTGACCCGGCCCGGGCTGACGCGGGATGAAGCGCCGGAAGAACTCGAGCACTTCGTCGTCTTCGATTCCCGGAACCTGCGGGACCGAGGTCCTGCGGGCCGCCTGCGTGGTGCTGATGTTTACGACCGCCGCGCCATGCTCATCCACCAGGCGGGTAAAGTCGGGCAGTTCGCGCACCTGCGCGTAGGCGAGCGACGCGATCGTGAACCCCAATAGGACGAACCAACCCCTGAACCGATCCATGCTTTGCATTCTCCTGTGCTATTTCGGGCGCCTGAATTCAACGCGCTCGGCAATGCGCCGAACGCTCGCGGCGGGCGCCTCGCCGACCACCGTGACGAGGTGATTGGCCACCTCGCGCGTGAAGATGTTGATTGCGCCCAGACTGGAAAGCCCGTTGCGCGTGGCATCATGCTTGCCGGGAAGCGGCTCGATGAATACCGAAACCGCCGCCATGCCGTCCGAATACACGACCTGGCGCACTTCCGGCGACGCGTGCAGCCGGCGGCGGACCTCGCCGATCTTGCGGAAGCCGGGCAAATCGGCGCTCACGCTCCAACCGGACTCGGCCAGGTTGTCCGGCGCCGCCGCGGCTTCCTCGACCTGCCAGTTGCGCGTCGCGAATTTCGATTTGACCTTGTGGCGCGCCACGCTGCCAATCGAAAGCTGGGTGAAGGTGAATTGCTCCACCGTCTCGCCTTTCTCGTTGAGCGTGCGCGCTTTCAGAAGCATTCCGCTCGCCGCGTCGGCCCAGAGCTTGTAGCTGTAGCGCAGCTCGTCGCGCGAGGTGAGCAGGACCGACTCGGAATCGAGCCCGGCCACGCGTTCGCGCTCGCCCCGCGTGATCACGTAGTGCCGCGCCAGGTCCGTGAACCGCTCGGGAAGCAGCGCCGGAAAGCTGCGCTGATCCCCGGCGTGCTCGACCTTGACGGTCCGGCTCTCGGGAAGATAGCAGCGCAAGACGTCGCCCGTGCGCACGATTTCCCGCGGCATGCCGTCCAGCACTTCGAGCTTTTCGACGCCACCCGAGGAGTCGGCGATGCGCGCGATGCGCGAAGTCTCGCTTCGCTCGCCCTGCTGATAGACGAACGTTCCGGTGTAGGAAAGGCTTTGGGTCGCGTAGTGGATCTTGCGCAGCAGCTGCAGCGCCTCGGGCGTGGTCTGCGCCTGTGCCAGGGACATTCCGGCACAGAGGGCGAGTCCAAGTGCGAACGCCCTCACCGTTTCCTCTGCGCCGCTTCTCCCGAAACGGTGCGCACATAGGGTGCCACGCCCTGCAGCAGGTTGCGCGGCGAGTAGCCCTGATGCGCGAGCAGATAGTCGTGCGCTGCCGCCGGCGGCAGAACCCGCGCGGGTTCCTTCGGAACCGGTTTCGTCACCGGTGCCTGGACTACCGGAACCGGCGGCGGCACGTCCTGCGGCGCGAAAGCGATCCAGCCGACCAGTGCGACGGCGGCAGCGGTGGCGGCCGTCGGCAGAAGACGCCGGCGCACGGTTTCCGCGACCGCACCGCGCCAGGCGGCCGGCGCCAGCACCGCCGGCTCTTCGGCGAGGCGACGGACCATGCGATCGGAAAAGCCCGGCGAAAGCACGCCCGTATCGCGCATCGCGTCGCTGATCAGATGGTAGGTACGCCAAGCCTCGCGCGCCCCACCCTCCTCGCGCAAAGCCGAAAGCGGGGCCGTCGCTTCGGCTCCGTGCAACTCGCTGTCCATCAACTCCGAGATCTTCGCCTTCATCACCACCTCTTGCCCGCGCCCCGTTCGAGAAGCGGCCGCAGCCGCTCCGAGATCGCCTCGCGTGCCCTGAAGATCCGCGACCGCACCGTGCCAATCGGGCAGTCCATCATCTTCGCGATCTCCTCGTAACTCATGCCCTCGAGCTCGCGCAACTGAATGGCACTGCGCAATTCCTCGGGCAGTTCCTCGATCGCCGCGTTCACCGTCGCGGCGATCTCTTTCGACAGCAGCACGCTTTCCGGCGTGTTGATGTCGCGCAGCTGGTCACCCTGGTCCAGACCTTCGGCCTGGTCGGCCTCCAGTTCGGTCGACGTCGGCGCCCTGCGTCCCATCGCCACCAGGTAGTTCTTGGCGGTATTCACGCCGATCCGGTACAGCCACGTATAGAACGCGCTGTCACCGCGGAACGCCGGCAGGGCCCGGTAGGCCCGGATGAACGCTTCCTGCGTCACATCCTCGACCTCGGCCGGATCGCGAATCAGCCGCGAGAGCAGCCGCGCGAGCTTGCGCTGGTATTTCTCCACCAGCAGCGCGAATGCCTGCTTGTCGCCCCGCTGCGCCCGTGCGACAAGCACCCGGTCGATTTCGCGGTCGGTCACCGGTCCGTCCCCGGACCGGCCCGGCGCGGTCTTTCTCCGGCACCGCTCCGGCCCGACTCGCTTTGCCTATGTGCCACAGACAGTGATCCCTGCAAATAGTTCGGTCGCGGAACGGGACGGGATTCAGGCCGGCAGTTGCCCGGACGCGACGCCCGGCAGCCGTCCCCACAGTGCCCAGAGCCTGAGAAGGCGAAAATCCGCCGGCGCCAGCATGTCGGCGGCTATCAGGACCGTGCGGCGCAGCGCGCTCGGCAACGGCAGAGTGACGCAGAAGCGGTTCACGTGCCGCGGCTCCGGTGCGACCGCACACCGCGAACCGGCGCGAAACTCGACCTGTGCCATGCCATCCGCGGAGATTTCCACCGCGCGGGGCGAGCGGCCGCCCCGCAGCAAGGCCCGGTCCCAAGCAGCCGCCCCGCCTAGCGTGGCGACGAATATTGCGAGCGCCGCGCCGGCGGTCCCGCCGCCCACCGCATAGATGCAGGCCCCGGCCGCGCCATGCAGAGCGACGATCAGGACGGCCAGCCGGTACGACGGCGCAAGCTGCAGCCGCAGGGACGAGGAGCCGCTCAAGCCCGCGCGAATACCAGAGTGCCGTTGGTGCCGCCGAACCCGAACGAATTGGACAGCGCGGCCCGGATCTGCGTTCTACGCGCCTCATTCGGCACATAGTCCAGATCGCACTGCGGATCCGGATTGTGCAGATTGATGGTCGGCGGAGCGATCTGATCACGCAGCGCGAGGATCGTGAAGACCGCCTCCACGCCCCCCGCGGCGCCGAGCAGGTGCCCGGTCATCGACTTGGTCGAACTTACGGCGACGCGCGGCGCACTCGCGCCGAAAAGGCGTTTCACCGCGATGGTTTCGGCGATGTCCCCGAGCGGCGTCGAGGTGCCATGCGCATTGACGTAGTCCACGCCCTCGGGCGCGAGTCCGGCATCGCGCAGCGCGTTGCGCATGCAACGGAACGCGCCGTCGCCGTCCTCGCTCGGGGCGGTCATGTGATAGGCGTCCGCGGAGACGCCGTAGCCGATCAGTTCGCAGTAGATGTTGGCGCCGCGCGCACGCGCGTGCCCGTGCTCCTCCAGCACGACGGCCCCCGCGCCTTCGCCGAGCACGAAGCCGTCGCGCTCGCGGTCCCAGGGCCGGCTTGCGCCCTCGGGATCGTCGTTCCGCGTGGAGAGTGCGCGCGCCGAGGCGAAACCGCCCATCGCAAGCTCGGTCACCGTTGCCTCGGCGCCGCCTGCAATCATCACGTCGGCTTCCGCGAGACGGATGGACTTCGCCGCCTCGCCCAGACAATGGGTCGAGGTCGTGCAGGCGGTAACGATCGCGAGATTGGGCCCCTTGACGCCGAGCAGGATCGACAGATTGCCGGCGATCATGTTGATGATGGTGCCGGGAATGAAGAACGGCGAAATGCGCCGCGGCCCGCTCTTCCTGAGCTCGTCGTGCATCGTTTCGATCAGCGGCAGCCCGCCGATTCCCGAGCCGAAGTTGATGCCGATCCGCTCGGCATTCTCCTCGTTCGCCTGCATGCCCGAGTCGCGCCAGGCCTGCAGGCCGGCCGCCATGCCGTAATGAATGAACGTGTCCATCCGGCGGGCTTCCTTCGGGAGAAGATAGTGCGACACGTCGAAGCCCTTCACCTCGCCCGCGATCTGGCTCGCCAGGCGTGACGGATCGAAGCGCGTGACCCGCGCAATTCCGGATTGACCGGCGAGCACGTTCTGCCAGGCTTGCGGAACGGTGTTGCCGACCGGACTGATGATGCCAAGGCCGGTGACGACGACTCTGCGGCGCGACACTTACGGACTGTTTCCCGACGCCACGCGCTGCATCGCGGCAGTTCCCGGAATCGCGCAGCGCATGAGATACCTCCTTACGATTTGCCGTGCGACTTGATGTAGTCGATGGCCTGCTGCACGGTGGTGATCTTCTCGGCCTCTTCGTCGGGAATTTCGGTCTCGAATTCCTCCTCGAGCGCCATCACCAGCTCGACCGTATCGAGCGAATCCGCACCAAGATCGTCGACGAAGGACGACTCGTTCTTGATCTCGCCCTCGTTCACGCCGAGCTGCTCGGCGATGATCTTCTTGACGCGTTGTTCGATGTTTTCCATCTGCTAGCTCCTTCCCTGTGGGGCTTGCGCCCGTCGCCCGAGCGGGGCCGTATTTTACCCGGAAACGCGCACCTTCCGAACGCCGGACACGGCGCGGCGGCGCGCATCGCACGTGCCGCTGCCGCGCGGCGCCTCAGCCCATGAACATCCCGCCGTTCACGTGCAGCACGGCGCCCGTGACGTAGCCGCCGGCGGGCGATACGAGGTAGGCGACCGCCCCTGCAACTTCCTCCGCCGTCCCCAGCCGTCCAAGCGGTATCTGGGCAAGGAGCACGCTACGCTGCTGCTCGGAGAGCGCGCGCGTCATGTCGGTGTCGATGAAGCCCGGCGCGACGCAGTTCACGGTAATGTTCCGGCTGCCGAGTTCGCGAGCCAGCGACCGCGTCATGCCCGTCACACCCGCCTTTGCGGCGGCGTAGTTCGCCTGCCCGGCGTTGCCACTGGCGCCCACGATGGAAGTGATGTTGACGATCCGACCCCAGCGCGCCTTCATCATTCCGCGCATCACTGCGCGCGAAAGGCGGAACACCGCACCCAGGTTCGTTTCCAGGACTTCGCTCCACTCCGCGTCCTTCATGCGCACCGCCAGATTGTCCCGCACGACGGCGGCGTTATTGACGAGAATCAGGATGTCGCCGAATTCCTTTTGGATCGAAGCAATCAGCGCATCGCACTGCGCCACGTTCCTCACGTCGAGCACCCGCCCGGCCCCGCGCGCACCCGACTGGGCGAGCGCCGCGCCGATTCCCTGCGCACCCGACTCGGTCGTTGCGGTGCCGATCACGGTCGCGCCGGCGCGCGCCAATTCGAGCGCGATGGCACGCCCGATGCCGCGCGATGCGCCTGTCACCAGTGCGACTTTCCCCTGCAACATGCTCACGCTCCCCGGAGTGCGGCCAACGCCTGCTCGAGAGATCCCCGGTCGGCGAGCGCCAAGCCGTGCAGGTTGCCGTCGATTCTCCGCGCCAGGGCCGCCAGTACCCGTCCCGGACCGCACTCGAGGACCCGGCTCACCCCCTGCTCCGGCAGGCGCCGCATGGTCTCGACCCAACGAACCGGCGAGGCCGCCTGCCGGACCAGTGCGTCCCTGATCCGCGCCGGATCCGTTTCTGCCGCGACATCCACGTTATTGATCACCGGGATCTGCGGTTCCGCGAACGCGACATTGGCAAGGTAATCATGGAGCCGCATCGCCGCGGGTCTCATCAGGCTGGAATGAAACGGGGCGCTCACCGGCAGCGGCATGGCGCGCCTCGCGCCTTTCGCCTTGCATGCATCGATCGCGCGAGCGACCGCGGATCGGTGGCCCGCTATGACGACCTGGCCCGGGGCATTGAAGTTCACTGCCTGCACGACTTCGCCGTCGGCAGATTCGGCACACGCGGCACGAACCGCGTCGTCCTCCAGGCCGAGGATCGCCGCCATCGCGCCCTGCCCTTCGGGCACCGCTTCCTGCATGCACTGCGCGCGAAAGCGCACCAGCGGCAACGCGTCGGCGAACGCCAACGATCCCGCCGCGACCAGTGCACTGTATTCGCCGAGGCTGTGACCGGCAACGAGATGCGGCAGCGGTCCGCCGAGCGCCTGCCAGGCGCGGTACGCGGCAACGCCGGCGACCAGCATTGCCGGTTGCGTGTTGATCGTGAGATCGAGCTGTTCCTCGGGTCCCTCGTCCAGCAGATGCACGAACGCTTCGCCCAGGATGCGCGCGGCCTCGGCACGCACGTGGTCCACCCCCGGCAGGCCGGCATAGGCGCGCAGCATTCCGACCGACTGCGAACCCTGGCCCGGAAAAAGCATTGCCAGCTTCATCATCCTGGACTACATCGTCGCGAGCACCGCGCCCCAGGTGAATCCGCCACCGACGCCCTCCAGCAGGACCCGGTGACCGGCACGGATTTTTCCTGCGCGCACATACTCGTCCAGAGCAAGCGGCACCGAGGCGGCGGAAGTGTTGCCGTGCCGGTCGACGGTCACGACCAGGCGCTCGCGCGGCAGGCCGAGCTTGCGCGCGCATGCCTCCAGAATCCGTACGTTGGCCTGGTGCGGAATCAGCCAGTCGATGTCGGCAACCGTCATCCCCGCCGCCTGCACTGTTTCACGCGCCACCTCGTCGAGGACTTTCACGGCGAATTTGAAGACCTGGTTGCCCTGCATCTGCAGGTAGGGAGATCCGACGATGCGGCCGCCGCACACGTTTCCCGGTACCGAAAGCGCCTCCGCGAAGCTGCCGTCGGCGTGCAGCACGGCGGCATGGATGCCAGGCGCCGCGCCGGCGGCGAGCACCACCGCGCCGGCGCCATCGCCGAACAGCACGCAGGTCGCGCGATCGTTCCAGTCCATGATTCGCGAGAACACTTCGGTACCGACCACCAGCGCCCGTTTGTTCATCCCCGCCCGGATGAAGCTGTCGGCGGTTGCAAGCCCGTACACGAATCCGCTGCACACCGCCTGCACATCGAACGCGGGGCAATCGCGAATTCCGAGCTTGGCCTGCAGCAGGCAGGCCGTGCTGGGGAACACCTGGTCGGGGGTCGAAGTGGCGACGATGATGAGGTCGATGTCCGCGGGAGCGAGCTGGGCGGCGGCGAGCGCCCCGCGGCTTGCCTCGAGCGCGAGGTCGCTCGCGGCCTGCGATTCGTCGGCGATGCGCCGCTCCACGATCCCGGTGCGCTCGCGGATCCATGCATCGCTCGTATCAAGGCGCGCAGCGAATTCCTCGTTCTTCACCACGCGCGGCGGCAGATAGCTGCCCGAGCCGACGATGCGGGAATAGGTCATTCGGCGACGGCCTGGCGCGCCGGTTCGTGCGACCGGGTCTCCGCCATGCGGCGGGAAATCCGCTCCACGACCTCGTTCCGCACTTCGTCCTCCGCGCGCTGCAACGCCTGGCCGAACGCGTACTCGTCGGCCGAACCGTGGCTCTTGATCACGATGCCGCGCAGCCCGAGCAGGCTTGCGCCGTTGTAACGGCGGTGGTCCAGACGGTCACGCACCGCCTTCAGTACCGGAACCGAGAACAGCGCGGCGATCCTGCGCAGCGGGTTGCGCGTGAACTCCTCCTTGAGCGTCGCCGCCATCATCTGCGCCACGCCCTCGGATGCCTTGAGTACGGCGTTGCCGACGAAGCCATCGCACACGACGACATCGGCCGTGCCCTTGTAGATATCGTCCCCTTCGACGTTGCCGCAGAAGTTGAGCCCGCTTTCGCGCAGCAGCTCGGCGGCGCGCTTGACCGTGTCGTTGCCCTTGATGTCCTCGACGCCAATGTTGAGAAGGCCGACGGTCGGCCGGTCCTGGTGTTCGACGGCAGCCACCAGCATCGCGCCCATGACCCCGAACTGCATCAGCTGCTCGGGCGTGCAATCGACGTTCGCACCCAGGTCGAGCACGTAGGTGTAGCCGCCGCGCATGTTCGGCAGGACGCTCGCGATTGCCGGCCGATCGATCCCCGGCAGGGTCTTGAGCACGAACCTCGCGATCGCCATCAGTGCCCCGGTATTGCCCGCGCTCACGCACGCGTGCGCCCGGCCGTCCTTCACCAGGTTGACCGCGACGCGCATCGAAGAATCCTTCTTGTAGCGCAGGGCTTGTCCCGGCGGCTCGTCCATGGTCACGACCTCGGCCGCATGTTGAAGCAGGATGGTCGGTCCCGACCTGGCGCCCTGCGCATCCAGTGCGGCCTGGAGCGCGTCGCGCAGACCGACCAGCACCAGGCTTACGCTGCTGCGCCGGCGCTGAAACGAGAGCGCCGCAGGCACCGTAACGGTCGGGCCGTGATCGCCCCCCATGCAATCGACGGCAATGGTGATCGTCATGTGCGCGCGTTTGCCCGGCGCAGGGCAGCACGCAGCCGCAGGCTCGCGCTAGTCCTCTTTGCCCTTGGCGACTTTCTTGCCGCGGTAATACCCGGTGGGGCTGATGTGGTGGCGCAGGTGCACTTCGCCGGTCGTCGGCTCGACCGCCAGCGCCGGGTTGGCGAGCGAATCGTGCGAGCGATGCATGCCGCGCTTGGAAGGGGTTTTCCTGTTCTGTGGAACGGCCATTTTCGACTCCTCATGAAATCCTGGACGCCACCCCCGCGGGTTGGCATCCCATTGCGTTCGGGCTAGCGTTTCGCGTCGAGCAGACCGCGCAGGCCGGCAAACGGTTTCGGCCTCGTCGAGGCGCCCTCCTCGCACGGGCGCGATTCGCAGCGCTCATGCCGCGGCGCATACGGGATCGCGAGCAGCACTTCCTCTTCGATCAGATCGTGCACCGCCATGTCCATCGCCGCCACGATCCGATCCGGACCGTCTGGCTCCACCGGCAGCGCGGCGATCTCGCGTTCGCCGGCATGGAGCAGCAGCGTCGCGTCGGCGAGGAGCGGCTGCTCGATCGGTTCCAGACAACGCTGACAGGTCAAATGCAGCATCCCGGTGACCCGCAGCCGCAGCGCCGGGCGCCCCTGCACTTCCGGGATGCCCTGCAGCTCGTAGCGAAAGCAGCCCGCTGCAGAATGAAGCGCTTGCGTCAGGCGCTCAAAGTCCGCCACCGGCCACTCGCCGCTCAGCTTTGATCCGGCCTGTGCGAACTCCATCCCGTCGATCAGCGGCCGGTGCAGCATGGCGCGCGAATGATATCATCGAGGAAAAATCCCGTCAAAACAAAGTCATGGCGCAATCCCGGAGACTCGTGCTTGCTTCTGCCTCGCCCTATCGCAGGCAGCTGCTCACGCGCCTTGGCCTGCAGTTCGAGTGCGCTGATCCCGGGCTGCACGAATCGCCCCTTCCGGGAGAAAGCGCGGTGGCGACCGCGGAGCGGCTCGCCCTGCTCAAGGCACATGCCGTCGCACCGCGCTTTCCAGGTGCGCTGATCATCGGGTCTGACCAGGTCGCCTCCTGCGATGGCATTCGCCTCGGCAAGCCGGGCAATCATCAAGCTGCGGTACGGCAGCTGACAGGCCTGAGCGGCCGGCAGGCTGATTTTCACACCGCTGTATGCGTCCTCGATTCCTCGGATGGCCGGGTGCACTGCCGCGCGGTCCCCTGCCGGGTCACGTTCCGCCGCCTTACGCGCGAGCAGATCGAAGCCTACCTGCGTCGCGAGCAACCCTACGACTGCGCGGGCAGCGCCAAGTCGGAAGGCCTCGGGATCGCGCTCGTCGAGCGCATCGAAACGCACGACCCGACTTCGCTGGTCGGGCTGCCGCTCATCGCGCTGACGGATCTGCTCGCGGATGCGGGGTTGCCGGTCGTCGGCTGATGCCCGTTCTGTACGCCATCCCGGCGCCGCTCGGCGGCCCGCCGGAAAGGGTTCTGCCTCCAGCGACCGCCGAGCGCCTGCGCAGCCTGCGTGATTTCGTGGCGGAAAACCCCAAGTCCGCGCGGGCGATGCTCGCGGCGCTCGGCATGCCGTGCGCGCTGCGCGAAATCAGCCTGCAGCGGCTGGACGAAAATACTCCGGTGGCCGAGGTGCCGGCGCTCCTCGAACCGCTGCGCCAGGGTCGGGCGCTGGGACTGCTTCCCGAGGCGGGGTGCCCGGCAGTCGCCGATCCCGGCGCCCTGCTGATCGAAGCCGCCTACCGGGAGGGGTTCCGGGTTGCGCCGCTGGTCGGTCCGTCATCGATCGTGCTCGCGTTGATGGCCTCGGGGCTGGACGGACAGCGTTTCGCGTTTTGCGGCTACCTGCCGCGCGACCGCAGGGAACGCCAGCGGCGCGTCCGCGAACTCGAGCAGCGCTCGCGCCGTGCGCGCGAAACCCAGATCTTCATCGAGACGCCGTACCGCAACCAGGCGCTGCTGGAGGCGCTTCTGGAGACCTGCGCGCCGCAGACGCGGCTTTGCATCGCGAGCGATCTCACGCTGCCCACCGAGCAGATCGGCACGCAGACGATTGCCGGCTGGCGCCGCGCGCGCGCCACGCCGGGCAAGCGCCCGGCGGTGTTCCTGCTGCTGTCGGCTTAGCGAAACGATGCGCCGCTGCGGGCGGCGAATTCGAGCAGGCCGCTCGCCACGCCGGCACCGAAGCGCCGCGCGACTTTTTCGGCCAGGTTCTCCTTCTGCGTGTAGTCGACGATCGTTTCCGCTTTGACCACTTCGCGCGCGACGTAATCCAGGCTGCCGAACGCGTCCGCGAGCCCCAGCTCGACACTGCGTGCACCGCTCCAGATCAACCCGGAAAACAGATCGGGATTTTCCTTCAGGCGCCTGCCCCTGCCTTCGCGCACCGTGGCGATGAACTGGTTGTGGATCTCGTTCATCAGCTCCTGCGCGTACTGCCTGTGCCGATCCTCGAGCGGCAGGAAGGGGTCGAGCATCCCCTTGTTCTCCCCCGCAGTGAGCAACCGTCGCTCGATGCCGAGCTTTTCCATCAGGCCGGTGACGCCGAATCCGTCCATTCGCACGCCGATCGAGCCGAGGAGGCTCGACTTGCCGACGAAAATGCGCTCGGCACCCACGGCGACGTAATAGCCGCCGGAGGCGCACAGGTCCTCGACCACCGCATAAAGCGGGATGTGGGGATGCTTCTGCCGAAGCCGCCGCATCTCCTCGTAGATCGTGTGCGCCTGCACCGGGCTGCCGCCGGGCGAATTGATGCGCAGAACCACGCCCTGGGTCTTCTTGTCCTTGAAGGCGGCATTCAGCGACGCCGTGATCTTTTCCGCGCTCGCGTCGGCGCCCGGCGCGATCAGGCCGTTGATCTCGACCAGCGCCGTGTGCATTGCATCGCGTCCTTCCCTGTCCTTCCAGTCCACCGCAAGCAGCAGCAGGGCCGTCAGGTAGGCAAAGGTCAGCAGCTTGAAGAAGATTCCCCATTGGCGCGCGCGCCGCTGTTCCTTCAGCGCTGCGGTCGCGAGCTTTTCGATCACCTCGCGCTCCCAGCGTTCTTCGTGCTCAGTCATCTTCCGATCCCAGGTAGAAAATCGCCCCGTCGCGCTCCTCGACCTGCAGACGGACCAGGGCCGTTTCGCCACACGGACCGCCGAGACATCTGCCGCTCGAGGCGTCGTACGTCGCGCCGTGCGTCGAGCATATCAAATGGCGCCCCTCGGAGTCGAAAAATTCGCCCTCGCGGAAATCGAGCTCCATCGGCAGGTGGCCGCAGCGATTCCGGTAGGCCTGAACGCGCCCGCGGTATCGGAGGACGAATGCTGCCGCGCGCTCCCCGAAGTACTCCACTTCAAAGCGTATGCCTCGGCCCGAGTCGGCAAGGGTCGCCGCAGCGCAAATCAGGCGTGGTTCTCGAGCCATTCCGCCAACTCTCCCACGCTGGACACGCACCCGAGCGGATCGAGCGCCCGCAGCGCCTGCTCCGGGTGCGCGCCATACGTGACGCCGATTGCCGCTACGCCCGCGTTCCTGGCCATCTCCAGGTCGTGCGAGGTGTCGCCGATCATAAGCGACGACGCGGGCGTCACTTCAAGCTCGCGCAGGAGTTCGAGCAGCATCGCCGGGCTGGGCTTGGGACTGGTTTCGTCGCCGCATCGCGTCGCCACGAAATGCCGGCCCAGGCCGCTCGCGTCGAGCGAGCGCTCGAGTCCGCGCCGGCTCTTGCCGGTCGCGACCGCAAGCCAGTGACCGCGCTCGTTCAGCCGTTCGAGCAGTTCGCGGACGCCGGGAAACAGCTGCACCGATTCCTCGCGCGCCACGAAATGCCTGCGGTAGCACTCGACAAATGCGAGGTATTGCGCCGCGGGAAGCGACGGCACCGCAAGGCGCAGCGAATCGTGCAGTCCCAGGCCGATCACATGGCTCGCGGTTTCGCGGTCCGGCACCGGCAACCCCATCTCGCGCGCCGCCTCCTGGATGCAGTCCGTGATCGTTCCCGCGGAATCGATCAGCGTCCCGTCCCAGTCGAACACGATCAGGGAAAAGCGGCGTTCAGCCCGCATGGTCCGGGAATTGTGCCTGCACGAAGCGCCGCATGTCCGGCGGCAGCGCCGATTCGAGCGCAAACCGCTTGCCGCTCGCGGGATGTGCGAACGAAATGCGCTCCGCGTGCAGTAGGAGTCGCCGCACGCCCTGCCTCGCCAGTGCGCGGTTGCGTTCGAAATCGCCGTATTTGTCGTCGCCCACGATCGGGTGCCCGGCGTGTGCAAGGTGGACGCGAATCTGGTGCGTGCGGCCAGTCAGAAGCCGCACTTCGAGCAGGCTGAAATGCGCCGACACCGCAAGTGGACGAACCTGCGTAACCGCTTGCTGCCCGTCGCTGTGCACGCTCACGCGCCGCTCGCCGCGCGCCGTGACGTACTTGTGCAGCGTCTCGCGCAACTCGCGCGCCCCGCCCGGCCAGCGCCCATTCACGATCGCGCGATAGGTCTTTTCCACCTCGCCGTCGCGCAGCATGCGGTGCAGTGCGACGAGGGCGGCGCGCTTCTTCGCAAGGAGCAGCAACCCCGAAGTAGCGCGGTCGAGCCGGTGTGCAAGCTCCAGCACCTTCGCCCTCGGCCGCGCAGCGCGCAGGGACTCGATCACGCCGTGGCTCACGCCGCTGCCGCCGTGCACTGCAATGCCCGACGGCTTGTCGATCACGAGCAGTGCGTCGTCCTCGTAGACAATCGGCAGGTGAAGTGGCCGCAGCGCCGGGCGCTCGGCCCTTTCCGCGAGCCGCACGGGCGGCACCCGGACCCGGTCGCCCGCGCGCAGCCGATGACCCGGTTTCACCCGCGCGCTGTTCACGCGGACCTCTCCGCTGCGCAGCACCCGATAGACATGGCTCTTCGGCACGCCCTTCAGGCGCCGCAGCAGGAAATTGTCGACACGCTGCGCGGCGCCCTCTTCACCGACTTCGAGTACCGTGGCGCGTGCCTTGCTTAAGTCATTCATTCTGCGTATGATCTCGCGGTCTGCTTCGAGCCGCGAGGCACAGGGACCGCAAGACGCGATGAGCGCAAGCCGCGCGCCGGAACCTGCAATCCGCCTCCTGTACGGCCACAGCCGGACCTGAAGCAGTGGTTAATCTCGCTCACCAAAAGTAGCGATCATGATAGTACTGGAAACGCGCGCAGAGGGTTTTTCCCGCTGTAGGAAACACGCCGGCGCCCCTTAAGGAAGGGCGCATCGATTCCGGACACGCCAACGTCACTCATTCCTATTGACGCGTCACCCACTAGGAGAACACTGACCAACCGAGCACCGGGTCTCCTGCGCGCGCAGGAGAACAGGAAGTGAAACGCATGTTATTCAACGCGACGCAGCAGGAAGAGCTGCGCGTCGCAATCGTCGATGGTCAGAAGCTGGTCGACCTCGACATCGAATCGGCAAACAGGGAACAGCGCAAGAGCAACATCTACAAGGGAGTCATCACCCGGATCGAGCCCAGCCTTGAAGCCGCCTTCGTCGAGTACGGCGAGGAGCGGCACGGGTTTCTGCCCTTCAAGGAAATCGCCAAGAGCTTCTTCCGTCCCGGCGCCGAGGCGGGCCGCGGGCGGATCCAGGACGCGGTCTCCGAGGGCCAGGAGCTCATCGTCCAGGTGGAGAAGGACGAGCGCGGCAGCAAGGGGGCGGCCCTCACCACGTTCATCAGCCTTGCCGGCCGCTATCTGGTGCTGATGCCGAACAATCCGCGCGGCGGCGGCGTCTCGCGCCGCGTCGAGGGCGAGGACCGGAACGAGCTGCGCGACACGCTCGACCGGCTCGAAATGCCCGAGGGCATGAGCGTGATCGCGCGAACCGCCGCGATCGGGCGTTCGCTCGAGGAGCTGCAGTGGGACCTCAATTACCTGCTGCAGCTCTGGCGCGCGATCGAGAGCGCCGCCGCCGACCGCACGCCGGGCCCCGACGGCAGGTACACGGCCCGCCCGTTTCTCATCTACCTCGAGTCGAGCCTGGTGATCCGCGCGATCCGCGACTATTTCCAGCCCGACATCGGCGAGATCCTGATCGACACCGAGGAGATCTACGAGCAGGCGTGCGCCTTCATGCAGACCGTGATGCCGGCCAACGTCGGCAAGGTGAAGCTGTACCGCGATGACGTTCCGCTCTTCTCGCGCTTCCAGATCGAGCATCAGATCGAAAGCGCGTATGCGCGGCACGTGAACCTGCCCTCCGGCGGCTCCGTCGTGATCGACCACACCGAGGCCCTGGTGGCGATCGACGTCAATTCGGCGCGCGCCACGCGCGGCGGCGACATCGAGGAGACCGCGCTTCGCACCAACCTGGAAGCGGCGGACGAAATCGCGCGGCAGCTCAGGCTGCGCGACCTGGGCGGGCTGATCGTGATCGACTTCATCGACATGGAATCGCAGAAGAACCAGCGCGACGTCGAAAACCGGTTCCGCGAGGCGCTGCGCTTCGACCGCGCGCGCGTGCAGATCGGAAAGATCTCGCGCTTCGGCCTGATGGAACTCTCGCGCCAGAGGCTGCAGGCCTCGCTCGAGGAAACTGCGCACATCAGCTGCCCGCGCTGCAGCGGCACGGGGTTCATCCGTGGCACCGAATCCACCGCGCTGCACGTCCTGCGGATCCTGCAGGAGGAGGCGATGAAGGAAAACACCGGCGCCGTGCATGCGCAGGTTCCCGTGGATGTCGCCTCGTTCCTGCTCAACGAGAAGCGCTCCGAAATCCAGAAGCTCGAGGCGCGTCTCAAGGTGAACATCATCCTGGTGCCGAACTCTCACCTGGAAACGCCGCATTACAAGGTGCAGCGGCTCAAGCACGACGAACTCAACCAGATGGAGCACGTGCCGGCGAGCTACGAGATGGTCGAGCCTCCCGAGGAAGCGCCGGCACCGGGAGCCGAAGAAGAGCCGCGCAAGGAGCGCCAGGAGGCTGCGGTAAAAGGCATCGTTCCGGCGCAGCCCGCGCCGATCGTTCCGGAGCGGGCGCCGCAGGCGGCGAGAACGGGGCAGCCCGACACGCGCCGCGCGCCCCAGCGCGAGTTGCCGGCGCAGGCACCGGCGCCGCTTGCGCCTGAGCCCGCGGGAGGAAGCATCGTGGACCGAATTTTCGGCTGGTTCCTGCCGCGCAAGCCTGCGACGCAGACAGCGGCGGCGCCGGCCAGTGCGCCCGCGGCCGCTGCGGCAACGGTCCGGCCGGGACCCGAAGGCGCGCGCGAGGTGCACGCCGGCCGCGCGGAGCGGCGCCCACGCGAGCGCGATGATCGGCGTGGCGGGCGCCAGGAGCGCCACGGCGGGCGCGAGCGGCACGAGCGGAGCGATTTCCCGCAGCGACCGGCACACCATGCACAGCGCCAGGGGCAACCGCGTCCGGGCGGCGAGCGTCCACAGGAACCGCGTCCGTCGCGGCCGCCGCAGCAGCAGCGCGCAGAAGGGCGCCTGACAGAAGGCGCCGCGCAATCGGACGAGCCGCGGCGCGGGCGGGGCAACCGCGCGCGCCAGCGCGACCGTGAGCGCCGCCCGGAGCAGCAACAGCCACCGCGGCAGCAGCGGTCTGCAGAAAAGCCGCGCGAGCCTTCGCCGGCCGTGGAGATGCCGGTCGCGGCCATACCCGCCACGCCGCCCGCCGCCCGTGAAGTACCTCCCGCGCCGCCACCGGTCGTGGCCGAGAAAATCGCGCCGATGCCCGCCACCGCTGTGCCCGCCCAGTCCGCCCGGCCCGATCGGGAGGAGGTCCTGGCAAGCTCCGGCCTGCAGATGATCGAGACGAAGCCGGGCGCAGCGCCCGCCGGCGGAAACGAGGAGTCGACCGCAAAGCTCGGACGACCGCGACGCGAGCGTCCGTCTGCGCCCGGGCCGGAGGAGCTCGTTCAGGTCGAAACGCGCAAGTAACGCAGGAGCCCGTTCGCCGCGGCCTCGATCAGGTCGAGCGCACGCTCGAACTCTTTGCGGCTGCCGTAATACGGGTCCGGCACTTCGTCGGTGTCGCGTTCGGGGGCGAATTCCATGAACAGGCGCAGCTTGTGGCGGCTTTCCGGCGGACACAGGCGCTCGAGTATGCGCAGGTGCCCGCGGTCCATCGCCAGGATGAAATCGAACTCGGCGAAATCCCGGGGTGCGAACTTGCGCGCCCGCAGCCGCGAGAGATCATAGCCGCGCCGCTCGGCCTGTCGGCGGGCACGCTCGTCGGGGGGCTCACCGACGTGGTAATCGTGGGTTCCGGCCGAGTCGGCGCGGATCGCGCTCTCCAGTCCCGCGTCGCGCACCAGGCGCCGGAACACGCCTTCCGCGGTCGGCGAACGGCAGATATTTCCGGTGCAGACGAACAGCACCGCCGGCATGGCTACTCGGACGCGAGCGCGACGCCGAAGACGCGCTTCTTCAGCTCGGTCAGACGATCGCGCGCACGCGCGGCCTGCTCGAATTCGAGATTCCTCGCGTGCTCGAGCATCTGTTTCTCGAGCTGCCGGATCTCGCGCGCGATCTCGCGCTCGCTCATCGCCTCGTAGCGCGCCTCGTCCTGCGCCGCCTTCCGTCCGGCCGCGGCCGCCTCGGCATCGTACACCCCGTCGATCAGGTCCTTGATCCGCTTCTGCACGCCCTTCGGCGTGATTCCGTGTTGCGCGTTGAACGCGATCTGCTTCGCGCGACGGCGCTCGGTCTCGCCGATCGCGCGTTTCATCGATTCGGTCATGACGTCGGCGTACAGGATCGCGGTGCCGTTGAGGTGGCGCGCGGCCCGCCCGATGGTCTGGATCAGCGAGCGCTCCGAGCGCAGAAAGCCTTCCTTGTCGGCGTCCAGAATCGCCACCAGCGAGACTTCGGGCAGGTCGAGCCCTTCGCGCAGGAGGTTGATCCCGACCAGCACGTCGAACTCGCCCAGCCGCAGATCGCGGATGATCTCGACCCGCTCCACCGTGTCCACCTCCGAATGCAGGTAGCGCACGCGGACGCCGTGCTCGCCCAGGTATTCGGTCAGCTCTTCGGCCATGCGCTTGGTGAGCGTCGTGACCAGCACCCTCTCGTTCTTTTTCGCCCGGCCGCCGATTTCGGAGAGCAGATCGTCCACCTGCGTGCTCGCGGGCCGCACCGTAATCCGGGGATCCACCAGCCCGGTGGGGCGCACCACCTGCTCCACCACCTGCGCCGACTTCTCGAGCTCGTACTCGGCCGGCGTGGCCGACACGAAAATCGCCTGGCGCAGCACCTTCTCGAATTCGTCGAAGCGCAGCGGCCGGTTGTCGAGCGCGGAGGGCAGGCGGAAGCCGTAGTCCACCAGGTTCTCCTTGCGCGAACGGTCGCCCCGGTACATGCCGCCGAGCTGGCCGACCGTGACGTGGCTCTCGTCGATGATCATCAGCGCGTCGCGCGGCAGGTAGTCCACCAGCGTCGGCGGCGGCTCGCCCGGGCGGCGGCCTGAGAGGTGCCGCGAATAGTTCTCGATTCCCTTGCAGAACCCCAGTTCGGCGAGCATCTCGAGGTCGAAGCGCGTACGCTGCTCGATGCGCTGCGCCTCGACCAGCCTGCCCGCCTTCTGGAAGAAATCGATCCGCTCGCGCAGCTCGCGCCCGATCGCGTCGATCGCGCGCAGCGTCGTGTCGCGCGGCGTGACGTAGTGGCTCGACGGATATACCGTGAACCGCGCCATCGGGTGCAGCACGCGCCCCGTGAGCGGGTCGAAGACCTGGAGCTGCTCGATTTCGTCGTCGGCGAGCGAAATGCGCACCGCGTGCTCGGCGTGCTCCGCGGGAAACACGTCGATCACGTCGCCCCGCACGCGGAAGGTGCCGCGCCGGAAGTCCAGCTCGCTGCGCTCGTACTGCATCGCCACCAGCCGGCCGATCGCGTCGCGCTGGGCGAGCCTCTCGCCCTGGCGCAGGTGCAGGATCATGCCGTGATACTCCGACGGATCGCCGATGCCGTAGATCGCCGAAACCGTGGCGACGATCACGCAGTCGCGCCGCTCCAGCAGCGATTTGGTCGCCGAGAGCCGCATCTGCTCGATGTGCTCGTTGATCGAGCTGTCCTTCTCGATGTACAGGTCGCGCGACGGAACGTAGGCCTCGGGCTGGTAATAGTCGTAGTAGGAGACGAAGTATTCCACCGCGTTCTCGGGAAAGAACTCGCGGAATTCGGCGTAGAGCTGCGCCGCGAGCGTCTTGTTGGGCGCGAGCACCAGCGCCGGGCGCCCCGACTGCGCGATCACGTGCGCGATCGTGTAGGTCTTTCCCGATCCGGTGACGCCGAGCAGCGTCTGGAATGCGAGCCCGTCCTCGATGCCTTCGACGAGCCGCGCGATCGCCTCGGTCTGGTCGCCCGCCGGCGGGTACGGTTCGCGCAGGCGGAACGGACTGCCGGGAAGGCGGGGCGCCACGGTAGAATCGAATCCTGAAAAATGTTCGAGTCTAGCAAATGAACGTCCTGCGCTCAGATACCCTCCTCGCCTCCGTCCCGCTGGCACCCAAGGACCCGATCCTCGGTGTCACCGAGGCCTTCGTCGCCGACCCGAATCCGCGCAAGGTGAACCTCGGCGTGGGCGTCTATACCGACGAAAACGGCAGGGTGCCGCTGCTCGAATGCGTGCGGCGCGCCGAGTCCGAGCGCGTGCAGAGCGGCGCTCCCAAGTCGTACCTGCCGATCGACGGCCTCGCGGCTTACGACAAGGCGGTGCAGGCGCTGGCGTTCGGCGCCGAGTGCGCGGCGCTCAAGGATGGGCGGATCGTGACGGTGCAGGCGCTGGGCGGGACCGGCGGGCTCAAGGTCGGCGCTGATTTCCTCAAG
>Ga0114945_10000317_pt1 | contig 30949 bp, 25 predicted proteins | sample OV2TP3_FD_87194 | JGI IMG/M metagenome (GOLD analysis project Ga0114945, IMG submission 87194) | Hot spring microbial communities from Beatty, Nevada to study Microbial Dark Matter (Phase II) - OV2 TP3 | ecosystem: Environmental > Aquatic > Thermal springs > Hot (42-90C) | place: USA: Beatty... | reverse complement strand
TTAGTCCATCCGAAGGTCGCTCCCGATTGACGCCACCACCACCTCCCCTGAGTTCAGACCCACCCGCATCTGAATCGGAATGCCCTCCGTGCGCTGCACCTCCTGCGCATACCCCTTCACCGACTCCTGCATGCGAAGCGCGGCGTAGCAGGCCCTCACCGCGTGGTCCTCGTGCGCCAGAGGCGCCCCGAACAGGGCCATGATCCCGTCCCCCATCACCTGGTTGACCGTCCCCTCATACCGGTGCACGGCCTCCATCATCCGCTCCAGCACCGGGTCCAAAAGCCTCCGGGCCTCTTCGGGGTCCCGGTCCGCCAGAAGTTCCATCGACCCCTTCAGGTCCGCGAACAGCACCGTCACCTGCTTGCGCTCCCCCTCCAGAGCAGACCGGGACTGGAGGATCTTCTCGGCCAGGTGCGGAGGGGTGTGGGCGCGAACGACCGGACCTGTATCGGAGACGGACTTAGCGTCCGCCTGCCCCAGCGCAGCCCCGCACTGCCCGCAGAACTTGAACTCCGGCGGGTTCTCGGCGCTGCACTGCGGGCACAGAAGCCGCAGCTTCTCCCCGCATCCCCCGCAGAACTTCATCGCAGGGGGATTGTCAAACTGGCAGCGCGGACATCTCATAAATACGCTCCGAGAAGGTTCGCTCCCCCTTCCCTTCAGGGAAGGGGGTCGGGGGGTTAGGTCGGTTTTACCCCCTCTATCGCGGCCATGAACTCCGCAAAGGTCGTGCTGTAGCCGATCTTCCACTCGAAGATGTGTGTGCCGTAGCGGGTCGCCAGGCGCTCCGGGAAGGACTCCGGCGTCTCCACGCCCACGGTCCCGTCGCGCACCAGGATGCAGCGGTAGCCCCGGGCCAGCATGGCGTGGCCGCCCCCTTCGGACCCCAGGACGCACATGTCCGTCGCGAACCCCGTGTAAATGAGTGTGTCGATGCCGCGCGCCTTCAGGTAGTCGTCGAGCTGGTCCGTGTAGAAGACCATCGGCTCGTCCCCCACCGGCGACACGACCTCGCAGCGCCGCATCTTTGCCAGCGGGGAGCGGGTCAGGTAGTCCGGCCCGTGCGCCCGGTCCAGCATCTCCTTCAGTCTCCCGGTGGGGGTCCAGGACTTTCTCTGAGAGCGCCGGGAGGGGATGTGGGGATATTTGTCGTCCATCCAGTCCGCCTCCACGTGGCAGACCGGCAGGCCGACCCGCCTGGCCGCGTCCATGGCCGGGCGGATGACTTCGACCATGATGCGGTAGGACTCGGCGGTGGACTGCGGCCAGCCCATGTCCACGCAGTAGTTCACGTCGATGGGGGGACCGTCCGGGCAGCCGATGTTCCAGCAGTGCATGCCGATCAGGGCCGTCTGTTTTACGGGCAGATCGAAGGTCACCGGCTCGTGGCCGGGGCGGTCGATGGGCAGGGCGCGGTAGTAGCGGGCGTTTAACTTCAACGTGGCTGACATGACCTGAAGACTCCTCATTCAATGGATGCATTCCGACTTTTCTTGCTCGTGCAAGAAAAGTCGGACAAAAGAAGCACGCCCCTCAAGCGCCGGGGAGGCTTGGCGCGCCGCAAGGGCATTGCTCCAGAAGACGGATCATCCAGAGGTTTCCACTGCAGCCTAACGCCTCCTCTGAGCACCAGTGGTTAGCCCTTCTGCGTCGCGCCCCTTATCGTTTCGACATGTCTTCTCCCCCTCTCCCATTTTTGGGAGAGGGGGCCGGGGGGTGAGGTCTCCCCCTCTCCCTTTCCCCCTTTCTCCCTTTCAGGGAAGGGCCGGGGGTGGGGTCTCACCTCATCGGCCCCCGGCCGTCCTGCACGATCTCCACCGGGTCCGAGAGGATGACCAGGTCCTGGATGTCGAACTGTTCGAGGAGGCCGAAGCAGAAGACGACCGGGTCCTGCACGTAGTTCACGGACCAGTCCATCAGCCGCCGGAGGGTGTCCGGCACGCCGCTCAGCCGCAGGGTGCCGATGCCCTTGGGCTGGAGGGCCGCCGCGCACAGGGCGGAGACGCCCATGGACAGCCCCAGGGTCACCAGGTCCGCCGAATCCCTCTTAGAGTAAGAACGGACCCATCTGAGCAGGGCGAGCATCTGCGCCGTGCGGATCCCCAGGGGCCGGTCCCCGCCGGCGGACACGCACTCCATGAAGAGGTAGTGGTAGGCCCCGCCCGCGATGATCTGCTCGCCGGAGGCGAACAGGTCCGCGGCAAAGACCCGTTTCCCCGCGTTCAGCGCGCCCTGCACGGGGCCGGTCAGTCCCTTCCGCCCTCCGTCCGAGGCGATCAGGACCGGCGGCCCGGAGCGGTTCGCCCGGAACTCGGTGACGGGCACGTTCCAGCGGCCCACCGTCAACACGTGATGCCGGACCTCCACGCCCCCCGACAGGGTCGCGCGTCCGGCGATGCGGCCCTCCACGTCGCAGGCCCGGGGGAGATGCAGGACCCCGGTGAGCCGCTTCCGGTCCTGCGCGCGGGTCCTGAGCGACGACCGCCTCCGGGGCAGGGTCCCCGCCAGCTTTCGGGCGATCGACAGGAAGGTGGGGTTGTCGGGCGGAAGCCCCACGGACAGCTCCCACTCGGAGCGGATCTCGTCCTCGCAGGGGATGTCCTTCACCGGGATGTCCAGGTCCCAGGTCTTCTTCAAAAACCTGTAGAACTGCTCCCGGAGGTCCCGCTCGTAGTTGTGCGTGCCGGGGTCCACGTTGGCGTAGAACCCGATCCGGTCCTCGACGCCCAGGAGCCTGTAGACCTTCTTCGCCGGGGCGTAGAGCGCCGGGCGCATGAACTCCGGGCGGAAGATGGAGTCGTTCACGCTGAAGGCCAGGAGGGACGGGCGGGGCGCGAACATGGCCGTGAGGGTGTCGTAGTCCGCCACGGTGCAGAGGTCCACGGGGGTCTGCTCCAGGTCCCCGTGGTCCTGCCAGCACTTCGTCGCCCGGTGCCAGATCGGCGAGTGCCCGGAGATCGGCACGGTCGCCCGGATGCGCTCGTCGAGGGCGGAGAGGACGGCCGTCTGCCAGCCTCCGCCGGACAGGCCCGTCATGGCCACCCGCTCCGGGTCCGCGTGTCTGTGCGAGAGGAGGACGTCCAGCCCGCGCTTCATGGCCAGGTACATCACGCCCACGCCGGCCACGCCGCACAGGTCGATGTGGGCCTGCTGCATGTGGAAGGCTGACCCCTGGAGCTCCCCCATGCCGATGAACTCGGTGTTGAGCGCGAGCATGCCCCGCCTGGCCAGGTTGATGCAGCGGGCCTGCTTGTAGTCCATCGCCTTCCCGCCCCGGTGGTGGCCGTTCGGGTTCAGAATGGCCGGGACTCTGCCCTTCAGGTCCGTCGGCTCGTAGAGCAGGGCGGGGATCCACATGCCGGGGTAGCCCTCGTAGCGGAGCTTTCGGATGCGATAGCCCTTTCCGGTCTCGATCACGCCCCGCCACTGGACCACGGGCGGGGCCTCCAGGACGCCCTTCTGGTGTCCTTTCAGATAGACCTTCTCCAGCAGCTCCCGGCGAATCCGCGCGGTCCGCGCCTCCCACTCCTCCGGCGTCTTCGGGAACTTCAGCCTGGGCAGCTTCTCCGCGTAGTAGTCCATCATGATCCGGTCGTGTTGCCTGCCCAGGAGCCTGCGCGACAGGACGCGGGTGATCTGTTCGGGTTTCGCGTTCATAAGGTGTCCCTCATACAAGAGGGGCGCGATAAATCGCGCCCTTACATTAGTTCAAGCTATACGTCTCGTAGGGGTTCTCGCAGGGATTCCCCCGGCTGACGTGCATGAGGCCCGCGTCCGGCTCGATCAGGACCGAGAAGGTCGTGGCCCAGTAGCCGGTGGTGGGGTGGTCGTTGGGGTGGCGGCAGATGGAGGTCGGGTAGTTCTCGTGGTCCCGCAGGGCATTCTTGAGGCCCTCCAGGGCCAGGGGGCGGTCCGCCTCGTTGAGCAGTTTCTCGATCCGCATCTTCCGGGGCCGGGACTGGATCAGCTCCGGGAACTGGTCGTTGATGGGCAGGAGTTCGGGGTGTTCGCAGTGGTTGGCGTGGGTGACCGTGCCCCTGCCTCCGTCCCGGAGGACGCGAACGTCGTCCAGGGTCACCTCCAGGTCCGCAGGCCCCTGCGGCGTGGACAACATGATGTTGGCCGGGATGGCCCGCGTGGCCCGGCGCACGGCCTGGATTGCGCCGTCCAGGGACGTGGCCTCGTAGATGCCCCGCACGGTGAAGTAGTGGGGCACCCCCAGGGGCCGGCTGGGCGCGGGCAGGGTGTTCAGGCAGAGGCCGATGCCCGCGCTGTTCAGGCCGATGTAGGCGATCAGCCCGGCCTGGGTGATGGTCATGAGCGCGGGCTTCCCCGCAGGCCGGCGGGTGAGGACGACGGTGTAGGGGTTCAGGGCCGGGTCGTTGTCCCAGTTCTGCCCCACCACCGCGCGCGGGCCGGCCGGGGCCGCGACGGCGAAGGAGGTGCAGCCGGAGTCTCGCTCGGCCAGGAGCTGGTTGCGCACCTGGAGCAGCATCAGCTCTTCGACCGGGATGCCGGACCCCTCGGCCATGCCCCGCAGCTCCTCCAGCATGTGCGGGGCGTAGCGCTCGACGTAGGGGAAGCTGTCGCGGGCCACGCCGATGGCCTTCTCGCGGGAGACGCGCACGGTCTTGTTCACGCGGTCCAGGGCGACCTCCGTGAACCCCCGGATCTCCTCCCGCGCGGCCTCCCCGATCTGCCGTCCCATCTCCAGCGGCGCGCCGGAGACCGCGATTTCGCGATAGCGAGTTGGTCGGGACATGGTGGTCTCCTTTCACTTATACCCGGTTCGCGTCCGCGACCTGGCGAACGATCTGCGCGGCCAGGTCGCAGTGCTCCGGCTCGTACTTCTCACAGAAGGTGGACCAGCGGACGAAGGTCTCCAGGAACGCCCTCGCGGTCGGGCAGGCGTCCGCGCCGTAGGCATATGTGCGGGACGCCGGGGGCATCGAGTAGGGGTAGACCCGGCCCTGCGCCTTCTCCTGCAGGAACGGCAGGGCCGCCGGCATCAGGTAGTAGCGGCCCGTGCCCGCGCCCGTCAGCCCGGCCTTGGCGGCCTGGGCCGCGAACTCGTCCGCGGTGCACCGGAACGCCTCCGGGTCTATGGTGAACCCGGCCATCCAGCAGGAGTAGACGTTCTGGTAGTCGGGGATGGGCAGCGGCGTGACGCCCGGGATCTCTGACAGCAGGTCCGACAGCAGCCGGATCATCCGGTCCCGCTGCGCCACGTTGGGCCGGATGATCTCCAGCTGCGCCAGGGAGATCGCCGCCGTGCAACTGGGCATCCGGTGCGCGTAGCCGGGGGTGGAATGGATGCGCCCGAAGTTGGGCCGCATCTCGCCCCCCCGGCTGTGCCCGATGAACCGGATGCGCTCCGCGAGCGCGTCGTCGTTCGTGATCACGCACCCCCCCACGTCCGACCCCATCGTCTTCTCCGAGTCGAACGAAAACCCCGCCGCCAGGCCCAGCGTGCCCGCCAGCCGGCCTTTGTACTCGCTGAACACCGCCTGGCAGACGTCCTCGTAGACGATCAGCCCGTGCCTCTTCGCCAGGGCATTGATCGGGTCCATGTCGCAGACCAGGCCGGTCTTGTGGACGGTCAGGATGGCCCGCGTCCGGTCCGTGATGCAGGGCGCGATGGTCTCCGCGCTCAGGTTGATCGCGCCGGGCGCGGTGTCCGCGAAGACCGGGATGTAGTTCTCCCGGATCAGCCCCTGCACCGTGCCGTAATCCGTGACCGGGCTGACGATGATCTCGTCTCCCGGCTCGAAGGCGAACGCCGAGGCCAGCGTGGCCAGCGCGGGGGTGCAGCCGGGCGTGGCGATGCAGTGCTTGACGCCCATCTCCTTCGCGAAGGCCTGCTCGAAGCGGGTCATCATGTTGCTGGTCAGCCCGGAGGCCACGACCTCCTGGAGGTACTTCAGGGCGTTGGGCCCCATGGTGCGCGGGTAGGGGTTGGGCAGGCTCCCCTTTAACCCGGCCACCGCCGCCGCGCCGTACTTCGCTCGTTCCGCTCTGTCTGACATGATTAGCTCCTTTTTGTCAAAGTCAGGGATTAGCCCTCACCCCGTTCAAATTACTCCAAGAAGCCCCCCCCGTCAAGCCCCTTTTTTCAACCCGGAAAAATCCTGACAGATATACTTGACAAGCCCTCGCCGCAGAACTATTTTAGCGGCTGCACGGCCTACCCCAAAACTGAAAGAGAGGTATGACCATGAGCGCTTTGAGATTGCACCGGAACTGTCTCGGCTTTGAGGTCCACGACGGGGACCGCCTGGTGACCCTCTACCGGGCGACGGAAGAGCTGGCCCGCAGGGAGTCCCCCAAGCCCTGCTTCCACCCCATCTACACCCCGTCCGGCATCCTGATCACCGAGTACCGGCCCGCCGACCACCTCTGGCACACGGGTCTCTACTTCGGCTGGGTGCACGCCAACGAGGCGAACCTCTGGGGGGGGCCCTGGTACCTGCCGGAGACCGGCAAGTACGAGCACGTGGAGAAGAGCCACGGCGTCCAGCGCCACGACGCCTTCGCGGACGAGCGGGTCGATCAGACAGGCATCTCGATCAAAGAGAGGCTCACCTGGCTGGACCAGGCCGACCGGCCCATGGCCTCGGAGGTCCGCGCCTACACTTTCCGCAGGCTGACGGACCGCAGCGGGTATTTCTGGACTATTGAGACGGAGATTCGACCCGCCGGGGATAAGCTCCGGATGGCCTCCTCGCAGGCCCCGGCCCGGTACAGCGGCCTGGAACTGCGCATGGGGCCTCCCTTTGCGGACGCCCTGCACCGCAGCAGCGAGGGCCTCGTGGGCCACGAGAAGACCATGCACCAGAAGGCCCGCTGGGTCTGCGCCGCCGGGGCGACGGGCGGCGCCGTGATCATGATGGACCATCCTCAAAATCTCCGCCACCCCGTCACCTATTTCACGCGCAAGAACCTCCTGGGCGCGGGCCTGCTGATGGAGGGGCCCATCGCGCTGAAGAGGGGCGAGGCCCTCAAGCTCCGCTACGGGTTCGCGATCCTGGACCGGGAGCCGCCGGTGAATGAGATCGAAGATCTGTACAAGAAGGAGATGTCATGAAGTCCGACTACGGCACGAAGCGCGTCCTCCTGAACAACGACGGCAACAGCACCTACTGCCGCATCCCCTACCCCATCACCCCCGAAAAGCTGCGCCAGGTGATCCGCTGCATGGCGGGCACGGACATCGGCATCGTCCAGTGGCGCATCGGCGGGCTGATCACCTTCCACGATTCGAAGGTCATCGAGCCGTTCGGGTCGCGGGGGATCGACCTCCCCCTCTACGGACAGTGGTTCATCGCGCAGCACGTCCAGGACCTGATCCGCTCCGGCCACGATCCCATGGCCATCGTCTGCGACGAGGCCCACCGGTGCGGCATGGAGCTCTGGCCCTCCCTGCGCATGAACGACCACCACCACACCTACGAGGGCCTGGACTGCCGGGGCAGCGCTTACTACGAGGCTCACCCTGAGCTGCATCTCCCCGACGGGTCCTACGACTGGCTCAAACCCCAGGTGCGCGGCCAGATGCTCGAATACCTGGAGGAGACGGCCACGCGCTACGAGATCGACGGCATCGACCTGGACTACACGCGCCTCCCCCCCTTCTTCCGCGAGGAACAGGCGGACGAGGGGCGCGAGGCCATGACCGACTTCCTCCGCAAGACGCGGGCAACGCTCGACCGCGTGGGCAAGAAGAAGGGCCTCCATCTCGGATTCTCCGCGCAGATCTACAACCACGAGCTGATCCCCACCGCCCTGGAGCGGGCCCACAAGCTGGGTCTGGACCCCGGCCGCTGGGCGAAGGAGGGGCTGATCGACCTCCTGATCGCCCACCATCGGGGCCACGTCCTCTACGAGCCGGACATCCGCGCCTGGGTGGACCTGACGCGCGGCACGAAGTGCAAGCTGTATGCGGGCCCCGGCAAGCGCGGGCGGAAGAAGTTCAACGCCCCCGGCGTGCTCCGGGAGACCTCCACGCTGGAGCACCGCGCCATCGCGACCAAGCTCTGGGCCCAGGGCGCGGACGGCATCTCCTTCTACGACTACATGCACCACGGCCCGTTCTTCCTGCAGGAGTTCCGGGAGATGGGCGACCCTGAAAAGCTGCGCCATCTGGACAAGCGCTACGTCACCCAGCTCTGCCTCCCCATCGACATGGGCGACGCCCGCGAGGGCGGGGCCGCCTCCGTCAAGGTCGAACTCTTCGACGACGTCCAGGCCGCCCTGGCCCAGGGCTATCCGGTGGAGGGGCGGCTCCTGCTCAACGTCCTCCACCTCGTCCAGGTGGGGGACCTCCGGGTGACGTGGGACGGCCAGGCCCTGACCCCTCGCCCCGAGGCCATCCCGCCGTTCCGGCACGACACGCACCCCTGGGCCATTTACGACGGCGACAGCCTCTGGTTCCACGTGGAGGCCTCCGTCCCGCCGGAGTTGCTGGGGAAGGGCGCCCACGACCTGAAGCTCACCGTCGCCGGACATAAGCTCCTGGCCGTGCGCTACGAGCTCCGGCAGGTGGACGTGGAGATTCGCTACACCCCGGAGGTCGCTCAATTCGGCGGCGGGGCGGGCTACCGGCATCAGATGTAAGGAGACCTCACCCACCCCCTTACCCCCTCCCTCTCCGTATACGGAGAGGGAGGGGGCATCAAGGGCCTTATCCCCAGGTCTGGGGGAGGGTGAGGTCTGCCTTCTCTTTTTTGAGTCATCATGCCCATCCTCGGAACATACGACGCCGTCGTCGTGGGCGGGGGCGCGTGCGGATGCACAACCGCCTACTACCTCCGAGACGAGGGCCTGAAGGTGGCCCTCGTGGACCGGGGGAGGGTCGGCCAGGAGGCGTCCTGGGCCTCCGCCGGGATGATCGGCCCGACGGCCTCCCCTCCCCGCGATCCCTGGTTCATAAGGGCCACGACCCTGTCCAAAGCCCTGTACGATGAGCTGAACGAGCGCCTGTTCGAGGAGACTGGCCGGCGCATCGGCTACGGCGGGGAGGGGGCGCTCTGCATCGCGCAGAACGGCCGGGAGGCGGAGGAGGCGAGACAGGAGGCGGCGGTCCAGAGGGCGGGCGGGGTCCCGGCCCAGATGCTGACCGGGGAGGAGGCGCGGAGGCGGGAGCCGGCCCTGCCGGAGGGGGTGGTGGCCGCGGCCTGGATGCCGGAGGGGCGGTTTCTGGACGCCCGCAACTACACGGCCACTATCGCGCTCGCAGGACAGCGGAAAGGCGTGTCTGTCCACGAGGGCTGGCCTGTCACAGGGATGGTCTGGGAGGGGGACCGGGTCATCGGCGTCCGATCCGGCCTGAGCGAGATCCACGCAGGCGTCGTGATCAACGCCGCCGGGGCCTGGGCGGGGCGCCTGGACCCGAGGCTGACCCACCCCGTGTACCCGGACCACGGGCAGATCATGGCCGTGGCCGGCCCCCCCTGCGGCCTGCGGCACAATGTCTGGCCGACCGGCATCTGGGGGTATGCGACCCCCAGGATGGACGGGCGGGTGGTGGTCGGGGCCACGCACGACGACTGGGGGTTCGAGAAGAAGGTCACGCCGGAGGGCACGGCGCTCCTGAGCGAGATCGTCCGCTACGTGCTCCCCTGCCTGAAGGACCGCCCGATCCTGGACATCTGGTCCGGCCTCAGGCCGGGGACCCGGGACGGGATGCCGACCCTCGGCCCGGACCCGCGCGCCAGCGGCGGGTACCTCTGGGCCGCGGGCTACGCCGCCTCCGGGATGATGCAGGCGCCGGCGGCGGCGAAGGTGGTGGCCGACCTGGCGATGGGGCGGGGGCCCCGGATACCGGTTGATCAGGTGAGGATAGAGAGGTATTTATGAAAAGGCAGAGAGCGGGAGATTTGCGGAGGGCCTTCGACGCGCGCGGGGTCTTCGTGTTCGTGATGACGCCGTTCAGGATGACGAAGGACCGGAGGGGTCAGTACGAGGTCGATCTGGAGGGGGTGGAGCGGAACATCCGCCACTTCTCCCGCGTGGAGGGCGAGAAGGTCATGGTCGTCTGCGGCGGGTCGGGGGAGTTCCACTCCCTCTCCCCGTCGGAGGTGATCGCCGTGGCGCAGGCCGCCGTGGCCGGCGCGGGGGGCCGGTGCAAGGTGGTCTGCGGCATCGGCGGCCCCACGAAGAACGCCGTCCAGATGGCCGTGGGCGCGCAGGAGGCCGGGTGCGACGCGGTCCTGGTGATGCCCCACGACCCGGTCGTGGGCCGGGGGGAGAAGGCCATCTGGGCGCATCATCTGTCCATCTCGAAGGCCGTCGGCATCGGCCTCATGCCGTTCCGCGCGCCCAAACAGCTCCTCTCCATCGACCTGGTCAGACGCCTGTCCGGGGTCCAGAACGTGGTCGCCATCAAGGAGGAGAGCGGGGCCGTGGACTGGGTGCGGACGGGCGTGCGCGTGACCTGCGGGGGCGTCCCCTTCATCACGGGCGGCAGCGAGAACATGATCCCCTACTACTACCTGGCGGGCGCGGTCGGGTTCACGACCGGCATGGCCAACCTCACTTTGCCGCAGTCGGCCCAGCTTCACGGCGCGGCCATCCGGAAGGACTGGGACAGGGCAATGGCGTGGCGGGACTACTTTGAGCCCCTGACGGAGATGCGCCGCGAACTGGGCACGCCCATGCTCAAGGGCGGGCTGGAGATGATGGGCCTGGCCGGCGGCCCCGTCCGGGCCACCGGGGCCGTGCTGGACGCGGCGGGGCGACGCCGGGTCGGGAAGATGATGAAGGAGAAGGGGTTGTTATAGGCGGAACACCTTCTCCGCGTTTTTGTGGGCGATCCGCTCGAAGGCGTCCTTCGAAAGGCCGGCGCTCCGGAGGAAGGAGATGATCGGCGTCTCCTGCCCCACGCGCAGGTAGTCCGTGGCGAACATGAGCCGGTTCTTCCACCGCTTGAGGAAGGCCAGGCCGAACGCCGGGTCCCGCGTGATCGCGCCGTAGCCGGACCCGGCGGAGAGGTCCGCGTAGAGGTTGGGATACTTCGAGAACAGCTCGTCCAGCCGCCCCCCCGGCGTCACCGGCCCCTTGGGGTAGCTCACGTCGCACGGGGGATTGGCCGAGATCTCCTTCCAGAAGTTGGGGGAGTGGCCGATGAACCGGGCGTTCCTGTACGTGGCCAGCATCTTCTCGAACCCGGTGAGGCCCGGCTGGTCCCGGTTGATCCAGTTGTCGAAGTGCATGACGATGGCCAGCTTCAGCCGGTCGCACGCCTCGTAGACGCGCTGCTGCATCGGGTCGTCCACGGGCAGGCCGCACAGGTTCTCCCCGTAGCCCACGCACCCCTGGTCCATGTGGTGGGCGAGGATCGGGTGGGGGTTGAACCGGCCCGGATAGCGGTGGCGCGGGTCCACCGCGCAGAGGGGGAGCAGGCGGTCCCGGTGCGGCTTCGTCATCCTGAGGAGCTCCTTCGTGGGGACGAAGAAGTCCAGCTCCTCCGGGACCTCGACGGCCATGACGACGGCCTTTTCGATCCCATTTTTGTCCATCCAGCGCAGGAGTCTGGCGGGCGTCAGGCCCGGGTTGTCGAACACCAGCTGCCCCAGGTGGGTGTGGGTGTCGATCATCGTTTACGCTCCTGGAATCAAGTTAAGGGGATATTCTGACAGCGTCTCAACGCCCGACTCGGTGATCAGGAAGGTATTTTCAAGCCGGATGCCGAACCGGAGTTCGTCGCAGTAAGCCCCCGGCTCGCAGGAGAAGACGTCCCCGACCTCGAAGATGCCCTCCCGGTCCCGGTTGATGTCCGGGGCCTCGTGGGGGCGCAGGCCCACGCCGTGGCCCCCGTGGTGGATCAGGCCCACGTCCCGGAACCGGGCGTGCCCCCGGATGCGGGCGTCGAGGGTCCTCCAGAGTTCGGTGGCGCGGCCCCCAGGCCGGACCAGGTTCGGGATGTCCGTCAGGATGTGGGTTAGGTGGTCGTAGACCGAGCGCTGGAGGTCGGTCGGCTCCCCGCCCACGACGAACGTGCGGCAGAGGTCGGAGTTGTAGCCCCGGCAGGCGCTCTGGGCGTCTATGATGTAGAGTTCCCCGGCCTCGATCCTCCGGTTGCGGGCCGGCCCCCCCAGCGCGGCGCACTGGTAGTCGCCGCCGTGCCAGATCACCTCCCCGGCCTCCCGCATCGCGGCCTGCTGCCCGGCGGCCAGCACGTCCAGTTCGTTCGCGCCGGGGAGGATGGCCCTCTGCGCCGCGCTGTACGCGGCCAGGCAGGTTCGGGCGGCCCTGCGGAGGAGGTCCACCTCGTCGGGGTCCTTCCGCTTCTGGAGCTTTGCCAGGAGGTCGTCCACCGGCGTCCAGGCCGCAGGGCCGAGGGCGCCGGCCAGGGTGTCCGCCAGGAGCCTGGGCATGGCCTCCGCCTGCCAGCCGACCTGCCCCACAGAGGCGTGGCCCTTCAGCCGATTTGCCACGGCGGCGTTGAGCTGTCGCATCGGGTCGGGGTTCATCGTGTAGAGCTTGTGCCACTCGTAGGCGATCCGGTCGCCCGTCACGGCCTCTCCCTGGTCCGTGTGCGCGGCCAGCCAGGAGCTGCCCCGGGTCTCCAGGAACAGCAGGGCGGGGAACTTGGACAGGGGGAGACCGGTGAAGTAGTAGATGTCCCGGGGGTCGGCCAGCGCGACGGCGTCGATCCCGGCGGCGGACAGCCGCTCGCGAAGCCTCCGCTGCCGTTCCTTACAGCCCTCCAGGGTGAGCATGGGGACTCCTTTCATCAGTCTTGTGCTTGGAACGATGTCGCCCGGCGCACAGGCCCTCACCCCGCCTCGCTGACGCTCGGCACCCCTCTCCCGTACACAGGAGAGGGGGAGCTAGACCTCACCCCCCGTCCCCCTCTCCGACACGGAGAGGGGGAGAAGGCATGTCCAAACGACAGGGGGCGCGACGCAGAAGGGCTAACCACCGGGGCTTGGGAGAGGCGTTAGGCTGCAGTGGAAACCTTGGGACGATCCGTCTTCTGGAGCAATGCCCTTGCGTCGCGCCAAGCCCCTTGCGGCGTTTGAGCAAGTGCCCTTTCTTTTGTCCAACTTTTCTTTGGGCAAGCAAAGAAAAGTTGGATTTATCCAAACGCCTGCCATGATACACCCAGCCGGAACGCCAAGTCAAGTCTTTTCGCGGGGAATCCTATAAAAAGGAGGTCTGCCATGCTGATCGCGACCGAAACTGCCGTCTACACCCTGGACAGCGGCGGGGGCCGGAAGACACCGGGGGTGAGGGTCGAAGGCGAGGGCATCCAGTGCGTCGCCGAGGGGGCGCGCTGGGAGGTCGTCGCGCTGACCGGCGGGGACCTCCTCCTCCGCTCGGGCGACGGGCTCAGGCGCGTCCCCACCGGCATCGAGGCGCCCATCGAGTCCCTCGCCCTGGCCTCCGAGACCCCCCTGCGCCTGCTGATCGGGACAGAGGGCCCGCACATCCACAGTCTCACGGAGGACGGGGCGGTCGAGCGCATCCCCTCCTTCGACGCCCTGGACTGCCGAGAGGAGTGGCACACCCCCTGGGGGGGGCCGGCCTCCGTGCGGAGCTTCGCCTGCACGCGGGACGGGTGGGTCTACGCGGACATCCACGTCGGGAGCATCATGCGCTCCCCGGACCGGGGGGACTCGTGGGCGCCCGTGACCCCGGACCTCCACGAGGACGTCCACCAGGTGGCCACCTCCCCGCTGTCGGACGAGCGCGTGTACGCGAACACCGCGGACGCCGTCTACGTCAGCGAGGACCGGGGGGAGTCCTGGTCGCACCGGGCCAAGGGGCTGAACGCCCGCTATGGCCGGGCCATCGCCGTCCACCCGGACGACCCCGACTGCCTCCTGGCCACGGTCAGCACCGGCCCCCGCGCCAGCGCCACGGGCTGGCTCTACCGCACGGACGACGCGGGCCGGACCTGGGCGCACGTGACGGACGGGTTCCCGCCGACCACGAAGGGCAACATCGACACCTTCCACGTCGCCTTCTCGCCCCAGGGCCTGGCGTGGGCGGTGGTGGAGAAGACCCTGTTCGTGAGCCGGGACCGCGGCAGGCGCTGGTCCCCCTTCTACGAGGCCCCACAGCCGATCACTACGATTTCGTGTCGCGGAAAAGAGGGACAATGAAAAAGACACCTTTATGGAAGCTGGTGGGGTTAATCATCCTGCTGGTGGTCATGGTCTCGATCATTGTGGGATTGTGGCAGTTTTGAAGAGGATCGCGTCTCACACTTCACAGAGGACCAACGATGGCCACACCTATCCCAAAGACTGGACAGCGCGTCGTGGTGACGCCGGAAAATCGGGTCGAAACCCGGGAATTCCCCATCAATCCGCCCGGGCCGGGCGCGGTGCTGATCGAGACGGGCTGCACGCTGATCAGCGCGGGGACGGAGCTGGGCAACCAGGAGCAGCGCCGGGACCGGGACTACACGCCGGGGTACTCCAACGCAGGCCGGATCATCGCCGTCGGGGAGGGGGTCCAGGACTACCGGGTCGGCGACCGCGTCCTCTCCCTGGGGGAGCACGCCACGCACGTCGTCTCCTCGGTGGTCCCCCACCGACTTCGCCCCATCCCGGAGGGCGTCTCCGACGAGGAGGCGGCCTTCGGGGTGCTGGGGAGCGTGGCCATGCACGGGGTGCGCAAGGCCCGCATCGAACTGGGTGAGTACGCCCTGGTCACCGGCATGGGCGTCGTGGGCCAGCTCGCCCTCCGCCTGGCCGCCGGGACGGGCGCGGAGGCCCTGATCGCCGTTGACCTGGTGGACGAGCGGTTGAAGAAGGCGAGGGAAGGGGGGGCCACGCACGCCTTCAACCCGAAGCGGGTGGACCTGAAGGTGGAGGTCGAGCGGGTCACGGGGGGGCGCTGGCTGGACGTCACGGTCGAGGCGTCGGGCTACCCCGACCTGCTGCCGGCGATCTTCGACCTAAGCCGGGTCGGGGGCCGGGTCGTGCTCCTCGGCTCGATCTGGCACCGGAGGGTGGAGATCGACTTCATGGACTTCCACCTGAAGGAGCTGGTCCTGGTCGGCTGCCACCAGCCCAAGTGCCCCATCCACCCGACCGGCCTCTTCCCCTGGACGCAGCAGTACAACCGGGGACAAATCCTGACGATGATCGCCGACGGCCGCATAGATGTGAAGGGGCTGATCTCGCACCGGCTGCCGGGCGCACGGGCCGGGGAGGCCTACCGGCTGCTGCGGGACGAGCGGGACCGCGCCCTGGGCGTCATTTTAACGTGGTAGGGGCGACCGGCCGGTCGCCCCTACTCCGGCACGAAGTCCAGCAGGATCGGGTCGTGATCGGACAGGGGGCCGTAGGTCTCGCTGAGCCTCTCCACCACCTCCGGGGGGGAGGCCGGGGCGATCCCCCTGCCCGCAAACCAGTCGAGCTTGAACGAACACTTCCCCTGGTGCTCCCGGAGCGACCAGTTGATGAACTTGAAGCACCACTGAGGGATCCAGTCGCCCAGGTTGGAGTTGAGCGCCAGGCTCTGGACGTCGTAGTGGAGGGTGCACCCCCCCGGCTGGTTCAGGTCGCGATAGCGATACCCCCGCCGCTCCAGCTCCCGGAACAGGCGCCGCTCGAACCACCGGTCCGGGTGCGCGTAGTGGTTCCGGATGACGTAGCTCACCCCCATGAAGACGCGCCGCCAGAACCCCAGGATGGCGTAGAGGGCGCGCCGGGAGTTGTAGGTGGAGGTGTTCCAATCCCCGCCGATGAGCGTCGGGAGCGCGGGCCGGAGGCCGTCCAGGTGGTCGAGGACCAGCCTCATCTGGCAATGTCGGTGTCGCTGGGTGGAGTGGGCGTCCAGATGGAGGCTGACGAGGCGCACGGCCCCCAGGGGGTGGTCCATCGTGGCGACCACGGCCCGCTGCGACCCCAGGCGTTTCTCCTTCCCCCGCATCTTGTCCTTGCCGTTCGGGAGCGAGATGGCGTGCGCGTCGCGCAGGGGGTGGCGCGCGAACAGGGCGTTGCCGTGCAGGGCCTGCGCGTTGTCGCTGGCGGCCCGGTCCTCCAGGCCGCTCCCCTTGCTCAGGTTGACGTAGCAGGGCGCAAAGGCGTAGTGGAGCCCCAGGGCGCTGGCGATCTCCCGCGGGACGTTGCGGTTCCCGGAGCGGGCCATCCCGTAATCCAGCTCGGTGAGCAGGAGGACGTCGCTGTCCCGGATCAGGGGGTGTTCCCGCAGGACGCGGACGACGTTGTCCACCTGACGCCCCCGTTCGATGTTCCAGGCCGTGGCGCGGATCGCGGGGCGCGCCGGAGAGGGGTCGCGCGTCGGGGCCTCCTGCGCCACCCCCTCCAGCACCCGGTCGATCTCGGGCTTCAGCCGGGCGTAGAGGAGGGATGCCTTGAGCGCCGCGGTGGAGGAGAATTGGCGCAGGGCCTCAAAATGAGGCGTGAGATGATGGTCCAGCTCCGCTGTCACCGAAAGACCGTTCACGTTGTCCAAACCTCAACATGTTAAGGAGAATCAGATGAAAAACCGTGTCCGCGAAACCCTGAATCAGGGCAAGGTCTCGTTCGGGGGATGGCTCAACTTGGGCTCCCCCCTCGCCGCCGAGATGATGGCCAGCGCCGGGTTCGAGTGGCTGGCCGTGGACGCCGAGCACGCCCCTTTCGACCTCTCCCTCATCGCCGAGACCTTCCGCGCGATCGACGCGCGCGGGGTGGCCCCCTTCGTCCGGGCGTGGGACCACGACCCGGTGTCCCTGGCCCGGCTCTTAGACGCCGGGGCCTTCGGGGTCATCGTCCCCCACGTGAGCACGCCGCAGCAGGCCCAGGCCCTGGCCAGGGCCATGCGCTATCCCCCGCGCGGGGTCCGCTCGGTCGGCACCGGGCGCATCGCCGTCTACGGCCCCAGCTACCGCAAGACCGCCAACGATGAGATTCTGGTCATCCCTCAGATCGAGGACATGAAGGGGATCGAGAACGCCGAGGCGATCATGTCCGTCGAGGGCGTGGATGTCGGGTTCCTCGGCCCCGCCGACCTGGCCATGTCGATGGGCGTGGAGCCGGGCCACCCCGACCACGAGAAGGCCATCCAGAAGTTCCTGGCGGCCTGCAAGAAGGTGGGCAAGCCGGGCGGCCTGCCCATCCGGGTGGCCCCCGCCATCCAAAAACGGGTGGCCGAGGGCTTTAAGCTGATCGACATCGCCAGCGACCTTCGGATTCTGGAGGCCGGGGCGCAGGACATCCTCAAGGCGGTCCGCACATGATTAAAAAAAGGCTTGCGCATCTGTCGCGCAAGCCTTTTTTCTTGGAGCGCGTCATACCACAGAGGAGACCATCGTGAAAGAGCCTTCAACGCAGGCGCTGGGGAACGGTTTTTTTCATCACGGCGTGGCCACGCCCGTCAGCAACCATCGCGGCACCGTGGCCACGGCCGACGGGGAGGGCCGGGGCGTCGTCTTAGTCTGGCTGTTCGACCACCGGGGCGGCTACGCCCTTCTGATGATCGACGCGGAGACGGGGAGGAGCGAGGAGTTCCCCGTGCCCTTTCCGCCCGGCGGGGACTGCCCCTACGCCTCGATCCTCTCCAGCCGGAACCGGTTTTACACCCACTTTAACAGCCACTTCGTGGAGTTTGACCCCGCGAAGCGGGCGTTCACCTTCGTGAGCAAGACGGCCCCGCAGATGGCCATGGGCATGACCGAGGACGACGCCGGCCGCATCTGGTCGGTCACGTATCCGGACAGCGGCGTCGTCTCGTTCGACCCGCAGGGCCGCGAGTTCAGGGACTACGGCCACGTGTACAAGCAGAACTGGAGGCAGTACCAGCGCCACGTGGCCGCGGACGACGCCGGATGGGTCTACTTTGCCGTCGGCAACACCGCCAGCCAGATCATCGCCTTTGACCCCGAAAGCGGCAGGGCCAGGCCGATGCTCCCGGAGGCGGAGCGCGGCAGGGGGAGCGCGTACGTCTACCGGGACGTGAACGGGAGGGTCTACGGCCTGGCCCTCGGCGGGGCAAAAGAGGGCTGGTACGAATTCCACAGGGGGGAGGGGAAGAAGGTCGGGAGGCTTGCGCAGAGGCGGGAGAAGCCGATCATCACCAGCAGCCAGGGGCTGTTCCACCGCGACTTCCCGGACGGGAAGAGGCTGAAGGAATGCGACCTGGTGGACCGGGTCCTGGCCGTGGAGGACCCGAAGACGCAGGAGGTCAAGGAGCTGTGTTTCGACTACACGAGCGAGGGCGCTCACGTCATGGGCCTGGCCGCCGCGCCGGACGGCACGGTCTGCGGCGGCACGGCCTTTCCCATGCGCTTCTTCAGCTACGACCCGAGGACGGACGCCTGGACGAACCGGGAGAGCTACGGGCAGTGGAACACCGTGGCGCGGGGGGGAGACCGGTTCTTCGTGGGGGCCTACAGCGGCGGGTACCTGCTGGAGTGGGACCCTTCCAGGCCCTGGACGCCGACCGAAGAGGGGAGGGCCGATTCCAACCCCCGATGGCATCTCAAGGCCAACCCCGACATCAACCGGCCCCACGACCTGCTGGCGCACCCCGACGGAGACCTCGTGGTCATGGCCGGCACGCCGGACTACGGCTACACGGGCGGGGGCCTGCTGTTCTGGGACCGGAGGGCCGGCGTCGGGACCTTAGTGAAGCACACGGACATCCTCCCGGAGCACTCCACGATGAGCCTCGTGGCGCTCCCGGACGGAAAATTGCTGGGCGGCACCACCACCAACCCCGGCACGGGCGGGGAGAAGAAGGCCGAGGAGGCGGAGCTTTATGTCATGGACATCGCCACGAAGCGGGTCGAGTGGCACGAGCACACGTTCCCCGGCGTTCAGGAGTACACGGACCTGTGCCCCGGGCCGGACGGCCTGGTCTATGGCTTCGCCGACCGGAGACGCTTCTTCGCCTTCGACCCGGCCCGCAGGAGGGTCGTGCACGAGGAGGACACGAGGGCCAGGTTCGGGCCGACCAACTCCCAGCAGGGGCCGCGCGTGTTCGTGCCCGGCCCGGATGGGACGATCTACGTCCTGTTCGTGAAGGGCATCGCCCGCGTGGCGCCGGGGGCGTTCCGCATCGCGATGCTGGCCGAGTCGCCCGTGCCCATCGGCCCCGGCGGGGACTTCCTGGACGGGCACATCTACTTCGCCAGCGGGTCGCACCTCTACAGCTACAGGGTTGCCGGGACAGAATGAACCGCGTCTACGCCACGGCCCACCACAACAGCCCCGACTACGCCGGCGCGTCGAGCGTTCATCCGCCCTGCATCTCGACCTCCTGCGCATCCCCCAGCGCCCTGAGCATGTTCTCGCCGAGAACCCGCCGGACCTCGGACTCGCCGTGGCCGCGCCGCAGCAGCTCGGCCGTGAGGAGAGGGATCTTGCTGACATCCTCCAAATGGCGCGGGTGATGCCCGCCGGTCCCCTCCCAGTCCGTCCCGATTCCCACGTGGTCCCAGCCGCCCACTTCGGCGATGTACTCGATGTGATCGGCCACGTCCTCCAGGGTGGCCGGCGTGATGCCGTGCTCCCTTATGAAGCGGGCCTTCTCCTCCCGATGGGCTTCCACATCGTCCGGATGGGCGGCGCGGAAGGTCTCCATGTGCGCGTTGAGCGCGGGCGCCAGCTTTTTGAGCTTCGGGTAGCCGTCCGAAAAGGCCTGGCTCACCAGGGCCGGCGCGAAGTTCACGCACGCCACGCCCCTCTTGTCCGCCAGGCGCCGGATCAGGTCGTCCGACAGGTTTCTCTCGGCCAGGGACTCGGCCCCCAGAGTGCGCGCCATCTCCGGCAACGGGCAGCACAGGGCGCGCGCGTTCGAATGCGAGGCGATCACCGGCCCCCGGCAAAGCTCCAGCGCCTGGAGCGCAGCCCTATCCGTGGCGTGCGAGATGTCCGGGATCACCCCGAGCCTCCCCATCTCGCGCACCACTTGGCGACCCACCTCGCTCAGTCCGTTCCACCGGATGGCGCCGCTGGAAGAGTCGCACAGCAGGTTGGTCCAGGCGTGCGTCAGGGTCATGTAGCGGACTCCCAGGCGACGGTAAACGCGCAGGGCTCGCACGCTGCCCCCAAGGAACTGGCCGGCCTGCATCCCCAGGAGCACGGCAATCTTCCCCTGTTCCCGAATCCGGCGCACGTCGCTGACGGTCAGGGCCAGCTCGAAGTCATCGGGATACCGGTCGAGGATGTCGGTCAGGAGTGTGTCGATCAGCTCCAGGCCCTGCAGCGGAATCTTCGTCTCGTCCTCGCCGGTGCTGCCGCACACCGCCTGCCACAGCACGTTCACCTCGCCGTCGCGCAGCCTCGGCAGGTCCAGGTCGCCCGTTCCGGGGGCCAGGCCCTGCCATCGCTTGCCGATATCGCGTCCCGGGCGGATGAGGGCCTGCGAGCTCATCACGGCGGCGTTCATCACGACGGCGGTCCGATGGATGGACAGCGCCCGGTCCAGGGGCGCCTCTTCCTTCGACGTCGCCGAATCCTCTCGCTTCTCTTCCATAGGTATGCTCTCCTTATTCGCTCACGAGTTACGCAGCCGGCCCCTGAAGGCCCAGAAAAGGGCGGTTCGCGCGCAGGCTGTAGGGGCGACCGGTGGTCGCCCGGCGATTCAATCTGACAAGGCCGATGCGCGATCACCGATCGCGCCTACAACGACGTACAGATCGCCTGATTCTGGGCCGGATTCGGCCAACTGCGTAACTCGTGTTCGCTGTCAGCTCCGGTCCATCCTCTATAGATAGAGCAATGGGTTCAGGGCGCTGTTTCTCCCTCCGCGTCGGTCGCGGTGGACGCCTGGAAGAGGGTCTTGCCCTGGAAGGTGAGGCGGCTGCCGGACGCGACGGCGTAGGCGAGGGGGCGGCCCGGGGTCACGCGGACGAGGGCGCAGACGGCGTCGGTCTGGAGGGCCCCGTCCCCGAAGGTCCTCGTGCGGCCGTCGGAGATGATGAGGTGGTCGGTCATTCGCTGGCCCTCGACGATGAGGTAGGCCGTGCCGGGGGAGGCGTCGGCGCCGGCCCGGCGGATGGAGACGGAGGGGGGGGAAGGGGCGCTGAAGGGGTAGAGGAGCACGGCGAGGTCGTCGGTCTTTCCGGCGGAGGTGGTGCGGTCCAGGGCGACCCAGGTGATGTCGTCATAGGCGCCGCTGGAGACGCCGCCCAGGCTGGCCCGGCCCTGGCCGCGCCGACGCTTGAAGGGGTCGGGGGTGCTGAGGATGAGGCCGGGGCCTGTGACGGAGGCGTAGCCCGACGGGGTCTCCTGGAACAGGGTGGGGGTGTGGAGCAGGAAGGAGACCTGGAATCCGGCGGCGCTGGCGTGGCAGGCGTCGAAGATGAGGAAGTAGCTGTCGAGGTAGTTCGGGTCGCTGCCGGGCCGGACGAAGAGGAAGTGGCGGCGGTGAAGGACGCCCCTGCGCAGGAGGTAGCCCCGGTGCTCGGCGGCGAAGTAGTCGAGGCGGGTCTGGCTGCTCCAGACGGGGTTCTCGCCGACGGCCATGCGACGGTCCAGGTTCTCGTCCTCCACGACGAGCATGTTGTGGGCTTTGGAGGTGATGTACCAGGGGACGTGGAGGGGGTCGTCGTAGCTGACGCCGATGCCCGCGTCCACGGCCAGGGCCTTGCCGTGGGCAAACAGCTCGAAGCTGAGGACATCCGCGTGGGAGTGGCCGCCCCCGTAGGGGCCGTAGTTGATGGCCATGTAGGGACTGTTGCGGGTCCAGTCGGCGCGCAGGGCGGCGAAGCCGGAGGGGCGGAAGTCCATCGAGGCGCGGGCGGGGGGCTGGACGGGGTCGGAGACCTTTGCGCCCAGGAGTTCCCGGGCGACGTAGAGGAGGTCGGGGCGTTTGAAGGCCTGCCCCCCTTCGGTGAAAATGGTGGCGTCGAACTTCCCCCGGCCCCCGTCGTTGACGGCGGGCTGCGTTCCGAGGGGGCTGATCATGTACATCCAGAAGTTGAGGGCCTTCTCCAGGGGGGGCCGGAGGGTCCCGGCGAGGTCCTGATAGCCGTCGAAGCGCTCCAGGAGGTAGGCCAGGTTGCGGGGGTCCCGGTAGACGATGGTGGAGTAGCTGGAGGGGCAGCGCTCGGAATGGCAGCCGTCCTCGAAGAAGTCGTCCCGGAGGTGCTCCTGCATCCGCTGGACGCCCATCTTCACCCAGCGCGAGGACTCCCTGAACTCCGGGAGGTTGAGGCCGATCTCGGCCAGGCCGTAGCTGCCCATGACCTGCCAGTTGCCGGAGCGGTAGCCCTGCTTCTCCAGCTCGTAGAGCCAGCGGGCGGAGCCGAGGAAGTTCTTGAGGAGGCGCTCGTGGGTGCGCAGGGGGGCGCGGTCGCGGCTCAGGCGGTAGAAGTCCAGGAAGATGCGGTTGCGGCCGGAGCCGAGGCCCAGCTCGTAGAAGATGGGGTCGAGGTTGGCAAAGGCGCCTTTGACCTGATCTCGCTGCTCGTACCACTGGTTGAACAACTCGTCGAAGGCGTCCAGGTAGCTCGTCCTGCCCGTGCCCAGGCAGGCCCAGAGGAGGGGGGTGGACCAGCCCCAGTAGTGGAAGCCGTACTTGCCGTTGTTCCCGTAGTCCGCGTTGAAGTCCACGACGGGGCCGTGCTGGATGGTGACGTTCCCCCAGCCCCGGATGTTGTGGGCGACGATCTGGTCTGCGGAGGCGGTGTAGGCGTTGCTCCCGGCGAAGACCTTCCGCGCCTCCTCCACGGTGTAGAAGGGGGCGCCTGAGTTGAGGTAGGCGAAGCCGGGGCGCGAGGCCCAGTGGCGCGCCCAGGCGGCATAGGCGGCGGGGTAGTCCTCCCGTGAGACGGCGGCTTTCACCTCTTCGAGGCCGGGCCGGTCCAGGTCCATCGCGGTGAAGAGGTCGGGGTCGGAGAGATGCTTGATCTGCCGGTCGAGGTAGGTCGGGTCGTTCCGGAGGTCGGCGGGTTTAGACGACCAGGCGGCGGCGAAGAGGAAGAAGTCGCCGAAGCCGACAACGCCGTCGCTGTCCAGGTCGAACCGGGCGTCGAACCCCGCGTCTCCGCGCCGGGTGTTGAAGCGCTCCGCAAAGGCGAAGAAGTCGTCGAAGTCCACCGCGCCGTCGTTGTTGAAGTCGCCGGAGAGGGCGAGGGCAACGAGGGGGGTGAGGAGGAGCAGGGCGATGAAGGGTTTGTGTTTCATAGTTAAAAAGCTACAGGAAAACCTACCAAGGTGTCAAGATTTTCTTGACACGCGCGGAGAAGGAGGTTATCCTATCGCATCTGCGGAGGGCCGTGACCCACGACTGTCTTTCATTTGCAGGAGGAACCTTGCGCATCGGATGGGGCATCATCGGCTGCGGGGACATCGCCAACAAGCGCGTGGCCCCGGCAGTTAAGGAGCAGCCTGACAGCGATCTGGTGGCGTTCTTCAGCCGCACGAGGTCGCGGGCGGAGGAGTTCGCGGGCAGGCACGGGGCCAGGCGGGCCTACGATGATCTGGACGCCCTGCTGGCGGACCCGGAGATTCACGCGGTCTACGTGGCCAGCCCGCAGGGGAGGCACTGCCGGGAGACGATCGCGGCGGCGGAGGCGGGGAGGCACGTGCTGTGCGAGAAGCCGATGGCCATGGACGTGGAGGAGTGCCAGCGGATGATCGCCGCCTGCCGGGCGAACGGCGTCTGCCTGTCGGTGGCCTACTACCGTCGGTTCTTCCCGAAGGCGCGGAAGGTGAAGGCGCTGATAGAGGAGGGGGCCATCGGCGAGGTCGTGCAGGGGAGCATCAGCATGACGGGGTTCTACAACCCCGACCGGAGCGACCCGAAGTACTGGCGGGTGACGAAGGAGATGTCCAGCGGGGGGGCGCTGGCGGACACAGGGAGCCACCGGCTGGACCTGCTCTGCTACTTTTTAGGGGAGCCGGAGTCTGCGGCGGGGTTTGCGGACCGGCTGGCGCTGGAATTCGAGGCGCCGGACGTGGAGACGCTGGTCGTGAGGATGAAGTGCGGGGCGCACGTGGTCTCGCGGCACGCCCTGTGCACCCCGACGGGGCAGGACGACTTCGAGCTGTTCGGGACGAAGGGCGCCCTGCTGGCCAGCCCCTGGGACGGGGACGAGCTGACGGTGGTGACGGGCGGCCAGCGGGAGACGCTCCGCCTGCCGAAACACCCCAACGCGCACTTCCCGCTGATCGACGACTTCGCGGGGAGGCTCAGCCGGGGGGAGCGGCCGGAGTTCGACGGGACGGACGGGATGCAGGCGACGCGGATCATCGACGGGTGCTACGAGTCCGCGCGGACGGGAAAGGTCGTGCGCATTTAGCCCTGCGCGTGGGCGATGGCCTTCGAGACCTTCTCCTTCCAGGGGGTCTCTATGTTGACGTAGTAAGTGAAACCGTCCCTTCGGTCCCTGTCGAAATAGGACCTGGAGATCCAGCGGTCCTCCAGGATGGCCTGCCGGAAGGCCCTGTTGAGGCGAGCAGGGAGCCTGCGGAGGGCCTGCGCCTTCTCCTGCGCCGCCGGCCCGCGGGGCAGGGACAGGACCTCGTCGGCCCAGCGCCAACCCCGGACGAGGGTCGCAGGGAGCGCGAACCAGCGCCGGATGTGGTCCACCCGGAGGCGCACGAGCGGGTCCCGAGACGCCCTGTAAGCGCGGCCCAGAAGGACCTCCAGGCCGTCCACGTCGTCCACGGTGTAGCAGGGGACCTGGTCGTGGATTCCGCGCAGGCCCTGGAACCAGCGCCCCTCGCGCGGTCGCCTCCATATCTCCTCCAGCCGGTCGTAGAAGGCCCTCATCTCTCCCGCAGCCCCCCGGAACAGCCTTTCGAAGAACTCCCCTATTAGTTTCTCCGCATCCTGATCCGCGTTCCACCAGAGTTTGGAGGCCAGGTAGACGTGCGGCCCGAAGGAGGGCCAGTGGGGATAGGCCTCCGCGTAGAAGCCCCTGACGCCCGCTTGATGCTGGAATTTAATGTCGTCGGCGATCAGGCGGGGGCAGTAGCGGGGGAGCATCCAGGCCAGGCCGTAGTAGTCGTACTTGCAGACGTGGTCGCACTTCCGGAGCCACGTCTGGATGAACTCGCGGTCCTTGTCCCGGTAGGCGGGATCGAAGTGCTGGGAGGTGTCCTGGGTCAGGTAGATGGCGACGTTGGGCTCCAGGCGCTCGACGCGCCGGGGGGGCATCTCGACGACGCTGTAGGCCAGGCACCCGACGAACTTGCCGGGGTGAGATGACTGCAGGGCCTTCGCCACGGCGTTGACGTAGGTGAAAAACCGGTCGGAGTAGACCGGGCGGCCCCGGAAGGTGAGGCCGGGGATGTCCAGGGCGCGGCAGTTCTCGCACTGGCAGAAGTTCCGGTTGTCGTTCATGCCCAGGGAGAAGCTGTGCGCCTCAGGGTGTTTGTCGAAGAACCCCTGGGCGGCCTGGATGGTGATCTCCACGACCTCCGGGTTGCTCGTGCAGGGCTGGCCGAAGTGCTCGTTGCCGATGCGGTCGCTCTCCGGCGCCAGCCGCTTTCCGTCGATCAGGGCGTAGTACTCGGGGTGGGTCTGGCCGTACTGAGCGACGGGGAAGATGCCGTAGAGGGCGTGGTGGAAGCCGTCGTAGGGCAGCTCCAGGCGGCGGCGGCTCACGCGGTTGCGGCGCTCCCAGAGGGTCCCGTCCAGGCTGCCGTTGAGGCTGACGGCGCGGGAGATGCCGCTGAAGACGCGGTGGAGGAAGTGGGGCCGGACCTCCTCGTGGATGGGGGCGATGCGGAGCGTGGTCTGCACGGGGACCTCCTCGAACAGCTCGCCGGGCATGAACCAGCGGACGCCGAGGTGGTCCTCCAGGAGGCCGTAGACGCCGTAGGAGACGCCGCTGTCGCTCCCGCCCAGGATGAAGAGGTCCCTGCCGGAGGTGGCGATGCGGTAGCCCTCCACGCCTACGTCCCCGGCGCCCAGGTTGAGCGAGCGGGCACAGGCCGTCTGACCCACGTGGATGGCGGTCCTGCCGGAGGGCGCGGGTTTGCCGTCGTCCGGCCCCATCGGAGGGGCCATGCCGGTCATCTTCTCCAGGATGGACTGCAGGTCCGCGGCGGCCTCGCGGAGGATCTCCCCAGCGCCGTCGGGCAGGATGACGGCGGTTTTGGAGATGCCTCTGTCCGAGAGGGTGAGCGTCTTTTCGGATGCCATTTCAAGACCTCCTGTCTGTTTTTAAAGCCAGGCGAAAAACGTCTCCATGTTCTTCCGGCAGCGCCTGGCCACGGAGGCCGGGTCCTCCTCCCAGATCGCCCGGTTGAACAGCTCCAGGGAGTAAGCGCCGTCGTATCCCGTGGCGGCGATCTTCCCCAGGATCGCCCTCAGGGGGAAGCAGCCCTCGCCGAGGGGCACGCGGTCGGCGTCCGTCATCCGCTCGCGCAGCATCGGGCGGGCGTCGTTCACGTGGACGAAGGTCAGGTTCTGCCTCGTCAGCAGGTCCAGGTCGGGCATCTGGCTCATCCCGGCGTAGAAGTGGAAGGTGTCGAACAGGACGCCGAGGTTGGGGCGGTTCACTTCGGAGACCAGCCGGACGGCGGTCTCCAGGTTATTCAGGTAAGGGGTCCCCTTCAGGAACTCGAAGGCGAGCGCGAGGCCATAGGGTTGGGCCAGGTCGGCGGCCTCCCGCAGGTTGGAGACGGACTGCGGCCAGAGGCCGTCGGTGACCTCGTCGGGCCGGGGGCCGGGCGTGGTGATGAGCACGGGCGCGCTTAGGGCCTGGCAGATCTTCAGGGTCTGGGCATAGTCCTCCAGGAGGGGCTTCCGGGCGTCGCCGGAGACCAGGGCCAGGCCCGAAAACGCGCAGGCCGCGGCGACTTCAATGCCGGCGCGGTCCAGGACCTTCCGGGCGTCGTCCAGGGTGCGGGTCTTCAGATAGTCCCGGACCTTGGCCAGCCAGAGTTCCATATAGTGGAAGCCGGCGGCGGCGTAGGCCTCGGCGTCCGTCTCGAAGCTGGCGGGCATGGTGGTGGCCGGGTTGAGGCAGAGTTTGGGGGGCATGGCGGTTGTCTCCTGTTGTGTTTGCATTGCCACTTTTCTTTGCTCGCCCAAAGAAAAGTGGCACAAAAGAAAGGGCGCTCGCTCAGACGCCGCGAGGGGCTTGGCGCGACGCAACCTTGACGTTCTGTGGTCGCACCGAATTTTGTGCCCCCGGCAGGTGGGTTGCTTCTGCTGGACTCCTGCGGTGGGGGTTTCTGGCGTCGCGCTCCTTGTCGTATTGACAAGGCTGTTCCCCCTCTCCCTCCGGGAGGGCAGGGGTCGCGACCTCACGGGAGCGACAGGTGGGGTGGCGGGGTTTAGGGGGAGGGGTCTTGAAAGCCGGGACGATCCCTTGTCATTTCGACAAGGCTGCTCCCCCTTTCCTTTAGGAAAGAGGGTGGTGGGTCGCGACCTCATGGGAGCGACAGGTTGCGGGGTTGGGGGGATAGGTCTATATCAATCCAGAAGGCCATCTATCACCTGCTCGTCCGGCGCGATGAGGGGGTGGTTCTCGTCCTTCAGGGGGAGGTCGATGAAACCTCCGGACCGCGCGGATTGGTACCCGGCGGTGACGATCTCGGTCACGGCCAGGCCGTTCTGCAGGCCGGTCTGCGGCGCTGCGTCGTTCAGGATGCAGTCGATCAGGTGCTGGACGCAGGCGGGGCCGGGGGGCAGGGGCGCGGGGGGGACCTGGACGGGGTCGCCGTTGACGGTGTAGAGAGGGCCGTCCACCCGGACCCAGCGGCCCTCGCAGGCCACGTCGATGGCGTTGACCGCCGGGACCTCTTTCTGGACCTTGCTCCGGCCTGTGACGATGAGGGCGGAGAAGGTCCCGTAGTCGCACAGGAGCGTGGCCATGTCCTCCGTGCCGAAGGCTTTGTACTCGTCCCAGTAGAGGTTCTCCATCCGGGCATAGACCCGCCTGGGGTGGCCGAGGACGCTGTAGAGGTAGTCCACGGGGTGGCTGCCCAGGTTCATCAGTTCGCCGCCGCCGTTGACGCGGGCCGGGGTGGGGTAGCTCACGTAGGCCATCAGGTCGGAGTCGGGGAACTGCCGGATGGAGTGGTGGGCGTAGGAGGCGATCTTCCCGTACTCGCCGCTCCGGAGGGCCTGGGAGAGCCGGGCGAAGGGGGCCTGAAACCGGAAGGGGTAGCTGAGGACGACCTTGACGCGGGACCCCTGAGCGGCCTGGATGATCTCGCGGGCCTCGCGGACGGTGCGGCAGAGGGGCTTGTCCACCAGGACGTGCTTGCCGCAGGCGATGGCCTTTTTGATGAGGGGGCGCTTGAGGTAGAAGTCCGTGGCGATGGAGACGAGGTCCACCTCCGGGTCTTCGAGCACGGCGTCGTAGTCGGCGGCGCAGGGGACGCCGAAGCGCTCGGCGAGGGGCCGGGCCTTGTCCGGGCGGTGCTCGGCGGCGGCGACGATCTTGCAGTCGCTCCGCTTCTCAAGGACGGGGCCGTAGGACATCTGGTGCGCGCGGTTGCCGATGAGGCCGACGCGGAAGGTCATGGCGGAATCATCCTTTCACAATGCGAGGCGGCTTCTTCTGCGCGATCCACTCCGGCCCGGCCAGGGCCTGGGCGAGGGCCGAGACGACCTCGACGGCGTGGGCGTAGGTGGCCTCCTCGGTGACGGCGTAAATCTGATAACAGTAGGCGAGGGTCTGGAAGTGGAGGGCCAGGTTGGTGAACTTGCCGGTGTCCTCCAGGGGCATGCCCCTCTCGATGGGGGTCATCCGCCACTCCGCGTTGAGGGCGGTGAGCGCGGCGTCGGCGCGTTTGACGAGGTCGTGACGCTCCGGCGGGAACCAGTCGAGGGAAAGGGGGTTCAGTTTGTGTGCGGTGTGGGCCTGATAGTGGGTGTGAAATTCCACGTAGGCGGCGGGCCGGAGCGCTGTCATGTAGTTCCAGATTGCCTTTGTCTCCAGGGGCGCGGGCTGTCCGGCGATCAGGCGGCCAAAGCTGAACATGGGGACCTCGCCGAGGGCGTTGGTCACGGAGCGCCCGCCGGCCGCGCCGTCGGGGTTGGGCAGGGGGAGGAAGGCGAAGCGAAAGCGGTCGAGGAGGCGGGCCGCCAGGTCGCTCCGGGAGGTCAGGTAGTGGGCCACCGCGAGGACAGGACGGGACGCCGGCTCGGCGGGCTGCATGGTCGCGCCGATGACGATAGTCTCCTCGCGGGCGCCGGACTCCAGGGCCAGGATGGGGCGGCCCTGCGCCGTGCGGCCCAGCTCGCGGACGGAGAAGAGGCCGGAGGCGGAGGTCAGGTCCTCCATCTCCCCGGCGACCTCCGCCGGGGTGCGATAGGGCTTGTTGGCGACCCTGACCGACTCGCCAGGGGCGAGGTCGAAGGTCAGGTCCACGTGGGAGTCCCTGACGAAGGCGGTGGCGGACGCGGGGAGGGGACGCCAGCGGGGCTCCCGGTAGACCCAGTAAGGGGGGCGCATGTAGCTCTTGCCTTTCGTCTTCGAGAAGACGAAGCGGAGGGTGACCGTGCGTCGCTCCGGCGCGGAGGAGGTCACGCGCACGGCGCAGGCGTACTCGCGGGGGACGCCCGCGCCCGCAAAGTGGCGCTGGAGGGCCTCCAGGAACCAGTCCGGCACGGTCTCCGGGAGCGGGTCCGCCTCGTAGGCGCAGGGGCCTGTCCTGCGGATCTCGCCGGCGCTCCCGCACTCGAAGTCGGCGTCTATGGTGAGGCCGGATGAGGGGTCGTGAAGGGTCATTTTTCCTTCCTTTTCGCAGAAATCGAGAGCCTGATTAAAAAATCGCTGCGGCTCTGGCCCTCACCCCGGCCCGCTGCGCGGTCCACCCCTCTCCCATTTATGGGAGAGGGGAAGCCGAGCGTCAGCGAGGCGGGGTGAGGGCCTGTGCGTCAGACTACATCGTTTCAGAGCACAAGATTACGGACCTCAGGGCAGTCTCCCGAATGCCATCCAGCTCCCCGGCGCTGAAGACCCCGGCTCGATACAGGTTGAGGTACTCCTCGGAGGCGCTCTGGCCGAAGATCATGAGGTCGTCGGTGTTGATCGTCACCCGGACGCCGTGATCATACAGCTTCCGGATGGGGTGCGCGCCGAGGCTTTCCACAGCGCCCAGCGCGACGTTGCTCGTGGGGCAGATGTTGAGCGTGATGCGGTTCCGGCTCAACCATCTCATCACGTCCGGCGACTCCGCCGCGCCGATTCCGTGCTGGACGGCGTCCAGCTCCAGGGTCTCGACGGTGCGCCGGACGGTCTCCGCGCCCCCGAACTCTCCGGCGTGCGCCTTCAATCTCATCCCCCGGCGTCTGGCCTGTCTGAAGAGCGGCTGAAAGGTTTTGGGAGGGCAGGCGTTCTCGTCCCCGTAGAGGTCGATGGAGCTGAAACAGCCCGTGTCTACGCATTTTTCAGCCAGGCCGCGGAGTTCTTCGTTTTGAAGGTCCTCCCGGATAAATCCCAGTTCGGGGCGAAGGTCAATTTGATGTTCGTATTTCGTCCTTAAAGAATTCACAAAGCGGACAAGTCCCTGCTCCCTGTCCGGATAGAACAGGGTAGACCGGACGCCAAAGCTCATCTCCAGCGCCCGGACGTTGTCCTCAATCGCATCCTGAGTGGCGTATTCAGCGGTGAATTCAAACCCTTCCCGTGAATGGATGTGCGGGTTCAGCGTCTGTCTCGCGTACGACACCATGCCGTGAATGCCGTGCATTCTGGAGGGTGGCCTTTGCAAGCGCACAGAAGCCCATTCTTCCACGCGCTCGATCCGCGTCCCGAATGTGGAGTGGTTGTGGAGGTCCGTTTTGGGAACCCTTTTGACGGCTTCGAGATCGTGCCGGGTGAGGGCGTCGATGAAATCGGGGCTCATTGTACTTCCCAAAGTGGGGACACTGTCCCCACTTTCTGGCTCGTGCCAAGACCGGGTGGAAGCAGATTTTGCGCGTGAGCGCAAAATTGTGTCCGCGCGGCTGGTTGACTGACAGATCTTTTCTCACGCAGCGTTTGGGATTTCAAAGGTAAAGCGGGGCTGGATGCGTTTTTGATGCTGTTTCCGGGAAGCCATTGCAGGTTCAGGGTCGGGTTCGGGAG